>WNFR01015937.1_pt1 | contig 10452 bp, 8 predicted proteins | sample 5400221 | NCBI WGS metagenome assembly WNFR01 (sample SAMN13153357, study PRJNA577476) | soil metagenome | isolation source: 40 cm soil under Madrone tree | place: USA:California | collected 2016-06-14 | reverse complement strand
GCGGTCGTCACCTGCGCCCGCGGCAGCTCCGACCACGCCGCCACCTTTGCGCGCTACCTCATCGAAACGCGCTTAGGGTTGCTCACCTCCTCCGCCGCACCCTCGGTGAGCTCGCTCTACGCGGCGGGGCCGGATCTGGCCGGTGCCATGGTGCTGGCGATCTCGCAGTCGGGAGCCAGCCCCGATCTTCTGGCAGCGGTGAGCAGTGCGCGCGCCGCCGGCGCGCACATCGTGGCGCTGGTGAACGCGCCAGACTCACCGCTCGCGCAGCTCGCCGATGACCTGCTCCCGTTGTGCGCGGGCCTCGAGCGCAGCGTCGCGGCCACCAAGTCCTACATCGCCTCGCTCGCCGCAATCGTGCACCTGGTCGCAGACTGGGCGCGCGATGCGCAGCTGGCGGCGGCCCTGCAGCAGGCGCCGGAACTGCTCGAGCGCGCCTGGCAGCTCGACTGGAGCGCGGCGGTCACACGCCTGACACCGGCGAACAACCTGTACGTCGTGGGACGCGGCCTGGGGCTGGCGATCGCGCAGGAAGCGGCGCTCAAGTTGAAGGAGACCTGCGGCCTGCATGCCGAAGCGGTGAGCGCCGCGGAGTTGCGCCACGGTCCCATGGCGCTGGTGCACGCGGGATTCCCGCTGCTGACTTTCTCGCAGGACGACGAGAGCCGCGCCGGCGTTGTGCAGCTCTCGAGCGAGCTCGCGGCGCAGGGGGCGGACGTGTTGCTGGCCGGCGCGGCCGCCGCGGGCGCGACCATCCTGCCCACGCAAGCAGCGCATCCGGTGATCGAGCCGCTGCTGTTCGCGCAGAGTTTCTATCGCATGGCGAATGCCCTGTCGCTGGCGCGCGGGCGCGACCCGGACCGCCCGCCACATCTTCACAAGGTGACCGAGACCCTCTGATGAGCGTGGCGCTCACCAACGGCCGGGTGCTGCTCGAGAACGGACTCGCGGAAAACCGGTGCGTGCTGCTGAGCGAGGGGCGCATTCTCGACATCGTCGCGCCTTCCGACCGGCGGGTGCGGCGCGCCGAGCGTTACGATCTGGGCGGGCAGCTGCTGCTGCCGGGGTTCATCGACTCACAGGTCAACGGCGGGGGCGGCGTGCTCTTCAACGATGCGCCGAGCGTTGAATCCATCCGCGCCATCGGCCGTGCCCACCGCCGCTTCGGCACGACCGGCTTTCTCCCCACGCTGATCAGCGCGGATCTGGACGTCGTGGCGCGCGCGATCGCGGCGGTGCGCAGCGCCATCGAGGCCGGCGTTCCGGGTGTGCTGGGCATTCACATCGAGGGTCCGTTCCTCAACGTCGCGCGCAAGGGCGTGCACGATCCGGCCAAGCTGCGCGAGCTCGGCCCGGGCGCACTCGGGCTCCTCACCTCGCTGCGCGGCGGCCGTACGCTCGTCACCCTGGCACCGGAGATGACCACACCGCAGATGATCGAAAAACTCGTGGCGGCGGGCGTCGTGGTCTCGGCGGGGCACACCAACGCCACCTACGCCGAGATCAGCACCGCCCTGCGCCACGGACTCAGCGGCTTTACGCATCTGTTCAACGCCATGTCGCAACTCACGGCCCGCGAGCCCGGCACCGTGGGCGCGGCGCTCGATGACCCCACGAGCTGGTGCGGCATCATCGTCGACGGCGAGCACACCGATCCGGTGGCGCTGCGCATCGCGCTGCGCTGCAAGGCTCACGATCGCTTCATGCTGGTCACCGACGCCATGCCGAGCGTCGGCACCGACCACGACTCCTTCGAGCTGCAGGGACGTCGCATCACCGTCAGGGGCACCGTCTGTCTGGACGAGGATGGCAGGCTCGCCGGGACCAACATCGACATGGCGACCTGCGTGCGCAATGCCATCTCCATGCTGGGGTTATCGCTCCCCGAGGCGGTCCGCATGGCCAGCCGGGGGCCGGCAGAGTTCCTCGGCCTCGCGCACGACACCGGCCGCATCGCCGCGGGGTTGCGGGCGGACCTCGCACTCGCCGACGATGCGCTCAACGTTCTGGAAACCTGGATCGCCGGGCGCTCATCGCGGGAGCGCGACGGCGCCTGAGGGCCGCGCCTCAGGCCGGCGGCGTGTCCGGCTCCTGAAATCCCCCTTCCCGGTAGGTCAGCACCAGCGTGTCGCGCACGCCGTCCTTTCCCTGCCCCTGGATCGGGGTCGTCTCGTGAATCACGCGCGCGTCATCCATCATCAGCATCGACCAGGGCTCCTGCATGGTGAAGCGCACGCCGGAGGCGCCGCGCGCATCGAACACGCGCGTCTCGCCACCGAGGATGTTGCGCCGTGTGACGAGAATCACCGCCACAAAATCCACTCCATCGCGGTGCGCGCCCTCGGGCGTCGGACGGCCGATGCCCGCAGCGGTGTCGATGCGGAACTGGTGCGCCTCGATGAACCAGCGCGGCACGGCTCGAAGCTGCGCGAACAGCTCGCCAATGGATCTCAGCAGCTGCCGCCAGGCCGGCGCGCTCAGTACCGCAGGCTCCACGGGCTCGAACCAGCGCGTCAGTCCGCCATGCAGGGCGTTGTAGGAAGTGGGTTGCCAGTGCGGCCGGTGCGGCACCGCCTGCAGCACGCCCGCAGCCGGGGTCTGCACGAAACAGCTGTGCCGGCGCGCGCGGTAGTTGCCACCATCGCGCAGGTACGCATCGCGCGGTAACCGTTCCCAGCTCTCGCGCAAGGCATCCAGACCGGCGAGGTCGAGCTGCAGCGTGGCGCGCGCCGCAGCCGCCGTCAGCAGCGCGTAACCTGCGTCGGCGAGCTGCGCTCGCGGGCCGGGGCCGTCAGGAGTCATGGGCGTCACAGTTGCGGGCCTCGAGATTCATGCGCGCCGGTACCCTATCAATACCGCGAAAGGTGGACGCCGCGCCAACCCGTAAGGGCCTCGCGTGTCCGCCCGGGAGAGCGCAATGTGGGCTACGGGTGCCGGAGGTGCGGATCATGATCGACCTTTATTACTGGACCACGCCGAACGGCCACAAGATCACCATGTTCCTCGAGGAGACCGGGCTCCCTTACCGGATCGTGCCGGTGAATATCAATACCGGGGCGCAGTTCGATCCGGCGTTTCTGGCCATCTCTCCCAACAACCGTATGCCGGCGATCGTCGATCGCGACCCCAAGGGGGGCGGCGCAGCGCTGTCCGTGTTCGAGTCGGGCGCGATCCTGCTGTACCTCGCCGAGAAAACCGGCCGGCTCCTGCCGGCGGATCTGCGTGGACGTGTCGAGGTCCTGCAGTGGCTGTTCTGGCAGATGGCGGGCCTGGGCCCGATGGCCGGGCAGAACCATCACTTCACTCGCTACGCACCCGAGCCGATTCCCTACGCCATCGAGCGCTACGTCAAGGAGACGAACCGCCTGTACGGAGTGCTGAACAAGCGCCTCGCCGACCGCGCGTTCGTCGCCGGGGAGTACTCGATCGCCGATATCGCAGCCTACCCGTGGATCGTGCCCCACGAGGCGCAGAGACAGAAGCTCGAAGACTTCCCGTACCTCAAGCGCTGGTTCCAGGCCATCCGCGACCGTCCGGCCACCGTGCGCGCCTACGCGAAGGCCGCCTCGGTCAACCCGGCCGCCAACATGAGCAGTCCGCTCACCGAGGAGACCAGGCGCGTGCTGTTCGGCCAGACCGCGCACTGAAGGATCGCTGATGCAACCCGCCTCGTCCGCCGGCACGGCCGCCGCCGCGGCCGCCATCGCGCACCTGGCGCTCGGCGCGCCACCGGCACCCGCGGCCGCGAGCATCACCGACATCATGGTCGATGGCGCGGCCGTGCACGTCGAGCTCGAGCCGCGCGCCTTTCGCGACGGCGGCGATGCGGTGCGGGAATGGATACGACGTTCGGCGAGCATCGTGACCGGCTATTACGGTCGCTTCCCCACCACCCGACTCAGGGTGCAAGTGATCGCCGAAGCCGGCGACGGTGTGCACGGGGGCAAGAGCTTCGCGAACCCCGATGCCTTCATTCGGGTGCAGGTCGGGCGCGAGGTGAGCGGGGCACAGCTGTTGGCCGACTGGGTACTGGTGCACGAGATGACCCACCTTGCTCTGCCGGACACCGGCGAGGCGCACGCGTGGCTGTCGGAGGGACTTGCGACCTACGTCGAGGGAGTCGCGCGCGTGCAGGCCGGCAACCGCAGCGAAGCGGACGTGTGGGCGGAAGAGATCCGGCAGATGCCGCGCGGCATGCCGCAAGCCGATGACCGCGGCCTCGACCACACTCACACCTGGGGGCGCACCTATTGGGGCGGCGCGATGTTCTGTCTGCTGGCCGACGTCCAGATCCGCGAGCGCTCGCACAACCGCCTCGGTCTGCAGGACGCGCTGCGCGCCGTGGCGCGCGCCAGCGGCGGGCTTGCCGCGGACTGGCCAATCGAGCGCGTCCTGCGCACCGGCGATGAGGCGGTCGGCACCACGACGCTCGAGGATCTGTATGCGCAGATGAAAGACCGGCCGGTCACGCCCGATCTCATGAAGCTGTGGCAGCAGCTCGGTATCGAGCCCGAAGGTTCCTCAGTTCACCTCTCCGACAGCGCGCCGCTCGCCGAGGTACGCCGCGCCATCATGCGCGCGCCATAGCCGGCCGGCCGCCGCCTCGCGCTCGGTTTGGGAGGGCGAGAAGAACCCGGTCAGCACGGCCGTCACGCTGAGCACCGCGCAGACCAGAACATATTCCGCGGCCAGTGAGCGCCGCAAGCGCGGAAGCCCAGCGGGCTCGCCGCGCGCGAGCGCGGGGGTGAGCCGCAGCTTGTTGAGCGCCGCGAGAGCCATCAGTGCCGCGAACAGCATCAGCTTGGCGCCGAGCAGCAGCCCATAGGGCGCCAGCAGCGCGGCGAAATCCGGCAGCAGCAACGCCGCCATCCCTAAGCCCGCGAGCGGGATCAGCGGCACGAGCCAGAGCGCGCCGGATGAGAACGCCTCGAGCACGCGCGCCGCCTGCTCGCGCGGCTCCAGGGCGCACACCTGCCGCAGCGGCCACAGTGAGCCGAACCAGAACGCGGCGAGGATGAGGTGAACGAGCAGCAGCGGCGCGAGCAGCAGGCGGTGCTCATTGAGCGCGGTGTGCCCCGTCAATGCGAACGAGCTCAGCGCGGCGAGGCTGCCGGCAACCGCCGTGCTCCTGGCCGCCAATCCCTCGTGCCGCAGCCCGAGCGCCATGCCCGCCAGAGCTGCAGCCCGCACCGCGAGCGCGGTACCGGTGGATGAGCTCAGTACCAGCCGGTGGAGGGAGGCGTCGGCGATGCCGGCCCACTCCCCCGCCAGATGCGCCGGTTCGAGGAGGTACTGCGCCGCGAGCACCCCGAGCGCCCCCGCGGCCGCGCGCACGCCCGTACGGCGGATAGCGGGCGCGGAGTGGGCAAGCCGGTGGGCAAAGGCCGCGGTGAAGAGCGCCGCACCCGCCGCCTGCAACAGCAACACCAGACTCGCGGCGCGCAGCGCGACCCAGGCGAGCTCGGTCATCACACGACCAGGAGCCAGCCGCTCCGGGAGCGCACGGGTCTCATGCGCTAGAGGCTACACCGGCCGACGCGCGCGCGGGAAGGATGCGGACGGCGACGGCGCACGGCCGCGTGAGGGCGGGCGCCGTCCCGGGCGCGGGCCGGACTGCCAGCGCCGCCCCTCGTGCCGCTGCACGGCGACAGCGGCCACGCGCGCACCGGCGGCGGCAGGGGCTGCGGTCACCGCATAGGCCGGCAAGGCTGCGACCGGCAACGTGCGCCGCAGCAGTTTCTCAATCTCGCGCAGCAACGGTGCCTCATCCGGCGACACCAGCGAGACTGCCGAACCGGAGCCACCGGCACGCGCCGTGCGACCGATGCGGTGCACGTAGTATTCGGGCACGTTCGGCAGCTCGTAGTTGACCACGTGCGGCAGCTCCTTGATATCGAGGCCGCGGGCGGCGACCTCGGTCGCGACCAGTGCCGTGACGCGGTTCTCCTTGAAGTCCGTCAGCGCCCGCACCCGCGCTCCCTGACTCTTGTTGCCGTGGATGGCGACGGCACGAACACCGCTCCCTACGAGCTGCTCGGTCAGTCGGTTGGCACCGTGTTTGGTGCGGGTGAACACCAACACCTGGTGCCAGTTGCCGCTCACGATGAGGTGCGCCAGCAGATGCCGCTTGTGCTCCTTGGGCACGCGATACACTTGCTGCTCGATGCGCTCGGCAGCGGCGTTGCGCGCCGCGACCTGGATCGCCACCGGATTGCGCAGCAGACGGCTCGCGAGCTCGCGGATGTCCTCGGAGTAGGTCGCCGAGAACATGAGGTTCTGGCGTTCGCCCGGCAGGAGCTTCAGGATCCGGCGGATATCGTTAATGAACCCCATGTCGAGCATGCGGTCGGCCTCGTCCAGCACGCAGCAGCGCACCTGACGCAAGTCGAGGAGCTGTTGCTGCGCGAGATCGAGCAGCCGCCCCGGAGTGGCCACCAGCACGTCGCAACCGGTGCGCAGCGCCTCGATCTGCGGCTTCTCGCTCACGCCACCGAAGATCACCAGGGTGCGCAGCCCGGTATGGCGGCCGTAGTCGCGGGCGCTCTCCGCGACCTGCGCCGCGAGCTCGCGCGTGGGGGTCAGCACCAGCGCCCGCGGCGCGCGTGCCTGCTGGGATGCCAGGTTCTGCAGGATCGGCAGGATGAACGCCGCCGTCTTGCCGGTGCCGGTCTGCGCACCGGCCAGCACGTCGCGACCGGCGAGCACCGCCGGGATAGCTTCGCGCTGGATGGGGGTGGGCGTGACGTAGCCCTTTTCGGCCACGGCACGGGCCAGCTCGGGTTTCAGCCCGAGATCGGTAAATGACATATAAAAGGAAAACCTCTGTTGTCGACTCGCCCGGCAGCACTTTCGCTGCGGCGGTCAGACGCGAGGCTTGGAGTTAATGGTAAATCGAAGTGCGGCGGTGAGGCACAGACTGCGAGCGAAACGGGTGCTGACCGAGCACTGTAAGGACGTTTAGCGCCGCGCACTCTACAGACTTTGCCCTTACGCGTCCAATTTACGCACCGGGCCTGTGAAGCCTTACGACAATTCGACACAGTGACCGGGCGCTTGCGCGCGTTGCGGGAACGGGCGGGTTTGGGACATCATCGCCTCAGGATGGCACAGGGACTGGCACCATGAACCGCACACCTGTCGCAGTGATCGTCTCGGTCGCGGGCCTGTGCTGCGCGGTGGCCGGCTGCTCGACACGCACCGACGTGTCGGTGACCGGCAACACCCCGGCGCAATACTCGCACGTGTGGATCACCGCACAGGAAGTGTGGTTCAACACCAGCGCGATTGCCGGTCCCGACGATCGGTTGACCTGGTGACCGAATCGGGCGGCAACCTCGGCACCCTCGTCACCTCACTGAATCTGGCCCCCGGATCCTATTCGCAGGTACGGCTCATCCCCGTGGACGCCACCGCGCCCCTGACGAGCTCGGCGCAGACGGCCGGCGCGCTCTACAACACGGAAGCGGACTACGTCGACGGCGCCGGCACGACCCACCAGTTGCCGCTCGAGCTGCTCAATCCTGACAAGGGCATCGGCATCCCGGGCACGCTCAAGGTGCCGGTGGGAAATATCGGCGCGGCGCTGGCGGCTACGAGCGGCACCACTAGCACGACCGGCACCACCACGCCGACGACGACCACGACACCGACCACGACCACGACCACGACGACCACGACATTCGCGATCACTTTCGATGGCGTGCGCGATCTCACGCCCTTCAGCTACGCCGCCGCGACCACTCCCAACGGCATCCTGCTGAGCTCGCACGCCAACGCCTTCGATCTGTCCGAGGTGGGCGGGATCCAGGGGCAGCTGACACTCACCAACCTCACCGGGATCAACGGTGCGGCAGGCCTGCCGGCCCTCCAGGTGAGCGCGCAGTCCCTCAGCGCCGACGGCACGCGCCACGTGGTGGTGAACCGCGCACCGGTGCACGCGGACGGGAGCTTCCTCCTGTACCCGCTGGCGACGAGCTCCTCAAGCCCTGCCGATTACGACCTGGTGATTCATGGCCCGGGAATCGCGTCCATCATCATCAAGTCGGTGCAGGTGACCCCCGCCAGCAGCGCGAGCGCGTCCAGCACCACCGGCACCGCAGCCGCTACCAACGCGACCATCAATGCCGTGTCGGTGGGTACGCTGATACCCCGTGCAACAGCCAGCTCCTACACCGTGAATGTCGGCACCGCGAGCGGTGCCGGGCTGCCCGCCGGCGCACAGGTCGCCTTCTATCAGACGCTGGCGAGCGCCGGGGAAGTCCCCTACGTCATCGAAGCAAGTCCCATCGATCCCTTCAACCAGGTGCTGGCCAACGCCCAGGCGCTGTCCACCGGTACGCTCGATTCGGGCACCTACTCCACGAGCGGCACATCCGTGACACTGGTGAGCGCCGCACCCGCGGAGGGCGCCGGACGCTACCTGGTTGCGGCGAGTGCGCCCGCGTTCACCGACGGAGCCCTCACGAACACGGTGTCCGCGCCGCCGGCGGGCACCACGACGCCGGTCGTGGTCACCGTGCCGGCTCTAACGCTCGCCCCGGGCGCCACCCCCGGCTCAATTGCGGCATCCATCACCCAGGCGACGGCGGGCAAGTACGATCACGGCGAATTGCTCGTGACCCACGACGGCACGCTCGTCGCCACGACACCGCTGGATGCGGCGCTCGCGCAGGGCGCGGGCGCAACCCTCACCATCGACGGCCTTCCCACCGGCACCGCGGCGGCTCTTTATTACGTGGCGGTCCGGGCCTGGAACTCGCGCGACGCGTCCGGGACCCTGCAGCGCCAGTCGTATCCGACGGCGATCGATCTGCGCGGCAGCGCCACGGGCGCGTTGCCGCTGACGATCAACTGAAATCGGCGCGAAACCGGTAAACTAGCGGGTTTCCCGGGCCGACATCCCGTTAAGTCACTGTAATCACGGGGAACGGATTGCTTAGTCTGCGCCTCTAAGCGACGGTGCCGAGAACGCCCGCGCCAAAACGGATCGAAGGGGATAGATGATGACCGTCGTTCGCACCCGCCGGAGCCGCAGCTGCGTGCGGACCCTGACCGCCCTCGCGTTGGGGTTCAACGCCCTGCTCGCCGGGTGCGGCACCCATTCCACCACCTCGCCGGGCACGCCGGCCATCACCCTGTCAGATACCAGCGGTCAGTTTGCCGCTTACCGCGTGGCGATCGATTCGATCTCACTGACCGACACCAACGGCGCGCCCTTCAATGCGATTCCGCAGATGCCGGCCGAGAGCGTCGATCTCGCCGCCCTCACCGACCTCAGCGAACTGCTCGCAGTGCCGGCCCTGCCATCCGCAACCTACAAGTCCGCCACGCTCACGCTCGACTACAATAACGCGAGCATCTGGGTGAACCTCAACGGGCAGGCGGTCGCCGCCACCCCCTTGAGCAGCACCGGCACCACTCCGACCATCTACACGGTCACCCTCACCTTCGATCCCAATAATCCACTGGTCATCACCCGGGGCGCATCGACGCGCCTGGCGATTGATTTCAACCTCACCGCATCGAATTCCATCAACACGGCGACCACGCCGCCCACGGTGACGGTACGACCGTTCGTGGTGATGACGCCGGCGCCTGTCGATGCCACCGTCATGCGGGTGCGGGGCCTGTTCGTCACGGCGCAAAGCGGCTCGAGCGACTTCGTCATGAACGTGCGACCGTTGATCGACCTGGCATCTGCACTGGGTGCGGTCACCATCAGCACCACTACGCAGACTTACTTCAACATCAATGGTGTTGCCTATACCGGAGCGGCGGGACTCACCGCCCTGGCGTCGCTCCCGGAAAACACCGTCATCGCGGCCTACGGTACGCTCGGGGATCTGTCCGGCATCACGCCCGGCTTCCATGCCACCTCGGTGTACGTCGGCACCAGCCTCGAAAGTCCGCTGGCGGAGCACGTCGGCGGGGTCGTCAGCGCCCGCAGCGGCAACACCCTGACCGTGCACGGCGCAACCTTCCGCTCTCCTATACCCGTCGCCGGCACCGCTTACGCGGCCGTGGCCTACGCGAACAACGCCACGGTGACCATCGGCAGCGCCACCGTCGTCAGCGAGGACGGGGTGGCCGCGGGCGGTCTGACTCCCGCGGCCATATCGGTCGGCCAGCAGCTCGACGTCTCCGGTCAGGCTACCGTTGACACCGCGGGCAAGATCAGCCTCGACGCTGCCACCATCCCCGCCGGACAGGTACCTCCCCAGGTACGCCTCGCTTCGACCCGCATCTGGGGCACGCTCAACTCCGCGACCGCAGGCAGCGCCACGCTCGATATCCTGTCGCTGGGCAACTTCGCACCTGCCGGCTTCAACTTTGCCGGCACCGGTACTACTGCTGCCAACCCAAGCGCCTACGTCGTCAACACAGGCTCGCTCGATGAAAGCGCCACCGCGGCGAGCACGCTGCTGCAGGTCGACGGCATGGTCAACGCGTTCG
>WNFR01008378.1_pt1 | contig 10452 bp, 9 predicted proteins | sample 5400221 | NCBI WGS metagenome assembly WNFR01 (sample SAMN13153357, study PRJNA577476) | soil metagenome | isolation source: 40 cm soil under Madrone tree | place: USA:California | collected 2016-06-14 | reverse complement strand
AAAATCGCGGTTAAAATCGGGATGCTTCTCCAACACGACGACTTCGACGCCGGCGCGCGCCAGCAAATAACCGGTCATCATTCCAGCGGGTCCGCCACCGACGACAACGCAGCGCGTGCGGATTGTATTCACAAAGGAAGAAAGTGACCCGCCTACGCCAAAGCGCTACTCCGAAAGTCTTCGCGAGCAGGCGCGACAAGTGAGAGGTGAGGTAGAAGAGGTTGAAAACGCCTGGTCGAATCCAGCGTCAAAAGACATGAGCTTCCGGATTCGCAGGATTGTTCTGCGCTTCTGTCAACCTGGCTTCGGGAGAGATCTTTACTGCTTGTCGTAGACCGACGTGTTCGTGAACTTCTTGCCTTTTGCATTGGTTCCGCTGGTTGTGACGGTGCGGCTCTTGCCATCGGCGGCTACGCTAACCCGACCAGTAACGGTGACCTTTCCACCTTTTTTGACGCTGAAATTCAGTGTCCGCTCATCGACCTTCGTGTACGAGCGCATGTCTGAAGTTGGATCGCCCGTGACGGAATAATCCTTTCCGTCGAATTTGCCGGTCCATTCCGCGTGCGTGGGTTTGCCATTCGCATCGATGCCATCCGTCGTGACCTTTACTTTATCCCCCGTCGCGTCCTTATAGACGACCATGGTATTCTTTGCTGTCCCCGGTGTGATTTTCGATTTGGCTTCGTTCAGTTTCCAAGTGCCTATTTGCGGACTGGCGGCAAAACAAATTGTCCCCGCGGCAAAGCACAGTGCGAGAGTGAGTAACAGAGTTTTTGTTTTCATGTCTCCATCGAGCCGGGAATTGGCCTTGCCGTCAATGTTTTTCAAGCCGAATGAGTCCGAGCCGGACTGGCAGATGTGAGGTGTCGCCGGTTGGACGGAGTCGCCACTACGACGAGTTTGATCTGTGATGGGTTTGCTCGGCGTCGCCGAGGGGAGCGATCACTTTTTCGAAACGGAGATAGCCGCGCAGCGAATCGAGGAGCGGATTGATTCTAAGTTGCAGCGCGAACCAACTACGTTCCTCCACCGTTTTGGCCATCCAGGAAAATGTCTGTTCGGTGTCGCCGAGTCGCATATACGCCATCATGTAGCGATAAGCGGCAATATGCTCACCTCGCGCGGTTTTCTCCAGTAACTGTTCCAATTGCTTTTGCGCCAATGCGCGCACTGCGGCGTCAAATCCCGATGCGGCGAACGTTTCCTCGAGAAGCCGCGCCTGTTCGGGTTCACCGCTCAAGGCCAACGCTGCGCGCCATTGAGTGATCGCCTCGGCCGGCATTCCGCTCATTTGGCAAGCATCACCGAAATATTCGTGCGCGGCGGCGTAGCCAGGATGCAGCTCCAGCATCTGGGCGAACTGGCTTCGGGCGCGATCGTAATCGCGCAGGAAAAAGTAAATTCTTCCCGTATGCAGCTGTAAGCCGGGAAAGAATGGGTCGAGCTGGTTGGCGCGCTCAACTTGCCGGAGTGCTTCATCTCCGCGTCCAAATAAGACAAGGCAAAGTCCGTAGTGATGCCGGATGTCAGCAAAGTTCGGATTCAATTCCGCGCCGCGATGAAATGCGCGTTCGGCTGCGGGCCAGTTTCTCTTATAATAGAGCTCGACCCCCGCGTACGAGTTTATCGCTTCACCCAGCGTCTCATCCAACTCCAATGCTTTCTTGGCGGCAGTTTCCGCCTGTGGCCAAACGTCCGGCGGCAGGATGCCGTTGGCCGCCCCAAATGAATAGTAAAGACTAAGACCCGCGTAGGCCGGCGCGTAAGATGGATCGAGTTCGACTGCTTGTTGAAAATAATCGCGAACTTTTTCGTAACCGGGAGCAAAAAAATTCCTCCAGTGATAACGCCCCTTTAGATAAAACTGATGCGCCTCCGTGTTTGTCGTCGGCTGTGAAGAAATCGCTCGGCGCTCGGCGCCAGTAAGCTTGGCCTGGAGCGCGTCAGCGATCTTCGCGGCGATATCAGTTTCAACCGCGAAAATGTCAGTCAACTTGCGATCGTATCTCTCCGCCCAAATATGCGAGTCGCTCTCCGCGTCGATAAGTTGCACATTCACGCGCACCTGGTCGGCGGCTTTCTGAACAGTGCCTTCGAGAATATTCGCGACGCCAAGTTGCTTCGCGATGTCCGGGAGGTTGTCGGGCGAACTCTTGAAGCGCTGTGTCGAGGTGCGTGAAATCACCTTCAGATCGGCGATCCGCGAGAGCCGCGTCAGGACTTCCTCCTGAATGCCATCGGCGAAATAAGCGTTCGCTTTATCTTCGCTCAGATTTTCAAACGGCAGGACGGCAATCGATTTGCGCAAAGCTGGCGCGCTTGCCTCGACTTTTTTCTCGCGCGGTTCGTCGATTCTAAACTTTTTTGGTGTCTCCGGATTGCCAATTTCGTCCGAGTAAAGATTAATGATCGAAAGCGTTGCGCCGTGTTTTACTTCGCACGTTCCCAGCTCGTGCAATAGCGGCCGCCACCGCCCGTATTGTTCGAGGTCGTCGGCGACACGTTTGGACAACAGAATATGGCCAGCGTCGCCGCAATCCATCACTCGTTGCGCGATGTTGACCCCCGCGCCGGCGATGTTCGCTTGTTCATTTAGATCCATGACCTCTTTGACGGGTCCACTGTGGATTCCCATTCGGACGCTGAGGTCAGGATGCTTTTTTAGCGCTTTGCCGATTTCCAGCGCACAGGCGACCGGCGCTTCCGGATTATCACGAAAAACGAGCGCGCCACCGTCTCCGGTCGGCAATCGCAGCAATTTGCCCTCGGCTTGCGCAGCGCGGAACTGCTCGGTGGCGCGCGCGATTTCCCGCAATTTTTGCAACTGCTCGCTCTGCTCGTGGATGAGGAGTTTCGAGTAGCCAACGATGTCGATGAACAGCACATGCCCGATCTCCAGCTTCACATTTGAGGCGGATTCCGATGCCACAGAATTCCTTTTATCACGATATTCGAGATTTCACGAGCGAACCGAAGGAGAGGTTGAGTCGTTGAGCGGTTGAGAAGAAGAGATTGAGCAGTTGAGTGGTTGAGACGGAAAGCAGACGCCCGACAATTCTTGCGTTACCAAAGCGGAGACTTTGGCCAACGCTTCGCGAGATAGCTGTCGAATCCCCACACTCGGCCAGAGCGGCCGAGGAAAACTACGAGCCCGATGAAGAAGACGGCCGCGTCCTGACTGTCCGGCGACCAGAACATGCGGCCCTTGGCCAACATGTAATTGAGGAACAGAAACATGGCGACGGCAGCGCCAACGCGCGTCATTGTTCCAGTGAGAAGCGAAAGCGCGGCCAGTGCTTCGCCAGTCAACACGAGGTAACTAAATAAAGTGGCGTGCGGGATGACCACTTGTTGCAGGAAGTGGAGGTAGGGCGCGGACGCACGGCGCGTTGCGACCCCTTGAAGAAAGCCGAGCATTTCCATCGAGAATGGGTTGTCGCGAGTGAGCTTGCCCAGATTCGTGATTAGCAAAATCACGCTGAGATAAACGCGTAAGATGGCGAGCAATGCGCGCGGCACGTAACGAAACGAGTCTGGTGCCGGAAGTGAGGTCGCGGCATTCACGGTTTTTCGTCGAAAAACTCTGACAAACTGAAATGCTGAAAACCTGAAATCATGTGTGGCCGCTGGTCTTGGGCTTCAACTCCCAAAGCACGTTAATGATTTTCCATTCACCGTTGAACTTCGCGATTTCGAGATAATCGATCCAATCGGATGCGACGATCTTCACGACAGCGGCATTATTGTAACGATCGAGAATGGTGACCTCTTTCAACTGTCGATCCGGCGGCGTCTTTTTTCCGCCGCCGTCGCGTGTGCGTTGAACGAGCGCCATTGCGCCCATGTGATTGAATTGGCTGCGTCCTGTTTTCGGGTCGGTCGAGATCATGCGCTTGGCCAACTCGGGATGAAGCGCGCTCTCCATGCGTACGGCGTCGCCCGCGTACCAACCTTCGATGTAATCGAGCGCCGTCTTCATGATCGCCGTGCTCTCATCCGGTGAAGAGATCTGGGCGATGGCAGTGCCGTTTAACAGAAGCATCGTTGTAATTAACGAAATTAGTTTGTTCATCTTTATTTCGCTTCGCACAGCGAAGCGGCTAAAGCTTTGGTCGGCGTTTCTCGGGGCGCATACTTCGAAAGTGGCGACGATAATGTCCTGGTGTAATTCTCAGCGTCCGCTGGAAAACATTGCGCATTGAATTGACATTCCCGAAGCCGCACTCTTCGGCAATCGTTTCCATGCTGTTTAGGCTTTCTTCCAGTCGCCGGCGAGCGGCTTCGACGCGCAGGCGTTCGACAAACTTCGCGGGCGTGGTCTTCATCTCTTTGGTGAAGACGCGGGCGAAATTGCGCGGACTCATCGCGACGCGTTCCGCCAGCATCGGCACGTTGAGCGGTTTGCTTAAGTTGTCGAGCACCCACGATTCCAACTCGCGCAACGGTTTTCGGTCGGTCAGCTGCATGGCTAGAGCAGCGCTAAATTGTGACTGTCCTCCTGGCCGGCGCAAATAAAGCACGAGGTTCCGCGCCACTTGCAGCGCGAGCCGCGAGCCATGGTCTTCCTCCACGAGAGCCAAGGCCAGGTCCATTCCCGCTGTCACTCCGGCGGACGTGTACACATTTTCATCACGGATAAATATTGGATCGGGGTCGACCTCAGCGCGCGGGTACTTCCTGGCGAGAAGCGCGCACCAGTTCCAATGTGTGGTCGCTTTGCGGCCATCGATCAAGCCGGCTCGAGCCAGCAGCAGTGCGCCCGTGCAAACCGAGCCAATCCGCCGAACTCGTCGAGCCACTTTTCTGATCCACTGCACTACTTCGACGCTTATCTCATCGTTCTCAATTGCACTGCCACCGGCGATAAGCAGGGTGTCGATATCTCCGCGCACTCCCCGAAACGTGTTATGCGCCGCGATTCGCAATCCACCGTTCGTGATAACGGACCGTTGAAGAGAAGTGCTTACGACTTCAACGGAATAGATCGGACGAGACCCGGGATTTTGCCTGCTGAACATCTCTGCGGCACGAGCAAAGACTTGAAATGGTCCGACTAGATCCAAGATCTCGGTCCCCGGCGCGGCAATGAGCAACACCCGCCGCGTTCGCGGTTGAACCGGCTCCTTATTATATGAACGGTTCACCCTTCTCGATTTCACGAAATCAGCGGTTGACAGGTCTTTCTGTGCCGCATCACAGCTTTTTATCTACGTCGACAAACTTATCGGGAGTTGCGTCGAAAGTCTTCTTATCGTCGTCGGAACAGAAGTAATACGTCTTGCCTTTATAGGCAGACTTCGGAGCGGTCGCGGGGTCAACATCCATCTGGCAGACCGGACAGAGTGGATGCTCATCTGTTGAGGTGCGCGCCTCGGCGTAAACCTGATTTGAATCTGGGTTTATCCAGCCTTGTCCCTGGTACTCCATGTCGTAGGCAGTCTTCTGGGCGATCTCGCGACCGTAGTAGCGTTCAACCACGCGGAGTGCGAGATCAATACCGGAGGAAAGTCCGCCCGCCGTAGCGAGATTGCTATCCTCAACGAACCTGGCTCCGCGCTTGAGGTGGATATCCGGGAACTGAATAGCAAAAGGGCGAAACGCTGCGTGAAATGTAGTCGCGGCTTTGCCTGACAGGAGTCCGGTTTTCGCCAGAACAAATGCGCCGGTGCAAACCGACATGGTCACGTCGGTATTTTTTGTCGATTTGCGAATCCATTCCAGCACGGCCGCGCTTGGTTCGCTTTGGGCCGGGATGACGATGACCTTCGGCGCAGGAGCGTTGGCAAGGCTGTAGTCGGGTACGATTCTCATCCCGCCACTCGCTCGAATGGGGGCGGTCGTCTCGGCCACGGTGTAAAGGCGGAATGGAGCGTTCTGACGGCCAGGAAGGTTAACGTCCTGGAAGACTTCCCATGGCCCGCAGAAATCGATAATCACTGCGCCGTCCGAGATCAGGAAGGCAACGGGGATACTGCCTTGGACGGGAGGCTTGAGCGGATTTACTGTGGCCGCCAGTTTGTTCCCGTCCGGGCCGCTCGTGGGTTCGACCGGACCTGAACTCGCGAAAAGCTCACCGATAGCCGAAAGCGCAATGGCCATGATCAAGCCGAAGTCCGCTGCGGTTTTCAGCAATTTTCTTCCATTCATCGTGTTTGTTCGTTGATTCATACGCGTAACTTGTCGTCGCTGGCGGTTGGCAGAAATGACAATTATCATCACATTTCTGCCACACTGTATATCGGTGTATATTGGGAGGACGAGATATTTTCACATGGTTTCCTCTTCTTATTCGTTGATGTCCGGAGGTCGATCTCCAGGCAGCGCGTGAGATTCCTCAGACGTTGTTCTGGGCCCAAGCAACCCAGGCAGCGGCGCGTGCTCCTTTCAATCCAGCTGCCGGAATATTGACCGGTCGCTGCGCGAATTGCCAGATCGCGATGAGCGGACCAAGAATCAGGAGTGTGTAGATTACCATCTCGCACACGTTGCGGCTCTTTTCTTCTGAGCGAATCAGAAGCGCGTAAGTGGACTCGTGTTGGTAATCCGGTTGACCAGTTGTGTTTGTTCTTTCTTTCATGACCTACCTTCCCGGAGGGGGCGACTGGCAGCGATGACAAGTAACATCAAATTTCTGCCACTAGGCGAAGTTGATTGTTGAGAGTTTACGAAGATGAAATCTCCTCTTGACAGTCTAGGCGAGGAGTTCAAGAATGTTGTTGACTCACCAAGACAGTCTGGGTGAGAATGGAATATGGCCAAAGAAAAACCCGATCTCGTTTACGGCACGCTCGACATGCTCATCCTGAAATCGCTTCAGCACGATCCGAGGCACGGCCTCGAAATTGCCGATCGCATCCAGCAGATGTCATCCGACATTCTTCGCGTCGAGCAAGGCTCCCTCTATCCGGCGCTCTATCGTCTGGAAGCGCAAGGTTGGATCAAAGCGGAATGGGGCGTGTCGCAGAACAATCGCAAGGCGCGCTATTACACGCTGACCGCGGCGGGCCGAAAACAACTCGCCGCTGAAAAGCAGCATTGGTCGCGCATCACCGCCGGAATTAACCTCGTCCTCTCAAAAACCTAACATATGCCGCAAGTCCACGCCTGGTTCTCACGCCTGCTCGGGTTTTTTCGAAAGAAGAACCGCGAGAAGGAGATGGCCGAGGAGATCCGCCAACATGTCGATCTTTTGACCGAGCGTAATATCGCCGCGGGCATGTCATCGGAGGACGCGCGACACGCGGCCCTGCGAGAATTTGGCGGAATCGAACAGATCAAGGAAAGCGCACGCGAACAACGCGTCTGGATGTGGGGAGATGAGTTGCTGCAGGATCTGCGTTTCGGCGTTCGAATGCTTTTTCGTAATCCGGGGTTTTCACTGCTCGCGGTCCTTTGCCTCACGCTCGGCATCGGCACCAACGCCGCAGTTTTCAGCTGGATCGAAGGAATTCTGATTCGTCCCTACCCGTTGGTTGCTCATCAAGATCGAATGTTCGCTCTAACGGGAACGACGCGCGGCGCGACCGGAATTGACCGTTCCGAAACTTCATATCCGGATTTTCTCGATTTTCAGAAGAACAGCACTCTCTTCGAGTCGTTCATCATCGATCGAATAACCGGCACGACGATGAGCATCGGCGACCGCGCCGAGCGCGCGAGTGCGGGCATTGTCTCGGCAAATTATTTTGATGCGCTCGGGGTTCGACCAGTTCTCGGCCGCGCGTTCCGGCCGGAAGAAGGCGAAGGTCGCAACGCGCATCCGGTTACAGTGATCAGTTACGAGACGTGGAAGAATCGTTACAAGGGCGATCCGGAAATCATCGGCAAAACGCAATTCCTCAACGGCGTCCAGCACACGATCATCGGCGTCGCGCCGGAAAAATTCTACGGGACCTTCGTTGGCTATTCGTTCCAATTCTGGGTGCCAACGTCGATGCAGGAAGCATTCGATACGACGGGTTACAAGATGGAAGATCGCGCCGCGCGTTGGATCGAAGGCTACGCGTTCCTGAAACCGGGAGTGAGCCGCGCACAGGCGCAAAGCGAACTCAACGCCATCGCAGCGCGGCTCGAGAAAGATTATCCGGCAACAAATCGCGGACAGGGTGCGCAGATTTTTCCATTGTGGAAAACGCCGTTTAACAACGCCGGCACGATGATGCCGACGCTGTCGATCGCACTCGCCGTTGTTCTTTTTGTTTTACTAATCGCGTGTGCAAACGTCAGCAATCTCCTGCTCGTCAGATCTTTGTTGCGTCGGCATGAGATGACGATGCGTATGGCGCTCGGCGCCGGACGCGGCCGGCTGTTGAAACAACTTGTCACGGAAGGTCTGATTCTTTCCGCCATCGCCGCGATTGGCGGAATTTTCGTCGCCCATTGGTGTCGCAACGCGCTCGTGCTCGCGTTCCCACCGCCTCCTCCCGGTGTCATCTTCAACCTTCCCGGCACAATCGATTGGCGTGTGCTCACGGTCAGCGCCGGGATTTGCATTCTGTCGACTTTGTTTTTCGCGCTTGTTCCCGCGATCCAGGCCAGCCATGTCGATCTTTCCGGCGCGTTGAAAGCGGAAGCGAGCGGCACCGTCGGCGGTCATGGGAGATCGCGTTTGCGCTCGGCGCTCGTTTTGATTCAGGTTTCGCTCAGTTTCGTATTGCTCGCGGGCACCGGCCTGCTTCTGCAAAGTCTGCAGCGAATTCAAAACGCCAATCCTGGTTTCTCAACGCGCGACGTGATTACATCGGGGGCCGATTTGTTTTCTGCCGGATACAAAGCCGATCGCGCGAAAATTTTCTACGACCAACTGCTCGAGCGAATTCGCGCCGTTCCCGGCGTCGAGTCGGCGACATTGGCGCGCGTTCGACCTTTCAGCTACAAGAATTATTCGAACGCGCCGATCGCGATTGATGGATATCAAGCGGCGCCAGACGAGCAGCTCAGCTCCGATTACAATGAAGTAGGCGAAAATTATTTTGCGACGATCGGGATCCCGCTTATTTCCGGTCGCGATTTCAATCGCACCGATGACGAGAACGCGCCATTGGTCGCGGTGGTAAATGAAACGATGGCCGCAAAATATTGGTCCGGGAAAGATCCGTTAGGCCAGCGGCTTCAGGTAAAAGATCGGTGGATGCAGGTGGTCGGCGTGGCCAAGAATTCGAATTACCGCACGAAATTGGAAGAGCCGAAACCGTTTTTCTACGTGCCGCTCCGGCAAAATTTCTCTGTGCAAAATGCGTTCTTGATCCGCACGCAACAAAGCACGGCTTCAATGATGTCGATCTTAGCGAATGAAATTCATGCGCTCGATCCGAACTTGGGGCCGCTCGACACGATCACCCTCCAGGAACAAGTCGATCGCATGAGCTTCACGCAACGACTCGCCGTGACATTACTCGCTGTGTTCGGGGGCATGGCGTTGTTCCTCGCCGCGATTGGTCTCTACGCCGTCATGTCGTATGCAGTCTCGCAAAGCACGCGCGAGCTCGGCCTTCGCATGGCCCTCGGCGCCGGGGCGGCCGATCTGCTACGTCTGGTCCTGTCCCGCGGCCTTATTCTGACCGCCGGCGGCATTATCCTGGGCGCGATGGCGGCGCTTACGCTCACGCGACTGATGGGCAGTCTGCTCTACAAAGTGAGTCCGCGCGATCCGCTCGCATTCGGATTGGCATTCGTAATCATGACGATTGTCGCGTTGGTCGCGTGTTTCCTGCCAGCATGGCGTGCGACGCGGATCGATCCGGTCCGCGCGTTGCGAAGTTAAATTTCTCCATCCAACAAAGCGCAAAGGCGGAAGAATTTCGGCGCCAGGTTCGTGCGCCCGATTAAAGGGCGAGTATAATAATTAATTCGCGTGGTTTACTTCCGCTGCGCTGCGCCGAAGCAGCAGCGAATTCAGTCCAAACGTCGCTGACAGACTGAGGAGCAGCAGCGCTAAAGTCGGAGCCGTATCAGGAACTGTTGGTCCTCCGCCGTTTCCTTCTCCCGAAATATCAAACTGAAGCACAGTTCCATTTAAGACTGTGCCGCTGGCGAAGGCGGCAGATGATTCAGTGACGAAGCCGTCGAAATTAACCGTGAACCCGCCGGTTCCGGTATAGACGAAGGTCGCGCCGCTGACCAGGGACGTAGCTGTCGCCGTATCGGTGAAGAAGCCGCCACGATACAACTGACCGGCTGCAAGTGATGCGCCGGAGAAATCGATCGTGATCTGATTGCTAGAGGTCAGCGACATCGTGAATGGCGTACTATCGGTCAGGCGCAAAACATCATTGCCACTGGCGGCGGCGTTGTTGTAAGTGGGCGAGCCGATCTGCGTGAGCTCGAACACAAAACTCATCCCGCTGCTCGGATCGAGATGTGTGGCAGTCAGAATCCCGGGGCTATTTCCAGGCGCGATCGCGCCGGCGCCACTGACGCTGCTGACATTGCCGTGCCCACCGAGAGTCG
>WNFR01009798.1_pt1 | contig 10454 bp, 9 predicted proteins | sample 5400221 | NCBI WGS metagenome assembly WNFR01 (sample SAMN13153357, study PRJNA577476) | soil metagenome | isolation source: 40 cm soil under Madrone tree | place: USA:California | collected 2016-06-14 | reverse complement strand
GATGGTGGCCCGCGGATTTTCGCTTGGTCTATCGCGTCACATTCGCATCAGAGTTGAGGCTTGAGCTGGTGGCGATGAATACCGGGAAAACGTCACTGCGCTTTGAGGAAGCCCTACACGCGTATCACAGGGTCGGGAATGTCCTGCAGACGCGATTGGGAGGGCTCTCCACGGTCCACTATATTGATAAAACCGACGCGAATCGGAAGAAGACGCAGCAAGGAGAGATTGCAATTGTCTCAGAAACCGATCGCGTGTACCTGGACACGAGCGACGCAATCGAGATGGAAGATCCAGTCTCACATCGCCGCACCTACGTTGCGAAAGAGAATTCACGCACCACTGTTGTGTGGAATCCATGGGTGCAGAAGGCGCATTCCTTGACGGATTTTGCGGATGACGAATGGATGCAAATGATCTGCATCGAAACCAGCAACGTCTCCGATTTTGCCGTGGAACTCGCGCCCGGCCAGCAACACACAATGAAAGCTCTCGTCAGAGTTACCGATTTCTGAATTCGCGGAACGCGCAGCCGAGGATCTAATGGTTCAAATCGTAATCGTCGGAGGGGGTTTTGGCGGATTGGCAGCCGCCAAGGCTCTCAGGAATACTTCGGCCGATATCCTTTTGATCGACCGCACAAATCATCACGTTTTCCAGCCGCTGCTTTATCAGGTGGCGACCTCGGTTTTGTCCCCCAGCCAGATTGGTTCTCCAATTCGCGGAATCCTCCGAAACCAGAAAAACACAACCGTGGTCCTGGGTGAAGTCATCGGCGTGGACAAAGATCAGAAGCGCGTCTTCGTCAGTAACTCTGACCGTCAGAATGTACCGATTCCGTACGATTACTTGATTCTTGCCACAGGGGCGAGCCAGAGCTATTTCGGCCACAACGAATTCGAACAATTTGCTCCAGGGTTGAAAACTCTCGCGGATGCGGTAGCGATTCGAAACAAGGTTTTGCAAGCGTTCGAGCTGGCAGAAACCGAAGAAGATCCGAGCCGTCATCGCGATCTGCTCACTTTCGTTCTGGTCGGAGCCGGTCCCACGGGCGTCGAGATGGCCGGTGCCCTGGCTGAGCTCGTCCGCAGCACACTGAGATCGGAGTTTCGGCGGATCGATCCGGCCTCTGCGCGAATTGTGCTCCTGGATTTAGCGCCGCGGGTTCTAGGAACATTTTCAGAGGACCTGTCCAAGGCGACGAAGCAACGGCTCGACAAGTTGGGCGTTGAGGTCCGGCTCGGACATGGCGCCGATCAGATCGACGCTGACGGCGTCACGGTGGCGGGCGACCGCATCGCGACCAAAACCGTGATCTGGACCGCGGGAGTGGCGCCCTCGCTTGCGGGCAAATGGCTGAAGGTGGAAACAGATCGAGCCGGGCGCGTGCGCGTCCAGAACGACCTGACTGTGCCCGGATATCCCGAAATATTTGTTGTTGGCGACACCGCATCGCTCGATCAAAACGGCGAACCGCTGCCGGGCGTGGCCCAGGTGGCGATGCAGCAAGGCCGTTATGCAGGGAAGTTTATTCAGAACCGCGTTGCGGGCAAACCCGCGCCGGGTCCTTTCAACTACTTTGACAAAGGCAACATGGCTGTTGTGGGCAAAGGCTTTGCGGTGCTGCAAAGCGGCAAAATCCATGTAAGCGGTTCCGCTGCCTGGCTCGCGTGGGCGGCCGTGCACCTGCAGTTTCTGGCGACTTCCAGCCTCCGCCTGAGCGTCTTCCTGCAATGGATTTGGACTTACTTGACCGGGCAGAGGGGCTCCCGGTTGATCGTGAATCATCACGGGTCAGAGAAGACAGCGACAGACACATGCGCCAAAGCGGTGGGTTCAAGCAGGTAAGAGAACTCCCCACACAGGGACGATTTCCCCGGTAAGGCTTTAGCAAGACCGTCAGAACTTCGTTCCCATTTCCTATCGTCGAAACCGCTGGCGCTTACCACTACAAACCCACTTCAGGGGCTTAAAGTCTGTCAACATCTGGGCAGCTGTCCGCATATCGACATACGTTCCGAAAAGCCCAAGCGATGCACTCCAACAACCCTTTTCGTTTCAGAGGGGTCTTCAATAAGGACATCTGGAGAATGAAATGCCTACATTTGGACTTAAAGCAGCGTCGCAGGACGAAAGTTAGGACGTCAGTGCGAGCGGATGATCGATACAAAGAACAAAACGAAATGGGGAAGAACTGCGGGGCCCATCGCAGGAATCTTGATATTACTGGCTGAGGTCCTTCTTGCCACGAGCCTATGCTCGGGAGCAACCGGCCCCGCAATACCCAGCATTTTCAAGCCGGAGTCAACGCCTGCTGACAAGATTTATGGTTTGTCTCTAATGGTTCTGGCCATTACGGGACTCATTTTTGTAATTGTTTTTGGGTTGATCGCGTACGCTGCCACAAAGTTCCGCAGACGTTCGGAGGATGGCCCAGAGCCTCCGCAGGTTTACGGCAGCAATCAGATCGAACTTGCCTGGACCGTGATCCCGGTACTCATTGTGCTGGTGCTCTTTATGGCCACGACTCGCGTCATCCATGCCATACAGGATGCCCGCATGCCGAAGGGCGCCGTCGAGGTCACCGCTATCGGCCATCAGTTCTGGTGGGAGTTTCGATATCCCGCACTGGGAGTGGTCACTGCTAACGAATTGCATGTTCCGGTCAGCGATCCCTCGCATCCGACGCCCACTTTCCTGAAATTAATTTCCGCGGATACGGACCACAGTTTTTGGGTCCCGCGCCTTGCGGGAAAGACGGATTTGATTCCGAATCGCGTTAACCGGATGTGGATCGATCCCCATGAAGTTGGAGTGTATGTCGGTCAGTGCGCGCAATACTGCGGGATGCAGCACGCCAAGATGTTATTGCGAGTTTACGTTGATTCGCCGGAGCAATTTGACCAGTGGGTTCAATCAGAAACGAAACCGGCACAGGTGAGCGACGCGGTGAACGAAGGCCGCCGGATTTTTGAAACCACTGCCTGCATCAACTGTCATTCCATCTCTGGAAGCGTGGCGGACGGGCGCTTCGGCCCGGATCTGACTCACTTGATGAGCCGGGATACGATCGCGTCGGGAGCTGCACCCAATAATTCCGAAAATCTCAAAATGTGGATTCAAGATCCGGACTCCATCAAACCCGGCTCGTTGATGCCGGCTATGAAATTGAACGATCACGATTTGGACGCGCTCACGGCGTATCTCGAGACGCTTCGATAAAAGGCCTTATTCATGGCATCGGAAACACTCGCGCTTGACGCAATTGACCACCGTGCACGGCCCATCGGCGACAGGCTTCACGATTGGGTTGTCACCGTGGATCACAAGAAATTGGGGATTCTCTACATCATCTACGGAATCGTGTTTCTCATTATCGGCGGCATCGAAGCTGCGATTATACGGATACAGCTGATTGTTCCACACAACCATTTCGTTTCACCCGAAGTTTTTAACCGCATGTTCACCATGCATGGCACCACGATGATCTTTTTCGTGGTCATGCCGATATTATTCGGCTTCGGCACATATTTGATTCCCTTGATGATTGGCGCCAGGGATATGGCGTTTCCGCGGCTGAATGCCTTCAGTTTTTGGCTTACCGCTTTCGGAGGTCTGCTGCTTTATTACAGCTTCATCGGCGGTAATGGGCTTTACGGCGCGGGGAATGCTCCTGACGTGGGATGGTTTGCCTACGCACCGCTCACGGCGCGTGCATTCTCACCCGGTCACAGCACCGACTTCTGGACGCTGGGCCTGCTTGTCTCGGGTTTCGGCAGCATCGGAACGGGAGTCAATTTCATAACAACGATTTTATGCATGCGCTGCCCGGGGATGACTCTGGGGAAAATGCCGCTGCTCGCGTGGCTAAACCTGATCGTGGGCGGGATGGTCATTTTCGCGATATCACCCCTCACGGCGGCACAGATCATGCTTTCGATAGACCGTTATCTAGGCGGGCACTTCTTCGACACGCAGGCAGGAGGTTCGGCAGTTCTTTGGATGCACTTTTTTTGGATATTCGGCCACCCGGAAGTCTACATCCTGGTCGTCCCCGCCTTTGCCTTCGTTTCCGAAATCGTTCCGGTGTTCTCTCGAAAACCGATTTTTGGATACCCGGTGATGGTCGCGGCGACGGTCTGCATCGGCTTCATCAGTTTTAGCGTCTGGGCTCACCACATGTTCACAGTCGGAATGAGTTCCTCTGGAAATACCTTCTTCACCGTCACCACAATGATTATCGCTGTACCTACCGGGATTAAGATTTTCAATTGGATCGGGACGATGTGGGGCGGGAAGATTCAGTTTAGTACTCCGATGCTCTTCTGTACTGCTTTCTTGTTCCAATTTCTGATCGCGGGTCTGACAGGAATCATGCTTGGCGCATCTCCCTTCAACTGGCAACTCGGCAACTCCTATTTTGTGATCGCGCATTTTCATTACGTTATCGTCGGGGGAATTGTTTTTGCGATCTTTGGAGCCTTCTACTACTGGTTTCCCAAAATGACTGGCCGGATGTACAGCGAGACTCTTGCCAAATGGCATTTCTGGCTATTTTTTATTGGCTTCCATCTGACTTTTGATTTCATGCATATCCCTGGGATTTTGGGAATGCCGCGCCGGATCTATACCTACGAGCCCGGACGTGGATGGGAAATCTGGAACTTGATCGTCACCATCGGCGTGTTCTTTCAAGCGCTCGGAATCCTTGTGTTCGTATTCAATTTGCTGCGATCGCTCGCCAAAGGTGAACCTGCCGGGAGCGATCCCTGGGACGCGTGGACACTTGAGTGGTCGACGACTTCGCCTCCTCCCGAATACAACTTCGCCAAGATTCCCGTTGTCAGAAGCAGGCGTCCACTTTGGGACATCAAGCATCCGGAAGATCCGGATTGGAAATATGAGTAGACAGGAGAATTCGATTGAGCAGCGCGGCAATTACACGAACGTCGATTGAACCTGAGTGGATTCTTCCCTCGCGCGGGCGTGTGGGAATGTTCTCCCTGATTGCTGCTGAAGCCGCCATCTTCACGATTTTCGTGGTGGCCTACATTTTTTACATGGGGAAGAGCCTATCGGGCCCTATGCCGAAGGATGTGCTTGAGCTTCCGATTTTTAATACCGTCTGCCTCCTTTCCAGCAGCCTGACGATTCATCTGGCCGTCAGAGCTTTGCGAAACGCAAAGGTAGGCGCATTTGGATTGTGGTGGTTCGTAACAATCGCGTTGGGGACAACTTTTCTGGTCGGAACAGGCCGTGAGTGGCAGCGCCTGATTTCTGAGAAGGGTCTAACCGTCAGCACGAATCTTTTTGGCACAACGTATTACTCGCTTGTTGGGCTGCATGCTTTTCACGTCACCGTGGGTTTGATCGCTCTCGCCATTGGCATGATTTTCACTGTTCTTGGCAAGGTGAAGCCGGAACACAGCGAGCGTGCGGACATCTTTTCGTTGTATTGGCATTTTGTTGATGCCGTCTGGATCGTTGTGTTCACCGTTGTCTACATCATTGGTCGCTAAGGAAGGCGCAGTCACATGGTTTCACCGGTTATGCGAGCAGAAGCGCCCGAAGCCAGGCCAGGCACGGTCCATCTGCCAGCGCCAACAGCATGGCCCATCATCCTTGCGTTCGGCATCACTCTGATATTTGCCGGGCTGCTCACGAGCGCTTCGGTCAGTATTCTCGGAGCGATCCTTTTCGTGACCAGCTGCGTCGGATGGTTCCGCGACGTTCTCCCACACGAGAAGGAAGAGACGGTTCAAGTCCGAGAAGAAGTGCCTGTCATTTCTACTCTCCGGCGAGAAGTCGAAAGGCTGCCGATAGCGCCAGAACTTTCCCGACCTTTGCTTCCACTCGAAACCTATCCAGTCTCTGCAGGAATTAAAGGAGGACTCGCGGGCAGCGTGGCCATGGCAGTGCTCGCATGCCTTTACGGCCTTCTGAAGGAAGGGAGCATTTGGTATCCGATCAACCTGCTCGCGGCGACGGGCTATGCTCAATCCCTCAGAATCGGGACGGCGTCGCTCGATGCGTTCCACTTGGGCAGTTTCTTCCTGGCGCTCGCGATTCATCTGTTCACATCACTTTTAGTGGGGCTGCTTTATGGCGCGATGCTGCCGATGTTTCCGCGCCGGCCAATTCTTCTGGGAGGCATCATCGCCCCGATTCTCTGGACAGGGATACTCCGCAGCATCCTGGGGCTTATAAATCCGCTGCTCGATGCGCGTATTGATTGGTGGTGGTTCATTGCTTCGCAATTTGCTTTCGGCATTGTTGCGGGATTAGTTGTGGTGCGCCAGGAGCGTATACGCATACGCCAGTTCCATCCTTTTGCAATGCGTGCCGGAATTGAGGCTCCCGGCTTGCCCGGATTGAAAAATGATGAAAATCCATCGGGGAACGGATCGCAATGAGATTTCTCCTAGTCATACTCGGAGCCGTGAGCCTCTCGGCACTTGGCCTGTATGGATGTTCGAAGGCGCCGGGACGCCCGGGTCCGGGTGAGATGCCTGTCGTCCCGGGCGAAATTTCAGATTTCAGCACTCTGTACGAGCAGAACTGCGCGGGTTGTCACGGCGCGGAGGGAAAGGGTGGAGCAGCCATCGCTCTCGCCAATCCCGTGTACCTGGCGGTTGCAGATGACACGATTTTGCATCGCGCAACAGCGAATGGAATTCCTGGAACGTCCATGCCTGCTTTTGCGCAGAGCGCGGGAGGCATGCTTACCGATAAACAGGTCGACGTGATCGTTGGCGGAATTCGCGAGCGTTGGTCGAAGCCCGATGTCGTCCGCGGCGCCGACCCGCCGCCGTACTCCTCATCGGCAGCCGGCGATCCCACGCGTGGATCGGAAGTCTACGCCACGTATTGCTCTTCATGTCATGGTTCCGGGGGAAGAGGCGGGCAAAAGGCAGGCTCGATCGTTGAGGGATCCTTTCTCGCATTGGTCAACGATCAAGAACTGCGAACGATTGTAATCACGGGACGTCCTGAACTGGGCGCTCCGGACTGGCGAAACAATATCCCGGGGAAGCCGATGTCTGCGCAGGAAATTTCCGACGTAGTGGCTTGGCTCGCAGCGCAGCGGGCGAAATTTCCGGGCCAGCCGTTTCCAACAACCGCAAAAGCGATGGGAGAAATTCAATGAGTTTCCCACCAGGAGTCACCAGACGCGATTTTTTCATGAAGATCGGAATCTTCTTCAACGGCATCGTAGGTGTAGTTCTAGCCGTGCCGATTGTGCGCTATCTCCTCTCTCCCGTTGCCCGCGAGCGGAAGGCAGGCTACGAGTCCTGGATTCCCCTTGGCAACCTCGAACAGTTCCCTTCCGGCGAGACTCGCCTGGCCACGTATCGAAATCCTGTCGTGAATACTTGGGATGGGGATACGGCCGATATCGCTTGTTGGGTCCGAAATGTGGACGGGAAAACGTTTCAGATCTTTGCGATTAATTGCGCCCACCTCGGGTGTCCTGTTCGCTGGTTCCCGCAATCGAACCTCTTCATGTGCCCCTGCCATGGCGGCGCGTATTACCAGGATGGCTCGCGCGCCTCCGGACCTCCAGAACGTGGATTGTTCGAATACCACTACAGAATTGAGAGCGGAAAGCTGTTGATCAAGGCCGGCGAAATGCCCACGCCAGGCCAGGCTTCGAATATCGTTCGAGAGATACGTCCATGCGCCTGATCAACTCCATCGGCGAATGGCTGGATGCGCGTCTCCAGCTTGGCTCGTCTGTCCGCGAGACCGCGGAGCATCCCGTTCCGCGCGAAACAGCGAGCTGGTTTTATGTTTTCGGCAGCGCTGCCTTCGTTGTGTTCCTCCTGCAAATCGTTACCGGCATCATGCTGGCGCTCATCTATGTGCCGTCGGCCGGAGAAGCCTGGAATAGTCTTCAGACACTCAATCACAATGTCGCGCTGGGTTGGTTCATTCGGGGGCTGCATGGCTGGGGCTCGAATTTTATGGTTGCGATTGTTCTGATTCATATGGTCCAGGTTTTTCTGTTTGGCGCGTACAAATATCCGCGCGAACTCACCTGGATTGTGGGCGTGTTTCTCCTGCTCGTGACTCTGGGCATGGCCTTCACGGGGCAGATTCTGAGATTCGACCAGGACGCATACTGGGGCCTCGGAATTGGAGCGTCAATCGCGAGTCGCGTGCCGTTGATGGGGCCTTCGATCGTCAATTTGATGCTCGGCGGGCCGATCATAGCGGGGGCAACGCTTTCGAGATTCTTCGCTCTGCATGTTTTCGTCGTGCCCGGTCTTCTGATCGCGTTTGTGGCCGTCCACATCCTGATGGTTCTGAAACTGGGAATCAACGAGTGGCCCATGCCCGGACGCGTGGTCCGCAAGGCCACCTATATAAAGGATTATCACGAGCTGACCAAGAAGGACGGCATACCCTTCGTTCCCGGCGCAATTTGGAAAGATCTTTTCTTCGCGGCCTTCATCCTGCTTTCGATCGCTGCTTGCGCCTGGTACTTCGGACCTTTTGGCCCTTCGGGTCCGCCAGATCCCACCATCATTCAAACCGCGCCGCGCCCGGATTATTTCTTCTTATGGCTTTATGCAGTGCTCTCGTTCTTGCCTCCCTCCATGGAAACTCCCGCACTGCTGATCGGACCTGTCGTTGGAATTCTCGCGCTTCTGCTGTTGCCCTTCGTTTTCGGCGAAGGCGAAAAAAGCTGGCGGCGGAGGCCCACCGCTGTACTCACGATCCTATTGGTAGCGGTCTCGCTGGGAACGTTTACGCGGCTTGCTCAACATACACCGTGGAGCCCCGTCATGGACGCGTGGAGCGGGATTCCGATTCCGTCCGAGTTTTTGCACAATCGCTCGGCATTGGAGCGGCAAGGCGCCCTGGTATTTCAGGTGAAGCAATGTCACAACTGCCACTCTCTCGGCGAACAAGGCGGAAAACGTGGCCCGGCACTCGACGCTGTGGCGATGCGACTGACACAGGATCAATTGATTCGTCAGGTGATCCAAGGTGGCGGCAACATGCCCGCTTACGGGAAAAATCTGAGTCCCGCGGAGACGACGGCTCTTGTCGCATTTCTTGAGACGTTGCATCCCGCGGGACAATCGCCGGCGCGAGATGCTTCGCGTGCGGTCGCGCTCGGGACCGATGCGGGAGAGCCACCTTCAACCGATCAATAAAATTGCCTGATCCCAATGACGCCGGACGCTCAAGCCATTCTCGAATCCTGGTCCGCTCCTGTCGGAGTGAACGTATCGATGTTCCTCACAGTTCTGATCTATACGAAAGGTTGGCTTCACCTCCACAAAACTTTCCCCAACCTGATTTCAGCTTGGCGGTTTGCGGCATTTTTTGCTGGAATCATTTCCCTGTCGATCGCAGTTGGAATTCCGCAGGCGATGGCTCGCGGCATTGTCGGCCCATTTCTCCGGTGGAGCCTGGTGAAACGGCTCGCACGTTTTATCTCCAACCCCGCAATCTGTTGGCTCGCGGCTGCGCTCGCTTTGATCGGATGGCATATCCCCGTAGTGTTCGAGCTGGCATTGCGATCACACTCATGGCATGAACTCGAACACGCAACCTTTTTCGGTACAGGTCTTCTATTCTGGTGGCCGGTAGTCCAGCCCTGGCCGAGTACGGCAAGGTGGGCTCGGTGGTCCATTCCCTTGTACCTTTTCTGTGCCACGTTACCATGTGACGCGCTTTCTGGATTTCTCACATTCTGCGATCGAGTCGTCTACACGTCTTATCTTTCTGCGCCTCAAATCCTGACCGCTTCACCGCTCCAGGACCAGGAATTCGCGGCCGCCCTGATGTGGGTCAGCGTAACGATAATTTTCCTGGTTCCCGCGGTCGTCGTAACAATCCAGATTCTTTCGCCCGGGAGCGCGAATTTGCCGGCGCAACCGTGGCCCGCATTGAACAGAATCGCAGGCCAGCCGCTCGATGCTTCGAAGTCGGAGGTCACTTAGAGATGGCATCCGATCCTAAAATTGCCGTTCTAGACGTAGCCGGAGACGCGCGACAAATACGGGCGGCCGACTTGTATGCGACACTTTCAGATTATTGGGCGCTGACAAAACCAGAAGTAAATTTCTTGATTCTTATCACAACCTTTGCGGGTTTCTACCTGGCGCCGGCAGTTGGCACGGGTGGATTCCGGGCCTTTCTGATCGTTCATACGTTGCTAGGCACATTGCTTGTCGCCAGTGGCGCCGGCACGCTGAACCAGTTCCTTGAGCGTTCATTCGATGCGCAAATGCGGAGAACGGCGCGGCGACCGCTGGCTGCGGGAAGGCTCAAAGCTTCTCACGTCCTTTGCTTCGGAATTTCATTGTCGCTGGCGGGCACTGTCTACCTGGCTCTTGCCGTAAATTTTCTAGCGTCTTTGCTCGCTGTGATCACGCTCCTGAGTTACTTATTTTTGTACACGCCACTCAAACGAAAGACTCCATTGTGTACGTTGATCG
>WNFR01008373.1_pt1 | contig 10454 bp, 6 predicted proteins | sample 5400221 | NCBI WGS metagenome assembly WNFR01 (sample SAMN13153357, study PRJNA577476) | soil metagenome | isolation source: 40 cm soil under Madrone tree | place: USA:California | collected 2016-06-14 | reverse complement strand
CGTCGACGTGAGCTCGTACGCGCTCGGCCGCGTCTGCGGTGAGGTGCCCGCCGCCGCCCACAAGGTCGTGCGCGGCATGGTCGAGCAGCTGCCGTTCGCCGACGCGAGCGTCGACGTCGTGAGCGCGTTCGACGTCCTGGAGCACCTTCTCGACCCCGAGCCGGCGCTCGCCGAGGTGCGGCGGGTGCTGCGGCCCGGCGGGGTGCTGATCGGCGCCACACCCGATCCGCTGCTCTTCGGTCGCTGCGAGGATACGCACGTTTCCGAGCGGCCGCCGTCCTACTGGGTCGACCGCCTGCTGGCGCTCGGGTTCGCCGTCGATTTCCGCTTCTATCAGGCGCCATTCAATCTCGAGCTGCTGGCGCGCCGCGCCGACGCGCCCGCGCTCGCGGTGGCGGCGGCGCTGCGCTGGGACGGCTTTGCCGCCGAGCCCGACCTGCCGGTCGTGTCCGGCGCGGCGGCGTCGCGCGTCGCCGTCCGCGTGCGCAGCGGATTCGGGTCTGCGGGCCCGACGCATCCGGCGACGCTGCGTTGGATGAGCGCCGGCGAGGCGACCGCGTACCTGGTGATTGCGGGCCGCGCGCCGGCGCGCGTCGCAGCGCGGATCGAGGTCTGCGGCGACGCCGACGGCGCCGACGTCACGGTCGCGTTCGACGACCTGCACGTGAGGCGCGCCCGCGTCGCGGCGGCATGGACGACGCTCGAATGCCCTGCGCTGCCACTCGCCGCCGGCGGTCATGCGCTGCGGATCCGGACGAGCGGCCCCTTGCTCGTCCGCCGCCTCGACGTCGTCGCCGAGGACAGTACGCCGGCGGAGCTCGTCCGCCGGCTGCCGTTCGACATGTATCAGCGCTACGCGCAGTGCGCCGGCGTGCTCGCATGTCTGCCCGGCCGCGGGCGCACGATCCTCGACGTCGGCGGCGTCCTCGGCGGGGCCGGTGGACACCTCGCGACGACCGGTGATTTTTTTCCCGACGAGCGTCCGCCGTTGTCGACGGACGTTCGCCCCAGCGACCATCCCGATCACCGCGCCGCTCCGCCCGGACGGCTGCCGTTCGCGGACGCGAGCTTCGACGTCGTCATCTGCCTCGACGTGCTCGAGCACGTCGCGGTCGGCGATCGCCGTGCGCTGCTCGACGAGCTGGCGCGGATCACGCGGCGGTTCGTGCTCCTGGCAGCGCCGTTCGCGACTGCCGGCGTCGCCGACGCCGATCGGGTGCTTTTCTCGCTGATCGAGGCGCGCCACGGCTACGCGCACCAGTTTCTGCGCGAGCATCTGGCGCACGGCCACCCCGATCTCGCCGGCACGATCGCGTACTGGGAGAGCGCCGGCGGAAGTGTGGTCGTGGTGCCGAACGGCTATCTGCCGTACTGGGAGGCGATGCAGCTCCTCAACCTGGCGCTCGCCGAGCCGGCGATGGGCGAGCGCTACGCGCGTGGCCAGGCGGCATATAACGATGCCGTGCGCGACTGGCGCGAGCCCGCGTACCGGCACCTCGTCGTCATCGACGTACGCGGCGGCGACGAGTGGCACGACGCGGTACGGGCGCTCGCCGCGACCGAGGCGGCGGCGGCGCGCACGCCCGCGAGTGTGACGCGCGCGGCGGCCGCGCTGTCGACCGCGCTCGATCTCGCCTGTGCGCGCACCACGTGAGTGACGCTGCCGATCATCCCCCGCCGCGCGACGGACGCGACGACGCGGCGACACGCGCCGCGCCGGCGGTGTCGATCGTCGTGCCGAGCTGGAACGGGCGCGCCCTCCTCGCCGAGTCGCTGCCGGCGCTCGCCGCGCTCGACTATCCCCGCGAGCGCGTCGAGGTGCTCGTCTTCGACAACGGCTCGACGGACGGCTCGGTGGCGTGGCTGCGCGCGACGTGGCCGGCGGTCCGCGTCCTCGAAAGTCGGTCGAACCTCGGGTTCGCCCCCGCGTGCAACCGCGCCGCCGAGGCGGCGACGGGGGAGCTCGTCGCGTTCGTCAACAACGATCTGCGCGTCGCGCCCGACTGGCTGAGTCACATGACGCGGGCGCTTGCCACGACCGGCGCGGCCGCGGCCGGCGGCCGCATCCTCGATTGGGAGGGTGGCCGCTACGATTTCGACGGCGGCACGATGAACTTCTACGGCCATGGCGCGGCCCCGCGTCACGGCCGGGTCGTGCGCACGCAAGGAGCGCCCGCAGCCGTCGATGCTACGTCCGCGACGCCACGGCCGGCGCTCTTCGCGTGCGGCGCCGCCATGCTCGTCGACCGCGCACGCTTTCTCGCCAGCGGCGGCTTCGATCCCGACTACTTCGCGTACTTCGAGGACGTCGACCTCGGCTGGCGCCTCTGCCTCGAAGGCGAGCGCGTGCTCTTCGTCCCCGCCGCGCTCGCGTATCATCGGCATCACGGCTCGGGCCTCGACGCCGATCGGCGGACGGCGCTGCTCGAGGCCAACGCGCTCGCGAGCGTCGTCAAGAACTACGACGATGCGAATCTCGCCCGTGTCTTGCCCGCCGCCCTTCTGCTCCTCGAGGCGCGCGCGCGGCTCGCGCCTGGGGAGCGCGCCACCATATACCGTGATACGCTCGCGCGGTTCCTCGACGCGCTCCCGGCGCTGCGCGCCAAGCGCGTCGCGGTGCAGGCCCGCCGGCGGCGGCCCGATCGCGAGATCGTGCCGCTGTTCGGTGAGCCGTTGCGGCCGAGCTTCTTCGGCCGCGCGTATTGGCGCGAGCAGGTGCGGCTGGTACGCGCGTTCGGCATCGCCGCGATTTTCGCGCAATCGGACGAAACGGGGGCGGACCGCGTGAGCGACGGACAGATGGATGACTTCATAGAAGAGCTGCAAGGGCGCATCGAGGAGCTCGAGGCGGCGCTGGCGGCGGCGCGGCGCGAGACCGATGAGGGCGGTGCGGAGCGCGCGCGACTCGCGGCCGAGGTCGCGCGTTTGCGCGACGAGCTCCGTCGTACGGTGCCGCACGCGGAGAGGACGAGATCGTGACGAGGAGGGCGAACGGCGACTGGACGCGGCGACGATTTCTCGCGACCGCCGGCGGCGCTGCGGCCGGCATCCTCGTCGGCGCAGCCATCGGCGATGCCGCGAGCTCCCCGGCGATCCGCAGCACGCCCGCCGCGGGAGGGAAAAAGCCGCATGCCGCGATGAGCCCGGCGCTCACCGCCGCCGCGGCGGACTTGGGTCGACTCGTCGCCGGGCGCGCGCTCGCCGTCGACGATCCGTGGGTGCTGATGCACGCCGTCTTGCCGCTCGGCGCCGAGGCGCGGCATGGCGACGAGCCGATCCTCGAGTACGTGACGCGCACCTGGGTCGAGCCGGTCGTGCGCGGCGGCAGCCAATATCCGGCGTTTCCATTGAAGATCGAAGCGCACCCGAACCATTTTCTCGAGATCATGTACGCGACCGCGGTGCCGCCCGATCGCGCGTTCGCAAGCCGCATGGGGCGCATCACGCGCGCCGATCTCACCCGCGGCGCGACGGCGCTCTTCACGCCCGCGATCCAGGGCGACGAGCTCTCGTGGACGGTGAGCGTGCTCACCGCGGAGATGAAGCCCGACGCCGACCGCTTCGAGAACGCCGAGGGACGGGCGTTCACCGTCAGCGCCGTCGTCGAGGCGGCGTTGCAAGCCGGCGAGGCGGGATACGCCGACACGGTCGCGGCGATGCGCGGCGCAAAGCCGTACGGGCGGAGCGCCGTCCAGGAATACGCGTGTAACGGCACGCACGTGGTCTATGCGGTCCTGGACGCGATCCGGAACGGCTATCGGGGCAATCGGCTTCCCGAGCGCGCGACTGCGCTGCTGCAGGCGGCGCTCTATCGTCTGGGGCCCGAGGTCGCGCTCATCGACAAGGTCATCGGCGCGGAGCCGGGCGCGCAGCTGAACGCCGACGCCGCGAAGCTGCAGTTCCTCGGCCACTCGATCGAAAACGCACGGTTCGCGGAGCACCACGGCCTGTACACGCCGACGGCGGCCGAGCGGGCGGCGATCGCGACCGCCGAGGAGCAGCTCGCCGGGATCGCCCATCGGCTCGCGACGACCTACGACCTCGACGCGCTCGCGCGGCAGGTACCGCGTGCGTACAGCGTCATTCTCGGCGACGCCTGCCATGCGCTGCATGCGGCGACGATCGACGCGACGTGATCCGCGCATGCCGTGCGAGGGTCTCGTGGCGTCGTGCAACGACGTGAGCATCGTGGTCGTCACGTGGCGCAGCGCGGACGACGTCGGTCCGCTGCTCGCGTCGCTCGACGCGACGCTCGCGCGCGGCGCCGAGCTGGTCGTCGTCGAGAACGCGTCGGGCGACGACACGCCTGCGCGCGTGCGCGTGCAGGCGCCGCGGGCGTGTGTCGTCGAGAATGCGATCAACCGCGGGTTCGCCACGGCGGCGAATCAAGGTCTCGCCACGAGCGCGGGCGCGTACGTGCTCTTCCTCAATCCGGACACGGTCGTGCACGACGACGCGATCGAGCGCGCCGTCGCGCATCTCGCCGCTGATCCGTCGATCGGCGTGCTCGGGTGCCGCACGTTGAATCCGGACGGGACGCCGCAGCCGACCGTCGACCGGTTTCATACGGTGAACGGTCTCGTGTACGAGGCGCTCACCTCGCGCCGTCGCGTCGATGCCGGCCCGCGCGGGTTGGCGCCGCAGGCGACGTGCGATGTCGATTGGGTGTACGGCTCGTTTCTTCTCTGCCGGCGCAGCGCGCTCGCGCCGGTCGGCGGCTTCGACGAGTCGTACGAGATGTACGGCGAGGATCTCGACCTCTGCCATCGTGTTCGCGCCGCGGGGTACCGCGTGGTGTATTTCGCCGACGCGACGATCACCCATCGCGGCAACCGCAGCGGCGCGCGGCGGTGGGGTGCGCGACGCGACGTCGAGGTCCTGAAAGGGACGCTGCGCTTTTTCCGTCGCCGCCGCGGCGCGGGCGCCGAGCGCGCATTCCGCATGCTCGCAGGCGGCGGGTTTGCGCTGAAAGCGGCGCTGGCGACGCTCGCTGCGCTGACCGGCGCGCGCGACGGCGCGGCGCGCGGCCGTCTCTACGCCCGACTCGCATGGCTGTGCGCGACCGGCGACCCGGCGGCGCGCCGCGAGACCGCGCCCGCGATACCGCCGGTGCGCGCCGAGGCGGCGCGCCGCTCATGATGCGGCCGATCGCGTACGGCGACGCCGCCTGGCTGCGGGTACGGCAGGGCTGCGGACGCTCCTGGCAGCGACGACAGATCGCGCCGCGGCGATCGTCGACACGTGGTGGAGACGCGCGCGCGTGACCGCGAGGCAGCGTGGAGCCGCCTGTCGAAGCCGGTATCTGCTCCAGGGCGGAGGCGCGGCGCGACCATGACGCAGCCGGCGCTCTCGATCGTCATCCTGACGTGGAACTCGCGCGCGCTCCTCGAGGACTGCCTCGCCGCGCTTCCCGCCGCGACCGCGCCGCTCGCGGTCGAGACGATCGTCGTCGACAACGGCTCGACCGACGACACCGCTGCGCTCCTCGCGCGCCATCCCGAGCTGGTGGTCGTGTGCAACGAGCGCAATCGCGGCGTTGCGCCCGCGCGCAACCAGGGCCTGCGGCTCGCGCGCGGCGAGTTCCTCGCCTTCCTCGACGTCGACACAGTCGCGGCACCGGGAGCGTTCGGGACGCTCGTCGCCGAGCTGCGCGGCTCGCGCCACGTCGGACTCGTCGGCCCGAAGCTCGTCGGGCCGGACGGTGCGCTACAGTACAGCTGCCGCAGGTTCCCGACGCTCCTCGACAAGATGCTGCGGCGCTTGCCGGAGCGCTGGGGACGCCGCGTCGCCGACGACGTCGAGCTCCGCTCCTGGGACCACGCGAGCGTGCGCGACGTCGACTACGTCATCGGCGCCTGTCAGGTGATGCGGCGCGCCGCGCTCGACGAGGTCGGCCTGCTGGACGAGCGCATCTTCTACGGACCCGAGGACGTCGACCTCTGTCTGCGCATGCAGCGCGCCGGATGGCGCGTGCGCTACGTCCCGCAAGCCGTCGTCACGCATCTCGAGCGACGAGTCACGCGGAAGCTGCTCTCGATGCTGACGCTGCGCCACGTGCACGGCCTCGGCTACTACTTCTGGAAGCACCGCTACCTCCTCACGCGGCCGACGATCGCCGTCGCCCGTCGCGCCGCATGACCGCGACCGATCCACCGGCGGCGGCGTCGGATGCGCCGTTCGTGTTCACCGTCGGCGTGCCGGCGAGCGCCGACGAGCCCGACCTCGCCGCGACGCTCGCGAGCATCCGTACGAGCGCCGACGGCGCCGGGGTGCGCTACGAGATCATCGTTGCCGTGAACGGCCCCGCCGAGCCGGCGCCGGCACTCGACGGCGCGCGTGCGTTCGCGCGTGCCGCCGGTATTCGGCTCATCGAGCAGGAGATGGCGCCGACGGGCGAGCCACTCGAGATACCGATCGACGCCGCCGGTCGTGCCGCGGATCGCCGTGGCGGCGTGCCGCGCGACCGAGATGTCGTCGAGGAACAGCGTGGACGTTCCGGCTCGGCGCTCACCGCGGCGTCTGTGATGCGCGTGCTGCGTCTCGCCGTGCGCAGCAAGGTCGCGGCGTGGAACGCGATCCGCGCCGCGGCACGGGCGCCGATCATCGTCTTCACCGACGCCGACGTCCGCCTCGCGCCGGACGCGATCGGGCTCCTCGTGGCGCGTCTCGACGCCGAGCCCGCGCTCACCGCCGCCGCGGGGCGCGAGGTCGCGGCGCTCGCCGCCGGCGACGGTCTCGCGGCGCGCGTCGCCGCGCTGCCGCACCGCTTCGACTTCGGCAACGTGCCGGGGAGGCTCTACGCCCTCCGCAGCGCCGCTCTGCCGGAGCCGATGCCCGCGCACGTGCTGCACGAGGACGCCTACCTCTCGGTTCGTCTCGGCCGCGCGCATTTTGCGAAGGTGCCCGCCGCGCGCGTGTACTTGCGGCCGCCGACGACGTGGCGCGACTACCTGCGGCAGCGGGTGCGGAACGAGCTCGGCAAGCAGCAGCTCGCCGTCGATTTTCCCGAGCTCCTGCGTGCTCACGACTTCGGCGGCTACCCGTGGCGCGCCTTCGTGCGGAACATCGACGTGCGCGAATATCCGCTCGTGCTGCTCGTGCTCGCGACACGCGTGTACGCGCGCGTGCGGGCGCGGCGCGAACGGCGGGGCGGCTTTGCGCGCGGTTGGCAGCCGCTCGCGTCGACGAAGGCGTGGAGCGGCGGCCCAGCCGCGACGAGGCGCTGAGCGATGCAGCGCGTAGGCCTCCGCGAGCAGAGCACGATCGTCTTTCTCCTCACGTTCGACGTGCTGTGGGGCTTCGTCGCGTACCTGCTCGCATTCGTCGTCCGCATTCACGTGCCGTTGCCATTCACCGCCGACTTCCTGCCCGGCCGCCGCGTGTTCGAGCTGCGCCACATGATCGCGCAGCTGCTCGCGGCGGAGGTCGTCATCCTTTACTTCTTCGGCTTCTACGATCTGCGCGCGTTGCGCTCGAGCTTTCGCTCGATCATGAACAGCGTGACGGCGCTCTTCATCCATCTGCTCGCGGCGAGCGCGCTCTATTTCTTCGTGGGCGACGTCAACTTCCCACGCTCGGTACTGGTGATCTATTGGCTGATCAACGCGACCGGCATCGCCGCCGTACGCGAGTGGACCGGGCGGCGGCTCGCCGGGACGTCCGCAGTGCGCGTTCTGTTGGTGGGCACGGCCGAAGAGATCGAGCAGTTCCTGACCGGCGTCGGCTCGCCGCGGCTGCACCACGTCGACGTCGTCGGCGCCGTCGCCGTCGGCCCGAACGGCTCGCAGGAGAGCGCCGCCGCGATGTATCGCCTCGTCGGCACGTCGGGCGCGCCGCCGTGGCTCGGGACCGTCGACGATCTTCCGCGGCTCATGGCCGAGCACGACGTCGACGAGATCGTGCTGCTGTCGCCGCTCTCGTGGCGCGATCAGCTCGTCGACCGCCTCCTGCGCGAGCGCCGCCGTCCGCGCGTCAGCGTCGTGCCGTCGGTCTACGACATCCTCGTCGGGCGCATCTCGTCGGGAAAGATCCACGACGTGCCGCTCATCGAGGTCGTGAAGAATCCGCGCGACGACCTCGCGTATCTGGCAAAGCGCACGATCGATTTCATCGTCGCGGCGTGCCTCGGCATTCTGACGCTGCCGCTCCTGGCGGTGGCGGCCGTCGCCATTCGCGTGACCTCGCCCGGGCCGATCTTCTACCGGCAGCGCCGCGTCGGGCAGGGCGGTGTCGCGTTCGTCATTTGGAAGCTGCGCACCATGGCCGACGGCGCCGAGGGCGAGAGCGGACCGGTGCTGGCGACGGCGCGCGACGAGCGCGTGACCTCCGTCGGCCGCGTGTTGCGTGCGACGCGCGTCGACGAGCTGCCGCAGCTCTGGAACGTGCTGAACGGCACGATGAGCTTGATCGGCCCACGCCCCGAGCGTCCCGAGTTCGTCACGCGCTACGCCGAGGAGATCCCCGGGTACCTCGAGCGCTTCCAGGTGAAGCCGGGCCTGACCGGGCTCGCGCAGGTGAACGGCGAGTACCACACCAGCGCCGCCTACAAGCTGAAGTACGACCTCGCCTACATCTACAACTACTCGCTGGTGCTCGATCTGAAGATCATGGCCGAGACCGTCAAGGTGATGGTGACCCGTCGCGGAGTGTGAGCGCGGGCCGCCTCGGTAGGAGTCAGGGCCTGCTCGTCCCGTCGCGTGGCGGGCGGTGGAACGTACGGAAGGCGAGGCTGCCCGCGACCGGGTGGTGATCGACGCACAAGCCGGCGGGCGGCGCCTCGCCCCAGCCTTGCGTGTACGTCCGCAGCACGATCGTCGCCGCCGGATCGGCCGGCCCGACGACCTCCACCGAGAAGTAGAAGTCGCGCTCCGCGCTGGCTGCGATCGGTGCGAACTCGGCGGCGAGCCACGCGTCCTCGGCGACGGGCCCGGCGGCGATGCGCGCCTCGCGCACGATTCGCCTCTTCGACAGGGCCTCGCCGCCGTCGTCGATCGTCGCCACGCGCAGGACGAGGGCCGGCGCATCGGCGCCCGCCTCGGCGCCGATGCAGACGTCGATGCGGCAGAGATCGTCGGCCGCGGCGCGGAACCGTTGGCCGACGATACGGCCGGGCACGAGCGGCGGCGACGAGCCGTCACGTGCCGGTTGCGTCGTGCCCGCGAACGCATCCTCCGGCTCGAGATCGCAGCGCCCGCTGCCCTCGCGCTCGATGGGCTCGACGGGCGATACGATGGAATCCGGGCCGCCGGCGGTTGCGACGGCCGTAGCCGCGACTGTCGTGCCGCCTGGGACCGTCGGGGTCCACCGTGGCGCCGTGGCGGACGTGCGGCGGAGGTCCTCGAGCGCCGCGACGAGCGTATCTGCATGCGCCGCAGGGGTCGCGTGCAGGCAGACGTCGGCGTGCGCGGCGTTGCCGAGACGGCGCCGGAGCGCACGATCGCCGACCAACGTCGTGAGCGCGCGCTGCCATTCGTCGGGTGTCGTCGCGAGGCGGCCGTTCACGCCGTCGCGAATCGCGTGGCGGAACGCCGCCGTCGGCGATGCGACGGTGGGGACAGCGACAGCGCCGGCCTCGAGGTACTTTACTTCACTCTTGGCGTCCGAAAACGCGTCGGTCCGGAGCGGCGCCACGTTGACGTCGACTTCCGCGAGCGTCGCGAAGAGCCGCGGCCAGGAGAGGAACGGCAGCCGGTCGATGCGGTCGGCGAGCGCCGCCAGCTCCGTTCCCGTGCGCAGATACCCGACGAGCAGGAGACGGGCGCGCGGCTCGTCGCGCAGCAGCGCCGCGATCGGCGCCTCGACGGCGGCGAAGTCGAGGTCGTGCATCGTCGTGCCGCTCAAATAGGCGATGCGCACGACCTCACCGTCGAGGCTGCGGCACGCTGCGGCATGGCGCGCGCTCTCCGCGATCGTCAGCTCGGGCGCGCCGAGCGTGTTGCGCACGACGACGCCATGCACGCCGGCGCGCGTTGCCGCTGCGACGAGCGCCTCGGTCGTGCCGAGAAACGCGTCGCAGGCACGCAGCGTCTGCCGGTAGCGCTCCACGTACGCGCGCCAGCCGGCCCGCTGGCCCTCCGGCATGAGGGCGAGTGCGTCATCAGGCGTCGCGGCCGGATCGAAGACCAGATCGTCGCACGAGAAGACGAGCCGGCGCCCGAGCGCGCGGGCGTGTGCCAGCCAGCGCGCTACCCAGCCGCTCATGGGGACGCGGTAGACGATCACCAGATCGGCCGCCGCGATCGCCGTCGGCAGCGTCGGATCGGTGAAATAGCGGGCTGCGCTCGCGACGCCGCGCAACCGCAGCTGCTCGCGCAAATGCGTGACGCGATAGCGGAAAGGTGCGCCGTCGATGCCCGTCACGAAGAGTACATGTCGGAGTGGCGCGGCCGTGACGGCGCGCGTCGGACCGTTCCGTGCGGCTGCGTCGCGCACCTCGGCGTACACACGCTCGAGCT
>WNFR01016215.1_pt1 | contig 10457 bp, 7 predicted proteins | sample 5400221 | NCBI WGS metagenome assembly WNFR01 (sample SAMN13153357, study PRJNA577476) | soil metagenome | isolation source: 40 cm soil under Madrone tree | place: USA:California | collected 2016-06-14 | reverse complement strand
CGAAGTGGACGCACAGGGCGTATATTTCAATGGGCCCGGCCCGGCCGCGTCGTTCCACGTTTTCTTCTACCAAAATAGCGGCACCCTGCCTGGGACCAACGTGTACACCGCAATGGCCCAGCCCTACGTCAACAGCTCCGGCGTCTTCCAGATAACCCTGACGGTACCAGCCGTGCTGACCGCCGGAACTTATTGGGTGTCGGTGCAGGCCCGGCAAGATTTTAGTCCAGCCGGCCAGTGGGGCTGGACCGACCGGACGGTGCAGGCCAACAGCCCCGCAGCTTGGCAAAACCCGGGCGGCGGCTTTGGGGTAGGCTGCCTCACTTGGGGCGTCAGGACCACTTGTGTCGGCGACGCACCAGCGCCCGACCAGATGTTCCGGCTCATCGGGACGATAGGCGGGGCCACACCAACACCTACGCCAACAAGCGCGCCGTGCAGTAACTATAACACGACGACTGGGACCGGCCCTATCGTGCCTGGCGACACCGACACAGGTAGCCATTGCGATGATTGCACCGTTCCTATTACGTTTCCGTTCCCGCTCAGCTTTTACGGCAACAGCTATACCGATGCCAACATCAGCTCCAATGGCAATTTGCAGTTTACGGAGACTATAGGCTATCTCGCCCACGGCTGTAACCCCTTGCCGGTCTCGTTTATGACCGGCCCGATCATTTTCGGATATTGGGACGACCTCATGACCAATACGGGCTTGACTAACTGCACCACCTGGGCCAACGGGTGCGGTGTTTTCACCGCGACTACCGGCAGTGCGCCTAACCGCACTTTTTACATTGAGTGGCACGCAGTGCACTATTTCGACGGTCCCGCGGCTGACTTCGCGCCAACGCCGACACCAACAGCATCGCCGACGGGATGCCAATTCCACGTGCTCATCGTCTATGCTGACACGGGTTTGCCGACTCAGCTTCAAACGGAGATCCTGGCCGAACCCAACGTGGTAGCGTGTGATCTCTTCGATGCCACAACAGGCACCCCCACCCTGGGTCAGCTCCAGCAGTACGAGATCGTTGTGCCGTATAGCAATTTCCCGTTCCTGGACGCGGATACGCTTGGCAACAACCTGGCGGACTACGTGGATGGAGGCGGCGTAGTCGTGCAGCACGGCTTTAGCCACTACGGCCCAGGCCAGCCGTATGGAATCAACGGCCGATGGTTTAGCGGTGGGTATAATCCGTACGACTACTCGACGAACCTGGAATTCAATGCTTTCTCACTGGGCACCTTTAACGGGGGGCACCCGCTCATGGCTGGTGTCACCACCCTGAACAGCAACTTCGCGAACATCGTGACCCCAAATGCGGGCGCGACAGAGGTAGCGGCGAACAACCTCGGCGAGTCGCTGGTAGCGTACCGGCCTGTCGGCGGGCACACAACTGTGGGTGTTACAGCCTATGTCGGCGCCGCTGCGACGCAAAGCGGAGATTGGGGCAAGGTGATAGTCAATGCGGGCAACTGGCTGCGTAATTGCCAGGGAGTAAGTCCGACGCCCACGGCAACCGCAACGCCGACGGCTACCTGCCCGCCCGGAGGTCGCGACGCACCCGGGCCATGGACGATGGGCAACCCGTATCCGCTAAACATCGTGCGTTATGGTTTCGCCCAGACGGCCACCCACTTCTATGTGTTCGGTGGGGTATCTGACGGGACTCGTATGAATGTCGTCAATCGCATGGATCTCGCCACCGGAATGTGGCAATCCCGCGCACCGATGCCATTCACCAGTGAAGCACCTACCTGTGCGCTGATGGAAGCCACGGGCATTGTCTATTGCGCGGAGGGAGACACTGGCAGCGGCTTTGCATCCTACAACATCGCCACGGACACCTGGACGCCACTGGCTAACACGCCCAATGGGGATGACTATGGCTCCGCATCCGGCGCCTTCAACGGCAAGGTGTTCCTGGCAGGCGGCACAACTGGCTTCAGCAGCGCGGTGTGGGTATATGACGTAGCCGGCAATTCGTGGTCAGCCGGGACGGCAGCGCCAGACGGCTACCTGCTGGCAGGATACCAGCAGGTGGGTCAATTCCTGTATGTAGTGGGCGGCTGGACCGGTTTTGCGCCTAATGGTTTGACGACCACACGGCGTTTGGACATGAGTTCAGCACCCGGTGTGTGGGACAATGGCCCGACATTCAGCATGGGCAGGGCGGACTTCGGTCTTGCCTATGACGCGGGGAACGACACACTGTATGCGCTGGGCGGCGATCTCTGTTGCGATGGTCAGTTCTTCAACTCGACCAACGAGGTGGACGAGCTACCATTAGGAGGCTGGCCTGGTGGAACCTGGGTGATGTCGCCTCCCAACCTGCCACTGCCTAACCGTCAGGCCAACCAGGCCGGGTTCAACGCGCAACAACGGCGGCGGTTGTGCCAGCCCAACGCCGACAGCAACGGCGACGGGAACAGCTACAGCGACGGCTACGGAGGCGGCTACGTTTACTCCTACAGCGACGGCGACGGCTACGGCTACAGCTACAGCTACGGCCACGCCAACAGCGACGGTAACGGTCCCGCCGAGGCCTGTTCCAACGCCGAGACCGCGTCCAACGCCGCCGCCGCGCCCATAGTTCGTAACGTTTTCGGCGGGAACTCGCGACAGAAACTCGCGAGTTCCCCGCCTGAAGCGCGAAATCGGCTTCTCCCCCCGGCGCGCCGGAGCTTTAGCGAAGGCCGCTCGGTGGAGCTTGGCCGAAGACAATGCGCGTCGCGCTCGCGACCAAAGGATATCAGGCGGCTAAGCCGCGTTGCCCAACGCGTTGAGGAGTCGCCGATGTCAGATGGACCGCCGGAGGCGCAACGGATTCGCCGTGGCGAACCTGTGGCAGCGCCCCAGGGTTGGTTTGGTTAGCGCCAAAGGCGCGGCCCTCTCATGTGAGCCTGGGGCAGCGCCCCAGGATTCGTGGAACAAAAAAACCGCTAGCGCTGAAAGCGCGAATCAGTTCGGGTAACAATTCTATCATCATTGGCGCCATGCCCCAATCGCTCAGTAAGGTCATCCTTCACATCGTCTTTAGCCCGGATATTTCTTTAGCCCGGATATTTCATAGCCGCTCGGCAGGAAGCCGAGCAGCCCCTTCGAAGCGAATGAGTTGGAGTGTGTGCAAAAAGCCATCCGAGAATTACGATTTGGATCGATGCTTAGATTGGTTGAAGGGGCTGGGCTAACCCAGCTACTTCCTGTGAAGTAGCTGCCCTTTGGGGGCGCGTTTTCGCTGGGCTGGCGAAAAATGCGGGTTAGCACTAAGAATCGCGAGCCTTGGCTCGAATCAAGCGTGCGGCCGCGCATGCATGCTTATGTGGCCACAATCTGCCGCAATCTTGGTGCGGAGTTTGTCTGCGTCGGCGGTGTGACTGATCACGTTCACATCGTCACTACGCTACCGCGAACTGTTTCCCAGGCTGAATTCATCGAGCAGATAAAGAAGACATCCTCGAAATGGTTTCGGTGTGCTGAAAGGGAAAAAATGGGAACGCGATCGCGCGTTTGATATAGGTCTGTTGCTAGTGACCCAATGTGAAAGGTAGGGCGCGCCACTCCCGTGCGCGCCGTTGTCGGGCCCCTCGGAAGCGGCGTGCAGAGGACTGCCAGCCCTACCAGAAGGCGGATCTTGGCTTAGGAGAGATCGTGGTCTATAGACATGCCGCGCCTACAGCGCTCTACTTGTGTGACTCGTATTTACCTGTCGTCACACCAGGAGGAGTATCGCGAGTTGCTGCCCCGAAAGCTTTCGGGGTTGAGTTCGACGAGCGGTATGTTTGGGATTGAGAACACGCGCTGAACTGACTTGCGCTTTCAGCGCTTGGTTAGCTGGGCAATTCAAATCCTGGGGCGCTGCCCCAGGCTCACATGAGAACGCGCCATTGACGCCAAACGACACGCGGTTCAGGCGGGGAACTCGCGAGTTTGTCTCGCGAGTTCCCGCCGAAAACGTTACGAACTATGGGCGCGGCGGCGGCGTCGGGCGCGGCCTCGGCGTTGGAACAGGCCTCGGCGGGACCGTTGCCGTCGCTGTCGCCGTTGGCGTGGCTGTAGCTGTAGCTGTAGCAGTTGGAGTCGGCGAAGGCGACGCACAAGGACTCACCGGGCAATTGAAGTTCTCCGCTAAATCTGTCGGCGCGCCACTAGTGTCGTAGCCGCCAGCGGCCCAGATGTTGTTGCTGCCGTCGGTATCGGTAGCGAAATTACGCCGCGCGGTTATCATTGGACTACCCAATGACCACGTATTGCTAACCGGATCATAGATGTCCACCTCATTGGTGGGGTTGGGGAATGTGGTGTCATCGCCGCCTGGGACCCACAACTGGTTACAGAAGTTAAAGCCCCGAGTATTGTCTGTGGGTCTGGGTATGCTGGCAATCGTGCTGATCGAATCAGCCACAGGATCATAGGCAAATGAATTAGTAGTAGGGGTAAGCGCGCCGGCCACGATGCTGGCACCTCCACCTGTGTAGATCGTGCTGCCGATGGTGGCCGCCGGTATATAGGAGAGCGGAACTGGCAAGACGGCACTCTTCTGCATCCAGGCATTAGTGCCTGGCGTATACTCCCAGATCTGGTTGGTCGAGTTGCCGGTTGGAGGATTGTCAAACCCGCCCAGGATGTAGAACTTGTTGTTAAAGATACTGAAGCCTCCGGGCAGCGTGTTAACACCAGGAGGCCAGTCGCCACCAGCAACGGTGGCGAGGGTGTCTGTGACAGGGTTATAGCGGAAGACACGACCGGTCACGACATTGGTTCCGGACTGGGATCCGCCCACGCAGTAGATGTAATCTGTCCCGATGTCGTTTAAGACGCCGCAGGCCATGTTGTTGACGTCGCCATCCGGGTAAGTGGCTGACTTGGTGGTCCAACTGTTGCCGATCGGATCATATTCGAACGGGTGGGTGAACTCGCCACCGCCTCCATCGAAGGCACGTCCGCCCATGGAGTAAAATTTCCCGTTGGTTGGAAAATAAACGCCGACCTGACGGACCCCGGGGGTCGGCAGAGGCGCGGCAGCTGCCCAGCTGCACGTACTGGGAGTTGCTGTTGGTGTTGGCGTCGGGCTTATGCCGCCGCCTCCGAAATTGAACTTTCCGATTTTTGTGGACCATGAGGCGCTGCTGGTGGTGGTGTAGTATTCGTTCACATGCCAGAAGTCCATGCCGTTGGAGGGATCAATGGATGTATAGGTGTAATCACCCCAGCGGCCCGCGGAGTGAGTTTGAGCGCCGCCGCCGTTGGTCATTACGGCTTCCCCTTGGCCTAGGTTACCTGGCGGATCGGATTCCAGGCGTCCCGCATAACGAATCCCTGCGAATATGTTGGTGTTCGACGTGGAATAGCCGATGGCCGTGTTGCCGTTTTGATCGACGGCGATACTTGCCATCCAGCGCCATAACCCGTCATTGCCATTGGTCCACTCTTGCTGTTGCACAGGGGTCGCGGGGAACGTGCCGCCGGTGACATCGAATTGATACCAGGAAACAGCAGTAGGCCCGTTGGGGAAATTCAGCATTGTGGTTTGGTCGGCCCACAACGATTCCGTCCCATTGCGGTTCTGATAAACAACAGGCGTCATGATTTTATCGCCCAAGGTATCCAGCTTCTGGGAGGTTCCGTTCTGTGGCACAAGGTTGTACGTCGCAGCGGTCCATGCTTGTACGAACGGGTTGACAGTGATCTCGGCATTCGGAGTGTGGTCGGCGCCAAGGCCAAAAGTTGAATTTCCAGGGTTGGCGAAATCCACATGAAAAAACCGGGCGTGGACTTGCGTCAAGGTGACGCCGGGAAACGTGGCGTCAACGGCCAGCACCATTTCATTTCTCCCCGCGGGCGGCGGATTGCCGGTACGAAAGTTCGCGGCAACAAAGCTATAGGAATCGCCCACGCCAGCGAGCGGGACGGTAAAGGCAATGGCATTGGCAGGACCACCAGCGAGCATCGACGCGCGGTCGAGCGCGAAAGCGCGTACGCCTTCGAAAGCAACAACGGGGATAAAATCAAACAGATTGACCGTGAAGAAATAGGCATTCTGAGTCCCGCCATCGTTCCACATCGCGAACTTCGGGTAATCGCCAATCCAGTCGGAGTGTGAAGGTTCATGTTGGAACGCGTACAGGTTATAGGTGCCGGCTGGATCGGGGCTCGTAGAAACGGCGACGCATTGATAAAACGGCCCAGAGAGGCTAGCGAACGCGAAATCGCTTATCAGCCAGCGATCGGCAACATGATCGTACAAAACAAAAGGGTCTCCGCTGTTGAAGCCACTGCAAGGCGTACCCGTCAAAGGGGCAAAGAGCGTGTTGAACGTGGTGACGGGAGTAAGGGCGTTGCCCGACTTATCAAAAATCCTGAACGCGACGTTTAGCGCCTCGACGTAATGATTCGGGCCCACATCGCCGTCGGTGTCTGGCGGCAAACAACCACAGTTGGTCCCGTTGGCCCCCGACGAATTCATCCCATCAAACGTCAGCAGCGGCCCGGGCATTGTTGGCGCCGGGCGAAAAATGTTCTTAAGCAACTTTTGCATCCAAGGCGAGGAAGGCGCCGCTGGTGCTGATGGTAGTGGGCCTGAATTCGGGAACGCGTAGCGCGTCAGGCGTCGTTCCTCGATTTCCCCTTCGTTGGGAATATAAGGGAGGTGTCGCACGTCTGTGGTTGTCCTGACGGGACCGACCATTTGCACGACATCAGGTGTCTGTGTGCCGGGAGCAGCCTGGCGTGTACTGGAGCGATTGGTTTGGGCCTGCTTTGTGCGGTTTCCCTGGGCGAACAGCGCCACAGCGATGCCGAGGAGGCAAAAGACGGCAGCAATTAAGACACGGAGATTGAAGAAGGCTGATTGTGAAGTGGATTTCTTTTTCATGGATGAAGTGAAGTAGTTTCCCTCTGCGGTGAACCCGAGATGGCAGTAAAAATGCTATGTGAGACGCTAGAAGAATGTCAACATCTTTTTGAAATTTACTTTGATGTCGGACTATGTGATGGGGGCAATCACCCGAAATCGCGAAAGAAATCACGAAGCCGCGTAAATGTGGAACCCACTCCCCGCGTTTTACGTAGCTTATACGCGGCGAAGCACCCGGGCTTCGCCAGGCTACGGCGCGGGAGGCGAATGGCGAAGGAAGAAGGAATGATGAAGTCCCAATGACGACGCCGTTTCGTCCGGCAGTCGCCGGACTTTGGGAGTGCGAGGCGTCCTCGCATCGCTTTCAGTTGGTGGCTGCTGCCAAAAAGCGACACGAGAACGCGTACGCACTCCCAAAGCACTGTGCGAAATGTAAACTTGGCGCTGTAGTGTGCGCTGCCTGCTCGCGATCCGTCGGAGTCCTCAGCGCACTGCGAGACTGATCACTGATCACTACTCGCCAATCACTCGCCTTTGCGAAGGCTACTCCGAAAACGTTCGCGAGCCTGCAGGCGAGGTAAGCTAGGGATCTGTTCTACGGGAACGAGTTTAGCGCCAAAGGCGCAATTCAGCGCGAGTCCGCCACGGGTCCGGCACATAGGACGGATTCGTCCGCAGGCGAAACGGATTCGCCGTGGCGAGCCTGGGGCAACGCCCCAGGATTCGTGGAACAAAAAAAGCGCTAGCGCTGAAAGCGCGATTCACTTCCCGCACGAATTCGATCATCATGTGCGCCATGCGCCAATCACACGGCAAAGATTGAATCGCGCTTTCAGCGCTTGACTTGCCCCATAATCGGATTCCTGGGGCGATGCCCCAGGCTAACATGAGACCACGCCTTCGGCGCTAAACAGCTACCGCTACGGTCACAAAATCTAGAATGTCACCGTCACTTGATTAGAACAGGTCTGAGTGCCCGCTTCGCATACCTTATACGTGTAGGTGGCATGGCCACGGCCACCAGGGGAGTCAGTGTAGAAACCGTCGTTTCCCGTCGTGGCGACCACCACGCCGTTGCGGTAAATGTCGATATTAGGCGAACTCGCCCCGCTCCAGGAGAGGTCCACCGTGTGCCGACCCTATACTGTAGCCACACGCACTGAGCGTGATCCCGGCGTCGGGGTCGGAGTCACAGTGGGTGTGGGTGTTGGCGTTCGATAGTTTTAATGGCTGACTGTTATTGTGGTTGTTCCGCAGTCGCCAACGAATCCAGCCGGTAGGCTTTGCGACGTGATTTTCTGGCCGGGATTGCCAATGGTCGTGATGTTATTGCTATTAAATCCGGCAGCTGCCCAAGTCTGGGTCGCGCGCCGAATTTGTGTTCCAATAAAATTAGGCACAACACACTGCGTAGGAGTAGGTGTGGCTGTAGCCGTTGCTGTGGCTGTAGCTGTCGGCGTTGGGCTCGGAGCCACAGTCGCTGTAGCCGTGGCTGTAGGAGTTGGGCTGGGAGCTACAGTCGCGGTCGCGGTCGCGGTTGGTGTAGGCGTGGGCGATGGCGCACCCGTCGTCGACTGCCGATCGTGAAAAGCATCCTGCTGGGAACTGCCGCCGATGCTCACGCGCCCGTCCACCCATGCATGGAGGTGCTGGTTAGACGAAGAGGTGGCATAGTCGTAGTCGCCCGCATAGGTCGCCTGAATGCCCGGGTCAGGTTGTGCGGGCAGCGGGCTAACCACGTCTGAGAACGTCTGGTCAGACAACCAAGTGGCGCCGTTGTCTGTGGACCTGCGCGCCCACATCCTATAACAGGGAACGCCCGGGCTGCCCCTGGTGCAGCTGGCGCTCTCGCGCGCGTCGTACCACACTGCCAAGAGGCTGCCAGTCGGGCTGACCGAAAGGTTAGGCTGCCACTGAGGACGGGTAGTAGCATCAGTGTTTAACTTCAGTGGCGCGCTGAAAGTCACGCCACTGTTAGTAGAACGAATATAATAGACGTCGCCCGGGTCGCTGCCGGTGCCGTGCTGGTCATAGACATAGGAAACAACGTGGTTTAAGACAGCTGGCTCACCCCAGCCCTCGTGGCGCCAGTAACCACCACCATCGGAAAACATGCAGGCGAAGTAACCCACAGCGGTGACGCCCGGTCCGGCAAAGCTGGGGCCGGTGTAGGTATTGGTCCAAGTGTTACCCCCGTCGGTTGACCTGAAAAAGAGGTTGTTGTTATTGTGAGGAAAGCCTCCACCGCCTTCGTTCATGCCCGCGATGTACACATCGCCTGTAGCCAGATCGCCCGTGATCTGGACGTCGCGGATAAACGGCGTGCCGCTGGTGATCTGTCGCGCGTTCGTCCAAGTGAGGCCGTTGTCAGTGGAGTAGCGGACGAAAAGGGCCCCTCCCCCGACATTGAAGTCGTTCCAGGAAACGTACATCCGCCCGTAGAAGGGCGAGGATGTATTGTTGTCCGCCCAGCCAGACTCTCGGTCATCGTTGTTGTTGGTGTGAATGCAATAATGCGCCCAGCTATTCGCGTTCCAAGGAGTAGTGGACTTGTAGCCGCCGAGGCCCTGACCGCCGCAGCCCCCGTCGAGCCAGACGGTGTACCAAGTGCCGGTTGGGCGATTGTACAAAATAACCGGGTCACCCACGGTGTTCGAGAAGGGGCTTTGACCACTGCCATTGGTCAGACGGGTGAATGTGTTGCCGCCGTCGGTAGAGACAGATGCGCCGGAGATGTTGATGGGGCTGACATTGCGGCCTCGTGAATCGTTGTACGCGACCACTATTTGGTTGAGGTTATCCGGGTTACTCGCAGTGAAAGTTTCCGACTGGGTAACATTGGGAGAAATCTCACCGCCGGTGACCAGGTCCACGTCGGTGGTACCATAGGCAAGGGGGGTCAACAGTGTTTGAACAAGCCGGGAAAAGCTATGCGAAGGGGAAGCCGCGCCTCCCTCTGCCTCGCCGCAGTAAATCATGATCGCGCCAGCCCGCATGTTTTCTTGCTTATCGATGCCCAGCTCCTGAATGCGGGAACAGTCAAATCCGGCAGGAACGAGGGGATCAATGAACTGAGTGATAATTTTCTTGTTTTGCTGCGCTTGCGCGGAGAACGCGCCAAAGCCAAGTAGCGCCAAGACGACGCCAGCAAGGCAGAAAACTGAAGCGAGTAAAACACGAAGGTTAAAGAAGGCTGATTGGGAAGTGGAGTTTTTCTTCATGGTGGAGGTTTGTTGGAGTGTCCGATTCTTGCGTTAAACGCTTGGAGAATCAATAGTTTTTCTTGACATCTTTGCAGGGCAGAACCCGCTCAGCGGGCACGACTTGGCAGCGTGAACTGATTACATTCTACGGCCGCGTGTGCTTACCATTTTTAATTCCTGCCAACATCGGGGGCGAAAAATTTAGAAGGAAGACTTATCGGAAAGGCTTCTCGCCGGCGGCCCGTCATAGCCGTGATTGACCGGATCGATGCGGCGCATTGGTTTTTCGCGGGTTTGCTCTTCGAGGACATGCGCGATGAGCCCGGGCGTGCGCGCGATCATGAAAATGCCGTTGAATGCCGCGGGATCCATTCCCAGATCGGCGAGGATCGCG
>WNFR01018134.1_pt1 | contig 10458 bp, 10 predicted proteins | sample 5400221 | NCBI WGS metagenome assembly WNFR01 (sample SAMN13153357, study PRJNA577476) | soil metagenome | isolation source: 40 cm soil under Madrone tree | place: USA:California | collected 2016-06-14 | reverse complement strand
GGTGGCTGTCTTGCGCGGACTTCTTCGCGTCGCGGATTTCCGCCCCGCGGAGGTCCATGTCCTTGCGGTGTTTCAGCCGCACGACGTCGGAGCGATGGTGCTGCTGCTCCAACTGCTGCATCGGATCGCGATGGTGCCCGCGGGCGCGGGCGGCGCGCGGCCACACCATCGCCGCCATCGCCGCAGTGACGGCTACGATCATCATGAGAACTGAGCGCTTCGAGATTTGTGCCACGTACATGTCAGTCTCCATGGCCACGATCGGTTGAAGATGCAAACCCGCGGCCACGCTCAGTCTAACGTCGCGATTCGATGCGAGTCGAGCCCCCTCCGACACGCGTGCGGATCCGTACCGGGTGCATTTAACAACCGTGCGCCCACCGATCAGACTGAGCGACGTTGCACGTGATGTAGCGCCATACGTATGCGTTCTCACAGACGTTCACGCACACTGCGGTCAATCGCTAGAGTAGCGGCGGTCGAACGACCAGGAAAGCACGAAGGAGGAAGACATGCGTAGAGCAACGTTGTGGGGACTCTCCGCCATCAGCGTCGCCGTGTGCCTGTTGAGCGTGATTCCGGCACGGGCCGACGGTCCCGAGCTCGGAGCGAACGTCGGCGCCGCGGTGCCGCTCAAGAAGTACAGCCACACGGTCGAGGGAGTCGGCGGCACGACGGGAGTCTCGCTCGGATACCGATTCGACCTGACGCCTAATTTCTATCTGTCGCTGCTCGCGAACCCGCAGGCGTTCTTCTCGGGCACCGAAGAAGGGTGCTGCCGAGACAAGCGACGTACACGCACGTCTTCGAGCCGCCGGAGCGGATCGCAGAGGCGCCGCCGCCGCCGCCTCCGCCGCCACCGCCGCCACCCGTTCGCACGACGCGCAAGATCGTCCTCCGCGGCGTGAACTTCGACTTCGACAAGTCCAATATCCGTCCCGACGCGAGGCCGATCCTCGACGAGGCGATTCGTGTGTTGCAGGAGGAGCGTGACGTCGAGGTGTCGGTCGAAGGACACACCGACGCGATCGGCAGCATCCCCTACAACCAGCGCCTCTCGGAGCGGCGCGCCAACTCCGTCGCCGACTATCTCTCGCGCGGCGGTATCCGGCGTAGCCGGCTCCACACCGTCGGCTACGGCAAGACACGGCCGGTCGCAACCAACGAGACCGCCGACGGGCGGGCGCAGAACCGCCGCGTCGAGCTCCACATCCTCGGCGAGTAGTGAGGTGAATCGGATCGGGTGCGGGCGACCGTCTCAGACGGCCGGCCCGCACCCGCCGATCTTCTGTACGTACGCGATTGCGAAGCGCGATCCATCCGCGATCGACGGCGTCGCGGAGCCCTCGGCGTATCGGACGGATACGCGGTCGGGCTCCGCTCCTTGCGCTCGCGGCGGCTCGCGCTTCTCGCTCGGAACCTACTTGTGCAGAGGTTCCCTAGACGTCGTCCTCCGGCGGGATGCAAAAGAAGCTCCCCGGCAGCGTCCGGCCGACGAGCGCGAGGAGCTCGGCCGCGCGCGGCACCGTGAACCGCAAAATGTCGTCGCCAGCACACTCGTGCTCGCGATAGAGGCACGTCGCATAGTGCGGCACGGTCGCGATGCCGCCAACGCCTAACGGTACGCAGATCTCCTCATCGATCAGCGCCTGATAGTCGACGCCCGTGTCGGCGAGAAGCTGATCCATCGCAATTGCGCCGCAGCTCTTCCCGACCGCCGGCGCTACCTCGAGGGCGTTCGCCCCGACCACGGAGAACGCCTTGTCGCACGTGCTCTTCGCCTTCACGAGACAGGCGTCATCGTGCGGCGCCAGCTGCACGCAATCGAACACGGCGCCGAGACAGCGCCCGAGGCTCTTCAGCTTCGTCACGACGAACGCGCCGCCCGCCTTCGTCACGCCCTGCTCGCACTGCACGAGCCGGTGGCCGAGCTTCAGATCGTCGACGCCCGACCCGGGTCCGCCGAGATCGTCGAGACACGAGTCCGGCCCGAGATCCGCGTCGACGAGACCGAAGAGCTCACCGGCACGCGGGTGCTCGGCGAGATACATCTGCTCGACGGCGCACTCGTGCTGCTGCACGATGCACGCGGCGGCCGTCGCCGTGTCCTCGACGGTCACACCGAGGTCGAGGCAATCGGGCGCGATCACCTCGAACCCGACACCGTCGACGCGCAGCAGCTCATCGGGAGCGAGCGGCGCGCAGGCCTTCACGATCGCGTCGGTCAGCCGCTGCTCCTCGGCGGTGATGACGTCGACGGCCTTCGCGCAGCGCAGCGACGCCTTGCCGAGGCAGACGTCGATAGGGTCCTCCTCCGCCTCGTCGTTCGGCGCGACGGTCTGGATGCACTTGAACGCCGCCATGGCGCATTTGTCGAGCTGCTTCAGTTTCTTTTGCGCGAACGGCGTCGTCGCGGAGATCAACATCGACTGGCAATCGGTCGCGAGCCTCGGCTGCGCCAGGAACCGCTCGCCGGCAGCGGCCGGCGCCGCGGCAACGACCACGCTCGCGAGCGCGATCAATGTCCATGCGATTCTCATCGTTACGTGTCCTCCGGTGCCGGGCCGAGCGTGCAATGCGCGGTCCACTCGCCGCACGCCGGCCGGCGGCGTAACTGCGCGCAGCGCCGTCCGCGCGCGCGACGACGCCGCGCGCCGGCGGACGGATTTCGCCCGCGCGTCGATCCGCTGACGCAGACGGCGACACGCCGACGTGTCAATGCGCACGTCGAGTCGCACTCGCCGTGAGCGCCATCTCAAGTGCGTCCGCGCGGCGCCACCACTTGACCGTTTTCGAACCCATTTGCTGACGCGTCGCGAGGGCGATGAGCGCGCTCCGCCGTACGGAGCACGCGATCGCGCGTCGGGCGCACACTTCGCGCACGCCGTGGACCGCGGTACGATGCCGCGGTCCATGCGCTGCCGACGATGATCGTCTACCTCGCAACCCGCGGCCACCGCTTCACGATGCGAGCGTACCTCGAATCGTGGGGGCGCCCGCTCGCCGACCGCATCGTCCCGCTGACGTATGACGACGTGGTCGCGGCGCGCTCGCTGCGAGAGGCGACGTACGTGTTCGCCGACTTGGAGCGCCTGGCAGCGGCGGAAACCGCCGCGGCTGGGGCGCTGCAGGACGCGCTCCGTGCGCGCGGCATGCGGACGTTGAACGATCCGATGCGGTCGCTCCGTCGCTACGATTTGCTACGGGCACTGCATGCGCGCGGCAGCAACCGATTCGCGGCGTATCGCGTCGCCGACGCGCACGCAGCGCGGTTCCCGGTGTTCGTCCGTTGCGAAAACGATCACGAGGGAAGCCGTACCGAGCTCCTGCACAACCCGAGCGCGCTCGCAGCGGCGATCGGCGCCCTCGTCCGCGACGGCGTCGTGCGCAACCAGCTTCTCGTCACGGAGTTCTGCGACACCGCCGACGGCGCGGGGATCTATCGTAAGTTCTCGGCGTTCGTCGTCGGGGATCGAGTCGTGCCGCGGCACGTCTTCTTCAGTCGCCGCTGGATGCTGAAGGTTCCCGACCTGGTCACCGACGCTCTCGTCGCCGAGGAGAGCGCCTACGTGCAGGGGAACCCCCACGCGCGCGAGCTGCGCACGATCTTCGACGTCGCCGGCTTGCAGTGGGGACGGATCGACTACGGCGTACACGACGGCGCGTTGCAGGTGTGGGAGATCAACACCAATCCGCAGATCTTGTCGTTCCGCGACGGCGGCGGCCCGGCGCGTCTCCCGATCCACGCGCGCGTCGCGGTCGCGGTGCGGAGCGCACTCGCCGCGATCGATTGCACCGCGCCGCCGCGCCGCTTGCGGGTGTCACCCCCGCCTCCCCGTGCCGGCAACGCGTCGCGCTGGTCTGCCGGCGCGGTGGCGCGCGCCGTCGCGCGCCGAACCGGGCTCATGTGGCACGAGGAGCGGCTGCGGCGGTGGGCGCGGCCGCTGCTCGTCGCCGCCGGGCGCAGACGCGGCGCCGCGGAAACCGCCGCCGCCGGCTCAGCGCACGTCGCGACGGCCGACCTCTGACGCTGCGCGCGGCGGCGTGACGCCGTCCGGCCGGCGCGCCTGCGCCCGCTCTCGGTGCGCGCGGACGGCGTCACGGACGGTCGTCACACCACCGCCCTCGGGATGGATCGCGCCGTCCTCGGCGCACACGAGCGCCGGTGCGTCGTCCGGGAGCCCCGCGGCGGCGCTCGCATCGGCGATCGCGTCCACCTCGGCGCGTAAGCGAGCGAGAAGCTCGCGGCCGCGCGCGCTCGGCACCACGTGCGCCTCGAGCTCGGCGAGACCGAACTCGAGCTGCGCGTGGATGCGCAGCACGCGATCGAGGGCATAGGCGGCCGTGTCGTCGGTCGCGGCGCCAGTCGCCAGCACGCGCTGCCAATACGCGCACACCGGCACGTAGACATACACGCCGTGCAGGACGCCGCGCAGCGGCCGCAGGTCGTCCCGCCACGGCGAATAGTACCGTTCGTCCATGAGCGGATCGCACGCGTTCTCGTCGAAGAAGCTGCCGCCGTCCTCGAGCGCGAAGAGGCGGCCGTGCGCCATCTCGTGAATGAACGTGTCGGCGAGCTCCCATGGGTTGCCGATCATGCCGACGACGAACGCTCCCGGAAGGTCGGAGTGCGTGAGGTTCGTGAAGCCGCCGGCAGCGAGCGGTTTCAGCGCGACGACGTGCAGGAACTCGCGCATGTCGGCGAAGGTCTCCGGATGAAAACGCTCGACCAGCGCGAGCGCCGCCGCGACGTCATGGCGATGCGCCGCCTGGTAGTCGACGCCGCTCGCGAGAATCGTCGCGGCATCCTCGAGGCCGGGAAGATGGAACGCCTGCGGCTGCAAGCGGATCTCGCATCCGCCGTAACGGACGACCGGACAGCTGCCGATCCGCGGCAGAGCAGCTCCGTCCGCCGCGGCGGTCGAATCGTCGGCGAGCGCAAGCGTCAGGCGACGGTCGGCGGTCGCGATCTCGAGCCCGCCAGCGACGATCCCACAAACGCGGACGCGCCCCGCGCCTTCGACCGAATGCGCCGTGCCCGGAATCGCCCACGGCAGACCGACCGTCCATGGTTGCGTCAGGCGACAGTCGCGACCGGCGGCGAGGTGCGCCGCGAGCGCAAGACCTTTGAACTCGTCGAGATGCCGCGCGAGCGCATCGCACGCGGTCTCGACGCCGAGCGCACGCACGTACGCGGGGACGCCGTGGGTCGGCGTCGCGCCGCCCACGCAGGTCGCCGTCAGATCGAACGCGCGATGAACCCAGAGGTAGGCTCCGGGATCCGTCGACCACACGCGCGTGAACGCATCCGCCGGAAGATCGGCGACGCGGTCGTACAGCTCGATGAATCCGGCCGCCCCTGCGACCCACGGCGAGCGGCGCAACGTCCGCGCGAGCGCGACGAGCGCCGTCGCGCTCTTCTCGTAACGGTCTACGAAAACGCCGCTCCCGCGCCAGGCGTCGTCGCCAGCCACCCGCGCCTCCGTCGTCCGTCAGACGGTCAGCTGGGCCGCGCCTTCCCCTTGACCTTGCCCGATGCGGTGACTTGCGGCACCCAGCCGACCTCCACCTGCGGCCGCTTGCCGGTTGCCTTCCCGGACGCGGTGAAGCCGGCGGTCATGCACGCGTTCAACCCGCTTGCGGTCGCGTCGTCCGCCGTGGAACGACGACGTTCACCCTCGAGCACCGCCACGAACCCGTCGACACGCGTGTCGTCGCTCTCGATCGCTCTCAGATCCAATCGTCCAATCGACATCCACACCTCCACAGAATGCGTGCCCCTGCGTACGTTGCACCCTGCACGGCTGTCAAGGACGCGTGCGCGAAAGGTGCCGCTCGAACTGTGCGCGGGGCAGCTTGCTCCATCTCGTCCCCGCCACCATGATGCGGACCATGGCGCTTCGCGTTCTCGGTATCGTCGGCAGTCTCCGCGCCGGGGCCTCCGCCGCGGCGACGCACCGCTCGTGACCGACCGCACGCGCGCGCGCACGCTCGCGCGCGAATCGATTGCCAAGGGCGACTCGGTCGGCTGGTTCGAGCGTCTGTACGCGGAGGCGGCACGCGGTAACGCGCTCGTCCCATGGGCGGATCTGGCGCCGAACCCGCACGTCGTCGAGTGGCTGACGCGCGCGGACCCGCCTCGCGGCCGCGTGCTCGACGTCGGCTGTGGCCTCGGCGACACGGCGGAGGAGCTGGCGCGCCGCGGCCACGACGTCGTCGCGATCGACGTGTCGGCGACCGCCGTCACGGCGGCACGCGACCGCTTCCCGCAGACTCCCGTCGATTATCGGGCGCTCGACCTGCGCGACTTGCCCGTCGAGCTCGCCGCCGCGTTCGATCTCGTCGTCGAGTGCTACACGCTGCAAGTGTTGCCGCCGGCGGCCCGGGCCACGATCGTTGCGGCGTTCCGCCGCGCGCTCGCGCCCGGCGGAACGTTGCTGGTGATCGCGCGCGGCCGTGAGCCGCGCGACGGCGAGGGCGAGATGCCGTGGCCGCTCACCCGTGCCGAGATCGAGGCGATCGCGACTGCCGACCTCGACCTCGTCTCGTTCGAGGATTTCGTCGACCGCGAGGAGCCGCCGGTGCGGCGCTTCCGCGCCACGTTCCGCCGCCGCGCGTGACCGCCGTCGTCCTCGTCGGCTGTGGCGGGTTCCTGCTCGGCATCCTCTGGATGGACCTCATGTTCGACGTCCAGGTTCGCACGCTCCCGACCGCCGAGGCAGCGGAGACGCACCGCATTGCCTCGATCGCCGCGTACTACCGGCGCGTCACGACCGATGCCGCGCCGATGAGCCGACTCATCGCCGGCGTCATGGTCGTCCAGCTCTGCGGCATCGCGGCCGAGGTGGTGACGCGCAGAATCGCGGGCTGGTCCGCGGTCGCCGTCGTCGTCGTCGGTGTCGCGCCGATCGGGCTCGCGCTCGCCCGCATCGTCCCGGACGCGGTGCGGCTCGGCGCAGGGCGCGACGCGGCGGCGGCGCAGCTGGCGCTGGCGCGGCGCATCTATCGCGCCCACGTGCTCTGCTTCGCCGCGATCGTCGCGTTCGTCGCGTTGCAGATCCGGCTCGCGCGCGGCTGAGCCGTCGTCAGCGCGGCCGCAGGCGCGCCTCGCCCTCGGCGAGCGCCGATTGCGCCGGCGCGAAATTCGGATCGCGCCGCAGCGTCTCGCGCCAGTCCGCCATCGCGTCCTGGGGACGGCCCGCGTACCAATCCGCGACGCCGAGCGTGACGCGCGTCTGCGCTGCGTCGGGATCGATGGCGAGCGCGCGCTTGAACGCCTCGGCGGCGGCATTCGCGTCGCCGATCGACATCAGAAACTCGCCGTAGCTCGTTTCACGGCGGAGCGCCGCGACCGGCACGACAAGGCCGCCGAGACTGCGCGTCGCGTCCGCTGCCGCCGCGGACACCGGACGCGTCGCGCGGCGCGCGCTGAACTCGCGCTCGGCACGCTCGCGGACGGCGCGGTGCGCCTCGTCGCTCGGCAGGTACAACGACGCGACCTCATCGTAATACACGAGCTCCCAGCCGTGCCCGGCGCGCAGATAGCGAACGAGCGGCAGCCGGTTCGGCCAGACGTGATAGAGGAGCGCGTAATCCGGCGCGTAGCGCGCAACGACCGCCGGCCAATTCCTCGGGTCGTCGAGCGCGCTGAAATAGAAGCGGAAGAAATCCTCCGGGTACGTCTCGAGGCGCCCGTCGACGAAGACGCGCTCGTCCGGGAACCGCCGCCACCCGAGGTACCCACCGGTCGCGAGGCAGTTGAACGGACGGCCGCCGATCCCGACGTCGCGCGCGAACTGCTCGGCGGCGATCGGAAAGTGCAGCGACGACACGCCGACGCCGAACCCGTGCTCGACCCCGAGGTAATAGGAGAAGCGATTCGTCACGACGGCGCCGATGAGCACCAGCAGCGCGAGCGCAGTCGCCACGCTCGCGACGGCGCGCAGCCGGAGCGCGCGCGCGCTCGATGTCGCGGCCAGCAAGGGTGCGAGGTTCGCCGCCATCGCCGGCACCGCCGCCCACGCGAAAAGCGCGACGTTGCGAAGCGCCTGCGTCGACAGGGTGGCGAACGCGGCGACGACGAACAGGCGGCCGAGGTGCCAACGGCCGATGCTCGCCACGAACGACAGCGCGGCGAGGCCGATCATCGCCGCCCACGTCCAGACGAGCGGCACGGCGTATCCCGATGCAAACGGCGGACGGAATTCGCCGATGCGGTCCGAGAAGAGCGAGCTGTGGGTCACGCGCGGCAGCAGATCGAGCGGGAGCAGCGCGCCGCGGATGCCGTACGGGTTCAGGAGGCAGGCGAGCGTTGCGAGCCCGAGCACGAGCGTGAGCCGCCGCCACTCGGCAGCGCTCACGCCGCTCGCCGACCGCCAGCCGCGCGGCAGCGGCAGAAACGCCAGCGTCGCCCCCGCCCAGTAGCAGCCGATCACGACGAGACCGACGGCGAAGATGCCTTGCGAGTTCGTCCACAGCGCCTGCAGCGGTACCAGCCAATAAATCGCGTTGCGGTTCCGCGGGAAGCCGTCGAGGATCCAGAGATACGTCGCGAGCAGCACGAACGACACCAGCTCCGGCCGCGGTACGAGCCGCAGGCTGGCGACGGTGATCGCGATCCCGAGGAGCGGTGCGACGAGCACGTCCGGCGCGAAGCGACGCGCCCCCGCGTAGAGGATCGCGACGGTCGCGAGCGTCAGCAGTACGGTGAGCGCGATCCACGCGTTCGGTCCCGCGACCTCGTACGCGCCGTACACCAGCAGCTGAAAGAGCCAATGCAGGTCGATCCACGGATGATCCGGCGCCGTGTAGGCGAGCATGTTCGTGCGCGGCCAGCGCCACGTCGTCGCCATGAAGCGGCCCGCCGCGACGTGGTACCAGATATCGAAGTCGTCGATCGGTCGCAGCGCGAAGACGACGCCGAGCAGCGCCGCGAGCGCCACCGCAACCCGTGCCGCGCGCTGCGAGAACGACGAGGCGAGCGCCACGCGCGCGCTCAGAGTCTGTGAATCAATCCCCGGACCGCGATCTGAAGCCCGGCGACGGGAGCGGGATTGATTCACAGACTCTCAGTGCAGGACGCGGTAGCCGCCGAAGACGGCGACCCAGAGTGCGGCGACGATGAGCGCGTACTTGACGGCGTAGTACGCGCGCCGGTTCGCCTTCTTGATGCGCTTCAGCGGCGCGCGCATGAGATACACGTAGGAGAAGACCCGGTTCGCGAGGCCGACGGTCTCACCGTCGATGTTCTTCGTCGCGGTGAGGCCGACGATGTGGCGGATCACGAAACCGTTCACCGCCCGCATGAGCCGCGTGCGCAGCGGCCGCTCGACGTCGCAGAAGAGAATGATCCGCGTTTCGTCGGTCAGGTTCTCGAAGCGGTGGACGTAGGTCTCATCGAAGACCAGATCCTCGCCGTCGCGCCACGAGTACTGGTGGCCGTCGACGAAGATGCGACACTCGTCTCGGTTCGGCGTGATGAGCCCGAGGTGGTAGCGGATCGAGCCGGCGAAGGGGTCGCGATGATTGCCGACTTTGCTTTGCGGGCCGATGAGCGCGAACATCGCGCCGTGGACGGTTGGAATCGACTCGACGAGCTCGACCGTCCGTGGACAGAGCGCGCGCGCCGACGGCAGCGGCGCGCCGTACCACTTCAAGTAGAAGCGCTTCCACCCCTTGCGGAAGAAGCTGTTGAAACCCATGTCGTCGTACTGATCGGAGGCGCGGATGTGCCCGGCCTCATAGAGGCGCATCGCCTCGTCGCGGATCGTCCGCCAGTTGGCGCGTAGTAGCGCCACCTCGGGGAAGCGGTCGACGGGCAGGAGCGGCGTCCGCGGGACGCGCGAAAAGAGGTAGATCAGGACGTTGTACGGGGCCAGAAACGTCGAATGGTCGGTGAGCTGTCGGCGCACGCTCAACCGCACCCGGCCGCGGTAGTGGACGTAGAGCGCCGAGGCGAGAAACCCGCCGACGAGCATGACGCGTGTGACGGCGAACACGGTCAACGGGCGGATTCCTTGGGTCGGTGTTTCATGACGCGCATCTCTGCAACCGGGCATCCTGTTTGGCAAGCGCCCCGGGTTGCATTTCGCCCGGGCGCTGAGCACAATCCGACGTTCCGCGCCCGCTCCGGGCGCGATCGTCACGGAGGATCCCATGGCCCAAACAGCTCAAATCCGCTCCCTCGAGGTCATCGAGAACGAGGCGCAGCGCGTCTTCGCGACGCAGCGCGCGGCGTATCTCCGCCACCCCTACCCGAGCTACGAGGAGCGCCGCCAGAACCTCGACAAGCTCGAGCGCATCCTCGTGCAGAACGTCGACGCGATCGCCGAGGCGATCAACGCCGACTTCGGCTGCCGCTGCGCCGAGGAATCGAAGCTGCTCGAGATCTTCACCTCGGTCGACGGCATTCGCCACACGCGGAAGAAGCTCCGCAAGTGGATGAAGCCGCAGCGCCGC
>WNFR01012792.1_pt1 | contig 10458 bp, 3 predicted proteins | sample 5400221 | NCBI WGS metagenome assembly WNFR01 (sample SAMN13153357, study PRJNA577476) | soil metagenome | isolation source: 40 cm soil under Madrone tree | place: USA:California | collected 2016-06-14 | reverse complement strand
AACGCGCCGCAACGAACCCGAATGCCGCTCCTGCGAGGACGCCCGCCGCAGCCATCACGGCGCCTTCTACGATGACACCTTTCAGGAGATGCCGCGGCTGCGATCCAAGCGCCAGCCGGATGCCGAATTCGCGCGTCCGTGCGCTGACCGAAAACGCCAGCACGCCTGCGACGCCGACCAACGCAATCGCCAACGCCACAGCAGCGAACACGCCGAACACCAGGGAGTTCAAACGGTCCGGCGTCAGCACCTCTGCGCGGACGTCTTCGAGAGTGGCAGCGTGCTCAATGGGTTGATCGGCGGACATGCCGCGAATAATGCGCGTGACCGGCGTGACCAGCGAATAAGGATTTGTACCGGTGTGAATGAAAAGGCGGCCGCCAAAGATGGGACCCTCTTCAAAGGGGCTATAGACGGTGAGGATGGGCTCAGGAACCATGTGTTCGTCGTCAATATCGGCGGTTACGCCGATGATGCGGTGCGGCGCGGCGTTAATCCCGGGGGCGAATTTCAGTATGGGATCCGTCCAATAAACATGCCGATTGACGGCATCCTGATTGGGGAACATGCGCCGTGCGAGAGTCTCGCTGACAAGAACGACGGGCTCTTTACCTTTTTGGCCGTCGGACTCGTCGAAATCACGGCCGGTGATGATGGGGACGCCGAGCGCGGCAAAAAATCCGGGAGAGATGATGCGCAAGTGCGCGCGAGGATCCTCTTCGCCGGGGGCATGAACATGACCGTCGGCGGAGAATTGGAGGCCGAAACCGGAGCCGGCATCGCGCCAGGGAACAACCATGCCGAAAGCGGTTTTGTTCACGCCGGGCAGGGCATCAATGCGACGAATCGATTCCTTGTAGAAATCGACCACTTGCTCAGGTGTCTTTCCGTAGGACATAGCGGGAACGTTGATGGTGAGGACGTGGCGCGTGTCGAAACCCGTCTGCGCCGTTTGCAGTGCGATCAGCGTAGTGATCACCGTACTTGCGCCGGCCAGCAGCACGAAGGACGCAGCGATTTGCGTCACTGCGAAGATCCGCTGGCGGCGGCTCGTGCTGCCGGTCATCCGTGCGCTGCCGCTCGATAGGCTATGGCCATTGGACGTGTCGGCCAACGGCAGGCGCGGGACAAACGCCAAAATCACCGCGGCGACGATAGCCAGCGCCGCTCCCACCCAGAGCAAGCTGGAATCGACCGTCAAATCGAGCGCGCGGACCGAGAAGCGCGAGGCGTAGCGGGCCAGGATGGCCACCATCGGCTGCGCGCTCCATACACCGACTGCGGCGCCGGCACCGCAGAGCAGAAGGCTTTCGGCCAGCAGCATGCGGCGCAGCGCGCCTGTGCTTGCGCCCAGCGCCGCACGGGTCGCCAGCTCGCCTTCGCGGCGAACAGTGCGTGTGAGAATCAGGTTGGCGACGTTGGAACACGCGATGATGAAGACCAGCGCTGACGCTGCGAGCAGCACCAGCAGCACCGTCCGGGCGCCCGAGGTGATCTGGTCGCGAAGCAGCTTAGCTCCGATCTGGAAGTCCGCTTTGGGCGAATAGGATTCGGGATGTTCCTTGCTCATGGCTCCGTAGACGGAGCGCAACTCGGCGCGAGCTTGATCGACGGTGACACCGGGAGCGAGACGGCCAAAGAGCTCCGTCATGCGATGGATGCGGCCGGTGACCATGGTTGCAGAGAGGTGGTGCGGACTGGTGACGATGTTGGCGATGATTTCGGTGTCTTGGGGATAGGGGACGGAGGGTTCGAGGACGCCGATGACGGTGGCAGAGCGATTGCCCATGGGCCCGCTGCCGAGCCGGACGGTTTTGCCGATGACGCCCGGATCTTTCCCAAGAGTGGTCGTCCAGAAACGGTACGTGAGCACGACGACCCCGGCAGCCTTGGGACCGTCGTCTTGTGGTCCGATGAGACGGCCGAGGACAGGGTGGAGGCCCATGACTTCGAAGAAGGTGCCGTCGACGACGCCAGCTTGAACTTCGCGAGGCTCACCCAAGCCGATCATGGTGAAACCGATGGTCGAGAACTCGCCGAACGCGCTCAGCGTTTTAACGCTGGCGCGCAAATCCTGGATTTCGGGCACGGAGAATGCTGTGTTGTCGTCGCCAGTGCCCAGGGCGCTCTGGCGGATGTAGATCAGCCGGTTCTCGTCGCGGTTGACGAGAGGCTTGAGGAGCACGCCGCGCACCAGCGTGAAGATGGCGGCGTTGGCGCCGATACCCAGCGCCAGCGTCAGGATCACGGTGATCGCGAGCCCTTGCGTCCGCATGAGCGAGTAGAACGCAACTCTCAGATCGCGAAGAAATGACATGTTATTGGCTCCATCTTGCCTGTGGATAGAGCACCACGCGTGCCAATGCTAAGCAACACATTGTAAATTACTTAACATACGACGCTCGTTTGGGATGTTCGTTTTCAGGATGCCTTCGTCGCGAATTCGGACACCAACGCTCGCCGACTGAAAGGACTGTTGATGAAGGCCTGACAGATCTCCGCAGGCCATGGCTTCGAGGGCGGCTCGCACGGCTTCGCGGCGAGCCTTTCACTCGGTGCGACCGCAACCGAGCGTGTAGAGGCGGACTCCCTTCACTTCACTTTCAGGGCGTGAAAGCGTTCCAACCGCGGCACCAGTGCCAAAGCGGGAGGAAAAATAAACCCTGCCGAAGCTGGCCAATCCATTCGTTTGCGTTTCCTCAAACCGTATTTACTTGCCTTAATAACTTATCTTAAGTAAGGTTAATCATGCGGACGGTCCGGGGAAATGGGACTGGGTTTACAAGCATGCTGCGTTCGGCTCTTTCGATATTTGTTCTTGCCTGGTCGTTTTATTTTCTCTTGCCTGAAGCAGCCTTCTCCCAGGGTGAAACCACCAGCGCGATCATCGGCCAAGTGAGCGATGCAAGCGGCGCGGCGGTGCCCGGCGCCACGGTGACGGTCACGAATAAGGAGACTGGACTGCGTCGAAGCGCGAGTACCGATGACTCGGGGCGGTTCAACTTTCCGCAGCTGAAGCCCGGTGCGTACTCCGTCAATGTGGAAGCAGAAGGCTTCGAACCACAGCAGAATCACACTGTATCCTCAGCCCTGGGCCAAAAACAAACTGTCGATTTCAGGCTCAAGATCGCACGGTCACAGGAGACCGTTGAGATAAGCGGCGAAGCTCCCATTCTCAACCCGGAGAATGCGAATACATCCACGACTCTGAATGCCCACGCGCTGGAAGACCTTCCAAATCCAGGCGGTGACTTAACCTACCCTCTGCAATTTGCGGCAGGAGCGCTCGTCAATACGGCAGGCAGCGGCAATGACTTTGTCGGCGGAACGAATGGGTACGGCAACGTGGAGTTCAATGGACTGCCCGCACTCTCCAACGGCTATATCGTCGATGGACTGGAAACAAACGACCCGCTGACCAATTTGAATAGCGGACTCTCGACGAACCTTGTCCTCGGACTGAATTCGATATCGGAGGTGACGGTCAATACGCTTTCCTATGCCGTCGATCAGGGGCGGTATGGAGCGTCGCAGGTCAATTACATTACGAAGTCCGGCACAAACCGGTTCCACGGAAATCTCTACGAGATATGGAATGGCGACAAGCTGAACGCTGCGGACTTTTTCACAAAGGCGACGGCAGGGCATCAAAAACCGCGATCCACTGTGAATCATTTTGGCGGCAGCGTGAGCGGCCCGATTCTTCACGACAAGCTGTTCTTTTTCCACGATAGCGAATGGGTTCGGATCACTCTGCCGATCGTCACACGCACGATCGTGCCGACCGTTGCGTTTCAGAACTCTGTCCTTCAGCAACTCCAGACCGGCAAGCCAGACCCCAACCACGCCGGCAAATATCTGGATCCCCCTTCGCCACAATCGATACCGTTTTACAAGCAGCTGTTTTCCCTCTACGGAAATACCGGCGGCACTGCGGTGCCAATACTCGGGTGTCCGCTGGGCAACAAGGAAGACGGTTGCGCGAACAGTCAGAGCGTTTCGCACTCGAGTGACGATCACGAACAGCTACAGACGGTGCGCATTGATTACAACATCGATGAGAACAATTCCACCTGGTATCGCTTTCAGACGGACAACGGACTTCAGGCTGCTTACACCGATCCCATTAATCCGGTGTTCAACGCGATTTCCCCTCAGCCGTTGTACTCGTTTGCGGCCGGATATACGCACGTTTTTTCGCAGAATCTTGTGAACTACTTCAATCCGGCGTTTTCCTGGTACGCGAGTTTGTTCGGGCCCGCCGATTTAAGGAAAACGCTGGCGGCGTTTCCGATCGTACTGGAAGGCACGGGGCCGAATCCATTCACGACGGTTGGAGGCTTGGACAATACCTGGGTGCAGGGACGACGCGCCACGCGGTTTTTCATCAACGACAACCTGGCGTGGAGCCTCGGAGCACATGAGCTGCGCTTCGGGACAAATACGCGAATCCTGCGACTGAACGACTACGATTTTGGGCAGGGAACGGTTCCGACGGTAACCTACAACACCCTGGAGCAATACATTTATGGAGTCGCATCTACGGCAACAAAGACCTTCCCCACGTCGGCGAACGAACCTTTCAACTTCCTGAATCTCGACCTGTACGCGCAAGACACCTGGAAAGTGACCAAGAAGCTGACATGGACTTTCGGGATAAGAGATACATTGAATTCCAATCCGTTAAATCCGCATCAGCATATTGCCCGGCTGACTGGATCTTTCAATTCCATATCGCATGATGTGAATCAACCCTTGAACGCCGCAATTCAAACCGGTCTCGCTAACGTGTTTTCCTCGACGCCCCTGGCGATCCTTCAACCGCGAACAGCGATTGCATGGCAATTTGAATCTAAGACCGTGCTGCGTGCCGGCTTCGGAATTTTCAGCGACATTCTGCCCGGTACCATCGCCGATGTGGTCGGCGTCAACCCACCCTACGTCAAAACGTTTCAGGGCGGCCTTCTTGGCACTGCCGGCGGCACGGCGATTGCGCCGGGAGTTCCTAACAGTGCGTTTGACGCGACCGTGGCCGCCAATCAGACGTTTAGTTCTGGGTTTGCACAGGGCCAGCTTTCCTGCGCATCGGCGCAAGCGAATCCCACAACATGTCTTCCTGCGGTCGCCATCACGGCGGTGCCCGATGGAAAACTTCATGCGCCATACTTCATGGAGTGGAGTTTTGGTTTGGAACACCAGTTGGGAACTACGGGAAGCTTCCACACACAATACGTCGGCACTCGCGCGGTAAACCAGCCCTACCTGACGCAAGTGAACGGTTATCAGAGCGTTTGCCTGGGGTGCTTTGCCCCGTTTCTTTATGCGCAATCTCCGGATCCCCGATTCGGGGCGGTGGCACAATTTTCCACCGGCGCGAACAGTCACTACGGTGGGCTGCAAATGACCGCAATGAAGCGTTTTGGAAACGGCTTCATGGGACAACTGAATTACACCTGGAGCCGTTGCATGGACACCGTCTCAAACGGCGGATTCTTGCAGTTCTCAGCGGGAGGAATCCTCTCCCCTCTGCCAGGAGGCTTAGCACGCGACTACGGTCCTTGCGATTACGACATCCGGCACAGCCTGAACGCTCAATATGTCTATCAATTGCCGGTCAAGGTCCAAAATCGGCATCTTGGCTACGCGGTGAACGGCTGGCAAGTATCGGGTACCGTGTTTTGGCATAGTGGGATTCCGTTCTCTGTCCTGAGCACGCCCTATTCAGCAAATGGAAATGGCATCGTGAACGGCAGTGGGCCGCAATTCGCAAGCGTTGTTCCGGGCGTACGGCTCTATGAACACAATCCCATTCCAGGAGTGACACAACCGGGCACGGTTCAGTGGCTCAATCCTGATGCCTTTGTCTCGACTGTGGACCCGAGTACTGGGGCGTGCTTTGGTGGCGACAGCTCCAAGAACTGTCAATTCGGGAACCTAGGTCGTAATGCGCTACGGGGTCCCAATTTTACGTGGAGTGACTTCTACGTATCGAAATGGTTTCCCCTGACCGAGCAGTTGAAGCTCAGGTTTGACGCTCAGTTCTTCAATGTTGTCAACCATCCGAATTTCGGACTTCCGAGCATGGTGCTGGCTGGCATTCCTGGGAAGCCCTCTACCCAAACTGGGTTCGGCGCGCTTACTTACACCACCTCTCCGCCAACGGGCTTACTCGGCGTCGGTTTGGGCGGTGATAGCACTCCCCGCATGATCGCACTTCAATTGCGCCTGGAGTTCTAGAGTCGCTCTTGAAGGCAGACAGAGCGAGCTTATTCGAGCTATTCGAATTCCTTCATTGTGTGCGCCATGGCGTGCAGCCGCTCATCGATTAGCGCGAGGACGGTTCCAGGCTCGAATTTTCCGTCGCCGTTTTTCCTTCCGGCGGCCATTCCGGTCAGGAGCTCGATGCCTTGTTCTACCTTGGCCACGGGCCAGACGTGAAATTTCCCCGCCGATACGGCTTCCAGAACATCTTCGCGCAGCATCAAATCTTCCACGTTGGACTCCGGCATCATCACGCCTTGCGTTCCGGTGAGCCCCTTGATGCGGCATACGTCAAAGAATCCTTCGATTTTTTCGTTCACCCCGCCGATCGCCTGAATATCGCCCTGCTGGTTGATCGAACCGGTCACCGCGATGTCCTGCCGCAGCGGCAATCCGGAAAGCGCCGACGCCAGCGCATAGATCTCCGTGGAGCTGGCGCTGTCGCCGTCGACTCCCGAGTACGATTGCTCGAAGCAGATGCTCGCCGCGAGCGAGAGCGGCTTGTCCTGCGCAAACTTGCTCCGCAAATAACCGGCGATGATGTGCATTCCCTTGTCATGAAAGCGTCCGCTCAGATTGGCCTCGCGCTCGATGTTGATCAATCCCGCTTTTCCAAGAGCCGCTGTCGCTGTGATCCGCACCGGCTTGCCGAACGAGTATCCGCCGATTTCCAGGACGCTCAGCCCATTCACCTGACCGACGCGAGTCCCTTCCACATCCACCAGCAGCGTACCTTCCTGGATCATTTCCCGGATGCGCGTCTCGATCAGGTTGTGGCGCTCCATTTTCGAAGACAAGGCGCCGCGCACATGCGCCGCGCGGACCACGGATTCTCCGGCCGCCGCGGCGGCGTAATGCGCCTCGCGCGCCAGGTCGGCAATATCGATGAAGCGCGCCGTCACCTTATTTCTTCGCCCCGCCTGGCGCACGCCGTACTCCAGCATCGCCGCGAAAGCGCCGCGGTCGAACGGGTACAAATTTTCTTTCTCGGACAACGCGCGCAGCCGCCCCGCATATTCCGCGATGACGCCGTCGCTCATCGCCATCTCTTCGTCGAATTCCACGCGCACCTTGAAAATCTTGCGGAAGTCTTCCTCATACTCGTACAGCAGCTCGTACAAGGAGCGGTCGCCGATGAGGATCACTTTCACGTTGATGTCGATGGCTTCCGGCTTCTGCGCGCTCCCGCCGAACGGATAAAACATTTCGAGGGGCTGAATTTCCAGCCGGTTGTGGTTCAGCGTGCGCTTTAGCGCGCGCCACACCCCGACTTCCGACAGCGCTTCCAGCGAATACATGATCAGGAAGCCGCCATCGGCGCGGAGCAGCGAACCGGCGCGCAGGTCCATGAAGTCGCTCGTCCAGCCGCCTCGCGTGTCATAGGCGCGCTGGATGGTCCCGAACAGATTGGCGTACGTGGGCGTGGTCTCGAAAATGACCGGTGATTTGTCCTCGTCGTCATGCGCGAGAATGACGTTCACGCCGTACACCCGGAACGGATCGCGCTCCGGACCTCCCTGCGCCTTGGGCAAGCCGTCCGGCGTCTCTTCGTCGTGTTCACCTTCGCCCTCGCGCTCCTTAAAGGGGTCGAGATTGTCGAGAAGATGGTGCCGCACTTCTTCGAGATATTCGGCAATGTTTGGGCCGAGGTATTTTTCCTTGAGTTCTTCGATGACGCCATCGACCAGCACCGAGGCCGCTTCTTGCTCCAGGTAGCTCAACTCGCTGGCCAGTTCCCGCGAGAGCGTCAGCGTTTTCCGGTACACCACCGTGAATTCCTGGCGGAACTGCTCGTACTTTCGCTCGATATCTTCCGCCACGGGGCTTTCTAGCTTCCCCTCGTGCACCATCTTGGAGATGTCCTCGATCGGCACCATCTGGCCTTTCGCGCACCGTGAAGCGTTCGACGATCCGCCCTTTTTGCCGCTGGAAGGGCTCGCCTTCGAACACCTGCGGTATCCGCCGGCGCAGAAAATCGATTCCCGCCTGCATGTCTTTTTTGAAGTTGTTCGCCTGGCCGCGAGGCAACGCCAGCAACCGTGGCCGGTCCGTCAATTTGAAATTGTTGACGTAGCAGCGGTCGAGTGACTCTTTCGTTGGCGGGTGAAGCTCTTCGATCATTCGCGCGATCGTTCCGCCGCGGCTGGTCCCCGCCAATCCGCACACAAAAACATTGTATCCGGGCGCCGAAAGCTCCGCGCCCATCTTCAGTGCGCGCAGCGCGCGCTCCTGCCCGATGAACCCTTCGCGCAGCTCCGCTTGCGCGGTTGTTTCGAACGGGATGCGCGAAAGTTCGCACCTCCACCTCAGTTTCGCCGCGGGAAGCTCCACGGGTTTCGGGGCTAGTTTGGTGGTCATGAATTTCCTTCGAGCGCGTTACTCTAGCACACTCAAGTTACGCTCTCCCGGCAAGACAAACTGCGTGTTATTGAGCCGTCATCGGTGGGTTCTCCGGCCTCTCCATGTACACCGCCAGAACCCCCGCTGCCGTGGCCACCAGGACCGGCCCAAGCACCAGACCCAGCATTCCAAACAGGCCGACGCCGCCAAGCACGCTGATGAAGATGACCAACCCGCTCAATTCGGATCGCCCGCCCAGCAGCAACGGCCGCAAAACGTTGTCCACGATCGCGGACACTCCCGCGCAAATCGCCAGAAGAAGAATGGCCCGCCCCCAATTCCCGGTGAACCCGAGCCACAAAGCCGCAGGCACGAAGATCAGTCCGGAGCCCACCACCGGCACCAGTGAAAAGAAGGCCATGACTACACCCCAGAAGAGTGGCGCCGGCAACTTCACGACCACAAAGCCGAGTCCGCCGATTGCCCCTTGAATGGCGGCGAGGATAAGGCTTGTGGTTACACTGGCGGAGATGAGGTCCCGCGTTTGCGTCATCAACCTCTCTCGATGTTCCGCATCAAAAGGCAGAATGTTACGGACCACCCGGATAATCTGGTCCCCGTCGCGAAAAAAATAAAACATCGCGAAGATCATCACGAACAGATCGAAAATAAACGCCGCGATATTGCGCAGAACCGTGCCGAGGCGCTCCGCGAGAAAGCCCGCCTGTTTTTGAACACCCTGGGCCAGCATCTCCAGCACATCGGCGTTGGGATCCAGGCCCGGCACATGTTGCGCGATCCAGGCCCAGCTTTTCGCCAGCATGGGCGCCTGCTGCACCAGCAACGTATGCTGCACGCCCCGTGAAACGGAAAACGCCTCGCGAATGAACAAGGTAGTCACCAGAATTGCCGGCGCGATCAGAAGGCAGGTCACCACCAGGGTACTCAAGACCGCCGCCTTAGTCGCGGAGAAACGCCGCAGGATCCGGCGGTGCATCGGGTAGAAAAAAATCACCAGAATCGCCGCCCACCCCAGCGCCCCCAGGAACGGTTCGTAGATCCGGAAAACGACGTATATGAGGAGCAACAACACACCGTAGGTAAGAACGGTGGTCAAACGGTCACTCGTGGTCGCGTTCGTTGTGGGGCCAGAATTCTTAGTCATCGTATAATCTTGATAGGCCGAGCAAAGGCTGATACCTTCCGGTCTACGCTCCACCAGGTCACAAACGGGTCACCGAGCCAATTCAGCATGTCTACGAAGTCCATTCCGCTCACTTCCTACCAGATTCGTCTCCTTGCTGTACTTGCTTTGATCAATTTTGTCAACTTCGCGGCTCGCCAGGTCTTCGTTCCGCTGATTCCGCTCTTGCGCGACCATCTCCATGTTACAGACGCACAGCTCGGCTCGCTGCAGACTTTTCTCCTCGTGGTTCTCGCCGTTGGCAGCATTCCTTTTGGCTTCCTGGCCGACCGTTTCAGCCGCAAGGCCATTATCGCTATCGGCATCGTGTTCTGGAGCGTCGCGACGTTCGCCGGCGGCCTGGTATCCACTTTTCTTTTTTTCCTGATCGCGCGCTCATTCGTCGGGCTAGGTGAAGCCGCTTACGCCCCCGCCGCGCAATCCATGATTTCCGGCGGATTCCCGCAGGAACGCCGGGCCACTGCGCAAGCCATTTTCGCTTCCGGCATGTTGCTCGGAGGGGCTGCCGGCCACGCTCTCGGCGGCATCATTGGTCCGCGATACGGCTGGCAGGCGGCTCTTTTCATCGTGGCCGTCGCCGGGATTGTTCCCGGTATAGCTCTTTTCTGGATTGACGAACCGTCACGCGGCCCGCGCTCCGAGGTGGTGCCCAT
>WNFR01008778.1_pt1 | contig 10458 bp, 7 predicted proteins | sample 5400221 | NCBI WGS metagenome assembly WNFR01 (sample SAMN13153357, study PRJNA577476) | soil metagenome | isolation source: 40 cm soil under Madrone tree | place: USA:California | collected 2016-06-14 | reverse complement strand
CTTAAGCGCGTTGTCGGAAATCTGCTGCTGGATCTCAGCGCGTTGATTGACTTCGAACACTGACGACTCGGTCGCCGCCTGGTTCATCACCATTCCGATCGACAGCAAAATTCCGACCAGCCCGGCAAGGCCCAATTTATTTCCGATGCTATTGATCTTCATCCTTCACTGAACCCTTATCGAGTTGCCGAAACGTTTGTGTTCGAAGGACACCGCGCGCTATCCTCAAGCAGTACCGCTCGCAGCAAGCACACGCATCGACGAAGGGTGAATCGCGATGTGGACCGGCCATGATTGAAGCGAAGATTGCCGAGCTGGCCCCTGGGCCTGTCGTGATCGACGGCTTGGATCGCGAGTCGCTACCAAGACATGAACGTATCGCTCGGTAGGATTACGGCGTAGCGACGCGGCACTCGCCGCTATCAGTTTCTCGATCGAGCGCGGCTGAGTGCGCGGCGCCTGGTCAGCGCCGAAGGTCGATCAGTCGGTCGAGCGGCGCAATTCCGGAGCGCTGTCCGATTTCGCCGGCTCGGATCTCGTTGCGGAATTAACCGGCTCGATCCTGGCGCTCTCGATGTGGGGAGTCTCGACGCGCGCGGACACCTCTGTCCGCGAGGCATCGGCAGAGCGGGCCTGCGGATGCAGCGAACGCGGCCGGGCCACCGCCCGCGCCATCAGCATCTGCGCCGCGCCCTGATGACGGAAATCGCAGTAGGCGAAGCCCATGCCGGAAACCGATCCGCGGAAGTTGCGCTCGTCTTTCTTGTCCAAATTGAAGCACGGCTCGAACGGAACGCCCTTGATCGACGCGCAGACGGCTTGGCCGCGGACCTGAAGCGTATTGCCGGGCAACCTCAGGTGACGAATTGGACCGGAGCCGGCAAATTGCACCGCGCCAACCGCGCCCATGTCATCGAGCACCCGGCCTGCACCCCGGGTGCCATCGAAGCACGTAAACGCGAACACCTTGCCAGCTACAAATTTGCGGGCCTCGTCGGCACTCATCATCTGTCCGGCCAAAGCGGGCGCAATCACCGCAGCCGCCGTAATGGCCCCCAACACGAAACGCGCAAGCATGCTTGAACTCCGACCTACTGAGCGCGGGCAAACGCCTGATGCTTCTTTACCCGCTGCTTACCATACTAACCGTGGCAACATTGGAGCAGCTTGGTTGGTAAAGTCTGAACGTCGTTAGAGAATTTTTACCACGATTCGACCGCGGACCTGCCCGGCGAGGATTTTGGCGCCGGCGCCGATGACTTGGTCGAGGCCGATTTCATGAGTGATTTCAGCAAGTTTTGCCGGATCCAGGTCGATTGCGAGCCGGCTCCAGGCGGTCTTGCGCCGCTCAATCGGGCACATCACCGAATCGATGCCGAGGAGACACACACCGCGTAAAATAAATGGCGCCACCGAGGCCGGGAGGTCCATGCCGGCGGCAAGCCCGCACGCGGCGACGGCGCCCGCGTATTTCGTCATCGAGAGGATGTTGGCAAGCGTCGTCGAGCCGACGCTGTCGATGCCGCCGGCCCAACGCTCCTTTGCCAGCGGCTTGGCGGGTCCGGACAGCTCATTGCGATCGATCACCTCGGCCGCACCGAGACCTCTGAGGTAGTCGGCCTCCGACATGCGCCCCGTCGATGCGATGACGTGATAGCCGAGCTTTGAGAGCACCGCGGTCGCGACCGAGCCGACGCCGCCGGCGGCGCCGGTGACGACGACAGGACCGTTCTTCGGGGTCAGGCCATGCTTTTCCAGCGCGAGCACCGCGAGCATCGCGGTGAAACCGGCTGTGCCGATCGCCATCGCATCCCGCGCGGACATTCCCTCGGGCAGGCGCACCAGCCAGTCGCCCTTGACGCGCGCCTTCTCGGCATAGGCGCCGAGATGGGTCTCGCCCATGCCCCAGCCGGTGCAGATCACCTTGTCGCCGGCCTTCCACTGCGAATGCGACGATTGCTCGACGGTGCCGGCGAGGTCGATGCCCGCGATCATCGGAAAACGCCGCACCACCGGCGCCTTACCGGTGACGGCGAGGCCATCCTTGTAGTTCAGCGTGGACCATTCGACCCGCACGGTGACGTCGCCCTCCATCAATTCGGCTTCGTCGAATTGCGTGAGCGCTGCCGTGGTGCCTTTTTCCGCCTTGTCGATCCTGATCGCCTTGAATGTTCCCAACACGCACTCCGTGATGCTTGTTCCTCGATTTCAGGACCTTGAGCGGTCTATGCCGGCTGCGCAACCGGGCGCGCTACCGGCGCCTCGACGATCGGCAGGTTGATCAGTGCCGACAGCACGCCGAACAGGACCGACAGCCACCAGATCGATGCGTACGACCCGAATTTCTCGAATACGATACCACCGAGCAGCACGCCGAGGAAGCCGCCGACCTGATGGCTGACGAAGGCAAATCCATACAGCGTCGCAAACCAGCGCGTACCGAACATCTGGGCCACCAGCGCCGACGTCGGCGGCACGGTCGAGAGCCAGGTCAGGCCGCTGGCGGCGCCGAACATGATCGCGGAAAACGTGGTGATCGGGAACGAGATGAAGGCGATGATCGACATCGCACGCAGGAAATAGATCGCAGACAGGATATAGCGCTTTGGAAAAATGTTTTGCAGCCAGCCGACGCTCAGCGATCCCACGATGTTGAACAGGCCGATGGCGGCGATCACCCAACCGCCGGTTTGCGCTGATATGCCGCGATCGACCAGATAGGCCGGCAGATGCACGGTGATGAAAGCCAGTTGAAAGCCGCAGGTAAAGTAACCAAGCACCAGCAGCACATAAGAGCGATGGCCGAACGCCTCTGCCAGCGCCATCTTGAACGACTGCTGGTCGGCGGCAGGCACATTGGTCGATGTCTCGCGCGGAGTGGCAAGCGCGAGCGAAAGCGGGATGATCAGCAGCATCAGCCCTGCGAATACCGATAGCGCCGTCTGCCAGCCGAAATTGTCGATCATCGCCACGCCGAACGGCGCGAACAGGAATTGCCCAAACGATCCGGCGGCAGTTCCGGCACCAACCGCTATTCCCCGCCGTTCGGGCGGCAGCAGCTTGCTGAACGCGGACAGCACCAGATTGAACGAACAGCCGGACAGTCCGAAGCCGATCAAAACCCCGGCGCCGACATTAAGCGACAGCGGCGTCGCGGCGTAGCGCATCATGAACAGACCGCCGGCATAAAGAACGGCGCCGACACATATCACGCGCATGACGCCGAACCGGTCGGCGATCGCGCCGGCAATCGGCTGACCCAGCCCCCACAACAGATTTTGAACTGCAAGCGCGAGGCCGAAGACGTCGCGGCCCCACGAAAACTCCCGGCCCATCGGCTGAACGAAAAAACCGAGGCTCGATCGGGGCCCGAAACTCAATAGGGCGATCACGCAACCGCAGACGATGATCACCAGCGGCGTACGCCAATTGCCGATGCCGGAGGCCGCACGGAGTTCGCCTGCAGTTGCTGTCATACAAATCCCCGATAGTTGGTACCGAATCCGGGAAACCGAACGGGTACGTTGCACGGAGTTAATGCATTCGCATGCAATCGGCAATGTTGCGAAACTCACTTCGCAACACAGCGTTGCAAATCGGGGTGGACAGTTCTGACGATTTATCCATCCAGCCCTCTAGCGAAGCCTCGGAACGCGTGTTATATTAGATTTGCTCGTTATGAGGATAAGCTGATTTCCTCGTCGCGCGCCGAACTCTCCGCAACGTTGGGGTTTGTTCGGCTCATAGCTGTTGAACTCGCCGGCCCTTTCGGCCGGATTTCTCAGAGCTTATATATACTCATATTGAGTATATATGGATATCCAAGGAGGCTGCCATGCCAGTCGCTGGAATCTACGGTCCCGACGACTTCGGAAGCCCCAGCCGCGGGCATCCCGCCACTTCCACGCGCGGCCGCGTGAGCGCTGCCGAGCACGCCCGCGCGCTGCCGATGCCGTCGCTGGAATGGACTCCCGAGGTCGAACGCGCCACCGCGCATCTTTACGAGCGGGTCAAGAATGTGATCTCGCCGGTCGAGTGGCCGTTCATGGCGCCCTATATCAAGGCGATCAATGAACTGAAGAAAGCGCGCGATGCGGTAATCCTGGCGCACAATTACCAGACGCCGGAGATTTTCCATTGCGTCGCCGACATCGGCGGCGATTCGCTGCAGCTTGCGATCGAAGCCACCAAGGTAAAATCCGACGTCATCGTGCAGTGCGGCGTGCACTTCATGGCAGAGACGTCGAAGATCCTGAACCCGCACAAGACGGTTCTGATCCCGGATTCGCGCGCCGGCTGCTCGCTGGCATCGAGCATCACAGGCGCGGATGTGCGACTGTTGCGCGAACGCTTTCCCGGCGTGCCGGTCGTGGCCTATGTCAACACATCGGCCGACGTGAAGGCGGCGGTCGATATCTGCTGCACATCGTCGAACGCGGTGCAGGTGGTCGAGAGCCTCAACGCGCCGACGGTGATCTTCCTGCCGGACCAGTATCTGGCCAAATATGTGGCTTCGCAGACCAAGGTGAGGATCATCGCCTGGAAAGGCGCCTGCGAAGTGCACGAGCGCTTCACTGGTGAGGAGCTGCGCGCCTATCGCGAGGCCGATCCGTCAGTGCAGATCATCGCGCATCCGGAATGTCCGCCCGACGTGCTGGCTGAAGCCGACTTCACCGGCTCGACCGCGCACATGATCAACTGGGTGCGCAACAAGCATCCCAAGCGCGTCGTGATGATCACCGAATGCTCGATGGCCGACAATGTCCAGGCCGAGCTTCCTGATGTCGAAATGGTGCGGCCGTGCAATCTGTGTCCGCACATGAAGCGGATTACGCTGCCCAAGATTCTGGATAGCCTCATCTACCTGCGTGAGGAAGTCACCATCGATCCCTTGATCGCCGAGAAAGCGCGGCGTTCGGTGGAGCGGATGATCAACCTCAAGAACTAAAAGGCCGCGCGCCGACACGGCGTATGGATCCTCCGCAGGCACGACGAACAGCGGACGCAGACATGTTAAACCAGGATCATGACCTCACCCGCCACGCCGACAATGTCGTTATCGTCGGCGGCGGCCTCGCCGGGCTGTTCTGCGCGCTGAAACTGGCGCCACGTCCGGTCACGGTGATTTCAGCGGCGCCACTTGGCCAGGGCGCCTCGACGGCTTGGGCGCAAGGTGGCATCGCAGCCGCAGTCGCCGAAGGCGACAGCGCGGAGGCACACGCCGCCGATACGGTCGCCGTCGGCGCGGGTCTGGTCGATGAGGCCGTGGCGCTGGGGTTGGCGCGCGAAGCCGGCGCACGTATCCGCGACCTGCTCCATTACGGCGTCCCGTTCGATCGCGACCTCGAAGGCAAGCTCGCCGTCGCCCGCGAAGCCGCGCATTCCGCGCGGCGCATCGTGCATGTGCGCGGCGACATGGCCGGCAAGGCGATCATGTCAGCGCTGATCGAAGCCGTACGCTCAACGCCCTCGATCCGGGTGCTCGAAGGTTACGTCGCTGAAGCACTTTTGACCTGGGATGGCGCGGTCGCGGGGCTTCAATTGCGCCAAGTTGGCGACGCCGCCGCTAAGCCTGTGACCGTTGCGTCGCGCGCGGTGGTGCTGGCGACCGGCGGCATTGGGCATCTCTATGCCGTGACGACCAATCCGCCTGAAGCCAGCGGGCTCGGGCTTGCGATTGCCGCGCGCGCCGGAGCCGTTATCGCCGATCCGGAATTTGTGCAGTTTCACCCCACAGCGATCATGGTCGGCCGCGATCCGGCGCCGCTGGCGACCGAAGCGCTGCGCGGCGAAGGCGCGACGTTGATCAACGACAAGGGCGAACGTTTCATGCTGGCCAGGCACAAGCTGGCTGAACTGGCGCCGCGCGATATCGTGGCGCGCGGCGTGTTCGCCGAGATAGCCGCCGGCCATGGCGCGTTCCTCGACGCGCGAGAGGCGCTCGGGGCGCATTTCGCCGAAAAATTTCCGACCGTCCATGCAAACTGCATGGTCGCCGGCATCGATCCGGCGAAACAGCCGATCCCGGTGGCGCCTGCCGCGCACTATCATATGGGCGGCATCGCGGTGGACCACCACGGCCGCACGTCGTTGAAAGGACTATGGGCCGGCGGCGAAGTGTCGTCCACCGGCGCGCATGGTGCCAACCGGCTGGCGTCGAACTCCCTGCTCGAGGCCGTGGTCTATGCCGCACGCATCGCAGAGGATATCAACGGCAGCACCATCGCTGCATCCGCTCACCCACCTGCTGCGCCGATCATATCGCGAAATTGCGCAATGCCTCCGATTACCGAAAGAAACCTTCGGGCGATGATGACCACGCATATCGGCGTGATCCGCGATGACGACCGGCTGGCGGAAGCCGTGCGGTCGTTCGCGGCAATCGAGCGGGATACCGGCAATATCGCGCTGCGTAACATGGCTACCACGGCGCTCTTGGTCGCGACGTCGGCATGGACGCGATGCGAAAGCCGTGGCGCGCATTACCGCGCGGATTATCCAACCGAGAGACCGGCGCTGGCGCATCGCACCATGACGACGCTGGTGGCGGCGCGGGATATAGCCGCGTCTCTCTCTGAGCGCGCTCCGGCGCGAACTGCGCAGCCAATGATCGTCTGACCGGAGCACGTATCGTGACAACATCAGCCTCGCTCTCGCACCCCGAAGCCTTTCTGTCGCCGCTCGTGATCGACGAAGCCGTGCAGCGTGCGCTGGATGAAGATCTCGGCCGCGCCGGCGACATCACTTCAATCGCCACCATCCCGGAAGCGACCCAGGCCCATGCCATCCTGATCGCGCGGCAGGCCGGGGTAATCGCCGGATTGCCGCTGGCGGTTGCGACGTTTCAGAAATTGTCGCCGGATATCAACATCCAGGCTCATTTTCACGATGGCCGCAGCGTCGCCGCGGGCGTGCATGTGCTGACGATTTCAGGACGGGCGCGCGCGGTTCTGGCCGGCGAGCGCACCGCACTGAATTTTGTCGGACGGCTGTCCGGCATCGCGACACTCACTGCCGATTATGTGCGTCATACCGCCGGCACCAAAATGCGTATCTGCTGCACCCGCAAGACCACGCCGGGCCTGCGCGCGCTTGAGAAATACGCCGTGCGCTGCGGCGGCGGCTTCAATCATCGCTTCGGGCTCGACGACGCGATCCTGATCAAGGACAACCACATCGCGGTGGCCGGCGGTATCGGGCCGGTGCTAAAGCGCGCGCGGGCCCATGCCGGGCATCTGGTCAAAGTCGAGATCGAGGTCGATACGCTTGCGCAACTGCGCGAGGTGCTCGACACCGGTCTCGCCGACGTGGTGCTGCTGGACAATATGGATATTGCTGATCTGAGCGAGGCCGTGAGACTGGCAAAGGGGCGCGTCGTGCTGGAGGCGTCCGGCGGCGTCACGCAAGGTTCGATTGCGAAGATCGCCGCGACCGGCGTGGATTACGCCTCGGCCGGCGCGCTCACGCACTCCGCGCCGAATTTCGACGTCGCGCTCGACATTGATGCGTGAGTGGAACTCCCAACGCGGCCGCCAGGAATGCTCGTCATACCCTGCGCAAGCGGGGTATCCAGTACGCCGCGGCCTGTCCATTCTATCGCAAGCATCTCTGGAATACTGGATCACCCGCTTTCGCGGGTGATGACGGGCGCGCTAAGCTAGCGCCGCACTGACGAGTCCGACAACTCGGCCGAGCTATGCGCGGCTTCCGCGAGTTCTGCGGAAATTTCCGCTGTCTGCGCGGGCGTTCCCCAACTCGGCGCCTCGCTGCCGTCGCCCCAGGCCCGCGGCCGATAGAAGGTGTGTACGCCGAATTTGTACGTCTTCTTCATTTCATTGACCCAGGACGGGCGCACCCAATAGGCGTGGTAGTGCGTCGACTTGGCGACTTCCGGCAGCCAAAGTTGGCCGTCGAGCATTGCCTTTGCGATTTTCCTGGCGCGGTCCCACATGTCGGGTTCACGCACGACGTCGGCGTTATTGTCGCAAGCGAAGGTGAACTGGCATGCGAGATGGCGGTGCTTGTTCTGGTAGACCACGCCGCACACAGTGTTCGGATAGAAGCCGGAGAATGCGCGGTTCATCACCACCTGCGCGACCGCGATCTGGCCGCGCACGGCTTCGCCGCGGGCTTCGAAATAGACGGCTTCGGCGAGGCATTTTTCGGATTTGGCGCGCGCCTTCTCATCGAACAGGCCGAGGCGTTCGGCCGGCGTCTTCATGCGCTGATTGTCGGAATTAACTTCACCCTTGGCGGCGATGCTCTCACCACTCTCAACGGCCTTTGGCTCATCCGCGGTCGACGGCAACGACGCCATCACCTTCATGTCCGGATCGGGGAGCGTGCCCGGCATCACGATCAGAGGCTCTTCGCCAGGCTGCCAGCGTTCCATATTCTCCGCCGGCGCGCCGAGCGACGAGCTACCGAAAAACAGATTTGCGGTCTTCACCGAGAAGCCATCGTGCGATGGGGCGTGCTCGAGCGCTATGGCAGATGCATCGGGCGCGGCTTTCAGGTCGTCGAGCGGTTGGGCCTCGAGCGACATCGAAACATCGTATTGCGCAAGCGGCGGAGCGCTCAGCGCTTCCGCAAGCTCCGGATCGAGCGGAACGCGTTCAGCAGACGGCGCGACGGCGGCGGTTTTCGCGCCTGCCACAGAGGTATTGGACGTCGATGGATCCTCATTCGAGGGCGCGACGTTACCAGGCGGTGCGGGCTCGGGCTGGACAGTGACAATGCGATCGCCCTTCAGCGTACGATCGACTTTGGGAAAATCGGACGCCTGATAACGCGGCGGGGCGTGCACAATCGGATTGCGCGTCACCGAACCGGTGATGTCGATACCCTGGTTGTCTAGGCTGGCCAGCCGATAGGTCGCGGTCTGCGGAGTAGACGTCCCGATCGGACGGCCGAAGCTATATGTGGCGACCTGGATGGTGCTGGCAGCGGAGAATACCCTTTTCTGCCAGCGTTCGGCGACGCCCGGCTGCCGGGCCAGCAGCGATGCGATATCCTGGTATCCGATCTCTGTCGGCATCAAAGCGAAGACGCAGAGGCCGATTCCGAAGGACGCGAAACGCGCGCCCTTCGGCCGGTTACGCACTACTAACATCGATACGCTCACGCAACGCCACACACACGCGATCGAACCCAGCACATCCGTGCAATTCGATCTTTTTTGGTGATATCGAATTTAGGTTGCGAGGGAGTTAATCGGCGTTGCTCGCGCGATACAGCCAAGAAATCGCTGCGTTTGCGCTGGTCACATCGAAAACGTTGGTAAACAGGCGCTCGAATAAAGTGGTAAATATCGCGTCAACGAAAATGATGAAGAAAATTTTGGCAGGTGCGCATATTTTGTTCGCCGCGCCACTACGGGCTTTGCGGCGGTTCCATCGTCATGGCCGGGCTTGTCCCGGCCATCCACGTCTTCTCTCTCACAAACGTTTCTAGACGTGGATGCCCGGGACAAGCCCGGGCATGGCGCCGTCTTGATCGATCGTCAGATGAAGAGCTGCCTCACGCCTGGCTGGCAACGGCTCTGCCAAGTGCGGCCTGCGCTGCGGCCAGCCGCGCGATCGGCACGCGGTAGGGTGAGCACGAGACGTAATCCAGTCCGATCTCGTGGCAGAACGCGACCGACGCGGGATCGCCGCCATGCTCGCCGCAAATGCCGACCTTGAGATCCGCCCGGGTCTTGCGCCCGCGCGCAACGCCGATCTTCACCAGCTCGCCTACGCCGTCGCGATCGACCGAGATGAACGGGTCGACCTCCAGGATTCCCTTGGCGATGTAGGTGCCGAGGAATCCGGCGGCGTCATCGCGGCTGATGCCATAGGTCGTCTGCGTCAGATCGTTGGTGCCGAACGAAAAGAACTCCGCCGTCCTGGCGATATCGCCGGCCATCAGGCAGGCGCGCGGCAGTTCGATCATCGTGCCAACCTGATAGCTCAGCTTGGTTCCGGTCTCCTTCATCACCGACTGCGCCGTGGCATCGATGCGCGCCTTGACCAGATCGAATTCCATCTTCGTCGCGATCAGCGGCACCATCACCTCGAGCCCGACGGCCTTGCCGGTCCGTTTTCCCGCTTCGACGGCGGCTTCAAAGATGGCGCGCGCCTGCATCTCGGCTATTTCCGGATAGGCAATGGCGAGGCGGCAGCCGCGGAAGCCGAGCATCGGATTGAATTCCGCGAGATCGCGGGCGCGATCGGCCAGCCGCCGCGGATCGGTATTCATCGCGCGCGCGACTTCCTCGATCTCGGCCTGGGTATGCGGCAGGAACTCATGCAGCGGCGGATCGAGCAGCCGGATTGTCACCGGCAGGCCCTTCATGATCTCGAACAGCTCGACGAAATCCGCGCGCTGCATCGGCAGCAGCTTCGACAGCGCGGCGCGTCGGGCCTGTTCGTCCTCGGCGAGAATCATCTCGCGCACGGTTCGGATCCGGGTTTCCTC
>WNFR01021215.1_pt1 | contig 10460 bp, 12 predicted proteins | sample 5400221 | NCBI WGS metagenome assembly WNFR01 (sample SAMN13153357, study PRJNA577476) | soil metagenome | isolation source: 40 cm soil under Madrone tree | place: USA:California | collected 2016-06-14 | reverse complement strand
GACGTCAGCCACGGAAGAGCCTCGGAAGTCGCATGTGATTTTTTCTGATGTGCAGAGTGCAGTGGACAGAATCTGAATGCGGGAGGCATGAATGTAATAGTTCGTGTTTTGTTGGCAGTGTAATGTAAGATCGAGTTGGCTGTGGCATCATTTTGTATGTTAGTCGATCTCTAGTGCTATGTGCTCAGCGTAACAATCGATTTAACGGTTAGAAGCTCGGCTACTATCAGAAGTGCGACAATGTCATCACTGGGTTCGTCGTCGTAAGTATCCAATTGTAATCTTGTTTCTATCATTCGTATGATACTGTATATTCATGATCATGACTTCTTCAGCCAATTTATTCTAATTTTGCGTTAACATCTCCATTGGGGTCGGATAACAAACGCGATGGCGCGTGATGCCGAATATTTCTACTTATAAATTGCCAAGGATAGCCAACAGTTTCATAAAGTCTGGCGTCCCGAGACCTGTGACCTACGGAGCCCAAATCAGTCAAAAATGTGACACAGATCCAGTAGCACGAACAGGATCCCATCCAGGAGTAGCTGGGAATCCATTGGTGTTGCAGGCAGGGTTAGAGCCATATATGATGTCGTTGAAACCCGCAAGGCCGGGTCCGTACAGCAAAGGATTGAGGAATCCGAGCGGACGTAATCCTTTCCAAATCCGGTAGTCATTAAGTAGTGAAATTATGCTAGCCACAGTCTGTAGATTAGGGGACAGTTTAGTTCCTGAGGATAGACGGAACAGAGCTGAGGAATGAGAACACGCGCCGGTGCCGAGCAGCTTGTGCCGCTATATGATTCGAGATTTCCGTTCAGAATAATCGAGTAGCCGAGCGCCTGAGCGGAGATATCGGGTACGCCGCGCCCAATAGGGCTGCAAAAACCACGAAGTAGGAACAGGTCAGGTCAGGGTACAGCAGTGAACGCACTTGTAGAGGCCGTAATGTCGAGTCCCGATCCACTGGAAGAATGTGTACACAAAAGGATTCTGGTACCGCTCGCGCACGAAGTGGTTTGAAAAGCCGCCCCCTGAGAGGTCCGCCGCAAACTCCGGATTGTACCGCATCGTTCCTCCAACGCTAGTGACATAGGGGCCTATAAAGCCAAGGCGATGCGTTGAGCGCGGTGCTTGTGAGGAGAGATGAAAGCCACACGCACAGGATGCAGGGAACAACGGAGAAAAGTATAATCCTCCATTAGGACCTATGCAGTTTCCCATGCCGACGCCAAAATCGCCGCTCGAGATGAGGACACTAACACCACGCCCACCAAGTATTGAAAACAAGCCGCACACTGCGAATGTATATTCTTGTGGGAGAAACCGCTCATCAGTACCGTACGATATGCTCAAGGTTTGCGGGAGGTCACTGTCTGGCAGGGAGAGCAGATGGTGCAACAACGCGAGGTACATGTCACCCGCGTTTGGCATACCGCTAGGCAAGAAATCAATGTTGCCGCCAGCGCTGTAGAAGATCGGTTGGGTCGGGAAGGAGAGGCCCACAGCGTACTGCAAATCAATGTTCGCCTCAAAGCCGGGGTTACTCGGGTCATACCCGCCACCGTTGACTTGCACGAGTCGGACTGTGAAGGTGGGATCTTCTGCCAGTGCGTCGGAACGAAAGTCGGAGATGAACTTTATCAAATCTGTCTCGCTTGGGAACTGATTTACCATTCCCACGATCCCGATCCTGTTCTGGTTTTTCGCCGTCGCCGGACGATACGTCGTCGTCTTGTACAACCAGCGCAAGAAGTCAGGCGTGACTTCAAAAGCGCGTTTCGACAGCGTCGTCCCAGGCTCACCCAACGTCGCATTATCCCACGCTGCCACCGCTCTCACAGGGCGCTTGAGTGGTGTCTGGTGTAACGCGCTTGTGGACACGAACGACGTCGTCGGCACGACAGTTTGCACAAGTGTGTGAAGCGCATGGGGGAGTGAATATCTGGTCGTGCGGAGAATCGTATCGTTCGTCACATTGTGTCGGTAGAGCTGGTATGACGCGTTGAGAAGTTTGTTGGCTTGCGAAACGGGCATGCGGGAAACCGTCAGCCAGCCGCCGCCATGTGTAGTTGAGATGGAGGAATTCGACACCCCGTGATGTTGAAGCCAGGCAGTGACGATATCTAGCGTTTCAGGACGTGGCGCCACAAGATCAGCGACCTGCTTCTTGGACAGGTGTGCGCCGTATCTGAAACAGAGCAGCGGCAATGAGTACAGCCACGAGAGGAGTGGTGAGGATGTACATTGGGCTTCCCGGTTCGCTGACATCGAGGAGAGCATCAACCAAAGCATTCTCGCGGTGGGGCTTGAGCGCAATGGAGAGGTTGACGGTGGTGTCAGCGGAAGGGGGGCCCATATCCTCCCAGTTGTCGAGGAGGGTGTCCCACATGTGCTTCACACGTAGGTTACCCAAATGTAGTGGAGGCGTCGCGAGGTCGGCCAGAGGAACGGCGAGAAAGATGGAGAGGACAGAGAAGTGGTTGTAGCGCATAATTATAGGGAGTCACTTGTGGTAAAGATGGCTGCTAGAGATCTGGAGAGCGGTGCAACTCGAAGTCGGCGTCAGAATGGAGGCAGTAGGGAGCAGAGTCACTGGTGCCTCTGTGATATCAACGAGACGCAAGCCGCGGCATCCACATTGCCACGTTTCCTAACTGCCTGGAATCAACAGTACTTAGTAGTCGAGCAAGGGTAACATCCAGGGTGTTCACATTTTACCCACCACGGCCCGGACGATCTAATTTGGTCTATACCGACGCATATAAATTGAATACGATGTCATCAAGGTATTAGAGAAACATCCGAGTCCCGGGAGACGCGACCTACTTCTCATCTGTCACCCTTTACGTAAACCTGAAATGGGACACTTGGACCGTGTCGCCCCACGTTAGCGTGCCCCGTTCGTGTGCAAGGGCGCAACATAGATGGGGGGAAGGGTTGGTTGTCCTGTTCAAAAGTGGAGAGGGACAGACAGGTAATTGATATCGATAATTATAACTGGCAGATAACAGATTTTTTTGAAAGATAACTAATATCCGCCTCCATAGTAGCTTTGGGCGTTGGATCCAGTCCCGACTTGACTGGCTAGACTGAAACTGAACGTCGCTGGAAACCACAACCCAAAAAGTGATTTCTTCTGAGGAATTATGGTTTTTCCCAGACGTCTGGGTGAGACAATAATTTCTCAGTGAAAAATGTCGCATTTCGCTGTGTTTGATTCCACCCACCTACAACGCTTGAAAGTTCTATATCACTTTGCTAGCTATAGCTATTCCTGCCTGCTTCATGATGTCTTCCTCTCTCTACGTGCTGGCCACGTCTTTGCTTTCCAAGAAATCATCTACGACGATCGTATCCCAGGAGGATCCAATCAGCTCCAAAGGCTCGCTCCAGGGTACTATGAACACATTGGCGCGCCTGAGGAAATTCTGGGATTTTGCGACAGGTCAGTAAACGTTTGTCACGCGTGGAGCATCGGGGGATTTACTTGCCGCATTACAGGGGCGACCTTGCATTTCCTTACACGTCGCTCTGTCGGGCAGCCAGAAAAAGCAGCCGCCTCCGCGATAGATCCTGAGCAGTCTCCCACCTTCCTATTTCCCAATCCTGAATGTGTGCAACATTCGCCACTCATTGGATGTCGTTCTTCTGCCACCAATCCAACTGTCGAACCGCTCAGCGCAGATCCCTTCGCGGTCACAGTGGAACCATATTTTGTCCGGTCCACCGCCTCAGCCGCTGAAATCTTGACCAATGTCGCTATTCAAAATATGTTAGCAAGGGAGGATCCAGGGCTTTACGACCTGTCCTGCAGTCCAGGAAGCACTTCTACTCTTTATTCTCTCGCAGGTTCTGAGTCATCGGGCTCATTTGAGTTCGCCCACCCACTTTCGAGTAGCGAAAGTTCCGACTCAGACTCGGAACTGGAAAACGGGTCTCCTTGGCACATTCGCGAGGCGTCTCCCGAAGTACCTCCTGAGTTGGCCCCCGGAAATGCTAATCGGTCTCCGCTTGCCCACCCGTCCGACCGGCATGAGCCTGCGAGGTCGGGACCTTTACGTCCTTTGCGTATCAACGGAATGATACGGCTTATCTCAACGCCTGAGGTCGAGGTATTCTTCAGGAATACCTATCCCGACTCGCCTTCAGGAGAAGATAGCTCTGATGATGAGGAAGTGATCGTCATTCCTGTCCTTCCCTTCACACCCCCATCTTTCCCCCATCCCCACCATCTCTCCCCAATTCCCGAGGAAGGTGAAGAGGAAGATGAAGACGAGGCGAGCAGTGCCAGGACTCGCCTTACAAGTACATCGGCATGGGTTCGATTGGACAGAGGCGGTGTCGGGAGCCTATGTGAGTCTCGTCCGCGCGTTGAATCTAACCGCAGTTAGACTCTTTCGAAATCTGGACCCGAATTGCAAGGCAACGTGGTGCCCCTCGCACGCGCTCTTCGGGTTTTGGTTCTGAATCTCTAGCTGAGCTCGTGGATTCTTTTCTATTGTTTCGCGCATTATGCCGCATCACTGTCTTTACTTGTCTTTCTAGGTTCCTTTCTGGATAAGGTATATGTATTTTCGGATAACAGGAGAGGTATGGAGAATAACTGTCCCGCTTTGGTCTGATGCTGACGATCGGATGAGTGCGAAGTCTCAGGTGAAGTGCTTGCTGGTGGTCCTTTCGGCCGGGAACGCACGTGGGCCTTCATCTTGGGCGAGTCGCACAGAAGCTGGCGCTTGAGACATCAGTATGTCCTAATGAGCCCATCTTTGGCTACATCTGACTTGTGCTACCCCAGTGACTTGAGATCGGGAGCGGTCTTCGGCCGGACTGTGACTGGTTTTCTTGTCACGATGGTGATGGTGCTGGCTACTTTGGTCCGGTCTGCAAATATCGGTATGTCATTCCCTTAGACCAGAAAGGCTTGGAATCTAAGCACCGTATCATAGTGCTCATGTGAGCGTGTCATCGGAGTGGTTTTCGGCCAACCATTCTGGTGGTGTGTTCGCACGGGTTCGCGTCGTTGCAATCGTCCAAGAACGTGTGAGTTGTGATAGGCTATGCTGCATCTGAGACAAAAGCTTACGAGTCATCTAGCCCAGTCAGCCTCGGTTATTGCCTGTACTGTACTCGTGTTCCACCGTGTTGTTCTGTCATGTATTTTGTTTGTTTGCGTTGGATAGCCAATGGGCGTTTGTTCTCGAACGTCGTGTTGCCCTGCCTGAGTCTCGGTTCAGGCCATATCCGTTCTGTGAGCTTGATTTTCTGAGATGATATGGACAACCACGTAGTTCCGGGGATGGTGATAGAGAGAGACGATAAGCGAAGGCAGCCTGAGCACACTGTTGTATGACTTTACGCGGATAGTATGACTGACTTTACGGAACGGTCCGACATGCCGAAGTGGCTCGGACTTGACTTGGAGCCGGACTTGACCTTGACCTGCCCTATGACGATCTACAACACGGACTCGGATGAGGTAGCTTTGGGCTGGGGCTGTAATATTATGACGCCAAATCGCCAGCGCACTGCTCTCATTCCGCCGCCCACCTAACTGCTATGATGACCTCTCCGAACGGATTGTTATGTTTTACCAACTGCCTGCTTCCAATGGAGGACGGCAGTCTAGTTGAAAAGGACCTCTGGATCGACGAGCAGAGGGGCGTCGTGCTTGACTCTCAGGTATGTGAGACGTGGCGTATACACAGACTCAATACTGATCTTGCATTATACAGAAAACCTTTTTCCTAAGAAAGCAGCGGCCGGACAGAGTTATAAACATGGAGGGGAACATTGTCAGCCCCGGATTCATAGATATTCAGATCAACGGCGCTTATGGATTCGACTTCTCTACGTATGAAGGTGACCCAGACACGTATTGCCGTGGATTGCACATTGTAGCGGAGAAAATCGTAGAAACAGGGGTGACGTCGTATGTATTGTCACCTGTTCATTATTGGCGGATTTGTACTAAAGTATGCGTCGTGCCGACGTAGGCTTGTTCCGACCATTATCGTATGTTTCCCCCCGTTGGCCGTTCCTCCCAATGTAATTTAAATGTTCCTAGACTCAAGAGAAATCGCTCTATCCAACCTTACTTTCACTTCTTCGTCCCTACGCTCATCCGAATGGCGCCACACTTTTGGGGTGGCACGCAGAGGGCCCTTTTATCCAAGAGGCTAAGCGTGGAGCTCATGCTCCTCTTTATATCCGGTCTGCACCGAATGGTCTTGCTTCGCTCGAAGACGTGTACGGAGAGCAGAACCTTGTCATCAAGGAGGACTGGCTCATGGACGAAAGGTATGTCGAGTCGCCTGTACGGCTGTTCGCTCGTTGAGAGGCGCGAAACGCATAGCATTGCGTCAACAGATGTTGCGACCGAAGCAGTGCGTCGTGGCGCGAGTCTTATTACCCATCTTTTTAACGCCATGCCCCAACTCCACCACCGTGACCCGTCAATCATAGGTCTGCTTGGTGCATCGCCCCATATCAACGGACCTTTTTCGCCCATCACTATCACACCACCTGTGCCTACGTCACCAGCCTCTTCGGCCTCTCTCTTCCCTATCTATGGCTCTCCGCGCGACACAACAAAAGCACAAAGTGAGGCTTTTGATGACCACGAAACACCACCACAGACACCGAGGTCCGCCACGACACGCGCTGTGGGAAAGGTGCCGAGACTCGGACTACATCTTGACAAGGGAGAGGTGGCCGATTTAGAGTTCGAGAGACCATTTTATGAACTCATAGTGGACGGTATTCACTCGCACCCCAACTCCGTCAGAGTACGTCCGCAACTCTTCACATATCGGTATATCGTTTAGTTGTTTGTGGCTATAGCTGGCGTACAATGCGTATCCAGAAGGTTGCATTCTCATCACTGACGGTAGGTGCTTAACCAATGTAGCCAGGTCCACGATTTCAATTATCACGTCATTGTAGCAATGAAGATCCTGGACCCCCATCTCAAAGACGGGGTGCATGAATGGCGCGACGGCAAGCGCTTTGTCAAGGAGGGTGTCAAGTTGTATCTCGAGGGCACAGATACGCTCGCCGGAAGGTACGTCCTACGTCATCCCCTATACGTGGCCCATGTCGACTAATGACCGGTTAAGCGTCGTCACTCTGGACACCTGCGTTCGCAACTTTTCGCGTTTCACGGGCTGTTCTCTTGGCGAAGCGATCAAGTGCGCAACATTCAACCCTGCGCGGTGCCTCGGCATCGAGAATCGTAAAGGCACTCTCCGTCCCGGTGCCGATGCGGACCTCGTCGTTCTCGATCGTAGTGGTAATGTTCTTCGCACTTGGGTCCGGGGAAAAGAGGTCTGGAAAAGTTGATGGTTTGCATGGTTCGTTCGGGTTTCTTTTCTTTACCTCATGGGGTTAGCCCATATGCGGGAAAATATTGAGTGGGAAGAGTAGTACATTCAGAAGAAAGCAGCGGAGAACCGTTTGTATGTATGACCAGCGGCTAGGTGGATTTTGCAATACCAAGTACGATCAGAGCCAGAGCGGATTAGACGAAACGCCTCAGAGAAACGCTTCGCCTCAGAGAATCACGCGGTTTATGAGAGGAGAACGGAAGCCACGTCATCACATCGATTACAGAATGCGGGCAAACAACGAATGCGTATCGAGACACCAGCGCAGACACAAGGCAGCAACAGAAGCATGCACGACGCAGAGCCTAAGCTCAGACATAGAACACTAAGGGGTACTTGAACTTGCACCTTGAAGCTTGAAGAGCTGAGAAAACGGTAAGCATTGGACATTATGAGGTCTAAAGAAAGGGGCGACTTACGGTAGCCGGGAGACTACAGGTAACACGACTATCACACCCGCACCACCAAAACGGCCGGCCGAAGACCGCTTCAATGACACAGCTGCAACAGCGCTACAATAACAGTTAGACTCCGAGCTAACTATAGGCCATATAAGAATGACGTACTGATACTTGCAGGGAGCCCGCCGCGCCTGACCCTTGCCGATTTCGGATGAGCCCCAACGCGCTAAGCAAGCAAACGCATGAGTGACAGCGCTGGCATCTAGGACGGTGGGTACATACCGGCACTCAGAGAGCCCAATGCTGCGCAACCGCGCAGAAGCGAGCTGCCCACAGCTCCTGGCCGAAAGGAACTGCAGACAATCCCACCCCGAGACGCAGTCGCGCTGGCCCCGAATTCCCGTTCCCAGCCCCAGGACCGGACTGTGAAGTTGATTGAATTAGATTAGCCCGTCCCCTGATTGTGACAAAAATTAGATGACATACCCGAACGCTCTCAGGCCATTCCCCGCCGACGAAGAGCATAATCGCAATCCTGGCCGAAGGACTACGACCAGCACCTCCACCGACGGCTGGTAGCCCCAGAGACTGACAATCGGCCCAGTGTCGTTGGTCTCCCACTCCCACGCCCGGTCGGATAATGCAGTCCGGCTTCGCCCATCAGTCTCCTCTCCAAGCAAGTTCTTCCCACGCCATGTGTCTTTGTCCAAGATTCCAGGAAAGCTCTCGTGTGCCGTGCCAGATCGATGCAGTGTCTAGTGAAAGCGCTGAGCCCGTTGCGAATCCGCTCACTCACCTTTGCGCAGAGGGCGTCTCGAACCGCTGCTACTTCTTCCCGCAGCAGACGCCCCTCTACGAAGTGGCCTATTCCTGGCCCTCCGCCCTAGCGTCCAGTTGGACCAAGTCCACGCCCTCGAGGAGTTGCATGTAATCATCGGGGCTCAGACCGAGCTCCTCCAAAAACTCCGTTTCGGCTGCAACGACCTTGATTGCTTCGACCATGGAGTTGCTTAGCGTGAGGCCCGGGGGGGTATCTTCAAGTTCCGGTAACCTGTCGCTTGGGGGTGTGCTCGGGGGTGTGACGCTGACCAGGTCCGGAGAGCTCCGTTGTTGTGAAGCAACAACTGTACCGCCGTCATTGGACCTCTCGATACCCGGTGGCATGGAATCGGCAAAGTGAAGAACCGCGATGATGTCACTGGTGGACAAATCAGGTGTCGACAGTCCGCTGTCCTGAGTCATGATACTCTGGGTCGAAGGTGAATACGGCGGAGGGGGACCCCGAAGGATTGGAAGCGTGGGCGATGACGGAGAAACTGGAGGTCCCGTAGCGGTTCTTCCCCCCCACGTGCGTGCGGGTACAGTGAGGAAACCATCCTCTTGCGGCAGCGCTGGGCTGAGGAGGAGGCTTGGACTGGGAGCCGACGTTATTTGAAGGTCTGGCACAGGAATCCTGGGAGACCCCGGAGGGGCAACTGGAAAGTCCGGGCGGAGGGGCAACTCAATGTCCAGATGCTTTTCGAGTTTAACTGCACAGAGGTTGTTAGTGGATGTCCTCAGCTCGCAGAAATACGACACTCACACAGAAGGCGCCATCCGGCACCTTTCAATTTGCCCCAAAGGCCAACTTCGTTCACTCCACGCAAGCCGCGGCGGAGATCCGCCATAAACTGGGTGGGGTTGGACGGGGGTGGCAGGTGCATGTAGTCATAACGGCGATAGATGCCTGGAAGGCTGTTGGCCAGAGCCATAGGTTGGAATTGGGTTTCAGATGCCATGAGAGTGTGTGAGTGTGTATAAAATCTATGTGCGCAGCACAAGAATCAAGGGAAGAAATCTAGTAGGCAGTCATGGAGGAATTTGCCAGTTTATCATCGCACAATCGCAGCATAGACCACTTGACTGGCAGGCAGTCTCGGTGAGCCTAGGTAACAGTCAAGACCAGAAGCCAAGCCAGGCTTTTGGTCTTGACTGTTAGTTTGATGACGCTCGGGCTCAAGCTGGATAACGGTTCAGCGCTGAACCATTATCCAGCTCGAGCCCGAACGTTCAGCCCTCAGCCCTCAGCGCTGAAATCCCAGACCAGAACAGACCTAGAGAGACATAGAGAAGGGGTGCATCAGTTCGGCCGACCCGGATATATAATCTTTTGGGATAAAATACTCTACGGACGTATGCCCCATCCACCACCCCTTCCTCACGTGATCCTGTTGTTGCAACCACCCACAGCTTGGTTCCTTGTAGTTCGTTGCATAGCCCACTAGGCAGATCTAGAATGGCCCTGCGGCAAAGTGGCCTGGGTATGCAGGACAATCCAGGGAAGGCAGAATCACAGCATGCTGAGGTCGCGTGAAAAACTCCATCAAAAAGTCTTTCCACCATTTAGGCAGTCTTTTGAAGAAACCGTTTCGGCATGACTCGGCATGTATGGAAATACAATAGCAATACTGGATATGAGTGACAACCACCGCGCAATTCACATAAACATAAAGGACTTGAACGGGGAGTATGAAGGGCTCAGACGGACTACAAGTCCATGGCACGGATTCGAATGGGGAGGTAGTTAAAGTATTCGTATTCTAGACAAACAGGCTCGCAACAAACAGAGGAACCACTCCAACAGCACCAATCGCGAACGGGCGTTCAGCAGCGGAGCTGCTTTTGGGAACAG
>WNFR01026209.1_pt1 | contig 10462 bp, 16 predicted proteins | sample 5400221 | NCBI WGS metagenome assembly WNFR01 (sample SAMN13153357, study PRJNA577476) | soil metagenome | isolation source: 40 cm soil under Madrone tree | place: USA:California | collected 2016-06-14 | reverse complement strand
ATGGTAAGGAGATCTTCTACTTGGCGTCCGACAGAAAGTTTATGTCGGTAGCCAGCGTCGTGGCTAACACTCTGCAACCAAAGCCGCCGGTGGCATTGTTCACGACGCCTATCATTCATGTGGGCGATGCGCCGAATCACAAAGCGCGCGGACCTGAATCCCGCAGAATGGCACCTCCATCGCTTCCGCGACACTGCTGCCACTCGCTGGCTCCGCGCGGGGATTGACGTCAGAACTGTGCAAGAGTGGTTAGGCCACGAGTCGCTTGCGACGACGCAGAAATACCTGGAACCCTCGAAAGAAACGGAGAAGCAGCTCAAAGCCATGAAGCTGCCGTTCTAGGCGAGGATTCGCCGGCAAGTGACGATTTTCTCCTGACGGGAGGTGGATGATTTATTGCTCCCGAGAATCAGGGCGCATGGAAGTCTTATGGTAAGGAGATCTTCTACTTGGCGTCCGACAGAAAGTTTATGTCGGTAGCCAGCGTCGTGGCTAACACTCTGCAACCAAAGCCGCCGGTGGCATTGTTCACGACGCCTATCATTCATGTGGGCGATGCGCCGAATCATTACGTGCCCTCAAAGCATGGCAAGCGGTTTTTGTTGCTAGCCGAATCGCGTGGGAACCTGAACGCACCGGTCAACGTCGTTCTGAATTTTCCCGCGAGTTTAAAGCATCAAATAAGTTCCTTATCGCCTCGGGGTTGGCTCTCAGATATCCAGACATGGCCCGCAATCCCCAGGCGAGGACCGTTTCGACGTGTGAATAGAGGGAGAGTCATAAAATGGTGCCGTATGCGTGCTCGCCTCGCGGTTCTCGTATCTGCTTGCGTTCTCTTGCTGATGTTCGTGGTCTGGTATCTGCGATCAACAAGACTCGCAAGCAAACCGGCAGCTTCTGCGACCTCCACGCGTATATCGCCCCCAGGCACCACAATCTATGCCACATCCGAGTCCGCTCCTACCGCGGTTTATGCGCATAACCTGCTGCTACGAAAAGGCCCAGACTTTCGCGTCTACATTCCCTGGCTGCGCGGAAATATGCTCCGCACTCGCCGCGACGTGAATCCAACCTTCGATGATCCCGAGTCCTTTGTTCTTGAAATTAAGACCGGCGTGATCCGCGCCAATATCGGAGATATCGGCAACTTCCTCAATGCAGGAGGCGTGGCCAACTCGCCGCTGAGAAACATCACGCTTCTTGCCGATAACGACCACATCAAGCTCAACGGAACTTTGCACAAGCTCATTTCAATGCCGATCGAATTGTTCGGCAGCGTCGCTGCAAGCTCCGACCATCGAATTCAAGTGCACGTCACAAAGCTCTCTGTTCTGAAAATTCCCTTAAAGGGAGTTCTCGGTGGATTGAACATCAGCGTCTCAGACCTTTTTCATCCCAAGGGCATCCCGGGCATTGAAGTCTCCGGCAACGACATCTTTTTCGACACGCCCAAACTGCTCCCGCCGCCTCATATCCGTGGAGAATTGACGAAAGTGCGCGTCGTGGCTCCCGATATTGAAGAAGTCTACGGAAACGCGGAAGAGGCTGTGACCCGCGTCGAACAATGGAGAAATTTCCTGCGGCTAAACAATGGCACGATCGATTTCGGAAAACTCACCATGCATCACGTGGATCTCACTATGGTGGATCTCTCGAACGACGCGTGGTTTGATCTAGATCTCAACAACTATCAAAACCAATTAGTGAACGGCTACACGCGCATGACTCCCGAAGCTGGCTTGCAAATCTTCATGCCCGATCTGGATAATCTTCCGAAGAACAACAGAAGCAAGAACATTAGCATGGAGTGGCTAAAACACCGCAACCTTCCTCCCCCGCGAGACGTCACCCCCAAGTAACTTCAGTGGTTTGCCTGCACTATTCGTTTCTTTCCGGACGACGGGCAGCCGCGGTGCACCACCACACTCCGGGTTCCGCAAACCACCTCGCGATGATTCCGCTGCACAGTCACCCAACGCGGAGTATGATCGGGCTTATGGCGATACCGGCTCTCCCAGGTCTCAATCGCAAACGCGGAAATCCCAATTGGGGGCGTCCTATTCCGCGTGCTCCCATACTCCCTACTGAATTCGAACTGCAGGTCAAGCAACTGCAACTCACAGCAGAGATGTATGCCTCCTCGCGTGAGCTCCGCACCTGGTGCGACCGAAACAGGAATCGTGTCTACATCCCCGAATGGCTCCTTGAGAAGTGGGACATCGCAGTGGACGCAATCTTCAGCGGCACCGCGTGAACGCCAAGGCGCTTAAATTCATCCCTGTCCATGCAGATCTCCACGTAGTGAAACACCATGATCCGGCGACATTGGTGAAGCCGGAATATGAAAAAAGTCGTTGTATTGTGTCCGTTTTTTGGCATAGGGCCTGGGCTTCTATCCAGCGAAACGCCGCGTTTCTCGCTGAGGACGGCTTTGACGCGCTGGAGATCTTCTTTCATGAAAACAACTCCTTCCTCTGTTTCCGAGTACCACTCGTCTAAAATCGGCAGACTATCTGCCCTCAAACTGGATTCAATAGCCAATCCGCCACGGCTGCAGCTACGTCGGGGTCTTCATGTGTCGAGCTGTGGTGCAAGCCACGAGTCTCCAGCGGCGACAATTGCAGAATCGTCCATGTTCCAACCGGCGACGCTTCCGCTGAAATATCCAGCAGGGCTGTAACCCGTGAGATGGGCAATCCAAACGGCAACGCCATTACGACTCGTATTCCTAGGGATGCTAGGGAGGCACCTAATATGAGAGCCGCACCTCCCAGGAGCAAATTGCTAGCAACTTGTGGTTCCTTGTTAGTCAGGATGAATTCGATCATTCCCACAGCAACTGCGATAACGAAGCCAGGCGCCAGTAGTCTCACAGATGCGGCGTCAATGTAGCCTACCAACCAAGCAAGGAACTGACCCACAGTCAGGGCAGCGGAAGCCTCATCTGCCACTGGCCGAACGATGAGCAGATTCTTTAGTCCGATGAGGCCGCCCGGTTCAAGATTTGAGGCGTAAGCCTGGGCCCGCGCCCACAATTTGAGCCAAAACCTGCTTGCCAAAGAAGACCGAAATAGCACGACTATTGCCCAAGCGAAGGCGCTGAGAACGGACAGCACAAGCAGAACACCCTGAAGGACGATCACCATAATTTTGATTGGCGTCGGGATTAACACAGGGAGAGACATGGGTCCAAGATGAAAGAGGCCTACGCCGCCACGACTAGCACCGCAAGGCCCTCCGCCGCCAGGAGCATTTGCAGGAGCCATTGACGTTCTAAGGAGAGCTGTTGCTTCACCCATGGCCGCACAGAAACACGTAGAAAAGGGGTTGACAAACAGACTATCCCGGACATGCGAGACGCAACGGGAGAGTCCCAAGGGCGCTGATGGCAACATTTGCACCGTGGCTGTGGGCAACGATAAAGTGTTTGGCCTCGGGGTACCGGTTGAGCAGGGTAGATAGCTCAGATTTGAGTTTGTCAGCCGCGCAGAGCCGCGCAGCGATGTCATTGGCCCCCGACCATTTAAAGCGGTGGATCAGGGTGTGAGGCTGATTCTGACTGACCGTATCCTGCGGACACCTCAGGCAGAACGACTCCGCGCCATCGCGACGAGTGGCGACCTCGGTCAAAGAACAACGAGAGCTATCGCGTGGCTGAGAGCCAACTTTGCCAAGCCTTTGCATATGGAAGAACTCGCGGCGGTCGCGCGGATGGGAGTTTCAACTCTCCACCATCAATTCCGCGCTCTTACCGCAATGAGCCCGCTGCAGTATCAGAAACAGCTGCGGCTCCAGACCGCGCGTCAGCGAATGCTGATGGACGGTCTCGATGCTACAACCGCTGCGTACGAGGTCGGCTACGAGAGTGTGAGTCAATTCAGCCGCGAGTACAGTCGATTCTTCGGCCAACCGCCCTTACGTGATGTCAAAGCCCTGAGAGATAGCAATGTCGCAGTGATCAATGTCGCTTAATCAGGCCACCAGTTAGAACTGGACCTCAATCAGTCCTCATAAAACGCGCTTCTTGTCATTCACCCCGGGATTGTCGCAATCCCGAAGTTCTGACCAGGAATACTCGGGTCGCGGTCATCGTGTAACCGACTCGTTGGCAGCTTCGTGCCTCATCAGGCGCACGGCCAACCACGCTCCAAGAATCACATCGAACGCCAAACAGAAGCCCGGCCACCAAGGCGGTACCCCAGGGTTTTGAATGAAGAAATGATGGACGAAGTCAAAAACACCGTGACCAACCATGGCAGCGACTGCAAGCCAGAGAGTCTTTTTATAGGCGAGTATGGCAAATAGCGAGAAAACGCTGGCCACAGCGACCTCAATTACGAGTGTCTGCCCACCACCTCCCAGCACCGCAAACAGCACGTAGTATGAAGCGATCACGCAAAGCACGGTTGGATAAAAGGCACGGTCGCGGTCAAGGCCGATAATGGCAGCCAAGGCCGCTACAGCGAAAGCCAGAAGGAAGCCAATCAGGTATTCCATTTCGGTTTTGCTGCGTCACTTGGAGACGTGAAAAAAACGTCGACGACTTCTTTGGCGACAACTACATCCTTCGCGGAAGGCAAAGCTGGAACCATCCAACGAAATAAGAAGGTAGCTGCTAGTCCACCAGCAAACTGCGCCACGACAAACAGAGGAACGTCGATCGGCCGAATACCCGCAAATGTATCACTGAGTGATCTGGCAATGGGGCTGGTCAGATGTCGTGTACGTCGGAATGATTCTCGGCTCCCTCTAACTTGTAACTGCTACAAGCAAGCGTAGCACTGCCCTCGGTAGCTGAAAGCTGACTGCCGAGGGCGGAGCCAGTTTGAAGTTCTCTTTTGCGGCCGTGGAAAAGCCTTAAGGCAAAGCTCCGACCGATATGGGACGTGCAACCAATCGCGAGAAGAACGGACTGCCAGCCTTTGTATTTATTGCAATGATCCTCGTCTCCGTCGTTGGCCTTCTTTACGTTTTTGTTCACCAGTAATTGCATCGCTGAAAGTTGGCACTCGATTTTGCACAAATAGCTGTTCTGATTCCGTAACAGGATTGAAGTGGTAATATCCCTCGCAGTTTTTCATGCGAAAGTGAAGGAGCGTTTCTAGGGAGGGGCCGCTTTACCCTCCGCGAAGGACGGCGGCTCCTATTTTTCCTCGACGCGTCGGCCTGCCAGAATCGTTCCCAGATGCTGTCGGACCAAGACACCGTGGCATTTCTACTTTCCAACGGCGAACTGAGAGTCGAGCCACGTTTCTAGTTTCTTCCGCATTTCGGGGTCACTGCATTGCACCTTCAGACCGCATGTTCCATGTTTATCGTCCCATATGACGATTCCAGTAGCCCGGACTGTGCCCGGCTCTGGTAGCAGAAGGGCGATGTCCATCGTCTCGGCAATTTTTAGCGAAACTGGAGTTTTTACCGCTATTCCATTGCTGCTGATATTCATAGTCATGCATTGAAGACTCTTCTTTGAAGTGATGAACATCAACACAACTGGCAACTCAGCGGCACATCGAAGGTAGCGCCTGCGATCATCGGCAATATCTGACGTTAGCTTAATTGTCGTGGGTCTCCTCAAACGGCAAGGGAGCAGCCCTTCTTCGAGGACAATTGCTGAAAGAAGGCATCTCCCGATTGTCAGCCTTTATGACGGTGGCATTACAATTCCGATTCCGTGTGGCTACTCGATATTTGTTACGAAATTGGAACATCGTTCGGCCGAGATCATTCGCCAATATTCGGAACGAGATTTCCTGATGAACGAGAAGCATTGCATGTGTACTGCTGTATTTTGCGGTCATGCCTCCCGAGAAATTTGTCCGAATCAAGAGAGCGTTCGAGTGAGGTTATCGGTAGGAACTGAGATGTCGGGTTTCGGCCCACAACTAGAAATCGGGATGTGCGAGCCGTGTTGGGCCAATTTGCAGCGGAATCTTCCGGGATTGTTCTATTCGAGATTTGCCCTTGAAAAAGGCCAGTTGAAAGGCATGAACGAACTCCGGGAATCGTTCTGGTTTGATGCGAGGGCCATGCACCTTCGCGAATTACCAAAGCGTCTTGCGTCCTGAAACGCGGAAGGTATGCTTCTAATCAGGACCACACCGCAAAAATGCGTGGGCCGACTCTTCAGGCGATGTGTTGAATATGTTTGGGCTTCCCTTGCCATCAGATGATCAAACGTCAGAGTCTGAGCCTTAACACCATGTCGCAAGGCACGAAGAATGGACTGGAATTCTGCGATATCCATCCACCACTCGGCAATTGTCCATACCGTACAGGTTTCCCCGTATTTACGACGGCTACTCTGTTGCGGCAAGCTGTAAGGACCTTCGCTGGTCTCCGGGAAACCTAAACGCTTGCCGCAACGCTCGCTCAAGCCCTTCGCCACACCGATTCTCTGTGTAGAGGACGACGAGACGTATCTCCGCCTGCGCAAAGCCGTGCTTGTACGGGCTGGTTATATCGTTTTCAGCGCGACCACTCCGTCCGAAGCGATGGAACTTCTTCGCGAGGCTCCGGTGGGCCTTGTTCTTTCGGATCACATGTTGCGGGGAACCACAGGAACTGCGCTGGCGGGAGAGATGAAAAAGATCAAGCCCGATGTGCCGATTGTCCTTTATTCAGGAAGCATGCCGGAGACGATGCGCCACATTGATGGCTTCATCAGCAAGAGCGAACCAGTCCCTGCATTTCTTAGGCTGATTCGGGACTTCGTGAGGCGCTACTGCGAATAAGAAGGTCCCGAGCAGCGGCAAGGCTCGTTCCCAGCAGTTCAAGGCTGCTTCCGTGTCGAAACCGCTTTAATTTCGCTTATCGGGTAGCAGTCCCCAACATCTGCATATCCGAGCTCAATCGCCTCGGCGTATACGGAATACGGCCTCAGCATGGTCCGGTGAAAATAGCTGACTGCGTTGCAAGGTGGATCGCAGGTCAGCTTGAAATCTCCACGTACACGGTCGTAATGAATGTGAGTGGACTTGCCGGAACGAGAGATGAAATACACAGTTCTGCATCTCTCACAGAAAATGCCCATACAGACTGGCATAGCCGATTATTGCGTCGAGTCTCCCCTGATTTGTGCTGATCCGAGGAAAGCTGCTCCCGATTAAGACTTGCGCCAGTGGCGAGTGCTGGGCCGAATTATGGAGTCGCTGCTCTCTGCCCAAGCACTACTCGCGCTTTGCCAACCAGCGTGCCGGGAGCCTCCGCCTTCGAAATCAGAGCCGCTATTCCGATAAGCCTAGCTTGCTGCTCCACTAATCTGTCCCCGATCCCGCTGTACATAATCAGAGGCACTGCAGGCATCAGCCGCCTGAGCATTCGGGCGGCATCGAGGCCATTCATCACTGGCATCGCGAGGTCTAGAACGATCAGATCGGGACTCAATAGTTGAGCCACCCTTATCGCTTCGTGTCCGTTGCCTGCCTCGCCGCACACGTCGAAGTCCGCTTCACGCTTGAAAATCTCAATGAGAGCCTGTCGAACGGAGTAATTATCGTCGACAATCAGAACACGATTCCGGTGAGGTATTGTTCGGAACGCTGGACCGTGCGGAGCTTGCGGTAACGAGTTGCTCAAGAGGAACCCCCCTTCCTGCACGGCTCGTGCGCGAACCGCGATCCGCTGTAGCTAAAACTCGCGGGGAGTAAGATTGTTCGTATCGACTCGAAGTTGTTCGATACAGCACGAACTGTATGGTGGCTGAGGAGGGCAAACAGCCCGAGCTAAGAGATCAAAAGCCGTTTCAGAGAAGCTGGCGTGTGCCTGAACAGAGAAGGGGTTATTTATATCTCTGGCTCATTCGTCGACGCCTTATTCGGCTCAACTCCATTTCGGCTCTGCTTCTCTTCATCACGGACTTCCAAAGTGTCATCCACTGGGCAAAGGCTAGTTTTTCGGAACTATCCCCGAAGTTTGCAAGCGGCGGCTCAGATTCGAGTGATTGCGTGGGCCTTCGAGAGGGCTTGCGGGAACGTCTCGTGCGCGTCTTGGTTTGCGCTGACATGGGGATTGCGCAGCAGCTTAGCTGGAATGGTAGCAAGCACTCAATCAGGATCGAACCTTACAGAGCAAGGTTTTTCCACGCATCCGTTCTACGAAGGTCCGATGCTGGCCGCTGACCGGGCACAAACCGCATGATGGCGATGGTCTTTGAACACGATAGGGGAGGCGGTGCCGCTTCAATGTCAGGACGTCGGAGGGAATCCGCAATCGGGGTGTCTATGCCCGCGCTAGGTATTGGCCGCCCTTTTTGCTCAGCAGTAATCTATGCCCCTGAAATTCCAACTCATACTCGCCATCGGGAAAATCGTCAGGATCGTCAATCTCGCAGCGGCAATATGCGACGGAAATGGGCACAGCAGACTCGTCCGGGAATTCGCTAGTCCTTTTCGCCTTCACTCGACACGTCCTTTGACGACCTTCCCCGCGAAGGGTGCCGTTAAGAAGCACAGTCTCTTTGCTAATGGTCATTTAACAGACCTGTCGAGCAGAGTACGACGGAGGGGACTCGAAAAACCAGTCTTTTCGAGCGTCCCTTAGATGCCGTGCTATTGCAATTCCTATCCGGAATTGACCGTAGATTCAAGGTGTCACAGGAGGACACTGCTGTCAGCTGAATGGGGGCCTCAGGAGGAGACCATATCTTCGACAGCCGCACAGCCTTTGCGAGAGGTTCCACCATCAAACGATGCATGATCGTTGGACGGCGAGTGACGCCTGTGGCCCTTGTAGCCGGGCTGGTAATCATGGTGCTAATTCTGCTCTACACCGCGTTCAATCGCGCTCATGAAGTCTCTCCACAAACCCCGGCCCCGCAGACCCATCAACGGTAACGTGGAAAGGCGGAAGGTAATCCCAGTCGGTGCAAATCCATACCTTCTCGGGCAAGGAAGAACACGTGGGTTCTGGCGCTACGACTCGCCCGGGAAGGAGTGTGCTATGCGGAGTTTGAGAGTGGCGCGATCCGGCGAACTGGAACTCGAGCAATCGTGTTATCTGCCCATTTCAAGCTGCGGATGCGGGCTGCAATTGTGGGCGCGTGCTCCTGCTCGGCAATTTCCGCCGCCGCCTCCAGCGTCTCATTGATCGCCAGCAGCGCCGAGGACTCGCTTTTCGCTTTCAAGCTGGTCAATGCGTACTTCCTTCGAAGCTCTTCGCCCAAGGTCATGAGCAGCCTCCGTCTTCAAAATTTCCAAAATTATACCCTCGAAACCTTCTTCGCGCTGGCTCCGAGATTGCGCTCCCGAATTTCGGATGCTGCGGTGCCGACGATAACCATCCAAACCAAATTGTTCTCTTTGAATCGCTCACGCGCAGGCTGAACGCAGGATCAAACAGGAACTCAGCGAAAACTATCGCCGCACCGATTGTGCCGAGGATTCCGGGCGCACTTCCGAACTTCACCGGTGCAATGCTGACGGACTCTCCACCGCGCAAAGCGAACCGCGCAGGTTTTATCGAAAGTGATCGGATCAGGACTCTCTCGACCTGCCGCAGGGTGGGCGCTTGCGCACCGTAGACGAAGCATACGTTCGCTAGAGGCCAAGTTCATCTGAACAAGTTCATCATGCCGTGTGCGCACTCTTCCTCGGGCTCTTGTGCTGCCGGAGTCCGGTCGATTTGTTCTTAGCGCAGGGGACAGGAATCGTCACCGTGAACACAGTGCCGCCATGATCGGAGCGAATATCCAACACACCCGAAAGTTCGTGCAAGCGTTCCCGCATACCTGCTACACCAACACCCCCAGTGCTGTTTGATTGAAGGCGTTGTAACTGTTCAGGTGCAATACCCTGACCGTTATCTCTTACCCGCAACGCCACGCAGTCGATCTTGCGTTCCAACCTGATGTCTACGGCTGACGCGTGGGCGTGGCGATGGACATTGGTCAGAGCCTCCTGCAACACCCGAAAGAGCGCCATCTCGATCCGCTGCGGGAGTCGGCCAAGATCGGGTGATAAATCCAGATTGACTTCAATATCGCTGCGCTTAGCAAAACCATCGACGTACCAGCGAGCCGCAGATGCGAACCCTGCCTCGTCCAACAATGGCGGGTGCAGCAAGTAAGAAATGGTGCGCGTTTCCAAGACGCATCGATCCAATATTTGCATCGATTCGGCAAAAAGCCCAGATCGGTCCTCTGCCTCCAAATCGTTCCCTCTCAGGACATCCAGAATCAATTTAAGCCGAACATGATATTGTCCGAGCGAGTCGTGAAGTTCCCGTGCAATCCGCCGTTGCTCATCATCTCTTATTTCAAGCAGTCGGCTGGAGAGCTTATGCAGTGATTCTTCCAGCTTTTGTTGTTTGGTCGTATCTACGAGAACGGCACCAATTTGCTTCACCTTGCCCAAGCGGTCTTTGATAGGGAAATAGTTTCCGATCCAATGAATTACTTCCGCCCGGTTCGGCAAGTGTCCAGAGAGTTGCAGGTCCAAAACCGGCTCCCCGGTTACCAATACAC
>WNFR01019804.1_pt1 | contig 10462 bp, 6 predicted proteins | sample 5400221 | NCBI WGS metagenome assembly WNFR01 (sample SAMN13153357, study PRJNA577476) | soil metagenome | isolation source: 40 cm soil under Madrone tree | place: USA:California | collected 2016-06-14 | reverse complement strand
AAGGAAACCAAGGCGAACCATCCGTTCGAGCGGATGGAAGTTTCCCGAGATGAAGCGTTGAAGATGGGTAAGAAAGGGCGGCTCGCGGCGCTGAGTGATCGCGATCAACCGAGCAAATACAAGGTCGACATCATCGAAAACATTCCGCCTGACGAGAAAATCTCACTCTATCGCAGCGGCGATTTTATCGATCTTTGCGCCGGACCGCATGTCATGCGCACGGGCAATATCGGCGCGTTCAAACTCACTAATGTGGCCAGCGCTTACTACAAAGGCGACGAAAAGAATCCGCAGCTACAGCGCATTTACGGAACCGCGTTCAAAACCAAAAAAGAACTCGATGATTATTTCGCAATGCTCGAGGAAGCGAAGAAACGCGACCATCGCAAGCTCGGGCGCGAACTGGAATTATTCGTCTTCGATGATGATGTCGGTCCAGGTCTCCCTATGTTTTTGCCGAGAGGCGCGGTGATCGCCGATGAACTGGAAAAGCTCGCGAAAGAAACCGAGTTCGCCGCCGGTTATCAGCGTGTCCGCACCCCGCACATCGCGCGCGAGAGTTTGTACAAGAAGAGCGGCCACGTCCCCTACTACGTCGAATCGATGTTTCCGCCGATGGAAGTCGATGAGTACGCGTCAGAGAGAAGAAAACTGACGACGGAGGCGATTCGTTGGCAACTCACGATTCAACAGCTCCTTGAATCTATCCCCAAGCCGAAATCGGCTCCTGCGATGTATCTCAAACCGATAGCCGACCGCGACATCAGGTGGGTTGTAACCTTTGCGCGCTCACTGGCGGAAAGAAAAGAAGCACCGCCAGAATTACTCAAGTTACTTGAGAACTACGATGGTGTTGAGCGCGAGCTTCAAAGTCTACCAGCGTCAGACAATTATTACCTCAAGGCGATGAACTGTCCGCATCACCACAAGTTGTTTGCGGCGGTGCCGCGCAGTTATCGCGATCTGCCGTTGCGGCTGGCGGAGTACGGAACCTGTTATCGCTACGAGCAAAGTGGCGAGTTATTTGGCCTCATGCGAGTGCGCTCCCTGCAAATGAATGATGCCCACCTTTACATGACGCCGGAACAGTTCGAAGCGGAGTTTAACGCGGTGAACCAGATGTATCTGAATTATTTCAAGTTGTTCGGGATCGACAAATATCTGATGCGCTTCTCGACCCATGATCCCGCAAACCTTGGGCAGAAATTTGTCGATGAACCGGAGCTTTGGAAAAAAACCGAGGATATGACGCGCAACGTCTTAAAGAATTCTGGAATTAATTTTGTCGAAGTTCCGAACGAAGCGGCCTTTTACGGCCCGAAGATCGACGTTCAAGCGTGGAGCGTGATCGGACGCGAATTTTCCATCGCGACGAACCAGGTCGATTTCTGCCAGCCGCGCAATTTTGATCTTCGCTATAAAGACCGCGACAACATCGACAAAATCCCGATCTGCATCCATCGCGCGCCGCTGGGAACGCACGAGCGTTTTATCGGATTCCTGATCGAACATTACGCCGGCAATTTCCCGCTCTGGCTCTCGCCGGAACAGGTGCGCATTCTCACGATCGGCGATGACCCGAGACGAAAGCTCCGACAAGATTAACGGCAAAGTCCAGCGTGCCGAGCAAATGAAAGTCCACACCATGTTCGTCATTGGAAGACGCGACATGGACGCCGACGCCGTCAGCGTCCGCGTCCATGGCAAGGGCAATCTCGGGGCAAAGCCGCGCGGTGAGGCCGTTGCGGAGATCTTGCAGTCGATTAAAGAGCGGCGCGCTTAATAGTTACTTTTGGATCGACAAAGGCTCCGAATTGGTGCGGAATGCTCATAACATTCGACCGCTAAACGCAAGGTCGAGGCAATTCGAAAGGAGACTTACGAAACGAGTCCTGATATTCGTTGCCATGCTCGTCGCCGGTTCGTTCATGGTCTTTGTTCACGGCGCCGTTGCCCGCGATCGCTACGACGACGGCAAGAGCGTAGCCGTGCAGACGGATGGAAAGATCGTGGTCGCAGGATACGCCACGGTTGGCCCGGCCGCTCAGATCGCGCTGGTGCGTTACAATGTGGATGGGAGCTTGGACAAAAGCTTCAACGGCACGGGCAAAGTCATTACCGCCGTCGGTGACGGTGATTGCAAAGCCGAAGGATTGGCATTGCAGAGCGATGGGAAAATTGTAGTGGCCGGTTATTCGTTTAAGCCCAGCGGGAAAGACCGCGCCGAGTTCACTGTGCTGCGATACAACCCCGATGGCACACTCGACTCAGGCTTTGGCGAATCTGGGAAAGTCACGAGCGAGATCGGAGGCAGCTCCGACAGCGCAAATAGCGTGGCTTTGCAGGACGATGGAAAGATTGTGGTCGCGGGAGACACGCTTGCCCCTGGTAATAACGATTTTGCGGTCGCACGGTATAACGCAAATGGAAGTCTCGATACGTCCTTCAACGGGACCGGTAAAGCAACCGCCGACTTTAGTCAGATCGACTACGGCCGCAGTGTCGCTGTGCAGGGTGACGGCAAGATTGTCGTCGCCGGTGACGCAGAGCGCGGTGATCACCGAACTTTTGCAGTCGCGCGCTTCAACGCGAATGGGACGCCGGACATCAGCTTTAATAAAACCGGCAAAGTGACTACGGATTTCGGCGGCGGAAAAGCCGAGGCCCGAGGAGTGGCAGTGCAAAGCGACGGGAAAATCGTTGTCGCCGGTCTCGCGTCCACAGATGGCACTGAAAAATTCGCGCTGGTACGGTACAATCTGGACGGGACACTGGACACGAGTTTTGGCGGTACTGGCAAGGTCCTGACCCTCGTTGGCATGAGCGGCAGTAACGCCACTGCCATGGCACTGCAGGGCGATGGGAAAATTGTGGTCGTAGGTTACGCCGTCAATAACAGCGGCAGAGACCGCGACTTTGCGCTTATCCGTTACAATGCCGACGGCAGCCTCGACACACGTTTCAACGGGAGCGGCAAAGTGACTACGGCCGTCAGTGACCACGATGGCCACTGTGAGGCCGTGGCGCTGGAAAAGGATGGTAAGATCGTGGCAGCGGGATGGGTCTCCAGTGGTGACAACAGCGATTTCGCCGTCGTGCGCTTCGGTGCCGACGGAAAGCTCGATACGAGCTTCAATGCCGCTGGCAGCGTCCTGACCGCTGTGGGGAGCAAGCCTCCTGAAGCGGAGGATGCCACGCCACGTGTATCCATGGCCGTAATTAACGATCCGGATGGGTACACCAACGTCAGAGATTACGATGGCAAAGTCGTCGCGAAGGTGAAAGAGGGCGAACGCTTCATTGCCGCAAAGCCATGGAATCGGTCTGACGATCCTAAGTGGTCAGTTCGCCTGAAGTCAGGACTCACGGGCTTCATGGATAAGACGCGGATTCATGTGCTCCCGGACGAGCCATTGATGAAGTTAAACTATGACGCCAGGAAAAAGGAGTGGCGAAAATTGCTGTCCAAGCGCGTCACAGAAAACGACGAAGCTGCATCGCAAGCAAAAGGTCACGGCGTCGATTACAACAAAACTCTGGTGCGAGCGAGCGAAGGGAATCTCGAGGCGCTCGCGAAGTTTGTCTCTCTGGCTGAATTCATGGATGGAGCCGCAGCCGAGGCCTATTTCCCGGAAGCGTGGGAACTTTTTCACGTTGTGGGCGACAAGACTCTTGCGAAATTTGTGCGCGGGTTGCCATTGGCTGATCAAGTCGGTGTAAGAGGAACTCTGATCGGGGGAATGTCTGAAGAAGAATTCGCCAACGGGGCAGACGTGGATTATCTCCAGCGCTACTTTCCGGAGACGACGAAGATTCTCTTTCGCGGTGAGATCGTTGATTGGACTTCGCCGGACGGGCGCTACAGCATTCGTAAGACTTTTACGAATCCGTTTGACCTGACGGAATCAAAGGTCAGCCACTCAGAACTAATCGAGAAAGCGAGCGGCAAAGCGCTTTGCGATCTGACTGCGGACGATATTGGCGCCGGCGGTGATCGTGAGGGCGGCGTCCTTTGGTCCGCGGATTCGAAGCGTTTTGCGTACGTATCCAGCGACATGATTCATTTCGGAAATCTTTCCAGCAATGCAGCAGTTCCTCCCCAGAAGACGCAAACGACAGTGTATCAGCTGTCGGGCAATTCGTTTGTGAAAGTGGACCTGCCGTTGAACCAGCCGCCCGGCAAAGACAGCGACCGCGAAGTCATCGGCGCTGCCATGATCCACGATTTCGTAACTCCCACGCGTTGGGAGAACCCCAAGAGTCTGATTCTAGAAAAGCACGACTATTACGAAAAGCTTACCTCGTCGTCTGGAGAGATTCACCAGGTCGGGCGCCTCTACGACATCACGGTCTCTTTCAAGGAGGACGGAACGGCATCTACCTCGTGGAAGCTTCAAGCGGACCGCTGAGCTTTATCCCATCCGAATGCAAACGAATTTGTGGAGTTGCTTCCGCGAACAGCGGATTGTCGCGGTAACAAACAACGATCGCGATGGTCCACGCGCCAAAGAATGAAAGAATCTTGCCCAAGCTCCCATCAATGTTCAATCCTCTAAAGAACGACACGTGAAGAACGCCAGATTCATAATTGGGTTTGCATTGAAAGCTGCAGCCCGGCTTGGCGCTTTATTCATTTGCGCCTCAGCGACGGCGAGCGATCTGCACCCGATTGTTGAAGTCCAGAGCGGTTATCTCTTTGGCGCGGCAAGCGACGGCAAGTGGCTTAAAGCCGAGGAGTCAGCAAGATCGGTCAAAGCCGATACGACTTACCAAATTTACAGCCTTACTGCCAAGCTCGGCGAAGCGACAGCAAGCGCTCCAAAATCGGTCGACGAACCCTGTCCAGACACAATGGAGGTCACGCTGTCAGAAAAACCGGAGGATGGCGTGATTGCTCTGGCCGCGCCATGGAATGCGTTGCCGCGAAAGCCACGCATGGCAGATACAACTCAGCAAGTTTACGTCGATGCGGTCCGGGATTTTTTAAAAACGAAAGGTATCGAGCAGCCGAAAGTGAAGATCGACAACATTCTTCGCGTCGATTTGGACGGCGACGGCGAAGATGAAGTCTTAATCAGCGCGACGAATTATTTCAGGAAGGACGACAGGGTGCCAATGCGATCGCCGGCTGGGAGTTATTCGATGGTGTTGTTGCGGCGCGTCGGTGCCGGAAAAGTGGAAACGCAACTCATCGCAGGCGAATTCCATCCCAAGGCTTATCCGAAGGCTGCACAAGAGGAGGGACGCTTCGACGCGCCGAACGCGTACAAGGTGATCGCCATACTGGATCTGGACGGCGACGGCAAAATGGAAGTTGTGGTCGGCTCGAATTATTACGAAGGAGAAGAGATCACAATTTACCGTTGCGATCCGAAGAAGAGTGAAGCTTTACTTTCTGTTTCTTGTGGCGCGTAGCTATGCGGGTCGGTAAGAGATCATGACAATTCGATGACTCGAATAGTTCTGGCCTGTCTCTGTATTGGTGCTTTGCTCCCGCCCGTTTCGCTGCACGCAGACCCTACGCCAACCGCCTCTCTGACGCTGGAAGAGTTAAAGGCAGACTTTGAAAAACAAGACGCCGAACTAAACCAGGTTTACACGGAAACAATGGCGCGCCTGCCCCCAGAACAGCAGAAGGAGTTAAAGAAATCCGAGGTAGAATGGATCAAACATCGGGATCAAGAGGGCACAGACCCGGGACTCAATTGGCTCATTCTCTCCTTTAAAACCAGGGAGCGAATAAAAGACATTCGCGCGGATTTCCCGCTGGAAAATGGGCCTTATCCGCCGCCGGGTTACAGCGAAGCAAAAGACGAAGGCGCCGAATCTCCCAGGGGAGATTTTGTGATCAAGGTTTTTCGAGGAGAAGGCGCCGATATTCGCAGGCAGGAGGCGTGGATTGTTTCGAAACAAGATCCTACACAACGCAAACGATTGCCAGGGAAGACCGTCGCATTCTCCACGGAGCATTTCATTTCACCAGACGCGCGGTGGATTGTTCGGAGGCAGCACGACGGTAGCCAAGAAGACTCAGCCTATCTCTATCGCCGGAAAGATGGCCTTGTTTTCGAATCGATAACCGATCCGCTCAGTGAGCTGGCTTGGGAATTTTTCGAAAAAACTCCAGCTAACAAACGTAAGTATAAGATCGATACCAAGAATCTGACCCAATCGTTTATTCGCTTCGAATCCTGGAGCGGTGATGGGAAAAAGGTGCGACTTAGCCTCACCGGCCTCGAAAGCCACGAGTGGACCATTGACGACTGGCAATGCGATTACAGCATGGAAAAGAAAGCCTTTGAGCTTCCGGCGAGTCTGAGCGAGCACAACGCCAAGGCGGTAGAAGCCCTTGGACCAGAAGAAGTCTTGGCAACAATCAACGGGTCGGATGCGTACACGGGGTCTGGTTACACTTACATCGAAGGCGAGGAGGTTCGCATCACCATAAAGCCCGGCGAACGCTTCATCGCCGCGCCGCCCTATTCGGGTTTTAAACAAGATAACTCGTGGCGGGTTTATCTAAAATCGGGAATTCGCGGTCGCATCGATCGGAGCCGGATTCGTTTATTGCCGGAGGAGCCGTTGATGAAGTTGAACTACGACGCAAGCAAAAAGGAATGGCGAAAATTGCGGGCCAAGCCGGTTACGCAAAGCGATGAGGCGGCATGGGAAGCGAAACAGCATGGGGTCAATTACTATGGAACGCTGGTGCGAGCGAGCGAAGGCGACCTAAAAGCGATCGCGCGGTTCGATTCCCTGGGTGAGTTTATGGATGGTGTTGCCGGAGAGAGTTACGTGGCCGAGTGGTGGGCGCTTTTTCACGTCGCGGGCGACGAAATTTTCGCCAACTACTTGAAGAGTCGTCCTGAAAAAATCCGAGAATCCTACAGAGATTCTTTCAGCATCGTCGGCGGCGACGCTTGGGATCCGATTTCAAAACCGAAACCGTATCTCAAACAGAATTTTCCAAAGACATATGAAATACTCTTCGGCAAGGGACAATGATTTGGTTACCGGCTTGCGAATGAACGAAAGAACGATCTCATAGCTCCTCTTGTAGCTCCTTTTGGAGCTCCTTTTTCGACAACCGATGCGTTTTGACGATTTTCCAGTTGCCTTCCGCATCGAACTTCATCGTGAAAAGAACAGCCCCCTGCTCCTCATCCGTTTGCGAATACGCATACAGGATTGCAGTATTGGCGTCCGCCCACTTACGCACTTTTAAGGTATCGTCCTCTGGCGAGGAATCCAAAAAGCGGCGGCGGTAACTGTTTTTCGGCAAATACTTTTCGGCCAGTTGCGCCAACTGGGCGCGCTCTGATGCTTTGTCCACCGGTGAATGCAAGGCTACCCATTTGTCACCACGCAGCTGATACAACGCGACCGTTTCGTAGGTCGTATCGTGCGCGTGGGCCGCAATGTAATTAAAAGCAAAGCGCTTTGAGTCTGGCGCCCAGAGTAAGTCTGCAACCCTCCTATCGGGACCATTTACCTTCAGCTCTTGATCAAGATCTAACACAAGTTGTGTCGTGCCGGCTTTTACAATTCTCGGGTATTCAACGCATTCGTATTCCCATTGTTTGTCGGGTGATACCCAGTCCGAGGCGAAGGTGGTTGGAGTTCCACTCGGATCGAATTTCAAGATTGCATGGGTATTCCAGACAAAAAGATTAGCGGACCGATCAAAAGCCAGATCGCCAGCAAAAAAACTGCCGAGCAGTGAAGTAAACGTGCTTTTCGTCCCATCGGGACCAAATTTAAGGATCGCATGGCTGCTGGCGTCGGGTGCCGTGACTACCGTGACATAGACACTGCCGGCAGCGTCAACAGCCAGGCCGGTCGGATGGTCGAGTCCCGCGGCGAAGGTGCTCTTTGTGCCATCGGGCGCGTATTTGTAGATGGAATGTTCGTCGGTCACAAAAAGATTACCGGCTGCGTCAAAGGCTAGGTCGGTAAAATAAAAAGAGGGCTTGGAAATGACGAACGTGCTCTTTACTCCTTTGGGCGTGAATTTGAAAATCGAATCACCCTGAGAAACAAAGAGATTACCCGAACGATCAAAGGCCATTCCGTCAGGGCTGATCCCCGTGGCGAACGTACTTCTCTTTCCGTCGGGCGTGAATTTGAGAATCGAGTTTTTGGGGTCGATCGCTTCCCCGGTTGAGACGAAAAGATTTCGCACGTGCCTCGATAGGAACCACCATTGCTGCCGAGCACAACACCGTCAGGATAATTACAAGTCTCATAGGTCTAGTTGGAGACACGAAGTGCACGACTTGTGACAAACTGCATAAGGCTTGAGTCACTTGTTGGATCATTAGTGTGAATTGGTGGAATTCGTGTCTTGAGCTTCGAGATGCACCGAATCCTCGGCTTCGGTTGCTACTTCTTCTTCAGTTTTCGTAACGCTTGTTTCGCTTCCGGAGCGTATTGGCCGTTCGGCTCCAGCTTCACGGCCTCTTCGAAGTACTTTCGTGCAGTTGAGTAGTCCTTCATTTCGACGCTGACGTTGCCGAGATTCACCAGCGCCCCAACTGATTTGGGCTCGATCTCGTGCGCCTTTTCGAGAAACTCGCGCGCCTGTTTCCAGTCGCGTACATCCGCATAGTAACCGGCCGCATCATTGAATCCTTCGGCATGATTTGGATATTGCTGCGTCGCCAGGCTCGAAATCTGGAACCAGCGCTTAGCATCCTCCGCGTTCTCCTTTTTCTCGTAATACAAACCGTAATCGTGCAGCTTGTCCGGAACGAATTTGTCGGCAGGCTCGCTTAGCGGCTCGCCTTTTAACCACTTGAGCTGCGCCGGGTGCTCGCGGGCATACCCAACCATCTTCTTCAACGTCGCCAACTCATTGTCGAAATCGCCGGACTCTTGGTAAAAGAAGGCGAGCCCGCACCAGATGTCGAGGTGATCGGGAAATTTCGTCGTCGCTTCCTGAAGCAGGTCGGCCGCTCGCTTCATATCGGCTTTGTCTTGCTCGAATGAAATGCTTCCCGCCTGCTTTCCCGTTTTTTTGTCGGTCAATTTAAAGTCGCCTGGGCCGGGCTTCTTCCTCGAAATGTTCGGCTGGCCTTGGTTAAAATAATAATTCGCGCTCGTGATCCACGCGTCGGGATCGTCAGGCGCTTTCTCCCGCCATTCGGTGAGCAGCGGCTCGATCTGCCCCACCGCATGCTGATCTAGCAGCTGTCTGTAACGATGAGCGTATTCCTGGCCACTTGCCGTCTCGGACTTCGGCTCGACGTAGACCAGGGTTTTCAGAACTTTCTCGAGTGCCCCGGAATCTTTCTGGTAACTCGATTTATCGCGGGATGAGAGGACAATGAAGGCGACCCCCTGCGGAAGTTGGATGTAGCCCACGCGTGCCCACTGCGAGTAAGTTTTCGTCGCAGGATATTCGTTGACGAAGTAGTCGTGGCCGTCCTGCGTTTTGCCGGAAGCAATCTTCTCTTTCGGGATGCCATGCTTTGCTCTCATTTCCTTGATCGCCGTTTCAACGAACGTGTTTACGTCTTCAAATTCGGTTCCGGCAATGTCGGCGTACATCACCGTCTTCGCGTCCATCCACGATGAACCTTTCGGATACAGCACACACGGCATGCCCTGTTCTTTACCTGCCTCATTGTCCACAACCCATCCTTCGGGTGGACTGATGTTAAACCCAGCTTTCGGGCCTTGAACAATTCCTGCGGGATACTTCTCCTGCCCCGGAACTCCGGCTGGGAGAAACAACAGCGCTAAGCAGACAAGGATGGGGGCTTTCATGATATCGATCCTTCGGTTCTGCACCGCTTCGCCGAGACAGACAAGCAAACAATTCTGGGCAAAGGTCAGCCGCCTGACTTAGAAAGACCCGTGTGGATTTGATCGGAACGCTAAAAAGACATTTCGGCTACGACCAATTTCGGCCATTGCAGGAGGAGATCATCCGTGATGCGCTCGCCGGCCGCGATGTGTTTGTGCTGATGCCGACCGGTGGCGGCAAGTCGCTCTGCTTTCAATTGCCGGCTTTGATGCGCGATGGGCTGACCATCGTTGTGTCGCCGCTCATTTCGCTCATGAAAGATCAGGTGGATGCGCTGCAAACGAGCGGGATCTCTGCCACATACTTGAATTCCACGCTGGATCGCGACCAGGCCAAAACGCGCTGGCGCGGATTGCATCGCGGCGAATACCGGATGCTTTACGTCGCGCCGGAGCGGCTGATGCTGGAGACGTTCTTAGAGCGCGCGCTCAACTGGAACATCGCCCAGATCGCCATCGACGAAGCGCATTGCATCAGTGAATGGGGCCACGATTTCCGGCCGGAATATCGCGAACTGAAAAAATTGCGAGACCACTTTCCGGACGCGCCGGTTATGGCGCTGACCGCGACAGCGACGGAACGAGTGCGCGCTGACATCGTCAAGCAACTGCAACTGCGCGACCCGCGCTGTTATGTCGCCAGCTTTAACCGGCC
>WNFR01012754.1_pt1 | contig 10462 bp, 10 predicted proteins | sample 5400221 | NCBI WGS metagenome assembly WNFR01 (sample SAMN13153357, study PRJNA577476) | soil metagenome | isolation source: 40 cm soil under Madrone tree | place: USA:California | collected 2016-06-14 | reverse complement strand
CTCCTCAGGGTGTTGATCCAGGACCGCAGCTGGATCGACCGTGCCGCGCGAGAGGTGCCGGGCGACTGGTTCGAGACCGCCCCATTCCGCGAGGTGTACGAAGCGCTGCGGCGCAGTCCCGAAAACGTCGGGTCCCCCGTATTCTTGGAAGAGTTGTCCCCGTCCGCGCAGAAGGCCTATGCGTGGCTCGACCGCCGGGAGGCGAAATACGGCCTGCCCGATCCGGATCGGACCTACGAGGGGGCAGTCGGATCACTGCAGATCCGGGCGCTGCGGCGAGAGTGGAACACGCTGGTGCGCCGGATGCGCGCAGAGATCCCGGCCGACGAGTACGATGCGCTCATCCAGAAGCGCAAGGCCCTCAAGGCGGAGATCGCGGCGCGCATGCCCGAAGAGCTCGTGAAACGTCAACACAGGGGTGTTGATCCCGATGCACGCTGATCTGGTGAAGCTGCTCGACCTCCAGGCCAAGGACGCGGCGATCGCCGATATCGACCGGCGTCTGCGTGAGCTCGAGGGCGAGTTCGCTGCGCTGGACCAGTCCATCCAGCGCGCCCGCGACGCGCTCGACGCCGCCCGCCGCGGCGCGGCCGACGGGGCCCGGCGCCGCGACGAGCTCGAGGCCAGGGTCGACAGCTATCGGGTGCTGCAGGACCGACGGGTGCAGCGCCTCGAGTCGGTGCGGAACCCGAAGGAGGCCTCGACCCTCATGGCCGAGCTGGAGCTGGCCCGGTCCGTGATGGCCAAGGAGGAGAACGATTGGGTGCGAAGCGCGGAAGCGGTCACCGCGCTCGAGCGGAAGGTCAGCGAGGAGGAGACCAAGGTCGCCGCGGCTGACCTCGAGCAGGCGCCGGAACGCGCCCGACTGGAGGAGCGGCGCCGCGACCTCGAGGCCGAGCGCGAGGCCGCCGTGCGCGAGCGCGACGCCAGCGCCGAGCAGATCGACAAGCCGCTCCGCACCCGCTACGACCGGCTCCGGCGCTCGCGGTCACGCGACGTGGTGGTGCCGCTCGTCGGCGGCACCTGCGGCGCCTGCCACACCTCCATTCCGCTCAACCGGCGGAGCCAGATCAAGAGCGGCGCGGTGCTGGACGGCTGCGAGGGATGCGGCGCGATCCTGTACCCGCCGGAGAGCACGGGTGCCGCATGATCGACACGCTCGGCGGTATCCTCCCATGGTGAGCGTCTTCCCGGCGCCGGTTCTCCGGTGGGTCATCGCCCCGCGCCCCGATGCGGCCGAGGTTGCCGGGCTGGCCGCCCAGCTCGGCATCCCGTCCGCGCTGGCGGCCCTGCTGGTCCAGCGCGGGCAGGGAGACGAAGCCGCCGCCCGCGGCTTTCTGCGTCCCTCGGTCACCGAGCTGTCCAAACCTCATTCCCTTGCGGGAATGGCGGAGGCGGTCGAGGCCATTGCCGCCACGGTGCGTGCCGGCGGGACCATCCTGGTCCACGGCGACTACGACGTCGACGGCCAGTGCGCCACCGCGCTGCTGACCCGCGCGCTGCGCGCGGCCGGCGCGGACGTCGTTGGCTTCGTGCCCCACCGGCTGCGCGACGGGTACGATTTCGGGCCCGCCGGTCTCGCCGCCGCGCAGAAGCTGGGCGCCTCGCTCGTGGTCACCGCTGACTGCGGCATCACCGCGGTCGACACCGTGCGCGCCGCCCGCGCGGCCGGCATTGGGGTGGTCGTCACCGATCACCACCTGCCGGGCCCCGAGCTGCCGCCCGCCCTGGCCGTGGTCGATCCGCAGCGCGCGGACGACACCTCCGACGCCCGCGCGCTCTGCGGCACCGGCATCGCCTTCAAGCTGGTGCAGGCGCTGGTTCCGGCGCTGGGCCTGCCGCCCAACCTGCCGTACCACCTGCTCGACCTCGTGGCGCTCGCCACGGTGGCCGACGTAGTGCCGCTGGTCGGCGAGAACCGCATCCTCGTCCGCCACGGTCTCCGGCTCCTCGCCGACAGCCGCTGGCCCGGGCTGCGCGCCCTCATCGAGGCGAGCGGACTCGGCGGTCGGGAGCTTCGCGCCGGGCACATGGGATACATCCTGGGCCCGCGTCTCAATGCCGTCGGCCGGATCGGCGACGCGGCCGACGGGCTCCGGTTGCTCCTCACCGACGATCCGGCGGAGGCCACCGAGCTCGCCCGTCGGCTCGAGGGGCTCAACGTCGAGCGGCAGTCGCTCGATCATCGCATCCTGGAGGAAGCCCTCGCCCAGGTGGAGCAGGCGGGCGATCCCGAGCGGGACGCCGGGCTGGTGCTGTCGGGCGACGGTTGGCACCCGGGCGTGGTCGGCATCGTGGCGTCGCGCGTGGTCGAGCGATATGGGCGGCCGGCGTTTCTCATCGCCTTCGACGGCGACATCGGCAAGGGTTCGGGGCGGAGCATCTCGCGGTTCGATCTGCACTCGGCGCTCCTCGCCTGCAGCGATCTGCTGGAGCGGTTTGGCGGCCACCAGATGGCGGCCGGGCTCACCATCCGGCGCGATCGGCTAGAGGAGTTTCGCGGGCGCTTCGCCGAGATCGCCCGCGAGGCGCTCGGCCCCGACGACCTCGGCCCGGAGCAGCGGGTGGATCTCGAGCTCGGCCTGCATGAGACCACTCGCGAGCTCGAGCGGATGTGCCGCCACCTGGAGCCGTGCGGGGCGGGGAACGCGAGTCCGGTCTTCGGCGTGAGAGGCGTGCGCTTCATCGGGCGCTCGCGGGTGGGAAACGGACACCTCAAGGGCACCCTGGACGATGGGTCGACCCGTCTCGCGGCCATCGGCTTCCAGTGGGCGGATCGGGTGCCGTGGCTCGGCGAGGAGCCGGTGGACGCGGCGTTCAGGCTGGAGTCGAACGAGTGGAACGGCCACTCGACGCTGCAGGCGCGGCTGTGCGCGCTGTCGCCGCATACGCCCGCGTGACGGAGCATCGGAGTCACCCTGAGCGCAGCGAAGGGGGCATGACCCGAGGCATGCCCCCTTCGCTGCGCTCAGGGTGACTCACGGGTAGCCGCCCGCCGTGCGCATCGTCGCCGGCGAGTTCGGCGGTCGCCGGCTCGCGATGCCCAGGGACGCCCGCGTCCGCCCCACCGCCGACCGCGTGCGTGAGGCCTGGATGAGCATCCTCGCCGGCGCCTTGCCCGGCGCCCGAGTGCTGGACCTCTATGCCGGCAGCGGAGCCCTGGGGCTCGAGGCGCTCTCCCGCGGTGCCGAATCGGTCACGTTCGTGGAGCTCAATCCGCCGTCGCTCCGCGCGCTGGAGGCCAACGTGGCGACGCTGGGAGTCGCGGACCGGGTCACCGTCCACCGCGGCGATGCCCTCCGGTATGCCGAGCGCCTCGGGTCCGGGGCGTTCGACCTCGCCCTGGCCGACCCCCCCTACGGCCGCGAGGACGCCGCCCGCCTGGTGGCGCTCTTCCGCCGGACCCCGTTCGCGCGCATTCTTTCCGTCGAGCACAGCGCCGCCGAGCGGCTGGACGGGGACGAGACCCGCCGCTACGGTGACACCGCCCTCACCTTCTGCCATGCCCCATGAAACGCACCGCGATCTACCCGGGCTCTTTCGATCCACCGACGAAGGGCCACGAGGACCTGATCCGCCGCAGCCTGGCGCTGGCCGACCAGGTGATCGTGGCCGTGGCCGTGAACCCGTCGAAGCAGCCGCTCTTCCCGGTGACCGAGCGGATCGCCATGCTGCGCGCGACGGTGGCGGACGATCCCCGGGTGACGTTCGAGTCGTTCGACGGCCTGCTGGCGGAGTTCGCCAGGAAGGTGGGGGCGTCGGTCGTGGTGCGCGGCCTGCGCGCGGTGAGCGACTTCGAGTACGAGTTCCAGATGGCGCTCATGAACCGCCAGCTCCATCCGTCGCTGGAGACGGTGTTCCTGGTCCCGGCGCTGGACCTGACCTACCTCAGCTCGAGCCTCGTGCGCGAGGTGGCCCGCTTCGGCGGCGACGTCAGCTCGCTGGTCCACCCCGTCGTGGCCGAGGCTCTGGCCAGGCGGTACCGCCCATGAGCTTTCGCCGGTCGCTGCTCGAGCGCGCCGCGGCGCGCCGGAAGCGGGTCGTGCTGTGCGAAGGCGACGATCCCCGGGTCCGCGCGGCGGCCGGGCGGCTCCGGGCGGACGGGATCGCCGAGCCGATCCTGCTCGGCGGCGACGGCATCCGGCCGATCGACGATCCTCGCCTGCCGCGCATCGCCCAGTACCTGCGCGACCGCCGCCCCGACCGGGTCGTGGACGGCGTCCACGCGCTCGACATCGCGGCGGTCCCGGTGAATTTCGGCGCCGCCCTCGTGGCGCTCGGCGAGGCCGACGCGGCGGTGGCCGGCGCCGTCTGCCCAACCCGGGACACCATTCGCGCCGCGCTCTGGGCCATCGGCACCGCGCCGGGCGTGGACCTCGTGAGCTCGGCGTTCTACATGGTCCTGCCCGACGACACCGTGCTCACCTTCACCGACTGCGCGGTGGTGCCCGAGCCGACGCCCGAGCAACTGGCCCAGATCGCACTCGCCGCCGCTCGCGACCGCGCCAGACTGGTGGGCGACTCACCCCGCGTCGCGTTCCTCTCCTACAGCACCAAGGGAAGCGCGGAGGGAACCCGGGTGGCGAGCGCGCGGGAGGCGGCGACCCGGTTCCAGGTGCTCGCGCCGAACATCGTCTCCGACGGCGAGGTCCAGGGGGACGCGGCCCTGGTGCCGGAGGTGGCGGATCGGAAGGCGCCCGGCTCGGCGCTCGCGGGGCGGGCCAACGTGCTGGTCTTCCCCGACCTGGACGCCGGCAACATCGCTTACAAGCTGGTGCAGCGGCTGGCGCGGGCGGCGGCGATCGGTCCGATGCTCCAGGGATTGGCCCGTCCGATGGCCGACCTGTCGCGCGGGGCAACGGCCGATGATATTGTCGAGGTGGCCGCCATGGCGGCGCTGCAGTGTGACTGATGCGGATCAGTCATCCTGAGCGGAGCGAAGGAGCGAGGCTCACTCGCACCACCGACCCGATCCTTCGCTTCGCTCAGGATGACAACGACAGGGAGAGAGCCGATGGGCTTCAGCCAGACCAAAGACGCCAGCGGCGTCGCGGTGGTGCAGGTCGAGGGCCAATTGATCGTGGGCAACCGCCAGGAGCTCAAGGAGCTGGTGCAGGCCGCGCTGGATGCGGGTGAGCGGCGGATCCTCATCGACTTCTCCCGCACCGGCTACATCGACTCGTCGGGCCTCGGCGCCCTGGTCTCCATCTCCAAGAAGATCCGCGAGGCGGGCGGCGAGCTCCGGTTGTCGGGCCTCAACGAGGACCTCCGCTCGCTGTTCGAGCTGACCAAGCTCGACACGCTCTTCGCCATCGCCGAGACGCCCCAGCAGGCCCTCGCGAGCTTCTAACCCCAACCGACCGATGCCGTCCCCGCTGCGCCTCTGCGTCCGCCGCTCGCCGGCTCCGGACGGGAGCGCCGCCACGGTCGTGACCCTGCGGCTTCCGAGCGACGTCGCGTGCATCGAGGAGGCGGTCGAGCTGGTCACCCGGCATTGCCTCGCCGGCCACGACACCAGCAAGAAGACCCGGTTCCGGCTCCAGGTGGTGCTCTCCGAAGCGCTCAGCAACGCCATCGTGCGCGGCAACCAGGAGGAGCGTGGGAAGTGGGTGCACGTGCAGGCCGAGCTCGGGCCCGACGCCATCCGCTTGATGGTGACCGACGAGGGGAAAGGCTTCAATCCGTTGGCGATACCCGAGCCGATCCGTCCGGAGCAACTCGACGAAGCGAACGGGCGGGGGCTCTATCTCATCCGCAAGCTCGTGGACGCCGTCCAATTCAACGAGCAAGGGAACTCCATCTGCATGATACTGCGCCGTCCGTAGGACGGCTCGATCTCGTGCTCGACGGCCTCGGCGCGCTCGTCGGGGGACGCGTGCGCCTGTGGCGGTTCGACGGGCGGACGCTCCGCATCGCCGCCGGGCCGGATCCCGGCACGGTCCCGGCCGTGCCGGCGGGCCCGGGGCTCACGCCCACGCCCGCCGGCACCGTCTGGCTCGAGCCCGTGGGCGAGATCGAGGGGCTCTGGCTCGAGCTCGGGGGGCTGAGCGAGCCCGAGCTGCCGCAGGCGGCGGCCCGGGTGATGCCGCTCGTCGGCGCGCTGCTCGACGCCGAGCGGCAGCGCGCCTTCCTGTCGGAGGAGCTGACCAGCCGGTACGAGGAGATCGACCTGCTCTACGCCATCAGCGAGATCCTGGGGCAGACGATCCAGCTCGAGGAGGCTACGCAGACGATCGCCCGCGAGGTGAGCACCGTCGTCGGCGCCCGGCGCGCCTCGATCATGGTGTTCGACGAGTCCGCCGGCGTGCTGCGCACGGTGGCGGCGCGGGGCTTCGGGCTGGAGGGGCTCGCGCCGGTGCGGGTGGACGACGAGTGCTCGGTGGCCGCGCGCGTGTACCGCGAGCGCCGCGTGGTGGCGTACGATCCCTCGTTTCCCGACTCCAGCTCCGGCGACTGCGGTGAGGTCCGGGGCTACCGCGGCCAGGCATTCCTCAGCGTGCCCATCTGCTACGGCGCCCCGGGCTCGCCGCTCCGCTGCGTCGGGGTCATCAACCTCACCGACCGGCTGGGCGGCGACCGCTTTACCTTGAGCGACCGGAAGCTGGTGGCCGCCATCGCCAACCAGATCGGCGCCGCGGTCGAGAACGCCCGGCTGGTCGAGCGCGACTTCCAGCAGCAGCGGCTCAGCCGCGAGCTGGAGCTGGCACACGATCTCCAGCTCAAGCTGCTGCCGTCGCCCTCGGTGCTGCAGGGCGACGCCGAGGTAGCGGCGCGCTGCTTTCCGGCGGACTCGGTGGGCGGCGATTTCTACACCTTCTCCCGCCTGGGCCGCGGCCGGGTCGGCGTCATGCTGGGAGACGTGGCCTCGCACGGCTTCTCGGCGGCGCTGGTGATGGCCCTGGTGATGTCGGCGGCGGGGATCCATGCGGCCGCGTCGGTCACGCCCGACGAGACGCTGAGCGCCCTGCTCGACAGCCTCTCCACCGAGCTCAGCACGACCGAGATGTACTTCAGCGTCTTCTACGGCGTGCTCGATCCGCTCACCGGACGCCTGTCCTACGCCAACGCCGGCCACCCGTACGCGTTCCGCATCCCCCGCTTCGGCGACCCCGAGCGGCTCGAGGCCACGGCGCCGCCCCTCGGCCTCGCGGCCGTGGGGAGCATCCAGCGGCGGCAGGTCCCGTGGACGATCGGCCACGACCTGCTCGTGCTCTGGACCGACGGGCTGGTCGACGCGCGCAACGAGGCCGGCGAGCCGTTCGGCGAGCAGCGGCTCCTGGCGGAGGTGTGCGCGCGGCGCACCGAGAAGCCCGAGGCGATCGTCCGCGCGGTGCTCGAGCAGGCAGAGGCGTTCGGGTCCCAGCCGGTCGACGACCGGACCCTCCTGATCCTCCGGATCTAGCGGTGCCGCGGGCCAGGCGCCGCTTCGGCCAGCATTTCCTCACCGATCCCCGCCTCCTCGCCCGCATCGCCGACTCGCTCGCCGCGGGACCGGACGACACCGTACTCGAAGTCGGGCCCGGCCACGGCGGGCTCACCGCGGCGCTGACGGAGCGAGCGGGCCGGCTCGTGGCTATCGAGAAGGACCGCGATCTGGTGCCCGCGCTCCGCGAGCGGTTTCCCCGTGCCACAATCGTGGAGGCCGACGCGCTCGAGACGGACTGGCACGCGCTCGCGGGGCCGCGCTTCCTCGTCGCCGGCAACATTCCGTACAACATCACCTCGCCGCTGCTCGACAAGGCGCTCGAGCATCCGCTGCCGGAGCGGATCGTCTTCCTGGTGCAGAAGGAGGTCGCCGACCGGGTGACCGCGCGCGCCGGCGAGCCGGCCTACGGCGCGCTCAGCGTCGGCGTGCAGTCGCTGACCCGCGCCGAGCGGCTCTTCACGGTGCCGGCCGGCGCGTTCCAGCCCAGGCCGAAGGTCGACTCGGCGGTGCTGCGGCTGACGCCGCTCGAGCGGCCGCTGGTCTCGCCGGCGGAGCAGGGGAGCTTTCGCCGGCTCGTGGTCGGACTGTTCGGGTTCCGGCGGAAGCAATTGGCGCGCGGACTTCGGGAGCTGACGGGATGGGAGCCGGTACGGGTCGTGGCGCTGCTCGGCCGCCTCGGCGTTCAGGCGGCGGCCCGTCCCGAGGTGCTGTCGCCGGAGGCGTTCGCGGCGCTGCTGCGCAAGCGGGGGCTCGGCTACCCGGTCCCGGAGCTGGCCGACCGGCTGCGGCAGATCCTGGGCCTCAAGCAGCGATACCAGGTGGGGATGATCGGCGCGGGGAAGATCGGCAGCGCGCTGGTGCAGTACCGCGGCTTCCGGCAGCGCGGCTTCGACATCGTGGCCATCTTCGATCGCGATCCCGCGAAGATCGGCCGGCAGTGGAACGGGCTCACGATCCAGGACATCGAGACGCTCGAGGCCGAGTTCGCCAAGCGGCCGCTGGACATGGCGGTGCTGGTGACGCCGGCGGACGTCGCGCAGCCGGTGACCGACCGGCTGATCAAACTCGGCGTCAAGGCGATCCTCAACTTCGCGCCGGTCCAGCTCGTCGTTCCCGACGACGTGGTCGTCAAGACCGTCAACCTCGCGCTCGAGCTCGAGACTCTCAGCTACGCGCTCGCCAATCGCTGACTTGCCGTTGGGCTCCGGTGCCATAATCACCACGAAGGCACGAAGGGCACGAAGGAACACGAAGGGCATACGGGACACAGGGACATCCAGCACACAGCCAACAACAAGTCTGTTGTCTTGCTGTTCTTCGTGCTCCTTCGTGCCCTTCGTGCCTTCGTGGTGAATTGGCACCAGCGCCCCAACGCTTCGGGGAGCTAAATCCCAATCGGTGGAGTTTGCGTGCGCCTGAGCTTTGTGTGGCTGCTGATGTGCACCCCCGCGCTGGCCCGCGCGCAGGGGGAGGTCTACGACGTGGTGATCCGAAACGGGCGGGTCATCGACGGCACCGGCTCGCCCTGGTATGCGGCGGACGTGGGGATCAGGGACGGGAGGATCGCGGCGATCGGGATGCTCGAGGGGGTGGCGGCGCGGCGGACGGTGGATGCGGCGGGGATGGTGGTGGCGCCGGGGTTCATCGACATGCTGGGCCAGTCGGAGCTGACGATCCTGGTCAACCCGAGTCTCCCCTCGAAGATCTTCCAGGGCATCACCACCGAGATCACCGGCGAGGGCGGCTCCGCTGGCCCGCTCGACGACTCCATCGTCGCCGCCGATCGCGCCGACTACGATCACTACCTGGTGACGCCCGACTGGCGCACCCTCGGCGGGTACTTCGCCCGGCTGGAGAAGCAGGGGATCGGCATCAACCTGGCGAGCTACGTCGGCGCGACCCAGGTGCGCCGGATGGTGCTGGGCGACGGCGACCGCACGCCCACGGCGGAGGAGCTCGAGCGGATGCGGTCGCTGGTGCGGGATGCCATGCATGAGGGGGCGGTGGGAGTCTCCACGGCGCTGCAGTACCCGCCGGCGCCGTACGCCAGGACCGCCGAGCTCGTCGCGCTGGCCACTGAGGCGGCCAAGCTCGGCGGAGTGTACGCCACCCATCTGCGCTCCGAAGGCGACCAGATCGACCAGGCCATCGACGAGGCGATCACGATCGGCCGCGAGGCGAGGATCCCCGTCGAGATCTGGCATCTCAAGGCGGCCGGCAAGCGCAACTGGGGCCGGATGCCGCACGTCGTCGCGAAGATCGACTCGGCGCGGAAGGCCGGTGTGGACATCGCCGCCGACAGGATCCGCCGCGAGATGCTGACCCCGGATGAGTCGTGGGACAACGAGTGGCAGGAGATCCCGGGGCCTTCGTCGGTCCTGATCGGCGTCGTCCAGAACCCGGCGCTCGAGCCCTACATGGGGAAGACCCTGGCCCAGGTGGCGGCGCTCAGGCATACGGATGCCATCACCGCCCTGCTGGACCTGCTGGCGGAGGACCAGGCGTACACCTCGGTGGCGGTGTTCGGCATGTCCGAGCCGGACGTCACGCTCGCGCTCGAGCAACCGTGGGTGTCGATCGACAACGATTCCCAGGGCACGTCCCCCGACGGCCTGCTCGGGAAAGAGCACCCGCACCCGCGGGCGTACGGGACCTTTCCGCGGATCCTGCGGAAGTACGTGCGCGAGGAGCGGCGCCTCAGCCTGGAGGACGCCATCCGCAAGTTCACCTCGCTTCCGGCCCAGCGGATGCGCCTGGGCGACCGGGGCGTCGTCAAGGTCGGGATGTGGGCGGACCTGGTGATCTTCGACCCGGCCACGGTGCGGGACCGCTCCACCTTCGCCCAGCCCAACCAGCTCGCGGAGGGCATGCGCTGGGTGCTGGTGAACGGGATCCCGGTCATCGAGGACGGCCAGGCGACCGGCGCGCTGCCGGGGCAGGTGCTGCGGGGGGCGGGGTATCGGGGGGAGTGAACCGTGGGCGGGCGGTCAGGCGGTCGGACGGGCAGGCAGGAGGAGCGCGAGTCGAAGTCACCCT
>WNFR01010269.1_pt1 | contig 10463 bp, 7 predicted proteins | sample 5400221 | NCBI WGS metagenome assembly WNFR01 (sample SAMN13153357, study PRJNA577476) | soil metagenome | isolation source: 40 cm soil under Madrone tree | place: USA:California | collected 2016-06-14 | reverse complement strand
CGGAGCGGGACGCGATCGCCGCCGAGGCGACGGCGCTCCTCGAGCGGCAGGCCGCGCCGGCGGACGGGCACAGCGGCTGCTGGACGCTCCTCGGGCACAAGGGCGACCTCTGTCTGATGTACTGGCGCCGCAACCTGGAGGCGCTGCGCGCCGAAGAGGTGGCCCTGGCGCGTACCCGCCTGCGCGCGTTCCTCGTCCCCACCTATGCCTACCTGTCCGTGATCGAGCTCGGCACCTACGAGCTCGCCGGCCACGCCGAGGCGCGCCTCAAGGGGCGCGGCGTGGCACCCGACGCCGCGCAGCTCGAGGAGGAGATGCGGCAGCTGGCCGCGCCGCGCCTCTTCCCGAAGATCCCGCCGCGCCGCTACCTCTCCTTCTACCCGATGTCGAAGCGGCGCGGCGAGCAGGTGAACTGGTACGACCTCCCGCCCGAAGCGCGCGCCGAGCTGATGCGCGGGCACGGCGAGATCGGCCGCCGGTACGCCGGCCGGGTGACGCAGGTGATCGCGGGCTCGGTCGGTCTCGACGACTGGGAGTGGGGCGTCACGCTGTTCGCCGACGACCCGCTCGTCTTCAAGAAGCTCGTCCACGAGATGCGCTTCGACCCGGCGAGCTCGCGCTACGCGCTCTTCGGGCCGTTCTACGTGGGCATCCGGTTCGCGGCGGCGAAGCTCGCCGAGGTCCTGCGCACGGGAGTCGGCGGCGCCGACTGATCCCGGCCAGCTCGCGGCGCTCGCCGCCCTCGTGCTCGCGGCCGCGGTGCTCTACTCCTCGGTCGGCCACGCGGGCGCGTCCGCCTACCTGGCCGCGATGGGGCTCTTCGGCGTCGCCCCCGCCGCCATGCGCCCGGCCGCGCTGGTGATGAACGTCGTGGTGGCGACGGCGGGGACGTGGCGCTTCGCGTCCGCGGGGGTCGTGCCGTGGCGGCTCCTCACCCCTCTCTGCGCGGCGTCGGTCCCCGCCGCCTTCGTCGGCGGGGCGGTCCAGCTGCCCGCGAAGGTCTATGCGCCGCTCCTCGCGCTGACGCTCGTCTTCGGGGCGTGGCGCCTCTGGGCAGGCTGGGAGACGCCGCGCCGGACGGCGGGGGCGTCGGTCACCTTCATCCTCGCGAACTCGATCGCCGGGCTCCTGGGGCACCTCTCGACGGCCGGGCGGGTGCCGCCCGGGACGGCGCTCCTCGCCGCCGTCGCGCTCGTCGGCGGGCTCTACGGCTCGTGGCTCGGCGCGCGGCGGCTCCCGCCGCTCGCGATCCGGCGGCTGCTGGCGGTCGTGCTGGTGGTCGCGGGGGTGAAGCTGCTGCTCTCCCCGTGACGTCCACACCCTCGCCTCGGGTGCGCGATCGCGCTAGGTAGCTACGATCCGACGGCGTGTCGTCACCGCCCGCGACCTGGTCCGCTCCCTGCCCAACGTGGCCGGGGCGGCGATGGTCTACTTCTACTTCAGCTACGTCGACCCGTGGGGCGTGCAGCCGCGCCCGCTGCAGGACCTGGTGGTGTTCGTGGTGGTCACCGCGACCATCGTGGTCGCGACCTTTCTCTCCAGCCTGCGGCTCTTCCGTCCGCTCCAGGAGTGGCGCGAGCGCCTGCACCGGGGCGCGGATCCGGCCGAGGTTCCCGCGCACCTCCGCCGCCGCGCCCTCAATCGCCCGCTCATCGCCGCCACCTTCAGCATGACGGGCTGGACGCTGGCGGGCATCTTCTACCTGCCCTATCAGCTCTGGGTCGTCGGCTTCGGCCTGGAGCAGGCCTGGCGCGTGTTCGCGGGGATCGTGTTCGTCGGCGGGCCGGTGGCCTCGGTGCTCGCCTTCCTGGTCGCCGAGTACTACTCGCGGCGCGACGTCCCGCTCTTCTTCCCCGAGGGGCGGATCGAGCGCAGCGGGGTCCTCCGCGTCCCCATCCTGGTGCGCCTGGGGGCCACCTTCTTCATCACCTCGGTGCTGCCGCCACTGCTCATGATGATGGTGAGCCTGAGCCTGGTGCACCGCTTCGGCGGCGAGCCGCCCGAGGAGATCCGGCCGCTCTGGATGCAGCTCCTGCGCACGCAGGCGTACATCGTATTGGCGACGGGCGGGGCGTCGTTCGTGATGGCGCTCCTGGTCGCGCGCTTCATCAACCGGCCGGTGCAGGCGCTCCGCTCCGCGATGGCGCAGGTCGCCGCCGGCGACCTCGACGTGCGCGTGCCCGTGCGCTCGACCGACGAGCTCGGCGAGCTGAACGAGCGCTTCAACGCGATGGTCGAGGAGCTCAGGCGCGCGGCGCGCACGCGCGAGCTCTTCGGCCGCTACGTGAGCCGCGCGGTGGCCGAGCAGGCGCTCGAGCGCGGCATCGCGCTCGGCGGCGAGCTCGCGCAGGCGACGGCGATGTTCGTCGACCTGCGCGGCTTCACCGCGCTCACGCAGCGCGTGTCGCCGGCGCGCGTGGTCGAGCTCCTGAACGAGTACTACGCCATCGTCGCGCGGGTGATCGAGCGCGAGGGCGGCCTCATCACGCAGTTCCTGGGCGACGGCGTGGTGGCGGTCTTCGGCGGGCCGCTCCGCCCGCTCCCCGACCACGCCCCTCACGCGGTGCGCGCGGCCATCGCGCTCGAGCGGGGCCTCGCCCAGCGCAACGCGGCGGGCGGCGAGCGCCTGCTGGCCGGCATCGGCATCTGCACCGGCGACATGATCGCCGGCAACGTGGGCGCCGGCGGTCGCGTCACCTACACCATCGTGGGCGACGCCGTGAACCAGGCGGCGCGCCTGCAGGTGAAGACGCGCGACCTGGGCGCCTCGATCCTCTTGACCGAGTCGACGCGCGCGGCGCTCGGGGAGACGAACGGCCTGGTCCTCCGCCCCTGCGGCGCGGTGCCGCTCAAGGGCGTGGCGGCGCCGGTCGAGGTGTACGCGGTCGAGGCCTAGACTAAGACTAGGAGCGTGACCCGAGACGGCGGTGCGGGGAGGCGGGGGCGCCGTCTCCGCTTCGATTCGGCGCCGCCGAGTCGGGTGCCTCGATCGCCCGCCGCGCGCGGCGCCTCATAGGCGCTCCGACGGCGCCCCCGCCTCCCCGCTGCGCTATTCGGCCTCGCGCGCTCCCGCACGTCTTTCGCCGGCACGCCGAGAGCAAGCCGACGATGTGCTTTCGTCGCTTCATGTTCCGCGGCGTGACGAAGTGCACGACGCGTGACGAAGTGCACGACGAATGGTCCGTCACGGCGCAGCACGGGAGCGGGGGCGCCGTCGGAGCGCCTATGAGGCGCCGCACGGGTCGGTCGCTCCCGGACCCGTGTCCGGCGGCGCCGAATCGAAGCGGAGACGGTGCCCCCGCTCCCGTGCACGGCAGTCTCGGGACACGCTCCTACTCTAGGGCGCGGACAGCGCCGTCGCGTGGTACAGCGGGAGGCGGCGGAAGACCAGGTGCGCGTGCGGGCCGATGAAATCATCGAACTTCTGCCCGAGTAGATCGGTGGCGGGATCGTCGAGGAAGCGCTCCAGGGCGTCCTCGTCCCGAAAGCCGAGCACGGTGACGAGCGACGGGCCGTCGCGGGTCGTGTCCACCCAGGTGTCGACGCGCACGAGGCCATCGTGCGCGAGGAACGCGCGCGCGCCCTCGTCGCGGAACCACGCCTCGAACTCGTCGAGGCGGCCCGGGAGCACGTCGTAGGCCTGGACATAGTAATAGGTGGTGGGCTCGGCGGGCGGCGCGGGCAGATCTTTCACGGGCGCGGGCGGCGCGGCGGTCAGCATCTCGGCGGCGCCGCCGGCGGTGAGGCTCTTCAAGTACGCGACCAGGTCGGCGAGCTGGCGGAGCGTCAGATCCGGATAGCTCGGCATGACGGAGCGCCCGTCCGGCCCGATGTAGCCCGGCCCGTCGACCAGGACGGCGTCGGGGGTGAGGATCGACTCGACGAAGTACTCGGCGGGGTGATGGCTGCCCATGCCGGTCAGCTCCGGGCCCGGGCCGGTCGGCGGCGGAAACGCCTCGCGCGCGACGCGGTGGCAGGAGGGGCAGCCGGCGTCGGCGAAGGTCCGCCGTCCCGCCCCGACGTCGCCCGGGGGCACGGTGAAGCGCCAGCCGGGTGGGACGCCGCCCGCCTGATGGAGCGCCGCCATCGTGATGCGCACCGAGCGGATCGCCGGGCGCTCGGAGGGCGCGGGCGCCGTCTCCTGGTCGCCCCGCCCGCAACCCGCGGTCGTCACCGCCAGCGCGGCGGCGAGGATGATCGCCGTTCTCTTCACCGAGCACCTCCCCCGGTCGTCGCTGCCGGGAAGATATTGATGGGCCGGGAGCGGGGCAAAGGGGCCGGGAGGGGCTGCCGAGATCCGCTCCGGCGCGTGCGTCCGTAAGGTAGCTACGTGCGCGCCAACGCGGCGGTCGAGCGCGCGCTCGCGCTCGACTCGAACCACTACGGTGCGCTGCGCGCCGCGCCCTGGGTGCTGCTCGGCCTGCACGACTTCCGCGGCGCGCTCGCCCCGGCGGAGCGCGTGCGGGCGGTCGAGCCGGAGGACTGGTGGAACTGCGGCACGCTGGCCGACGCCTACGTCGAGCTGGGCGACTACGCGCACGCGCTCAAGGCGGCGCAGCGCATGGTCGACCTGCGCCCCGGCCTGCCCTCGTACGCCCGGGCCGCGTTCCTGCGCGCGCTCTTCGGCGACCGGGCGGGCGCGATCGAGCTCCTCCGGCTCGCGGTCGCAGCCGGAAGCGCCCGCGAGCCCGAGGGCCGCGCCTGGGCGCTCGTCCACCTCGGCCACGAGTACTTCGCCACGGGGGACCTCGCGGCGGCGGGGCGCGCCTACGCCCGGGCGCTCGACGTCTTTCCGGAATACTACCTGGCGCTCGGCGGCCTCGGACGCGTACGCGCCGCCGAAGGGCAGCTCGCCGCGGCGGGCGACCTCTACTGCCGGGCGGTGGCGCGCGTGCCGGCGCCCGACTTGATCGCGGCGCTGGGCGACGTGTACGCGGCCGCGGGCGACGCCGACGAGGCGGAGCGCCAGTACGCGCTCGTCGAGTACGTCGGGAAGGTCGCCGAGGCCGTCGGGACGACCTACGGACGCCAGCTCGCCCTCTTCTACGCCGACCACGACCGCCGCCCGGAGGAGGCGCTGCGGCACGCGCGGCTCGAGGCCGCCGGCCGGGGCGACATCTACACCGACGACACGCTCGCCTGGGCTTGCTACAAGAACGGCCGCCTGGCCGAGGCGGCGCGGGCCGCCCACCGCGCGCTCCGGCTCGGCACCGAGGACGCGATGCTCCACTACCACGCCGACGCCATCGCCGCCGCGCTCGGCCACGAGCGGATCGCGGCGCGCCACCTGCGCCGCGCGCTCGGCCTGAACCCGCACTTCGATCTTCGCCAGGCGCCGCGGGCGCGCGCGGCGCTGGCCGTGCTCGAGCGGCCCGTGCTCGCCGCGCGCGACGGGGTACGATGAGGGCCGGGCTCGCCGCGCTCGCCCTTGCCCTCCCTGCGGTCGCCGCCGCGCATCCGCTCGGCAACTTCACCGTGAACCGCTACGCCGCGCTCCGCGTCGAGGCGGGCATGCTCTCCGTCCGCTACGTCGTCGACATGGCGGAGATCCCCGCCTATCAGGAGATCGCCGCCCTCGACCGCAACCGAAACGGCGCGCTCGACCCCGACGAGCGGGACGTGTATCTCGGGCGCGAGCCCGGGGAGCTGGCGCGAAACCTCGCGCTCACCGTCGACGGCACGGTGGTCACGCTCGTGCCGCGCGCGCAGAGCCTCGAGCTGCCGGCCGTGGCGGGCGGGCTGCCGACGCTCCGCCTCGAGGTCTTCTTGACCGCCCCGCTGCCCGAGCATCCCGGCGCGCTCGAGTTCCGCGACCGGAACTTCGCCGGGCGGGCTGGCTGGCGGGAGGTGGTCGCCGACGCGGGCGAGGGCCTGGCACTCGCCGACTCGAGCGTGCCGCGCGTGGACTGGAGCCAGGCGCTGCGTGCGTATCCCGCCGACCTCCTCCAGAGCCCGCCGCAGGTGAGCGAGGCCCGCTTGCGGATCACGAGCGGCAGCGTGGCCCCCCTGGCCGCGGCTACGCCGGCCGGAGCCCTGGTCGGCGCGAAGCGGTTCGGCGACCGGATGACCGAGCTGGTCAGCACGACTTGGTTCGCCCGGCTGCCGGTGGACGGCCGCTACGCACGCTACGTGCCGGTCGCGAGCGCGCTCGTCATCTCGGTCGCCGGGCTCCTGATCGTCGCCAACGCCCTGTCGCAGACGGGGCTCCTCGGCGCGGGGACCTGAGGAGGAGAATGGGCGTGGCCACCCCGGTGTCGATCGTTCTCCTCGGCTTCTTCCTCGGCATGCGGCACGCGACCGATCCCGACCACGTGATTGCCGTCACCACCATCGTCGCCCGGCAGCGACGGGTCGGCGCCGCCGCGCTCATCGGCGTGCTCTGGGGCATCGGCCACACCTTGACCATCGTCGCCGTGGGCGGCGCGATCATCGTCTTCGGCGTGGTGATCCCGCCCCGGCTCGGCCTCACCATGGAGCTGTCGGTGGCGCTCATGCTGATCCTGCTCGGCCTGCTCAACGTGGCGGGGATCATGCGCTGGATCACCGGGACCGTGACGCCCGTGCACGTCCATCCGCACCGGCACGGCGAGTCCGTGCGCGGCCACGCCCACGGCGAGACGTCTGCGGCCCACGGGCACGCCTCGGAGGACACGCCGCTCGCGCGCCTCGATCTGCGCCTCGGCGACCTCGGGCTCTACCAGGTGCTGCGCCCGCTGGTGGTGGGCGTGGTGCACGGGCTCGCGGGCTCGGCGGCGGTGGCGTTGCTCGTCCTCGCCACCATCCCCGATCCGCTGTGGGGGATCGCGTACCTGGTCGTGTTCGGGGCGGGGACGATCGCGGGGATGATGCTCGTCACCGCGGCGGGCGCGCTCCCCTTCGCGTACACGGTGAACCGCTTCGCCGCGGTGAACCGCCACCTCGTGCTCGCCTCCGGGGTGGCGAGCATCGGCTTCGGGCTCTTCCTCGTCTACCGAATCGGGGTGGTGGACGCCCTGTTGGCGAGCGGTCCGCACTGGACCCTGCAGTGAGGCGGTGCCGGCGGGTTGACACTCGCCGCAGCTCCCTCTCTACTCGAAGGGGCCCGCCCTCCGGCGGCGCTCAGCGGGGTGGTGGATCGTATGGTGACCGTGCGTCGGCCGGGGGGAGCCGGTAGGCTCCTCCTCCTGACCGCGCTCCTCGGCACGGCCGCCTACTTCTGGTGGGCCCGGGCCGTCCCCCCGGAGTTGCCCGCGCCGGTGCCCGTACCGGCCGCCGCACTCGCCCTAGCGCCCGCGAGTCCCCCCTCGCCGCTGCTCGCGCTCCCGCCCGAGCAGATGCGTGACGCGCTGCACGCCGCGTACCGGCTCCAGCCCGACCGGCGCTGCCTCACGGCCTTCGCCGAGGTGCAGGCCTGGCTCGGCGGGCACGACCCGCTCCCGGTGTCGGCCACCTTCGCCCAGGACGCGTGGCGGATCGAGATCGCCGGTGAGGGGGTCGGCACGCTGCCCGAGCTGCCCGACTTCGACGATTGTATGAAGGCGCTCGAAAAGTGGGCGGCGGTGGTCGGGAAGGGGAAGGGGGCGGCGCACGGCGGGCGCGGCGCGCCCGCGCCGGGCCCGCCGCGTCTCAACCCCGTCGATCTGCTCGCCGACCTGCGCGCCGCCGACTCGCACGGCGCCGACCCGAGCGAGCTGCCCCGCGTGAGCCGCGACCTCGTCTACCTGACCCTCCAGTCGCTCGACCTGCTCGACGTGACGGACCGACTGCGCGCCAAGGCGTGGGCCTTCCTCGCCATGTCGGCCGCGCTCGGCGGCGCCGACCTGCGGCGGGAGACGGCGCTGCTCGCCTACCTGCTCGACTACTCGGAGAGCGCGCGGCGCCTGGCCGCGGCGCTGCCGGGCGCCGACCCGGTGCGCGCCTTCGTCCTGCACGACGACCGCGGGCTCACGACGCTGGCGGAGGCGTCGCGCGACGAGCTGGGCGCGCTGCTCGTGCTCCTGCGCCGAGCGGAGGAGCACGACTACCCGGGCTGGCTCGCGTGGGTGCAGGCGCATTACATCGGACGCCCCTTCGCGCTCCCGGTGCTCAAGTCGGCGCTCGAGCTGAACGCCTTCCTGCCCAACCGGGTCTTCTCCGAGGTCATGCCGTACCTGGTCCTCACCTACCTCTTCCGCGAGACCGCCGACACGAGCTGGACGCGCCAGGTGCGCGAGCTCGACCTCTACGCGGGCAGCGACGACGCGGTGGGCGTGATCGCCGCGCTCATCGGCCGCGCGCTGCGCGTGCAGGCCGGCGACCTGGTGCTGCGCTTCGAGGGCGAGCTCGACCTGGCCGGCGAGCACTACCAGGGCCCCGTGCTCGACGCCGACACGTACGCCGCGTTCTACGCCGGCTACTTCTACTCCGCGCTGTGGGCGAGCGCGCAGTTCCGGCTCGATCAGCTGGCCTCGGTCCCCGCCGCCGAGGAGTTTGCTCACACGCTGCCGGGAGACGACATGCCGCGGCCGGCGGCGTTCGCGCGCTGGTACCGTCACCGGATCGACGCGCGTGCGGGGAAGGCCGACGTCCCGCTCCTCCTGGCCGACCTCTCCGCCTCCGCTCCGTTCGGGGCGCGGCCGCGCTTCCACACCTTCGAGGCGCTCGATCCCTACCTCGTCGGCGGGCCGGGGCGCTTCGAGGCCGTGCGCCGGATGGTGAGCGCGATGGACTCGCGCCCGCTCCACGCCGCGTGGCTCGCGCGCACGGCCGAGCGCCACCTCGACGACCTGAACCTCGCCGAGCGGCTCTACCGCCATCTCCTGCGCGTCGCCGAGCGGCGCCTGCCGGACGACGCCGTCTGGTCGGCCTATCTCTTCGGCGACACGCCCCGCCTCGAGCGCTACGTCGACGACCGGACCCTGTCGCTCGACAGCCGGCGGCGGGCGATCGGCTACCTCGCGTCGCTGCGCCCGGCCAGGGACCCGTCGATCGAGCGGCTCTACCGCAGGCTGCTGCGCGACTTCCCCGACAGCTGGCGGCTGACGGGGGACCTGGTGACACACCTCGAGTGGAAGGGCGAGTACGCGACGGCGCGCGCGGCCGCCGAGGCGTGGCTCGCGCGCGGCGTCCCGCAGGCCGGCCTGGAAGGGGTCTCCGCGCGGACGGCGATCGCGCGCACGTACTGCGGGGAGAAGAGGTACGCGGAGGCGTGGGAGGCCATCAAGCCGGCGCTCGCGAGCTGGGACGCCGGCGCCCTGGCGCGCGCGGCGCTGATTCGCGATCGGCTCGCGGACCCCCAGCACGCCGAGGCCTTGTTCCTGCTCGACATGGACCGCTACCCGGACCTGCTGTGGGTGCGGACGTACTACGTGCAGCTCCTCTGGGAGCACGGGCGCTACAAGGACGCGGCCGACGCGCTGCGCGCCTGGAAGGGCCCGCTCGGGCCGCAGGCCTGGCTCGACGACATCCGCGCGCGCTTCTACGAGGCCTTCAAGAAGATGCCCGACGAGGAGGTGCTGCAGGCGTTCGAGGCGCTCGAGCGAAGCGGCCTGCCGGCGCGGGGTCTCAGCCATCTCTGGTACCCCTTCGAGCTCGAGGGACGCCACGAGCTCGCCTTCCGCATGAGCTCCGGCCTGACGAGCGCGCAAAGCATGGCGGGCGTCGAGTTCCTGACCGCGAGCTACCAGATGCTGAAGCAGCTCAAGGGCGAGGCGCAGGCGCTCGACTGGATCCGCGGCCGCCTGCCGAAGGCGCTCCGCAGTCGGGCCAGCGCGGTCTTCTTCGATCGCGGCGAGGACAGCCTTCTCTGGGACGCGATCGACCCCCCGGCGCCGGAGTGGGTGTGGCTGGTGCGCGCCTTGGCCGAGGTGCGCCGGGGGCGCGGCGATGGCGCGCGCCGTGCGATGCTCGCGGATCACTTCGGGACGCCCCGGCCCGGCCAGGCCGAGGTGCTCGGCAACTTCCTGCTCGGGAAGGCGTCGGAGCATGACGTCTGGCAGCGCGCCATCGATGCCCGTACGCGCGCCGAGTGCGCGTACGCGGTGGGCCTCAGACGCCTCTGCGAGGGGCGCTACCGCGAAGCCTCGGACTGGTTCCGGGTCACGCAGGAGCTCGCGCACGAGAACATGGGCGAGTACCGCTGGGCGACGAGCCAGCTCCGCGAGTGGCGCGAGCGGCAGCAGACCCTCGACCGCATCGCGCCCCGCTGCGGGGCGCCGGCGAGGAGGCTGTCCGGGTAACCATGGTGAGCGAGGCGAACGAGCCGGGGAGCGCGAGCACGCCGCTCGGAGCCCCCGTTCGCCGCAGCCGCCATGGTTACCCGGACAGCCTCCTGGGCGAGCCGCACGTCGGCGAAGGGCTGAGATTGCCTGCGCTCGCCTTGCGGTCGGGGCGGGAGTCTCCTAGCCTCCGGCCGCATGGCGCGTCCGCGGGTCGCTGCGGGCGGCGGACGCCCGCCTTCAAGTCGGTCGCCGCGCGCGTCACGCGCGCGGTCGCGTCGGCGGCTC
>WNFR01014136.1_pt1 | contig 10465 bp, 7 predicted proteins | sample 5400221 | NCBI WGS metagenome assembly WNFR01 (sample SAMN13153357, study PRJNA577476) | soil metagenome | isolation source: 40 cm soil under Madrone tree | place: USA:California | collected 2016-06-14 | reverse complement strand
TGGCAACACGAAGTTTTACGGCTCGGCTCTGTTTCGCCTGCGCCAGGAAGACTTTGGAGAGATTCGTCATCACGGCGGGATCTCGCCCGCGTGGCCCATCAGTTATGACGAGATGGAGCCCTATTACACGCAAGCTGAAAACCTTTATCACGTGCACGGCAATCGCGGTGAAGACCCGACCGAACCGCGGGCGAGCGCGCCGTATCGCTATCCCGCGGTCAGTCACGAGCCGCGCATTCAACACCTGGCTGAAGATTTCGAGCGCGCGGGCTTAAAGCCTTTTCACGTTCCGCTGGGGATCATGATCGACGAAAAAAATTCGCGAACCAGCGCCTGTATTCGCTGCAACACCTGCGACGGTCATCCGTGCCTGATCAACGCGAAGGCAGACGCGCAAGTCGTGTGCGTCGATCCTGCGTTGAAACACGAGAACGTTTCGCTGTTGACGGACGCGCAAGTGATGAGGCTGGAGACAAACGGCAACGCGCGGGAAGTGAGGAAAGTCATTGTCAAAAGAGGCAGCGCTCACAAAGGGGCTACCGAAGAGTATTCAGGCGACATCGTCGTCGTTTCCTGTGGGGCGGTGAACTCGGCGGCCTTGTTGCTGCGTTCCGCAAATGATTCGCACCCGAACGGTCTGGCCAACGGATCGGACGTGGTCGGTCGTCACTACATGGGCCACATCAATTCTGTTCTGATGGCGCTTTCGAAGTGCCCGAACCCGACTGTCTTTCAAAAGACGCTGGCCGTAAACGACTTCTATCTTGGATCGAAGGACTGGGAGTACCCGATGGGCCACATTTCTTTCGTGGGCAAGCTCGACGCGGACACGTTGCGCGCGGGCGCGCCAAAAATCGCGCCGGGCTGGACCCTTGATTTGATGGCGAAACACTCGCTGGATTTCTGGCTTACGTCTGAAGACCTGCCCGATCCGAATAATCGCGTCACGCTGAATCGCGAGGGCGAGATCGTCGTCAGCTACGCGCTGAACAACGTGGAGGGCCACGACCGGCTCAAAGCGCAATTGCAGAAGGCAATGAAGCAGGGAACATGCGACGTACACGGTTACGAGTGTCATCAGGGATTGTTCGCGCGCAACCTGTATGCGGGTCAGCGTCTGCCGCTGGCGGCGGTCGCGCACCAGAACGGCACGGTACGCTTTGGCGACGACCCGAAAACTTCCGCGCTGGATCGCAACTGCAAAGCGCACGAGGTCGATAACCTTTACGTCGTGGACGCGAGTTTCTTTCCTTCCAGCGGTGCGGTTAATCCGGCGTTGACGATCATGGCGAACGCCTTGCGCGTGGCCGATCACTTGAAGGAGCGGCTCAAGTAGAAATTAAGAAGGCAAAAGGAAAAAGGTCGCTCAAGATATGGACACGACTCCTAACAACTTACATCCCATTGCGGCGCTAAGACGGCTGGCTTATCCGGTTTTGCTTCTTTTCTTTTTGCTATCACGTTTAGTGCCGAGCGTGGGCCAACAACCCTCGAAGCCAGGGCCGGTTACTCACGTTGACGCCGTCGGAATGACCGTGAGCGACATGGATCGGTCGGTTGATTTCTTTTCAAACATTCTTTCGTTCGAGAAAGTTTCTGACGTCGAAGTCGCAGGCGAAGACTATGAGCACCTTGAAGGATTGTTCGGCCTGCGTATGCGAGTGGTGCGAATGAAACTCGGCGAGGAGTTCATTACACTGACTGAGTATCTGGCGCCCAGGGGCCGGCCGATTCCAGTCGACTCGCGGAGCAATGATCACTGGTTTCAGCATATCGCGATCATTACCAGCGACATGGACAAGGCCTATACGTGGCTGCGTCAGAACAAAGTCGAGCATGCGTCTTCCGGACCGCAGAGATTGCCCGATTGGAATAAGAATGCAAGCGGGATCAAGGCGTTCTATTTTCACGATCCCGACGGTCATAACCTGGAGATTCTGCAGTTTCCCGCTGGAAAAGGCGATGCGAAATGGCATCGTCCGAGTGACAGATTGTTCTTGGGCATCGATCACACAGCGATTGTCGTAAGTGATACCGAAGCCAGTTTGAAGTTCTATCGTGACGTGCTCGGGATGCGTATCGCCGGCGAAAGTGAAAACTACGGCACCGAACAGGAACACTTGAACAATGTATTTGGGGCACGCTTGCGCATCACGTCAATGCGCGCGATGGATGGTGGACCGGGCATCGAATTTCTCGAATACGTGGCGCCGCGCAACGGTCGGACATTCCCGGCCGACGAACGGGCAAGCGACGTGGTGCATTGGCAGACGACCTTGACCGTGAACGATGCCGCGGCTGCAGCGACTAACTTAAGAGCCAACCGATCGATGTTCGTCTCGCCGGGTCTGGTGCAACTGCGCCGCGACGATCTGGGTTTTACCAAGGCACTGCTGGTGCGCGATCCCGACGGACACGTGATGGAGCTGATCGAATCGAAAAGCCAGGCGGCTAGGAAGAACTGAATGAACACCAGGCCGCTCTTCATTCCCGTAATCCTGGCGAAGGAGTAGAAACCGAGCTGGTCGACCTAGTCGATTTGAAGTTCGCTTCCGATGACGCCGGCGAAGCGATCAAGGAAGCTAGATTCTCCGAGATAGTAGCCCTTGCGGATGGATTGGTGTTGGTTGTTCCTGAATACACCACGGCTATCCGGGAATAGATTCAAATTTGAAAGAGTATATACACAAGGCTGTGGGAGTGTGCGGCGTTTCGGCGGGTGGCTTCGGGGGCACGCGGATGATCCAAAATCTGATTCCCGTACTTCGCGAGCTCGGCCTGGTGACGATTTTTTGGGATGGCAACTTTTCCGGCTCGCAAAAACTTTTCGATGGCGCTGGGAAGATTCTTGATGATGCCTACGTCAGGCGCATCGATCAGTTTCTCAACGAGCTGATCTGGATGAGCAAGACGCTAAGACTCGGACGCGAGAACATCTCGATGTGACCAGGAGCAGCCCATGACGAAAACAAACAAGATGACTTGTCCTGAGTGCGGAGTAGAAATGAATCATCACGCAACGAAAATTGACTACAGCGCGAGTCTGGATAATCCGGCTGCGATCGATCCGGTATTTGGCGGCGTATTGCAGGAAGTACATGCGTGTCCGGAGTGTGGCAAAAATGAACTCCGAGAAAGTGAATAATCTATGACAAAGAACGCAAACACGCTAAGAGCTGAAGAACGACGACTTGAAGATTCCCGCGACCGCAAGGCGCATTGGAAGCGCTGGGGACCTTACGTGAGCGAACGCGCCTGGGGCACGGTGCGCGAAGACTACAGCGCCGGGGGCACCGCCTGGGATTACTTTCCACACGATCACGCGCGGTCGCGTACCTATCGCTGGAACGAAGACGGGCTGGCCGGAATTTGCGATCGTCATCAGATGATCTGTTTCGCGCTGGCGCTTTGGAATGGTCGCGATCCGATTTTGAAGGAGCGATTATTCGGTTTGACCGGCAGCGAAGGCAATCACGGTGAAGACGTCAAAGAGTATTATTTCTATCTCGACTCGACGCCAACGCACTCGTACATGAAATACCTGTACAAGTACCCACAGGCTGAGTTTCCTTATGCGCGTCTGGTCGAGGAGAACCGGAGTCGCGGCAAGCAAGATCCCGAATTCGAGCTAATGGACACTGGCGTGTTCGATGACAATCGCAACTTTGATGTATTTGTCGAATACGCAAAGGCCGACGCTGAAGACATCCTGATAAAGATCACTGTGTCAAATCGTGGCCCCGAAGCAGCAGAGATTCATCTCCTGCCGACTGTTTGGTTCCGCAACCGTTGGAGTTGGGGCGAAAATGATGATCCGAAACCGATCGCGCGCGACCGTTCGTCCACAAGTGGTCTGACAACAATCGAACTTGAACATTTTACATTGGGCCATCGGCGGCTCTACTGCGAAGGCGCGCCGGAACTGCTCTTCACCGAAAACGATACGAACACTCAGCGGCTCTTCAACTCCGCAAACACATCGCCGCACGTCAAGGACGCGTTTCACGATTACGTTATCCACGGCCATCAGGACGCAGTGAATCCTGAAAAGACGGGAACGAAAGCCGCTGCGCACTACGCGCTCACAGTTGGCCCCGGAGAATCAGCCACGATCCGTCTGCGACTAACGAATCAGACCCTCGAGAGCGACCCGGCGATGTTTGGAAAAGAATTCGAACAACTCTTTAAAACCAGGCAGCAAGAGGCCGACGATTTTTACGCGACAGTAATTCCCCAAGATTTATCTACTGATGCTCGCAACGTCATGCGACAGGCGTTCGCGGGAATGCTTTGGTCTAAACAGTTCTATCACTATGTCGTCAAGCAATGGCTCGAAGGCGATCCGAAAACACCAGCGCCGCCAAGAGAGCGGCAGAATGGCCGCAATCATCAATGGCCGAATCTCTACAACGCCGACGTGATTTCCATGCCCGACAAGTGGGAATACCCCTGGTACGCCGCATGGGACCTGGCGTTTCACTGTATTCCGCTCGCGTTGATCGATCCGGAGTTTGCGAAAGAACAGCTCGTGTTGATGACCCGTGAGTGGTACATGCATTCGAACGGACAGTTGCCGGCCTATGAGTGGGCGCTCGGCGATGTGAACCCGCCCGTGCACGCCTGGGCAGCCTGGCGCGTCTACAAAATTGACAAGAAGCGGCGCGGCATTGGGGATACGGTATTTCTTAAGCGCGTCTTCCAGAAACTTCTTTTGAATTTTACGTGGTGGGTCAATCGCAAAGATGCTGATGGGATGAACATCTTTCAGGGAGGCTTTCTCGGTCTGGATAATATCGGCGTTTTCGATCGCAGCGCGCCGCTGCCCACCGGAGGTCACATTGCGCAGTCGGATGGCACAAGTTGGATGGCCATGTATGCCCTCAATTTGTTAGCCATCGCAATGGAGTTGGCTAAAGAAGATCCTTCCTACGAAGACCTGGCCAGCAAGTTCTGGGAGCACTTCCTGCAAATCGCGCGGGCGATGAACAACCGCGGCGATGAAGATATTAAGCTATGGGACGAGCAAGACGGATTTTTCTATGATGTGCTTCATCTGCCAAACGACAAGCCGCTGCCGATGAAGGTCCGTTCTATGGTTGGCCTAATTCCGCTGTTTGCCGTTGAGACCCTGGAACCTGAGCTATTGGGTCAACTGCCTGACTTCAAACGGAGGATGGAATGGTTCATCAAGAATCGCCCCGATCTGACGCAGAACGTTGCCTGTATGCGCACTCCAGGGAATGCCGAGCGGCGGCTGCTCTCAATCGTCAGCCCCGAGCAGTTGCGCAGCGTCCTTCGGTTCATGCTCGAAGAAAATGAGTTTCTCTCGCCCTACGGCATTCGCGCGATTTCGCGCTATCACAAAGACGATCCATACATGCTGCAGGTCAATGGGACACAGCATCGGGTTGATTATGAACCGGCAGAGTCGTCAACCGGTTTGTTCGGCGGCAACTCAAATTGGCGTGGCCCGATTTGGTTTCCGGTGAATTTCTTGCTGGTCGAATCGCTGCAAAAGTTTCATCACTACCTGGGTGACGATTTCAAGGTTGAGTGTCCCACGGGTTCAGGAAACATGCTGACCTTGTGGGAAGTCGCTGCCGAGGTCTCTCGTCGTCTGTCACGGCCTTTCCTGCGCGACGCGGATGGACGCCGGCCGGTCTATGGCGACATCGAAAAGTTTCAGAACGATCCACACTGGCGCGACCTAATCCAGTTTCACGAATACTTTCATGGTGATAACGGTTCCGGAGTCGGCGCCAGCCACCAGACCGGATGGACGGGCGTTGTCGCAAAGCTCATGCAGCAGAGCGGCGAGCACCAATCGAAAACACAGACAGCAACTGTGGGCCGCAATCAATAGTTAAAACGTTAACTTTTTGTCATTTCTTGTGAAAGGAATTCGCGGCTTCTCCGACTCATCTTCAGGAAGTAAGGAAACCGAAACGTCCGGAGCTGATAGGCGGGTCAAGAAATCCCGAGAGCCGAAACCAATAAGGAGCGACGATGCCGATCTTTTCTTGCGAGCATGAAGTGACCAATAACTTGTGCAACACCCCTGAACCCATTGAAGAAAGCGGCAGCGATCGTTGGGCCGTGATTCTGGCCGGCGGTGACGGCACACGTTTGCAATCGCTGACGCGGACGATCTCAGGCGACGACCGGCCCAAGCAGTTCTGTTCCATCATTGGCGGCCAAACTTTACTCGATCAAACCAGCCGTCGCGTCGCGCTCTCTGTGACGGCGGACCACACTTTAACTGTCCTAACGCGAATCCATGAACGTTTCTATGCACCATTACTAAAGAATGTGCCTAAGGCTCGCTTGCTGGTGCAGCCGGAGAACAAGGGCACGGCGCCCGCGATTCTTTTCAGCTTGCTTCGCATCGCCCAGCTTTCTCCGAACGCTGCCGTCGCCTTCTTTCCCTCAGATCATTACTTCGCCGACGACGAACAGTTCATGTCTCATATCGAGTCGGCTTTCGACACGGCGAGAACGCATCCGGAAATCGTCACCCTGCTCGGCATAAAACCAGAGAGTCCTGAGGAGGAGTATGGCTGGATCGAGCCGGACGTTTCACTCTTTGGACAACTACCGCGTTCGATTTCTCGTGTGCGCAAGTTCTGGGAAAAGCCGTCAGCACTCGTCGCCCGAGGATTGATGGAGCGGGGATGCCTATGGAACAGCTTCGTGATGGTCGGACGCGTCGATGCTTTTCTGAAGATGACTGAGCGAGCGTTGCCGGCACTCTTCGATTTCTTCTCGCTGATCGCTCCCAGCTTTGGCACCACTTCCGAAGCGAGCGCACTCAGCAAACTCTATTCGTGGATTCCCTCGTCAAACTTTTCACACGAAGTTCTCGCGAGGCGGCCTGACGACCTGGCGGTAATGCAGGTGAGCGAAGTCGGCTGGAGCGACTTGGGTGAACCCAAGCGCGTGTTCTCGACACTTCAGCAAATCGGGCTTCAAACTCAGTGGGCCATGCCAGCAAGTTAATCAAGTGGGCGCTGCGTTTAGGGTGTTGATCGGTCAACTTACACTCGACACCCTAAATCCAGTGTCCTTGCCACAAGGAGCAGCATGAAAGCAATTGCAGTCTTCCCCGGAAAGTCTAACACCGTGCATCTCGCGGAAATGCCAAAACCTTCGGTTGACGAAGTGTCGAATGGTCGTGGCGTGCTGGTCAAGGTTCTGCGCGTTGGCGTTGACGGCACTGATAAGGAAATCAATGCCGCCGATTATGGCAATGCGCCACAAGGTTGCGACTTTCTGGTTATCGGTCACGAAAGCTTTGGGCAGGTTGAAGCAGTCGGATCAAACGTCGTCGAGGTCAAACCCGGCGACTACGTTGTTGCCACTGTGCGCCGGCCCGGCTCGAGCATATACGATTTGATCGGCACCAACGACATGACCACTGACGATACCTACTTTGAACGCGGTATAAATCTCAGACATGGATACATGAGCGAATACTATGTTGACGATGCCGAGTTCATCGTGAAAATTCCTCAGGGGCTGAAGGAAGTCGGCGTGCTACTGGAGCCAATGACTGTCGTTGAAAAAGGAATTGCGCAAGCCTACGAAATTCAGCGTCGCCTGCGAGTGTGGCGCCCACGTCGCGCGGCAGTGATGGGCGCGGGGACGATCGGGTTGCTGGCGACTCTCGCGCTGCGCTTGCGCGGCCTGCAGGTAACGACGTTCGGTCTAAATCCTAAACCCTACTTGAACTCAGATCTGATCGAAGCCATCGGCGCTACTTACCAATCCACAAAAGAGATGTCGATCTTTGAGGGCGCAAAGGAATACGGACCGTTCGACATCATCTTCGAAGCCACTGGTTTCTCGCCGCTGGTGTTCGACAGCATGCAAGCCCTCGGCAAGAACGGAGTGCTGGTGCTATCGAGCGTCACGGGCGGCGATCGCAAGATCGAAGTCCCGGCCGACAAGATCAATCTGAACTTTGTGCTGGGCAACAAGGTGATGGTCGGCACAGTAAACGCCAACCGTGAGTATTTCGAAATGGGTGTTAAAGACATGGCGCAGGCCGAAGCTGAGTATCCCGGCTGGCTTCAGCGCTTGCTGACGCACCCGGTTAAGGGCCTGGAAAACTATCAAGAACTCTTCGCTAAGCTAACCAACGGTAACGGCGCGATAAAAGTCTTCTGCGAAGTAGCGCCGGTGTAGCGATGCCTATTGATTCACAACCAAAGAAACGGATCTTGATTCTCGGCAGCGGCTTTGGCGGTCTGTACACGGCGTTACACCTCGAAAAGAACCTGGCCCGCAGTCCTGACATCGACATCACACTCGTCAATCGCGAGAACTTCTTTTTGTTCACGCCGATGCTGCACGAAGTCGCCGCGAGCGATCTCGATTTCACCCACATTGTGAATCCTGTGCGCAAGCTGCTTCATCGAGTGCAGTTCTTCCACGGCGATATCAAGTCGATTGATTTGAAGGAAAAGCGCGTGATGGTCGCGCACAGCGACGATAATCATGGTCACGAGTTGTCGTACGACTATCTGGTCCTTGCGTTGGGCTCAATGACGAACTTCTACAACCTGCCCGGGCTGGCCGAGAACGCGCTGACAATGAAGTCTTTGAGCGACGCAATTCGCTTGCGCAACCATCTCATCAAGAACCTTGAAGAAGCGGATTTTGAATGTTGCGGCACGCGGCGCGGGAGACTGTTGACCGTCGTCGTGGCTGGAGGTGGGTTTGCGGGCGTCGAAACCATCGCGGCAATCAACGACTTTATTCGTGAAGCGATTGGTTTCTATCCGCGACTTAAAGAAGCTGAGTTGCGTATAGTTTTGATCGAAGCCACCGGCGCAATTCTACCTGAACTTGGGCCCAATCTCGGCATCTATGCGCGACGGAAGCTGGCGGATCGTGGAGTAGAGTTTCTGATGAACACGGCGGTAAAGAGTGTTTTGAACCGTGAGGTGGCGCTCAGCGATGGGACCGCGATCGAGACCAATACGCTCCTTTGGACCGCGGGCGTTTCCCCCAATCCGCTACTAGATATGCTGAATTGCGGGAAAGAGCGTGGACGCCTGATCACGAACGAGTTTCTCGAAGTCAATGGGAACCCCGGCGTCTGGGCGTTAGGCGATTGCGCCGCTGTGCCCGATCCCGCGACTGGCAAAGCGTGTCCGCCGACGGCGCAACACGCGTTGCGCCAGGGCAAGGTGGCGGCCCATAACATCTTTGCGGCGATACGCGGTGGCAGGCGGAAACGTTTCGAGTTCAAAACGATCGGGGCGCTGGCTTCGATCGGCAGGCGCACTGGTGTAGCGCGCATCATGGGCGTGAATTTTTCAGGCTTCATCGCGTGGTGGATGTGGCGCACCATTTATCTGAGCAAGCTGCCTCGCTTTGAAAAGAAAGTACGGGTCGCGCTCGATTGGACTCTCGATCTCTTGTTCTCGAAGGACTTGGTGCAGTTCATGGACGTAACTTCATCCAACATTTCCCGAGCGGAAGCACTTTCGGTAATCAAAGTAGCCGGCGACCAAGCTGAAGACGCCGAAGCCGCTTAGCTGTGAGGCATTCAGCGTCAGAAGGAAGAGTTATGATTGAGATAGATCAAAACATCTGTGGCGACCTCGAAGCTGCCCAGACGCGTGAATGGCTGGAAACCAATGGGCTTGGTGGCTTCGCTTCGTCGACCATCATCGGTCTAAACACGCGCCGCTACCACGGATTACTGACTGCTGCCACCAAGCCGCCGGTCGGGCGCATGGTCTTGCTCTCCAAGTTCGAAGAAGCGCTCATCATTGACGGGAAGCGTTATGAGCTCTCCGCCAATCAATATCCGGGCACGGTTCACCCGCAGGGCTTTCAGTTGCAAACCAGCTTTCGCCTTGATCCGTTTCCCATATTTAACTACGAGGTGGAAGGAATGGAGATTGAGAAATCGGTCTTCATGGTTCAGGGAGAGAACACTACGGTCGTCCAGTATGAATTTCGACACTCAAAGGGACCGCCAGCTGACAGTTTGCGTTACACGTTTGAGCTCCGGCCGCTGATTGCCTTTCGCGATTATCACAGCACCACACACGAAAACAGCACGTTGAATTCGCACGTCGAGATTGAGGACGGACGAGCCAGCATCGCGCCCTATGCCGATCTGCCGACTTTGTACTTTGCCCATGATGCTGGCGACATCGAGACACGCGGCGACTGGTATCGCAACTTTGAATACCGAGTCGAGCAGGAGCGCGGACTTGATTTCCACGAAGACCTCTTCAGCCCGTTTTCATTGACCTTTGCAATAGACCAAACCGTGTTGGCGAAGAGATCCAGCGCCCGCGTCAGCATCGTCGCTTCGACCGATCGTCGTGTTGCGAAGCAAGCCAATACTTATCGCAAAGCCGAAATCAAACGGCGCCAAGCGATCACTCAGTCGGCGCCTCGCGACAACGATCTCGTGCGTGCCTTAACAGTCGCGGCGGATCAATAC
>WNFR01012153.1_pt1 | contig 10465 bp, 28 predicted proteins | sample 5400221 | NCBI WGS metagenome assembly WNFR01 (sample SAMN13153357, study PRJNA577476) | soil metagenome | isolation source: 40 cm soil under Madrone tree | place: USA:California | collected 2016-06-14 | reverse complement strand
ACATAATATATTGTCAATCAACTCTATTCTATTATATTCTTTATAATCCAATCCGCATAATTCATATTTTCTAACTTTTTATTACTAGGATACCATATCATCATTCCATCTATCATAAATCCATATAATACTTCATCCCTATTCAATTTTAATTCATTATACTTAATATTTTCATTATTAATAGTAACAATCCCTCCACACACTTGTATAAAGTTTAGAGCAAAATCTATACACTTTTCAATATCTACATAAATTCCACCATCTTCATAACTATATAATTCTTTATTTTTACTAATGTCAATTCTTAATATATATCTCTTTTCATACCCCCACTTTTCTTTCTCAAAACTTACCCTGCTATCATCAATATATGATATAGTAGAATATATATTATTTGTAGTATTATATGTAGCGTTATATGTGGTTATAAATACTCTACTTATTAACATCTATTAAAAACCTCAATAGTACACTTGTCTAAAATTTAATGTAATTAATTCAGTTATATCTCTTTTATATTATACAATAACTTAAAATCTCGAGTAAAAATAAAGCAATATTTTTGTTTTACTATGAAACAATTGGAAACATATACATTTCTATTATTATAATCGTGAATATTTATATTGTCAAGGTGGAGTGGGTGAAATTTTTATAGGTAGAGTTTGTTTAGTATGATTTTTATAATTAACTTTTATTACTTTATAATTTTTATTACTTTATAATAATGTTTTGGTTGATTAATAATTGCCATAAGTGCTATAAAGGGGGGACGCGCACAATCCAACCTCACTACAATTCACCTTTCCATCCTCACCACATAATACTTATTCCATTTTATCACCCCACTACAATATCTTTCTTCCTTTCCATCTTTACAATAATTTATTATGTTCTTTTCCAATAACATAATAAATTCAATTACTTACTTTATGTTATTGCTTTAATTTGTTTTACTAAATTAAAGCAATGTTATAATTTACTTTTATCTTTCACCCACAAGATGAAAGCTAAAAGCCTATCATCTATTGACTTTCCTTTTAGCAGCTATAGATTGAAAGGGTCGAGGGCAGCAAGCAATTGAACCGAGCAACTAAGCCGGGTATAACGAGCCCTCAGCAGCAAGTCAGATAACGCAAGTACTATTAGGATCGACCAAATTAGCCTAATGAATATTCGAGGGCCGCCCATTAATCATTGACAAGATTAATGTGAATGAAGAGTATAGAATGGTTGTGTTGTGAATTAAAGAAGAAACGGTTAAGCCAATGCGTTAAGTACTTGACATTGTAGATTAAAAGAGTTATAATAGACCCTATACAGAGCGGATCAAACCGAGTAAAAGGGTACGGTATGAGGGCTACCTATAAAAGCCTAAAAGTCGTGAATCGTTGGGATTAGGCTAGCTACCTGTAGGGATTCGAATTACCTACCACGGCTCCAATTTTATTTAGTAAAGGAGAAGAATTATGAAGGCATTTACTGTGGTTATGTTTGGAATGATCGTGAATTTGGCATATATTGCTATTCACGTATCTTGACATTAATTTTTCCGGCCTTACATTGAATAGGTAGGGGAAACGATAGGAGATAAAATGTGGGTTCCAATAAAAGATTCTCCGAATTATGTTTCAGATTGCGGGAAATTCACTGCAATATATAAATTCACTGCTAGAAGTGGATATGCCAATTACTGGATATTTTTTGCTACAGAGAAAAAACTAATTGGTAAAAATGCAATAGGTATGGGCGGGTTACCTACTCGACAGGCATTGAGTAGATTCTGAGCTTAATTGATTGACATTCCCGATATTAGTCTTATAGTATCGGGTAGTTAGGCAATTAATTTTCTGAATATTCTGCGAATTAGAAAGCGCATATACTGTATTATATTCGAGTTAATAAAGGACCGAATTAATTCTATGCGCGTTTTCTAATACGCAGTATAGCCGGAGGAAATTATGGAAAATGAAATTCAGACTCATGTTGATTACGAGTGGAATAGTCGGATTAATTCCCTGGTCAATAAGCTGATGTATGAGCAGGAAATTGATTCTAGCACTACTAACCGCTATGAATTAGAGGCAGCCAAGTTAATTATTAAGTGGCGAGCTGAGGATTGACAGGGGGGTTAATTCATCGCTATATTAACAATGTAGTCGGGAGAATTGGCTTATGCAAAAGCTAATAATGTCCGCCACTTATCAACACAATGGCGTGCAAAAGTATCTATCTGGGCCTACTATTGAGTCACTACAGGATCAATTAGAGAAGGATTATGTGGGGGCAACAATTGTGGTTTATGATCAAAATGGTTGCGATCGCGGTTATCTTGTAGGTTACACTCGTATAATATGGCAAGAACCAGATTGACAAGTATTAATTCAGCCCTATATTAGATAGGTAGCCGGGAGGAAAAAGTTATGTTTAGCCAAATTAAATACACATTGGGTCTTTTGGATCGTGGGATGATTAGTGAGCAAGATCTTTCGGTTTGGCTGCAATGGTGGTCAGAAATTCAAATGGCTCATAGTCTAATAGCATGATCAATCGATTAGCTACATTTCTTTTTCACTTGGCTATTATTGCGGGGATATTTTTTGGCATTGCATATTTTGGGGTAGGGTTCTAAATTAATGCTAAAAATTTCTTTTTCTTTTTTCGTGAAACGAAAAAAGAAAAAGGGCATATTCTGGTATTAAAGTAAAAACGATAAGTGGTAGTGGAAAAATTGCTATGGAAATAAAAGACGGAAAGGCATATTTTTCGGCTGCTAGTGATTGGCCGAAGCTATTAAAGTGGCTTCAGAAAAAGGGAAAGCGGCCTACTAAGGATCGTTGGGCAGTTGATTCTAAGGGTTTTCTCGTTCAAAATGTAGAAGATATTCTCAAGAATCCACCAAAGCCAAAGTTTTATTCATGTGCGCAAGTAAGTGAATATAATATAGGGAAACAGTGGGTTGACTAGTAATTAGGTAGCCTTATATTGTAGATAACCAGAGAGTTACAATGACTAAAAAGGAAGTTTTGGCAGACTTCAAAGAGAATATTCTGCCCGAAATTAAAAAGTTAGAACGTAATGGTGTAGATATGCCTATGCGTTCTCAAGCTTGGAATGATTACACTGACAGTTTATGCAAAGCTAAATGCATTACTTCTAAGCAGTATAATACTTGGGCTAATCCTTTTTGAATTTAATCTATTGACAAGCTATCATTTTAGCCTTATAAGGGAGAACGAAATGACAATCAAAAAGCACTGCCCTCATTGTGGTAGTTTATTTGCCACTACTTCTACGGAATGCTTGTGTGGAAAATGTAGAGAAGAAAAGGCTAGCAATAAAACCTACAATTCTTCACGCTAAACTTTAATCTCGTAATATATTGGGGCAAAAGGTTACAATTTTGCCCTAAGAATTAACAGATTAATTTCAATAGGAAATTGAAAGATTAATTACAATAGGAGTATAAATTATGGAACAAGCATATTTTTCTGAAGCATTTGTTAATTACATGAATTCAAAGATCGATGCGGTATTGACTACTGCCCCGAAAGCAAAAGCCAAGGTATTCGAGGAAATGCAATTGAACCCAGCTGAACAGGTTCTTTTTGATGCGGCTCGGGAAATTGGTATGTTTGCCCGAGTTAAAAGCAGAATTGGCAAGGGTGGGGGAATGTTCGTTTAATTGGGTTGACATTAATTAAACCAGCCTTATAATAAATAGGTAGTAGAGAGGTTGGAGAGTATAATGCCGACAATTACGATTAATGTTCCAGTTATGGTAGAAGCCGAATTTGATCAATTTGGGATCATAAGAATCAAAGCTGTTACATGGCCTAGCATTGATGAGCTTGAGAAAAACAGTCAAAGCCGAGCCGTTCAATTAGCCTTGAATCGAGCTGAATTTCCCGATAAGATTGACAAGTAATTAAGGTTTTAGCTCAGCAGTAGTCTAGTAATATATTGGGAATCGAATTAATTTTCCTTTCCCAACAATTAATAGACTAAAGTATTGACAAGTAATTAACAAGCCTTATATTAAATAGGTAGCCGATAAATGACTAATAAAGAAGCTCGAATACATATTGGTGAGCTATATGGTCGGGTTAGAGAATTTCAATCAGAAAAACTTGGTCATATGCTTAATCCAGATCTACATGTCGCTTGTGAAAAAATTCCTGAGTTGAAACAATTCGAAACAGATCTTCATAAAATTCTAAATGAATTTAATGAGCGATTATTTGAGTTTGCGGAATCAAAATATCCTTTTGAATAATTGATTGACAGAATCCTTTTAAGCCTTATAATAAAAGGGTTCCAGTGAGTTAATTAAGAAACATAAAGAGGATTATTATGCAAGTTATTAATAATGCGCAGGAAGCTTGGAAGAAATTGAGCTTGTTTGGGCTTCGTGGTAAGTCCCAGCATTTAGGTTTTAATAAATACTCGGGAAAAAATGGCTCGGTTCTTCGGGTTGACTTGGTTACTGGGATGAAAATTGAGTTTTTCCCGGCTAAAGCTCCTCGAAGTGAACGCGAAACTAAGGTCATTATTCTCAAAACACCGGGTAAAAAAGGTCGTCCAGCTATTTTTTCCCACCCAAAACAAGCTCATGAATCGGGTGTTAGGGGTAGGAAACCGATGTATGGGCCGATCGAAATGCTGGTTTTCGTCAATCATCCTCAGCAAAAGCGGGGACCGAAGCCTGGATCGGTTCAAACCAGCACAGAAACCCTTATTGGGGGCACTAAACCGGCTCAGAAACGGGGCCGATTGAGTGAAAAGGAACGAATTGCCTTGGCTCCTGTTGGCAGTGTGATTAAAGCCAATGGTGGTGGTTTTTGGCGGATCATTGCTAAGGGCTTGCCGTCATATCAAGAACACGCTTAATGAGTGAATTAAACCAGGTAAATAAAAATGCCACAATTCAATACTGATCCACTACCCTACGAAAAACCTGTAGAAATTCGGCGCAAGTGTAAGTGTTGCGGGAATAACTTAGGGTATCAAAACCCCGGCTATATCTGTTCAGTATGTAAGAATACTAAGTAAAATTAATAGCTTGACACTTAATTCCTTAGCCTTATGTTAGGGAATTAAAGTCAATCAATTAAATGAGGATATAAAATGCTCCATATCTGTTTGCAATTCGAGGAAAGTGAAGCTTATTGTGAGAGTCTAATCAAAGATCTCCGAAAGTTTCTGCCCGAACACAAGATCAGTCATTGTCCCACTTCCGGTTTGAATGGGGAATTGCTGGGAACCCATTCGATCTACCTGGATACCAAAAACTATTGCGACTTTTATTTGGCCTTCGGTTTCCTTTCGGTTTTTGGTGGGCACAAGTAAAACCTATTGACAAGCATCTACACGTGCCTATGTTAAAAGGAACCAATTTATGTATAAGCAAAAGATCATTACTCAAATTGCTGTCTTGCGTCAATCTGCTAAACAATTGCAGAATCAGGCCGAAAGTATCCTAGCATATTGCAATCACACGGAAAGTATGCTAGAAAAAGATTCGGTTGATTGGAATATGTTACCCTTGCCTGTATCGGCCGAAGATATTGGGTGTTTGGGAATTGCATGTGTAAAGCGTGCGGTCAAGCTGGATTGTTTGATTACTGCCGCTTGTAAAGAAAATGATCGGTTGAATAAAGATAGTTAGATCAATATTGACAAGCGTATGTGAATGCTTATATTAAACACCTAAGTGCAGGAAAAGACTCATGAAACTATCTAAAGTTCATAGCAAATATGGTGCTCCCATGGGTCGTAATGGGTTAAGCATTATGACTTTTTCTACTCGGGCTCATGGGGAAGGTATGAGAGTAAGTCTGGTAAAAGTGCGAATTAACCAGGGTGGATATGACGATGGTGGGGCTTATTGGGGTGGTGGAATGCCTCTATATTATGCTTCATTTACGGATAATGATGGTGACTTAAATGAGTGTTTCTTTCGGGCAAAGTCACGAAAGGAAGCACGAGAATTCTTGAGTAAATATGAGGTTTTGAAGTTTTATCGGTGAATTTGTTTGACTCTGCTTAATTAGTGATTATTCTAATTGGGTAGGGATGAAACAATTAACCTAAAGGAAAAATTTCATGTGGACTAAGAAGCATTTTAAAGCAGCTGCAAATATTGTTTCAGGCGAGCGAATTCCTGGTTTTGCCAAATTAAGCTTAAATGAGAATGTACGTACAGAAATTGCTTATGCTTTCGTAGCTTTCTTTAAGACGGAAGTTTCTAATTTTAATGAGAAGAAGTTTTTGGAAGCCTGTAAAATTCAAGGTATTTAAATGATTAAGCGATTAAAAGAGAATCATCCTACGTCAATTAAGCTGGAAAAGCTATTCTCATTGGCGGAAGAATTGGGAATTTCTATTACTTGCAATCGTTTGGGCCAATATATTGTTTGCGATAATGAATGGCCGGGCGTTGACTTGTATATCAAAGATATTGATAATAATGATAGTGTAACCATTTTACCACCTGACTTTGAGTATAAAGTGGTTTATCACGATTCTGCTATTTGAACATACACGCGCCTATTGACAATTAGGAAAATTATGTCTAACCTATTCATTGAAATTTCCGGCACTAACGATACTAAGAATTATCGCATTTATGATAATATCTTTGAGGAAACAGCTTTTGCCAATAAAGGTGAATTGTATCGAGCACTTGTAAAAGAATATGGTGGGTGTACGAGTAAAATGTATGTAGATGTGTGTGGGAAAGCTGTTCAAATTGGGTGGGTATTTAGTAAGCGGGTATTGTATGATGATGCAAAGGTTAAGTCGGTTAAAGGCTTGAGTGATAAGGATAGGGACAATAATTCTTTTATCTGTAGCACATGGATCTCAGTTCATGCAGAGAAGCCTACCGTTAAGACTACTTATCATTACGCAAAGTTTTAGGAGATTAAAAATGGAACAGGACGAATTTAATCAATTTATTTGTGAACTTACGTACCAATTATCTACCCATAAAAAAATGGCGCATCAAGAAATTGTAGATATTCTTCTGATGGCTAAAACTTATCAATCACTTAATACTCAAAAAATAATTATGAAAGCAATTGAAGAGCTGAATAAACCTTAGTTATTAGTGGCACGAGAATAAGTTATAGCGCGTTTTAGTGGGTTGATAGAGCTTTGATATGGTTTTGGGCTATAGAAAGCTTTAATGAATCAATTAAAAAGATTAAAGAATTAAATTAAATGGCAAATATTAATACAGTAATTGTGTTGTGCAATGGCGATGTATATGGTGTTTGGGTGTTGCCAGCAGACTTTAGCCTTAGAATTGCCCAAAAGAACGATCTGCGCCATATTATTAAAGAAAAAGTAAAGGCAATGGATACTGAAGATGTATTTACCGTGCATTTTGACGAGAGTTTCCAGAGTGATTCATTGGAAGAATTGACGGAAGGTATCTTAGAATCAATTGAAAATAGCTATTGACATACGTGTGAATAGGCTTATACTAGTTGTGTGGGTGGTATTATGGAATGTACAATTACCAGGAAGATGTAGAGGCTTTCGTTCAGGCATTTAAAGATAAAATGTCAGAGCGTAGTTGACAAGAATTGAAATTAGACTTATATTGTAGGTAATGGAGAAAACATGAAAGCATCGGAAGCAAAAGAGATTGCGGATAAAGTTAATGGTGTAGCAGAGCTAGGGCTTATTTTAGCTACAATCAAGCTTAGGGCTGAAGGTGGATATAAGGATGTTTATCAAAAGCTAAATTTTAGGCAAATAAGTCAATTGCAAGATCTTGGTTATGGAATGAATGGATCGAATCATCTTGATGAAGTATTAATTAGTTGGTATTGAAGAATAAAACTTATAATAAATAGTATGGGACATTAGCTCAATTGGTAGAGCAGTGGACTTAAACAAAATAAGAGTCACTATATAGAAATGTATAGCCAGAAAATTTCGCTATATGCTGGAAACCCCTAAAACTATTAGTGCCATTATTACTAGTGGAAATAATCTAATAGATATTACAATGGGCAATCAGCAGGCAACCGATAATAAGGGAGCCTCAGAGACTACACGCGAAAATTCTTACCAGGTTATGCTGAAGAATATGATATAGTCCAGCGCACAATTCATTTTTAAATGGAGCCAATGAGAATTGGAGTGTGAATGTTAATCCGAAGGTTTCCGGTTCGATCCCGGAATGTCCCACAATATAAGATCATTAAATGAATACTTTTACTAATTGGCAAGATCTTCTAACTTATTTGAAAGAGCATAATAATATTGTTTATTATCAGGCGCCACTTGACTTTAATCCGAATATTGTTACAATAACCAAAGTATTCAAAAATGGAAAGCTTAGGGTAGTTTGTGGCCCATATGCGTTTACTGCCGATAAAACTCATTTAGATCGCTTTAGATGGAAAGATTAGGGAAATAGTCATGAAAGAATATACAGTAAAGGTTTTTAATAATCGTACAGAATGGTATAAGATAGGTACAGAAATTCCACACAGATTAGACGGTCCTGCTATAGAATATGCTGATGGAAGTGGAAGTAAATATTGGTTTATTGAAGGTAAACAATGTTCAGAAAAGGATAAATAGAAAAATGGAAACTCTAATTAAATTCGTATTGGTATCGTTGATCATTATTGGTGGGCTAGTGGTCATGACTCATTTTTGGCCCTTGTATGTGGGTAAGTGTGCGTTTACCTTTGCTAATTACACTATTAGCTATGGGTTGATTGCTGGGCTCGTTTTGTTTTATTTGGGAATTAAAGCTATTAATTGATACTTGACAAGCTTTAATTTGGCCTTATATTGTATAGGTAATTGAAACAATAAGGATAAAAATGACATATTGGGTTAATCCTTGGAAAGAAGCAATTTCTGTACCTATTGAAGAATTAGCAGAGTGCCATGCTGGTTTAGGTCAACCATACAGATATGTAGATACCCAGCCCATTCAATTTGCTGATAAAAGCACCACATATCTTTTGACTAAGGAAAATGTATTGGAACATTGGAAAGATGTGGGAGACAGGTTAGACGCATATATTTTGCCCCAGCCTAGTGGGTTTCATAGTATTGGAATTCGTTATGGTGCAAAGGATCATGAGTATTTATCTCCTTTGGGTGATAAAGAAAAGGTACAAGCATTATTGGATAAATATAGGACTTGACAATAATATTTTCGATATTATAATAGATAAGTAGCCGAAACCAATAAGAGAAAAGTATTATGGCATTTAAAGTTGATAATTATAATCAGATTGACTGTGAATTAATTGCAGACTTTTCAATTAAGTTATTGCAGGACAAGGTATTTCCTAAAGAATATGCCATTCTATTTTCCGAGAGTGGTAGGCGTTTAAATGTAATTGAGGTATTTGAAAGAAATACCGCTAAATTATTGTTTAATACAGTGCGTCAAACTTGTAGGCAAACCTTAGCTAGTGTAAGTCCTAATGGTGGAATTATATTTGGCGGATCAATTTTGGTAGATTGACAATAATTCTCTCAGTCTTATATTGTATAGGGTAAGGGAGAGAAAATGGATCAAGTTAGATTAGATAGTGATTCGATTAGTTCTTTTATTTTGGCTGGAAAGGCTGTATTTACTATCCGAAACCCTAAGACTGATCGTTCATTTACCTATAAGATTAGGGCGGCAAAAGAAAATACAGTACATTTCGTGTCTGTATTGACCGGCTGTAATAATGAAATTGATTACACCTACATTGGATTCATTAAAAACAATGAATTTATCTATGGCAGGAATAAAAGTAATATAGGGAATGAAGCGCCAAGTGTAAAAGCGTTCAATTGGTTTATGAGAAATAGGGGTAATTTGGGGAATATTGAGTGTTATAGGTCGAATAATTGTGCTAGGTGTGGTCGCAAGCTTACGGTTATTAGTTCAGTAATTGCCTGGCTTGGTCCTGAATGCGCTAAAATGGTTGGTTGACAAGTAAATAATTAGCTTTATATTCTAAGTAATAGGGAAAAGGAATATCATGAAAGAATTCACTATATTGCATCAGGCTCAATTTTTGGACGATAAGCTTGCAATATTGGAACGAGAGGTATTGCGGTGTAGGATCAATGTAAAAACGATTCTTTCCCGGCTAAATGAAATTTCTAATTTTGGATTATGGCAGACTTCCTTTGCCTGGAATATCGCAAGATCTAATGGCGTATGCGAGCGGTGTAATTAGAACCAGTGCGGTTTTTGAGGCATTGGTGTTTATTGAGGCGGATCGTTTAGGACAATTGGAAGAAATGCCTAAATTGGATATTACTAATGATATGCTGGAAGATGATCGTTTGAAGCATGAGCCTTGACAAGTAAGTAAAAAGTCTTATATTGTTGGAAGGGAAAATAACATGAATAAGAAAAAGATTATGTCTGAGGCCTCTGAATTGCTTAATAATTTGGAAACTTTGATTGCATTTGCAGAAGTAGCTC
>WNFR01020298.1_pt1 | contig 10466 bp, 7 predicted proteins | sample 5400221 | NCBI WGS metagenome assembly WNFR01 (sample SAMN13153357, study PRJNA577476) | soil metagenome | isolation source: 40 cm soil under Madrone tree | place: USA:California | collected 2016-06-14 | reverse complement strand
GCCGACATCCTTGGCCTCCGATGGCTGTCCCTCAACCGGCGGCCGCTCCGCCAATTCCTCAAGATAGCGCGGCTTCACCGCATAGGGCATCTCGACGCCGTTGCGGTCGAAGGCTTGTTTCATCCGCCGGGTAAACTCGCGTCCAACCGCCCATTGCTTACGCGGCAGGGTCTTGATGCGCGACTGAATGGTGACGCCGAGCTCGGTCATCTTGTCGATGCCGACCACCTCGAGCGGTTCGAGGATGAAGGGGCGGAAGGCGGCATCGCGCATCAGCTCGCCGGCAACGTCCTGGAGGACCGCGGCGACGCGATCGGGGTCCTCGCGGTAGGAGACCACGACGTTTGAGACGGCATAGGCGTAGTCCTTGGTCAAATTGACGACCGAGGTGACCTCGCTGAAAGGGATCGTATGCACGCCGCCGGCGCTGTCGCGCAGGCGGATGGTGCGGATCGAGATCGCCTCGACGACGCCGGTGTGACCCTTGCCGATGTCGACGACATCGCCGACCGCCAGGGTGTCCTCGATCAGCATGAAGAGCCCGGTGATGACGTCCTTGACCAGGGCCTGGCTGCCGAACCCGATGGCGAGGCCGACGACGCCCGCTCCGGCCAGCAGCGGAGCGATGTCGACGCCGATTTCGGAGAGAATGATGAGCGAGACCAGGAGAAGAATGACGACGAACATCGCCGTGCGCAGCAACGGCAGCAAGGTGCGGGCGCGGGCGCTGCGGGCGACCAGGACGCCGTTGTCGTCGACTGCGCTGAGGTAGCGCTCGACCGCCGAGCTGAAGACCTCCCAGACGGTCAGCGCGATCAGGATCACGGTGCCGGTGCTGATGAGACCGCCGGTCAGGCGACGCCCGAGATCGGAGGTGAACCAGGAGAAGGCCGGGATATTCCAGGCCTGCAGAACCGCGAGAAGGGCGAAAGCGTAAACCAGCGTCGCCGCCGCCATGGTGAGCACGGGCAGATAGCGGTTCGCCCGTTGCTCCAGGGTGGGAAATTTCGCCTTGAGGTCGCCGCCGACAGCAAAGCCGCGCCGGCTCGCCCGCTTGACCAGGCCGACGATGAGGCGGGCGACGAGGAGGACCGCCAAGGTCAGTAGCGTGCCGCGAAGCACGTAGCTGAAGCCGCCAGAGACGCGCAGCGCGTAAACGAGATAGATCGCGATGATGTAGGTGATGGCGAGGACGTGCCATGTATCGGCCAGACGGTTGCGCAGGATGCGCCAGCCATTGGCCCTGGCCGAGGCCCCGATCGCGCCGACATCCGATCTGCGCCCGCGCAGCCATTCGCCGACCGCGACGCGGTTCTGCAGCACGAAGATGATGGCGAGAATAGCGAGGACCAGGCCGACGCCCTTGAGCAGAAGCGAATAGATGCGCAGCAGTACGATCCGGGCGATCGCCGTGATGATGCGGGCCGTGACATAGGCGCCGATCAGCGTCGTCGCCACCCGCGCCGTCGCGAACCGCGCGCCGACGAAGGGCAGGACGACATAGGCGACCCCGGCGAAAGTGAGAATCGGGAGAGCATCGAGCCCGGCGCGCACCACCGTGAGGAGGACGCGCAGGAGAACCTGGTCGCGGCTGCCGGTCAGTGACCGGCGTGGCCTCGCCAGCACCCGGCGCATCGTCCATTCGGCGATAAGGGCGAGCCCGAAGATGATGACGAGCTTCAAGGCGACATCGAGCCAGAATGCGCGCAGCACCGGATCGGTCGCCTGCTCCTCGAGCCAACTCGCGAGGCGCGGAATGTCGACCACGACGGCGGCCGCCGCAAGCACCTCGTCACTGATCGCTTCGATGCGCTGTGAAAGGAGTGCCAGCACCGACGATGGGCTCGCCTCCGACTGGTTCGCCTCGACGCCGCGTTGGGCCGCAATGAGACCGCGCAATTCCTCGACCAGCCGCGCGCGCTGCGCGTCATCCTGCAACGAGTTGACCAAGCGCTGGAGCTCGTCGGCGCTCACCGGTGCCGATGCCGGCTGGGCAGCGTCGGTCGCCGGTTGGGCAAGGGCCGCGGCGCTGGAAGCTGACGGGAACGTCAGCCAAAGGGCCACAAGCAGAATTGCCCACATGCGGGCGGCGAATCCGACTGCTATCGGGGCTCGATCAACCATCGCCGAAGCTTAGCCGCGGCCCGGCGGCCCGCCAAGCCTCGCCGCCGCCCGCCACAAAATGACCCTATTTCGCCGCCTTTTCGACCTCGCGATCAGCCATCAGGGCGGCCACGTCATGGGCCAGCGTGTCGCTCTCCTCGCGCAACGCCGCCACGACGCGCTGGCGGTCCGTCGCGCTGCGGTTCTGGCTGAGCTTGAACTTGCCCTCGAGACGGGTCACCGGGATGGTGAAGCCGACGATGCCGCGGGCCATGCCCTCGACATACTCGGCGGGCTCGTCGGCGACCCGCCAGGGCGCCTTGCGTCCGCCCTCGTAGATCTCGCTCAGCGCGCCGACCAGGCGGATCAGGGCGTCCGGCTCCTCGATCGGCTGGGGCGTCCCATAGGCATGGACGGCGGCATAGTTCCAGGTCGGCACCGCCGGCCTCGTCGCGTACCAGCTCGGCGAGACATAGGCATGGGGCCCCGAAAAGATGACCAGCACCTCGCGACCGGCGCGCAGCTCCGCGACTTGCGGGTTGGGCTTTGCCAAATGGCAGAGGAGCGTGCCGTGCTCTCCCTCCTCCGCCCGGTACATGAACGGCAATTGGCTGGCGATCAAGCCGCCCTCGCCCGCCGTGACGATGGTCGCGAAGCTGTAGCGCTGCATCAGCGCCGCGAGCTCGGCGCAGCGCGTCTCGGCGAAGTGTTTCGGCAGATAGACCATGGCAATCATCCTTTCGCCGCAAGCGGCCGTCGCCCGGCGATGGAAGCCGCGACCGCGCTCCCGGTCAATCGTGGAGTTGTCGCCGGACAATCGAGGGGCTTGGGCGCAGTCAGGCGAATTTGTCGTAGAGAAGGCTGACCAGCAGACCGAACCCGGAGAGCGTCAGGATGCCGCCGGAGATGCGGTTCAGCCACACCAGGTGCCACTCGCCGAAGGATTTGCGGAACAGGCCAGCGCCGAGACTGATGCCAAGCCACCAGACCAGCGAGCCGAGCAGTACGCCGGCGACGAGGATGGCCGCACGTTCCAGCGTTGCTTCTTCGCCGGTAAAGCCGACGCCGGCGAAGATGCCGAGGAAGGCAAGGATGGTGAGCGGATTTGTGATCGTCAGGACGAAGGTCGAGAGATAGGCACTGAGCAGATTCTCGGCATTCTTCTCGACCTTCTCCGGGCGCACGATACGTTTGCGCAGCGCGCTGACACCGATATAGACGAGGAAGAGGCCGCCGGCCGCGCGCATCCACTCCTGATAGTCGAGCAGGAGGTCCGAGATCACGGTCAGGCCAAAACCGGCGATGATGCCGAAGATGGTGTCAGCGCTCGCTGCGCCGAGCCCGGAGAGAAAGCCGAAAAGCCGGCCCTCGAAAATCGTGCGGCGGACGCAGAGCACGCCGACGGGGCCGACCGGAACGGCGATCACGAGGCCGACGGCGATGCCTTTCAGAAGGAAGACAAGAAGCATGAAGCGGCCGAAATCAAAGGCGCCGAAGGCGCGCGATCGGGGCAAGGGAAGGCGCGACAGTCATAGGGATTGCCCAGTGGCGGCGCAACTCGAAACGCTGCGGACGCCGCCCAGACGGCGCCGCTGCACGACAGCCTGTCAAACCAGGCTAGACTGCGCAATGGCCCAGGCGCGAGGGGAAGGAACGTGCTGGAGCGAACGAAGCGGCGATTGCGAATAGTCGGAAGGGTCGGGCTGATCTCGGCCGGGCTCGGCCTTGCCCTTGCCTTCGCCGGGGCGGGACCGCAACCCGCAGCGCTGCTGAACGGCACGGCCCTCGGCGCGCCGCTCGGCGTCGTCCTCGTCCTGCGCACCGCGATCTACGCGACCTGCATAAGCGCGGCCTACTCGGCCGTGATCTTCGCCAGCAAAGGCACTGCGGGGCTGGCCGATCTGATCCGCACCCTCGCCTATTCGCTCGCCGCGTCGCTGGCGTTCAACCTCGCCCTCATGGTGCGACGGATGCTCGGGCCGCAGGTGACCGCGCATTTCCTCACCGGCCGCTACTACCGGCCGCGCCTCGAGCGGCGGCTCGTCCTCTTTCTCGACCTTGAGGGATCGACAGCGATCGCCGAGCGGATCGGCGATGTCCTCTTTCACGAATTCCTCGCCCGCGCCGTGCTCGACGTCTCGGAGAGCGCGATAGAATGCGGCGGCGACATCCACCGTTATGTCGGCGACCAGGTGATCGTCACGTGGGAAATGCGGCGCGGCAAGGCGGATCCGCGTGCCCTGACCTGTCCCTTCGTCATCGCCGACCGCATTGCCGAGAATCGGGGCGAATATCTCAGCCGTTTTGGCGCCGTGCCGGTCTTGCGCGCGGGCTTCCACGCCGGCCCACTCGTCGTCGGCGAGATGGGCGACGTCAAGCGCGAGATCGTCATGCTCGGCGATACGATGAACACGGCGGCCCGCATCGAGGGCGCCTGTCGCAGCACCGGTCAGGCCGTGCTCGCCTCTGCCGAGGCTCTCGCGCGAACGCTGCTGCCGGCCGGCCTGCGGGCGGAGAGCATCGGCAGCGTCGACTTGCGCGGCAAGTCGACCGGCATGGAGCTCTTCGCCCTCGCGCGGGCGTGATCGCTGTCACCGGAATCGCGGAGTATGATCGCGCAATCGATCGTGGCATCATTGCGGGGACGGACGTCGTGGACAAATCGTTGTCATCGCTGCTGACGGCCGGGGTCCTTCTCGCTGGCGCGATATCTTCTCCCGGCTACGCGGAGGGTGGTCGCATGCAGGGTTACGATTTCGAATTCACCTCGATCGACGGCGAGAAGCTGCCGCTGTCGCAATATCGCGGGCGTCCGGTGCTCGTCGTCAACACCGCCTCGTTCTGCGGCTACACCCCGCAATACCAGGACCTCGAGGCGCTGTGGCGCAAATACCGCGACCGCGGTCTCGTCGTCGTCGGCGTGCCGTCGAACGATTTCGGCGAGCAGGAGCCGGGGACGGCCAAGGAGATCAAGCAGTTCTGCGAGGGCAACTACGCAGTCGACTTTCCGCTCACCGACAAGCAGGATGTCATCGGTGCCGCCGCGCATCCGTTCTTCCGCTGGATCGCCGAGGAACTCGGCGAGGCCGGGGCGCCGCGCTGGAACTTCCACAAATACCTCATCGCGCCAGACGGCAGCATCGCCGGTGCCTGGCCGTCGCGGGTCAGGCCGACGGACAAGGAGATCTCGGCCGAGGTCGAAGGGTTGCTGACGAAATAACGAGCAGCTGTCGCCAGCCCGGCACGAGACAGGCCGGCTGGAAGCCTGCGCTTCCGACGTTCATGCCGGCACGGTCGCCTTTGCCGCTGCGAACGCGGGCAAGTCGCGTCCCCAATTCAGGGTCCTGATGGCGAGCATTTGCTGACGACCGCGTATCGCGATCTCGTGGCGCGGAAACGCCGCGAGGTCGATCCCGGCGCGCGTGAGAAGGTCCTCCGAGACGACAAGCTCGCAGGCATATTCCTTCGAGGCGCTTTCCAGCCGGCTCGCCGTGTTGACCGCATCGCCGACAGCGGTCAGCGAGACCGCCTTGCTATAACCCATCTCGCCGACGATGGTGGGGCCAAAATGCAGGCCGATGCCGATGCGCAACGGCTCTCCGAGATCGTTCTCGAGCGCCGTGTTGAGCTCGACCAGATGTTCGGACATCAGACGGGCGGCGTGGAGCGCTTCGCGGCATCCCGTCGCCGGGTCGCTGCCAATACCGAACAGCGCCATCACGCCGTCGCCGATGAACTTGTCGAGATGCCCGCCCGCCTCCTCGACGGCGCGGCCCATCGCGGCGAAATAACGATTGAGGACAAAGACGACATCGTAAGGCAGCCGTGTCTCGGCCAGCCGAGTGAAGGCGCGCAAATCGGCGAAGAGAATGGCGATCTCGAGCTCGCCGCCCTGCAGATAGCCTGGTCGCGCGAAGCCGTCGCGCGCGGTAGCGAAGGGGGGCAGCAACGGCGTTACCTTGATGTCGCCGGTCGGCCGCAGCTGACAGGCAAGACGCACGTCGGGCCTCGCCTTACCGCGGCGCAGCACCTTGATCTCTTCGGCGGAGGGTGGCGGGATCGCGGAGGCCGCCCCTTCGATGCGCGACCGGCAGGTCGAGCAGCGCCCGCGGCCACCGCAAACCGAAGCATGCGGCACGCCGAGAAGACGGCTTGCCTCCAGCACGGAGACTCCACGCGAGACGTCGATGAAGCGTCCGTTGGGATAGGTGACGCGCGAGACCCCCTGGCGCTTCCGCCAATGGCGGCGGACAACGCGCGCGAGCAGCACAGCGAGAATCGCGCCAATGAAGAAAAGACGCAACGCCAGGATGAGCGTCTCCATCGCGCGCTGCCCGTCCGGCGGCGGGCGGTGATGGATCGTAAAGGTTTCGGCGACCCATTCGGGGTTCCGCGCCAACTCCATCACGTGCTCGCCGGCGACGAGGACGCCGAGCAGGGCGAGGACGGGGATCAGCAGCGCGGCGGCGTAGAGATAAGGCTGCGTGGAGTCGTACCACGGCTTCAGGCGAAGCCAGAAGCGCAGGCCGATGCAGGCATGTACCCAGGCTACGACGAGCACGATGGCCTGCAGCACGCCCTTCCAGGGGTCCTCGTGGAAATAGACCGTCAAGATCGATCGGTAGTAGCCGAAATCACCGCCGAGAAAAGTGTCGCTAACTCGCGTCGCCATGACATGCTCGGTGAGCAGCAGCGGAACGAGGAAGCCGAGCGTGTACTGCACCGCCTCGGGCGCCGTAAGGCGCAGGGTCTGGCGCTGCCAGAGCGCATAGAGCGCCAGGAGAAAATGCACCAAGAAAGCGCCGTAGATCGCCGTGCTGCCGAGCCTGCTGGTATAGACGCGATAGAGGTACCACATCGCGTCCTCGGCCAAATCGAGCGAGATGAGGCCAAGGGCGTGATTGAGGAAGTGACTGGTCACGAAGGCGAACATGATCAGTCCCGAGATTAGCCGGACGCGTCCAATCACGCCTTTTTCCCCTCCTGATCAGCCGATCGCGACGCGCTCTGCCGCTCCTCCGCAGGTGCATGAAAGAATTGGCACATGGCGGATTATGAACGCAAATTAACTTGCAAATCTCGCTCCTTTGCCTAAATCGGGGCGCGCAGCGCGGCGGTTTGACGAAAAGACCGGCCGCCGTCGCCGGTTATTCCTGCTATAGGTCGGCCGGCGCCGCGGATCGGGAGGGTTTGAGCTTGAGTCAAATGATCGAGGTTAAGCACCTCGCGAAGCATTTCGGCCCCATCGTCGCGGTCGACGATGTCAGTTTCACGGTGACGCGCGGCGAAGTGCTCGGCTTCCTCGGCCCTAACGGCGCTGGCAAGTCGACGACGATGAAGATGATCACCGGCTTTCTCGCCCCCTCCGCCGGCACGGCGGTCGTGTGCGGCGCCGACGTGACGCGCGATCCGATCGAGGTCAAACGGCGAATCGGCTACCTGCCCGAGGGGGCGCCCGCCTATCCCGACATGACACCAGCCGGTTTCCTCGATTTCATCGCGCATATCCGCGGTTTCTCCGGCGCCGAGGCGAAAAAGCGCGTGGCGATCGCCGTCGAGCGGGTCGCCATTGGCGAGGTGTTGTTTCAGCCCATCGAGACGCTGTCGAAGGGCTTCAAGCGGCGCGTCGGCATCGCCCAGGCGTTGCTCCACGATCCCGAGATTCTCATCATGGACGAGCCGACCGATGGGCTCGACCCCAATCAGAAGCACGAGGTGCGCCGGCTGATCGCCGAGATGGCGCCCGACAAGGCCATCATCATCTCCACCCACATTCTCGAGGAAGTCGACGCAGTGTGCAGCCGGGCGATGATCATCGCCCATGGCAAGCTCCTGGCCGACGGAACGCCGAGCGCGCTCGAGGCGCAGTCCCGCTACCACAACGCGGTCCGCCTGACCCTCGCGCCATCGGACGAGGAGCCCGCCGCCGCCGCGCTCGGCCAACTCCCCGAAATCGCCGCGGTCGAAGCCGTGGACGATGGCGAGGGCCACGCCCTGATCGTCTTCCCACACAACGGCCGTGCGATCATCGGTTCGGTCACCGATCTGCTGCACAACCACCGCTGGGAGCCGCAAGCCCTGCGCGTCGAGCGCGGCAGCCTCGACGACGTCTTCCGCCAGATCACCACCTCTCACTGACGGCTCTGCAGAGACAACCGCGACATGCGCAGCATCGGCACCATATTCCGGCGTGAGCTGACGAGCTACTTCGCGACGCCGCTCGCCTACGTCTTCATCGTCATCTTCCTGGTGATGGCGGGTGTCCTGACGTTCTTCGTCGGCAATTTCTTCGAGCGCAGCCAGGCCGATTTGCAGGCCTTCTTCACCTTTCATCCCTGGCTCTACCTCGTGCTCATCCCGGCGTTGTCGATGCGGCTGTGGGCGGAGGAGCGCAAGAGCGGCACGATCGAGCTGTTCCTCACCTTGCCGATCTCGATGATATCGGCGGTGCTCGGCAAGTTCCTCGCCGCCTGGGCCTTCGCCGGCATCGCCCTTGTCCTCACCTTCCCCTTCTGGCTCACCGTCAACTATCTCGGCACGCCGGATAACGGCGTCATCCTGGCGAGCTATGTCGGCAGTTTCCTGATGGCCGGTGCCTTTCTCGCTGTCGGCGCGTGCCTCTCGGCGCTGACCAAGAACCAGGTTATTGCCTTCGTCATCACCGCCGCCGCGTCTTTTCTCTTCACGGTCAGCGGCTCACCCATCGTCCTCGGCTTGCTCCAGAGCTGGGCGCCCCAGTCGGTGCTCACGACCGTGTCATCATTCAGCTTCCTCACCCATTTCACGGCGATCACGCGCGGCGTAATCGACGCGCGCGACGCGATCTTCTTCCTCTCGGTCATCGGCACCTTCCTGCTCGCCAACGCCGTGCTCGTCGACCTCAAGAAGGCGGATTGAGACGCACGACATGAACCGCTCCCTCATCGCAATCGTTGCTCTGGTCTGCGCCGCGGTGCTCTTCATCGGCATCAACGTCATCGCCGACAAGACCTTGCGTTCGGCACGCGTCGACCTCACCCAGCAACGCCTCTTCACCCTCTCGGATGGTTCGCGCAAGACGCTCGCCAAGATCGACGAGCCGATCACCGTGCGGTTTTACTATTCCAAGCGGCTCGGCAACGAGATCCCGACCTATGCGCTCTACGCCCAGCGCGTGCGCGAGATGCTCGAGGAGTACACTTCGCTCTCCGGCGGCAAGCTTCGGCTCGAGGTACTCGATCCGATCCCCTATTCGGCGATCGAGGACCGCGCCGTCGCCTTCGGCCTCCAGGGCGTGCCGATCGACCAGGGCGGCGAACAAGTCTATTTCGGCCTCGCCGCAACCAACTCGACGGATGACCAGCAGGTCATCCCGTTCTTTCAGCCCGAGCGCGAGCGCTTCCTCGAATACGATCTGACGAAGCTCATTCATTCGCTCGCCTTCCCCAAGAAGACTGTCGTCGGCCTGGTCAGCGCGCTGCCCGTCGAGGGCGACATGATGGCGGCGATGCAAGGACGGCCGATGCAGCCTTTCGCCGTCATCGAGCAACTGCGCCAGCTCTATGAGGTTCGCACGATCGGCAGCGATCTCGACAAGATCTCGCCCGACATCGACGTGCTCATGCTGATCCATCCGCAAAATCTCTCGGACAAGACGCAGTACGCCATCGACCAGTTCGTGCTGAACGGCGGACGGGCGCTGGTCTTCGTCGATCCGAACTCGGAGATCCAACAGTCGCGCCCGAGCCAGTTCAATCCACCTGGCTCGCCGGCCGGCAGCAGCCTCGATAAGCTGTTCGCGGCGTGGGGCGTCGAGATGGTGCCGAACATGGTTGCCGCCGACCGCATCGCCGCGCGCAAGGTCAATGCCGGATCGGCAGGCCGCGTCCAGGCAGTCGATTATGTCGCCTGGCTCAACCTGCGGAGCGCCAATTTCAACAAGGACGATTACATTACGGCGGATCTCAGCCAGATCAACATGGCGACTTCCGGCATTCTGCAACCACACGAAGGTGCCAAGACGAAATTCGAGCCACTGATCCAAACCTCGCCGCAGGCGATGAAGATCCCCGCCGAGAAGTTCCAGGGTCCGATCCCCGACGTCGCCGGCCTATTGAGCCAGTTCAAGTCGGAAGACCACCATCTGACTCTTGCGGCCCGCGTCACCGGCGACGTCCAGACAGCCTTCCCCGACGGTCCGCCGAAGCCGCCGGAAAGCAAGGACGCGAAGCCGGAAGCGCAAAAGGATGATGCCGCGCCGGCGACCGAACCTGCCAAGCAGGAACCGGCAAAAGATCCGCAAGTGATGCAGTCGAAGCAGCCGATCAACGTCGTCGTCGTCGCCGACACCGATCTCCTCGACGATCGCCTGTGGGTACAGAGCT
>WNFR01010197.1_pt1 | contig 10466 bp, 10 predicted proteins | sample 5400221 | NCBI WGS metagenome assembly WNFR01 (sample SAMN13153357, study PRJNA577476) | soil metagenome | isolation source: 40 cm soil under Madrone tree | place: USA:California | collected 2016-06-14 | reverse complement strand
GGTCAAAGCCAGGCGATATCACCTTCCGCTGTTGGCGGAAATTGCAAAATTTTTCGCTCCGCAGCAAGGGTTTACGTTGACAACGGATTCAGAAGCGCCTGCCGGCGCGGGAATCGGGGGTTCAAGCGCGATGGCGGTGGCTATCTGCGCGGCGCTGGATAGATTTACTTCGGCAGGGAAGAGCAAGGTGGACTGGATTCATATTAGTCGCGACGCAGAAGGAATCGTGATTCGCGTCCCGACCGGCACGCAGGACCATTACCCGCCGGCATTCGGCGGCGCAGCGGCGATCGAGCTGCCTCCGGGCGGAGAGCGGCGCGTGGAATTGCGCCTCGATGTGAGCGAGCTGGAGCAGCGACTGGTGCTTTGCTATACGGGCAAGCCGCGACAATCGGGAATCAATAACTGGGAAGTTTTTAAGGCTCACATTGACGGCAAACGTACAGTACAGGCGAACCTGGAACGTATCGCGGAAGTGGCGCAGGCGATGCGCGAGTCGCTTGAAAACTCGGACTGGAAAGAAACTGGACGATTGATGCGCCAAGAGTGGCTTTTCCGCAAGAAGAGCTTGCCGACGATCTCGACGAAGACAATTGATCGCATCATCGAGGGCGCTCGGACGAAGGGTGCTTTCTCCGGCAAGGTGTGCGGGGCGGGTGGCGGCGGCTGCGTGGTCATGCTGATTGAGCCCGGTGCGCGCAGCGCGGTGGAAACAGCTGTCGAAGACTCCGGCGGCCAGATCCTTCCCATGAAAATCGACCGGTCCGGCGTGCAAGTCACGGTCTCGTAGTCACGGATCCGATTTTCGGCCCGTCTCCTACGACGGTGGACACTGGCCAAGTGAGATGCTGCTCTTGCCGGGTACTAGGTCGGCCCGCGCAAAAAGGTGACAAAATAGAGATACCAAAGCATCTATTCAACCGCGTACAGGCGTCGTAGAATACAGCGGTGGGGGCTGGGTCCTCCTGCCATCCATGCATGCGCCATGAACGCAACTGCCTTATTGCTGAGCTTTCTTCTCCTCCTTGCGGCGGATATTCCGCGGGCGATGCGCTTGCGCCCGGCTAACTCTTCTCCGAAGCCTGACTTCTCAAACACCGAGCTGCCGTTGTTTTCGACCGGCACGAGCGGGGAAGGTCAGAACCAGACACCGGCGCCGCCGGGACAGAGAAAGTCGACCCTCCAGCCAACCTCTAAGCTGGAATTGATTCGCTATGTCTCCGGCGAATTTGCCAAAGCCGCCAAAGCGCTGCCTGCGGGCAAAGAGGGCTTTTTGTTGTTTGTGGAAAAGCCGCTAAACCAGGACCTTCTGGACCGGGCCGTGGCCACGCACGGAGCAGCGGTTCACCCTGGCGAACAGGTGCAGATCACCAAGCTCGATTTTCGCGATCATACGATCATTGTGGACGTGAACGGCGGGGGCAGGGGCAAGAAGCGGCTCATGGACCGCGTGCACATTGAAATGGGCGGCGTGCCGACCATGCGAAGCAGCACCGAGGCGCAGCAGACAGGACCTCCTGGCGTGCAGCCGGGAGCGGGAAGCACGCTGTACCTGGAATTCAACAAGACGATCCCGGATCTAACGCCGGACGAACTGAAGAAAATGCTTTCTCCCTTCCTGGATTTTAACCGGCAGCGGTCAGCTTCCGTACAGTGGATCGATACTTTGCCCACCGACATTAGGAAAGCAATTCAAGAACGTGTCGCCAAGGTTGGCATGGATCGCGAGATGGTGGTGGCGGCGATTGGCAAGCCCGGACACAAGGTGCGCGAGCGCGACTCCGAAGGCAACGACATTGAAGATTGGATTTACGGTACTCCGCCGGACCGCACCCTATTTGTGAGATTCACAGGAGACAAGGTGACAAGCATCAAGCAGTTTCCGGAGTAGCCGTACTTCGATTATTGTGATTTTTCATTGGGTTGAAGCTGAATAATTTCGAACCTCCACGGCACTTTTGCAACAAGTAATCGGGCAACGGTGATGGGCAAGTCGAATCGTTGTGGGCCGGCGCTTCCCGGATTCAGAAACAAAACTTTTCCTTTGCGATATTCATGGGCTTTGTGGGTGTGGCCCGTGATCACGGCCTGGAAACCCGCTGTTTCTGGATCGACATCGAGGTCATGCAGGTCGTGCAGGATATAAATCGTGGAGCCGCCGAATTCGACGATTTCCTTGGTCGGAAGTTGGTCGGCCCACCCGCCGTTGTCGACGTTTCCGCGGACCACGAAAAGCGGCGCAATAGCCTTCAGTTCGTCAAGGATTTCCGGTTTGCCGACGTCTCCGCCGTGAATAATCAGGTCAGAGCCGCTGAGAGCCGCCTTGGCTTCAGGCCGAAGCAAGCCGTGAGTGTCGGAAATGACGCCCACCATGCGCGGACTTTTTGCCATGCAGATAACCATAGCACCGCCATCCGCGAGTCCGGCTAGCTGAAAAATAAGATTGGGCGGGAAGAACTCACAGCGGGAAGAACTCACGTTGACTTTTGTCGCTGCAGCTCATAGCATTTTCTGTTCACATTGCGATGTCGCCCGCTCTATTTGAGCCGCGTTTTCTCCCGCGAGTTCACTTGAACTGTCTTTGAGGTGAGAACGCATAAATTTTAGATTTACGGCCTTTAGCTAACAGGGTTTGCAAGTACAAACCCTGAAACCCGAGGCCGAATCCCTGGAGGAAGAATGGCAATTAAAGTTGGCATTAACGGTTTCGGGCGCATCGGGCGGAACATTGTGCGCACGGCTCTGGACGATAAGGACATCCAGTTTGTCGCGGTCAATGACATCACCGATTCGAAGACGCTGGCGCATCTGCTGAAGTACGATTCGATTCTGGGGAATCTGCCGCACACGATTACCCACACAGAAGATACGATTTCGATCGAAGGCAAGGCGATCAAGGTTTTCAAGGTGAAGGATCCAGCTCAGATTGATTGGGTGAGCGTCGGCGCCGATATCGTGGTCGAATCTACGGGATTGTTTACTAAGGGCGAGCAGGCCAAGGCACATCTGCGCGGCTCCGTGAAAAAGGTGATTATCTCCGCGCCGGCGGACGGCCCGGACGCTACATTTGTGCTCGGCGTGAATCATCAGAGTTACGATCCGGCAAAGCACAACGTGATTTCGAACGCATCTTGCACCACCAATTGCCTCGCACCGGTCGCCAAAGTGCTTCACGAGACGTTCGGAATCCACAGCGGCACGATGACCACAATCCACTCATACACAAACGATCAGAAACTGCTCGACTTGCCGCACAAGGATTTACGCCGCGCGCGCGCGGCTGCGCTGAACATGATCCCGAGTTCGACCGGAGCGGCGAAGGCGTTGCACCTGGTGCTGCCGGATTTGAAAGGCAAGCTGGACGGCTACGCGATGCGGGTGCCAACGCCGAACGTGAGCGTCGTCGATCTGACGGTATTCGTGGATAAGCCGGCGACGAAAGAATCCGTGAACGCAGCGCTGAAGGTTGCCGCCAATGGACCGCTGAAGGGGATTCTGGCTTACACGGAAGAGGAACTGGTGTCCGCGGACTTCAAAGGCAATTCGAATTCATCCATTGTGGATTCCGAGTACACCAAAGTGGTTGGCGACAAGTGCGTGAAAGTTTTGGCCTGGTACGACAACGAGTGGGGCTACTCCTGCCGTTGCCGCGATTTGATCAAGCTTTTGGCGTCAAAATTCTAGGCAGGTGATCGGCGGCTCGTGTAGTTGAAGCAACTTGAAATTATTTCTGCTTTCCGGGATGGGGTGCACTAAATTGCGCCCTGCACGGAAAGAAACCGTGACCTCTGCAATCGGACCGAAAATGAATAAACTGACAATCAAGGATCTCGATTTACGCGGCAAGCGCGTTTTTCTGCGGGTCGATTTTAACGTGCCGTTGAAGGATGGCGTGGTGACAGACGACACGCGGATCCGTGAAACGCTTCCGACGTTGAAACTGGCCATTGAAAAGGGTGGTCGGCTGGTACTGGCGTCGCATCTGGGGCGGCCCAAGGGCGGTCCCGATTCGAAATATTCGCTGCTCCCGGCCGCGAGAAAATTGGAAGAGTTGCTGGGCAAGCCGGTGGTTTTTGGACTGGACTGCGTCGGCCCGGGCGTTGAATCACAAAGCAAAGCGCTGGTTGACGGAGAAGTCCTCGTTTTGGAAAACGTACGTTTCCATCCGGAAGAAGAAAAGAATGACGAAGCTTTCTCGAGGCAGCTCGCAGCGCTTTGCGATGGGCTTTTTGTTTGCGATGCGTTTGGCTCGGCGCACCGCGCGCATGCTTCTGTCGTGGGCATCACGAAATTCGTGCAGCGGTCTGCGGCCGGACTACTGATGGAAAGGGAGCTCGCCTATCTGGGCAAAGCGGTCAGCAATCCGGCGCGGCCGTTTGTGGCGATTCTAGGCGGGGCCAAAGTCAGCGACAAGATTGAAGTGGTCGAAAATTTGATGAAGATTGCCGATGCGATGCTGATCGGCGGCGGCATGGCCTACACGTTTTTGAAAGCGCAGGGCCTGCCCATAGGCAAATCGCTCGTAGAGGACGACAAAATTAATCTGGCCAAGAAAATTCTTGCGGATGCCAAGACGCGCAACTTCAAATTCTTGCTTCCGACTGATCAAGTAACCGCTCCGGAATTCAAGGCCGACGCGCCTGCGACGACCGGCAGCGTCGCTGTGACTCCCACGGATCAGATGGGATTGGACATTGGCCCCAAGACGATCGCGGCTTACGCGGCGGAAATCGCCAAAGCAAAGACCATCGTCTGGAACGGGCCCATGGGCGTCTTCGAAATGCCTGCGTTCGCCAAGGGGACACTGGAAGTGGCGAAGGCAGTGGCGGCTTCGACCCTTTCTGGCGCGACTTCGATTGTCGGCGGTGGAGATTCGGTCGCGGCGGTGCATCAATCCGGCGTCGCGGAAAAAATATCGCACATTTCGACCGGTGGAGGCGCGTCCCTGGAATTTCTTGGCGGCCGCAAATTGCCCGGAGTGGAGGCGTTGACCAACCGATGAGCTCTCCCAGCCGCCGCAGGGTGATTGCAGGGAACTGGAAGATGTACAAAACTCAAGCGGAAACACGCGCCTTTTTCGCCGAGTTTTTGCCGCTGGTTGCCAACATCACCGACTCCGATATTGTGATCGCGCCGCCATTCACTTCCATTCCCGCCGCGGTTGAAGTTGCAAAGGGCAGCAACGTTGCCATTAGCGGGCAGAACCTCTACTGGCAATCGCAAGGTGCTTTTACAGGAGAAGTATCGGCGGGCATGCTCGCAGAAGCCGGCTGCCGCTACGTAATCGTCGGTCACTCCGAGCGGCGGCAGTTTTTTGGCGATAACGACGGCACGGTGGCGCAAAAGGCCAAGGCAGCGGTTGCGGACGGATTGACGCCCATTGTGTGCGTCGGCGAATCTCTCGCCGACCGCGAAGAGGGCAGGACGAAAGAGGTTCTGTCGCAGCAATTCCTTGGCGGCCCGGCTTCGTTGACCCCGGAAGAATTCTCCCGTATTCTGTTAGCTTACGAGCCAGTATGGGCGATAGGCACGGGCCGGACGGCGACGCCCGAAATTGCTGGTGCGGCTCACGCGTTTATACGCAGCTGTGTACACGATCAGTTCTCCGCGGAACTGGCTGCCAGTGTGCGGATTTTGTATGGTGGCAGCGTCAAGCCTGACAACATTCCGGGATTGAAGGCGCAACCGGACCTGGATGGCGCGTTGGTCGGCGGAGCGAGTCTGGACGCCAAGTCGTTTGCGGCGATAGTGAATTGTTAATAGCCCGGTAAAGGCCGGAATTCATACGGAATTTTGAGGTGCTGAAACAATGCAAGGCTGGATGAAATGGGCAATAGCGCTCTTGATCGGGTTCGGAATCATTGTGCTGGGATTCAGATTCGCGGGCTGGCTGTTGACAGCCTTCTTTGTACTGAATTGCCTGGTGTTGATTATTGTGGTGCTGTTGCAGAGCGGTAAGGCGGCTGATTTGGCCGGAGCGTTCGGCGGCGCAGGCAGCCAGACTGCATTCGGTCCGCGCGGCGCGGCCACTGTGTTATCACAAGCGACTACCTGGTGCGCTGTGATGTTTATGGTCTGCGCGATGGCATTGGCGTTGCACTCGGATCGCTCGGCGGGGCAGGGCAATTCTGTCATTTACAACACGACCAAGCCTGCTTCGAAGCCCGCGCCCGTGCCGAGTCCTGAAAAAACTCCCGCTCCTGCACCTGCCACGCAGCCTCCAGCATCCCCGAACCCGAAGCCGTAATCGCCGGCCGGATCGGAAGTTCCCGCTCGCGGAAATTAGCGCAAGAGTTTGGTTGATTTTGCCGGAGATTGCGGGACAATCAGTGACGAAAGGGCAGTAACAGAAATGGCACCCGGTTTCGTCAACCCGGAGGACCTGATCTGAGCAGCCAATAGAAGTAACATTTTGATTTTGCGGTGGTGGCGGAACTGGCAGACGCACCAGCTTGAGGGGCTGGCGGTAGCAATACCGTGAAGGTTCGAATCCTTTCCACCGCACCAATTTTTTTATTGCCAGGCGACTTCATTTGTCTGATCATTCTCCCCCTCGCTACACGCGTTCCTAAGACAATTTGGGTGGACTCGAGCGGTGTTTCGGGCACTTGACTACTCCGCTAGAATCATTCTTGATTAAGAATGTTAAGCAGAATTTATTGCTCCGTGCTTGAACCGAAAGAGAGGCGGTAGACGCATTTTGTTTTCCCTCGGACATAAACAAGTGGGGCTTCGTTATCTCTGGCTGGCGGTTTTCAGCGTCGTGCTGGGCATGGTGCTCTCGATCGCCATGCGCGTTCAGATCGCCCACGGCAGCGCGGACCTTTTTGCCGAACGGTATGTGGCGCTGACGCTGCTTCATGGTTCGCTGATGGTGTTTTTCGTACTCACCGCGGCGCCGCAATTCGGCTTTGGCTATTTTTTCCTTCCCCTTCAAATCGGCGCCAACGATATGGCATTTCCGCTTCTGAGCGGCCTCTCGTTTTGCCTGACAATCGCTTCCTTATTCGCAATTTCAGTTTCGTTCTTTCTGTCCATCCAAGCGGGAATGCAGCTCTGGCTATCCGGCGTCATCTTGTTTTCCGTCGCCGCGATTCTTTCGTCGGTGAATTTCTGCGCCACGGTTACGGACGGCCGCACCGAGGGCATGTCTCTGACGCGATTGCCCCTCACCGTCTGGGCCTGGTACGTAACCGCAGTTCTCAGCCTGCTGATCTTTGCGATTCTGCTCGCCGCGTGCGCGCTGTTGATTTCCGATTGGTATTTTGGAACGCAGTTTTTCGCCATGCGCATTACTTCAACTGTTTCGCTCGCTGCAATCTGGCAGCGCTGGTTCTGGTTTTTTGCGCAGGCTGAAGTTTATGTGGCGATGCTGCCATGCTTTGGTATCGTCTCGCACCTGGTTTCTACATTCTCCCGGCGCCCAGTCTGGGCGGAGCGCGCGGCGGTTCTGGCTCTCTGCGCTGTCGGAGTATTTGGCTTCTGCATCTGGGGATATCACATGTTTTCCAGCGCGCTCAATCCTTATTCGCCGCTGGTTTTTTCTCTTCTGGCTTCGTCGCTGGGAATTCCAGCCAGCGTTCTCCTTGCCAGTTGGTTGGGCACAATCTGGGATGGAGAAATTCGCCTGACGACAGCGATGCTCTTCGCGATAGGGTTTATTTCACTCTTTCTGTCCGGCGGCTTTTCAGGATTGCTTCTCGCTCGTCATGACGTTGCGGCCGCTGCTATCACCGACGATTTTGTTACCGGCCATTTCCATTTAGTGATGGGTGTCGCGGCGACCTTCGCGATTCTCGGAGCTCTTTTCTTCTGGTTTCCCAAACTCTACGGCCGGCGGCTGAACGAGACTCTCGGAAAAATTCATTTTTGGATAACTTTCGCCGGGGTCTATTGCATCTTTATGCCCATGCACTGGGTGGGCCTTCTGGATAACGCTCGAAATGGCGGCATCGCAATCGCCGCGCAAATCCCGAACGCCGCGCGGTCATTTATTACCGCCGCCGCAATCATCACCATCTCTGCGCAATCGATCTTTCTCTGCAATTTTTTCTGGAGCCTGCTGCGCGCGCAAGACAGCCATCGCCGCAATCCCTGGCATGCCACGACTCTTGAATGGTTTTTGCCGACTCCGATTCCGCTTGACGATTTTGGCTGCTGTCCGCCGCCGGTATACCGTAGTGCCTATATGTACGGCGGGCGACTGGCTGGTTTAGACTTCTTGCCGCAACACATTGCGCCCGAACGTTTGGCGAAATTCAGCTGAAGTAGAAATGAGGGCTGTTTTATGCCGGGTACATCGGTAATTGACGATATCGAGCTGATCATCGAAGACATACGCGGAAGCGGCGGAGGAAAACCGCCTTCTCGCCGTGACGATGGCGATGACGGCAACGACGGCGGAAACACCGGCGGACAACCAAGGCCCGAGCCCCGCCCGTCCAGTCCAAAAAAATATTCCACGGCCATCGCCTTGGCCATGCTTTCCATTCTGATGTTTTTCATGGTGCTGACCGCGGCATTCGTTGTCTTGCGATTTAACAATCTTCACACCTGGTCCGCTATTCGCTTGCCGTCGATTCTGTGGGTGAATACCGCGGCACTTTTGGCAAGCAGCGCAACTCTCGAACTGGCCCGGCGCAAACTGCGAGTGGACAGTCTGCGCGGATTCAAACAACTGTGGGCGCTGACCACTATTCTAGGAATAATTTTTCTCGGAGGGCAGGTGATTGCCTGGCGCCACCTGGCGGCAGAAGGCGTTTACATGGCTTCACGCTTATCGAGCAGCTTCTTTTACGTATTCACCGCGCTTCACGCAGCGCACCTTCTCGGGGGAATTTGCGCGTTGCTGTATGTGGGACTGCGCAACTTCGAAGCCGCGCGCGTCAGCCGCTTCGTCGCTGCGGAAGTTACGTCTTACTACTGGCACTTCATGGACGGATTGTGGCTGTTTTTGCTGGCGTTACTTTATTTTGGGCAGTGATTTGATCGAGCGGTGAACTGGCGTGCAAAAACGCGGTGCTCGCGTTCAGCCACTGTAGAATTCGGCGATCGCTTGGACGACACGCTGCACCTGCTCTTCGCTCAACTCCGGAAACATCGGCAGCGACAATACTTCATCCGCAGCGCGTTCCGCTTCCACGAATGCTCCTCTGCCAAGTCCGAGTTTTGTGTAAATCGGCTGCAGATGGAGCGGTACGGGATAGTAGACGGCATTGCCGATCTTGCGTTCACTCAGAAACTTCTGCAGCTCGTCCCGCCGCGGAACGCGAATCGTATATTGGTGGAAAACGTGTTCATACCCTGCTGGGATTTGAGGCGTTCGAACCGCCTTTACCGGCTCCAGTAATCTTGTATACATTGCCGCATGGCTACGCTGCTTGAATTTCATCCAGCCGGCTGTTCCATCCCGGCTCAACGCTCGTGTACCGCGAGGACTGCCCGTGATTTCGCAGCGTTCGAAGCCTGGCATCCATTTCCGCGGAATTGGTCACAATCATCCCCGCATCGCCGTAAGCGCCCAAATTCTTGGTCGGGTAAAAACTGATACATCCGACGTCGCCCAGTGCCCCAGTTGGTTTTCCCTTGTACGTCGCGCCGATAGCCTGGGCATTGTCTTCGACAATCGGAATGGCGTGGGATTTCGCGGCGTCGCGGACGGCATCCATGTCCGCAGCAAGGCCATACAAATGGACTACCAGAATGGCACGCGTACGCGGTGTGATGCGTTTGGCAATTTCATTCGCGTCAATGTTGAACGTATCGGGCTCGGTGTCCGCAAATACGGGCGTCGCGCCCAGCGCGCTCACCGCGCCTCCGGTCGCCACAAACGTAAATGGCGGCAGAATTACTTCGTCACCGGCTCCAACTCCAACAGCGCGCAACGCCAGGATCAATGCATCAGTCCCGGAAGCCACACCGACGCCGTGTTTTACACCGCACAGCTCAGCGATCTCAGATTCCAACGCCGCGCCTTCGCTCCCAAGCACAAACCGTTGCGAAGCCATCACTTCTGTAACCGCGTCGCGAATCTCGCCACCAATCACGGCATACTGCGCCGCTAGGTCCATTTGTGGAACTGCTTCGAATTCAAACATGGTTTTTCGTGTGGAACTCATCGCGCCTTAAGCCAGAGCTCAGTATACGTCACCAGGTTTTGCAGGTCCGATGCAGACTTTTCGGCGAATTGAATTTCAGGATTGCAGGTTTCGTAAATGCGCCAGCCGGAACGGCGATCCCAGGTTGGCGCGCAGTTCTGCCCAATGCTCTTCCGGAATGGAGAGAAATACTTCAACTACTTTAGGATCAAACTGCGTTCCCGAGCAGCGCTGAATTTCCTCTCTCGCGTGAGACATTGGCAACGCCCGGCGATACGGGCGGTCGCTGATCATGGCGTCCATGCTGTCAGCAATGGAGAATATTCTGGCGCCGAGCGGGATTTGCTCGCCCTTCAGTCCACGCGGGTA
>WNFR01008359.1_pt1 | contig 10467 bp, 8 predicted proteins | sample 5400221 | NCBI WGS metagenome assembly WNFR01 (sample SAMN13153357, study PRJNA577476) | soil metagenome | isolation source: 40 cm soil under Madrone tree | place: USA:California | collected 2016-06-14 | reverse complement strand
GTCGGCCATTTGGATGTTGATGCGCCGATCGCCGCCGGCGTTGACGTTCCGGATCCACGAGTCCACCGTCAGCAGGTCCGACCAACCACCATCCAAAGCGCCAACCCCTCTTTTACCGCTGGCGGCGTCGGTTTCGGCATCCAAGAAGCCGTTTTGCTCCTGATCATCGCCAAACAGCAAATCGGCGGTCACGCCGCGGATCGTCAAGAGCTCTCGGATGGTAAGCAGTTGGCTGTTCCTCGGCAGATAGGGCGGCCGCAGAGCCGAGTAGTATTCCGCCTCCGCCCCACCTGGGGTCAGGTTATCGTCCGGGTCCCGCCAATCAATAATCGCGGCCACCGTGTCCGGAGAAATTCCAGGCAGCTTGCTCAGTTCTTCGGGTCGCGCGTAGTTGACGTTGAGGCGGCTTTCCTGGTCACTGATGCCATAGACGGTTCCGCCGCCCTCCTCTTGGGAGCCGTGGCGGAAAACGCGGAATTCACCTCGACCCAGCGCTATGTCACGGAATTCCTCGGCAGCATCGTAGAGCGCGCCAGTGTGATTCTTACCCGTCCGCCTCCTCTCCATCGCATCCTGCAAGAGCAGCGCCTTTGCCTTTTCGACGCCGGCCAGCGCCAGGTAATGCGCCTGAATCCGATCTCCATAATTCTTCACTACGGTCAGGTCCATCCGCGCGGTGTGCAGAACCCCGATCACGATGATGGACAAAAGCGCCAGGCACCAAAGAACGCCGACAAGGATGGAGCCTTGAACTCTCGCGGTCCTCAGGCAGCGGGGTGGCGTTGAAACGCCAAATTCCAACATCCAAATTCCAGAGAAGTTCCAAGTCCCAAACTCCAGATGCCGCATCTCGAAGGGCCGGCTGGCAACTTCAGAATTTTGAGCTTTGAAAATTGGGATTTCTCTGGAATTTGGATGTTGGAATTTGGAGTTTTTCATTTCCTGCCTCCGCTCGCTGCGCCTTCCAGCGCCTGGCCGTTGCTGTCCACCGCCCCTGTGCCGGAAGCATCGGTAGAGAAACCGGATTGCGAAGCGCCGGCCAGGTTCAACCGGACCACCGTCTGAAATGCCAGCGGCGCTTCGGCGACAGTCCCGGCCGGCGGCGCGTTGGTTCCAGCTTGCGGGTGGGGATCGAACCAGAACGTGGCCCGGACGGCTTCGGGCATCCCGGACAGATTCGGGGCCAGAGGGGTGGAACTCTTTTCCTTGCGGCGATCCTTCATCTCACCCCAGGTGTCGTACCAGTCAAAGCCGTCGTAGTATTCAAACCTGACCCCGCGCAGGCCCCGCGCGATTAGCTCGCGGGTGCCGCCGGAGAGTGGATTGAGGGCGATGGTAGGATTGCGCCGGCGCCACAGGCTGACCCGCCCGGACTCGCCTTCTCTTTCGACGAAGTAACTCATTTCGCAAAAATCCCCCTCGCGAGGCCGGCGCGGAATGTAATTGTGCGTGGCGAAATCGAGGTTGTCCGCCTCCATCTCGTCCAACATCCGGTGCATGCCCAAAAACTCAAAGTCCTTGGAGAGCGGGCAGGCGGAGCGAAGGTCGCCGCTCAGCATCGCCATCGCGACCCGCGCGTTTTGAAGCACCTCGGCTCGCGGTTCGATCAGCTTCTGGCCGGAGATGGCCGCGTTGAGACAGAGGTAAGCCGCACCCAGAATCATGGCCATGAGCGAAGCGCTGATGACCAGTTCGATGAGCGTGAAAGCGGAACAATGCGATTTGGGGCTTGATTCTCCCTTGGAGCTTGGAGCTTGGAGCTTGGAGATTATCATCGCTGCCTCCCTTCTCGCTTTCTGGATCTATCGGGATTCTTCTGAGCGTTGATTTGTGCGCCGGCCGTCTGAAGGTCGGCGGGGTCGAACAACAGGGTGCGCAGTTCGTAGATGGGTTTGCCGGTTCGAGAGTTCTCGACCACGACCTCGATCTCGTGCAACCCAACGACGGAGGTGCTCGTGATGGTCTGCTTCCATTGATATTGAGCCAGGTCTTCGCTGCATTGGCCCTCTTCCACGCCGTCATAGAGGTAGCCTTCGGCGCGCAACGTCTCGATGCGGCCGGCGGCGAGCAAGGCGGCGCCGGTTTGCAGCTCGGATTCTTTGCTGGAACTGAGCGCGGTCGTAATGCCTTGGGTGAGGCCCACCAGAGCGACAGCGAGGATCGCGACGGCGCACATCACTTCGACGAGCGAAAAGGCGGAGGCATCCCTTTCCACGAACCGGGGGTTCAAAACTGTGTCGCACCTACGACAAAGTTTTGTACCACGGAGTTCAAGGCCACCATGCGCGATTTTCAAACCGTGCAAGCTCCCCACAGACCGCAAGGTCCTTCTCCCTCTCCTCCCCTGGAGGAGAGGGCTGTGGAGAGGAGGCCCTCCCAGGCCACTCGCGCCCAGGTCCGTGGCGAGGGAGCGCCCTGATCGCAAATTGAAAGTGGAGAATTTCAAATTTGGGCTTTAGTGTCCGCCGGAATCAACGATCTGCACCCGGGCCGTGATGGGATTTACTCGCAGGATAAGCTGGAAGCCGGCCCGGTCGCGCAGCAGAATTTCCAGCGGATCGGCTGTGCCGTCAGGGTAAAAGGCGATGGCGTCGTCCGGAACAGCCATCGTCGAATCGTCTTCAGTCCCAGCAAGGTTTTCCAGGTTCGACCCATCAGCCGGTTCTTCCCTCGGCCGCTGCACCTGAAGCGAAATGCGATGGTCCAGAGCCCCTTCCGCGCCGGAGAGATCGCCGAGCGGAACGAATCCGTTCAAGGTCTCTCCACCGCGAGAACGTCCATCGATGAAATAGCGCCCGCTCAGCCGGTCGAGCCGGACGCGGTGAACCTGGTTCAAGCTGACGGCCCGGCTGTAGGCCAGGTCAAAGACGCTGATCAAGTTGCGCGCGCTGGAGCGTAGCAGGGCGTCTTCGTAGCTGCCGCGCATTTCCGGGATGAGCATGGCAGTGAGCACGCCAATGATAGCCAGCACAACAACCAGTTCGATCAGGGTGAAGCCTGCGAAGGTAGGGCGCGTCACTCCGCGCGCGCCGCTGGTCATGCGCGAACCTCGTAGATTGGACCGGGCTTCAGCTCTCGCGGCGCGCACGGAGTGACGCGCCCTACCACCGGTGAATCTGCAATTTGCAATTTTCAATTCGCTCCTCCCGCTCTCACTGCCAGTTCCCAATGTCCGCGTTTGGTCCCTCGCCGCCGTCGGCCCCATCGGCGCCACGGGACCAGACGTCAAAGCCCGTGGGACGATGGGTACCGGGACAACGGTACTGATAAGGATGGTCCCACGGATCGTTGCGGAGGATTTTAATGTAAGGGCCGCGCCATTTGTTTTCCTCGCCAGCGGGAGGTTCGAGCAGGGCCTTGAGCCCTTCTTCGGTCGTAGGATGGCGGTCCATGTGGACGAAGAACGTGTCGAGGGCCGTTTCAAGGGCGGCGACATTCCCAGCGGCGGCTTTAGCTTTGGCATCCTGAGTCGTCCCTGCGAACTGCGGGATGATAAACGCCGCCAGGATGCCGATGACCACCATCACGACCATGATTTCCATGAGGGTGAACCCGCCCGATCCCTGGCAGTGACGGCGCGGATAGGGGCGGCGAAACTTCAAATTCCAAGCTCCAAATTCCAGAGAAGCTCCAGACCCCAAGTCCCAACAACTGGCCATGCGTGAACCGGGGGCGGAGGGTCGGAGCGGCTCAGCGGGATTGAACACGGCCCGCGCGGGCTGGTGTTGGAGCTTGCAGTTTGAAGCTTCTCTGGAATTTGGAGCTTGGAGTTTGGAGCTTCCGTCCCGCTCCTCCTGTCCCGCCCGGATGATGGAATTCGTTCTCATACTTTGTCCTGTAGATGGCCCCTTTAATGGATCGCTTTGCTCATCTTGAAGATGGGCAGCAGCAGAGCGATCACCATGAAGCCGACCAGCGCGCCCACTACCAGGATCAACGCCGGCGCCAGCAGCGAGATCAGCGTCTTGGTCCGCGCCCGCATGTGGCGCTCTTCCAACTCGGCGACCTTCAGCAACATCTCGTCCAGTTTGCCGCTTTCTTCGCCGACGTTGATCATTTGGACAACCGTCCTGGGGAACAGGCCCAGTTTGCGCAGCGGCGTGGCCAGCGAATCGCCGCCGCGGGTTTCTTCCGCCACCTGCGCGATCTGTTTTGCCAGCACCAGGTTTCCGATGGTGTCCTCGACAATTTTCAGCGCCGGCAGCAGCGAGACCCCGCTCCTTGCCAGCGTGCCGAGCGTGCGCGCGAAACGGCTCAACGCCGCCGCGCGAAAGACCGAGCCGATCACCGGAAGCCGCAGCTTCGCCCGGTCCCAGGCTTCCGCGCCTTTGGGCGTGCGCCGATACCACCATCCCCCGCCAATGATACCCCCGAGCGCGAGCAGGATTAGCAGCCAGTGCTGGTGCAGCGTTTCGCTGATTTTCAGAAGGATGCGCGTAGGCAACGGCAGTATCGCTAACATTTCCTGGAGCATGCTGAACAACCGCGGCAGCACCACGGTCATCAGGATCGTAACCGTGAAGATGCCAAAGCCGAGGACGAAGACGGGATAAGCCACCGCCGTGACAACCTCGCTGCGGACTTCGTCCTCATGTTCGAGCAGCGCCGCAAGATCCGTCATGACTTTGGGCAGCGCGCCGGCTTCTTCGCCGACCCGAACCATGCTGGCGTAAAGTTTGCTGAACAGCTTGGGATGCTCTTCCAGCGCGGCGGAAAGCGAGGCGCCTTTGCGGACGGAATCGGAGATTCCCAAAATCAGGGATTTCAGCGCCGGATTCTCCTCCTCCTCACCCAATCCATCCAGGGCTTGGGGAATGGGGATAGCAGCGGCCAGCAGCGAACTCATCTCGCGAGTGAAGGCGGTGATTTCCTTGCGCTTGATCCGCCTGCCTAAATGAAAGCCAGAAGCGGAGGATTCTTTGAGTTCCAGGGAAGGAGGTTCGCTCCGTCTGGTTATCCCGTCCTGCGGCACGGTAACGGCATCGAGGCCGGAAGGAAAGAGTCCGCGTTTGCCCAGAAGTTGCAATGCCATCTTGCGGTCTTCCGCCTCGATAACCCCACTCACAGCCGAGCCGTTTCCCTCGATGGCCTGGTAGCGGAAAGTGCTCATTCCAACAAGTCACCCGAGGAGACCCTCAGGATTTCCCCCAGTGAAGTGACGCCCGCCGCAGCCTTCTGCAGGGCATCCTGGTGCATGGTGAGCATGGTCTTTTGAGCAGTGGCCCTCAGCTCGGCGTTCGACCGCTTTTGCAGAATAAGCTCCCTCAGTTCAGGCGTAATCGGCAGCAGTTCGAAGATGCCGATCCGGCCTCGGTAGCCAGTGTCCCGGCACTCCTCGCATCCCTTTCCGCGATAAAAGGGACCTTGCAGCTTCTGGGCGCCCAAGGCTTCCAACTTGTCACGGACGGCTGGGGGGACTTCGGATTCGACGCGGCAACTGGGACAGATTCTCCGAACCAATCGCTGCGCCAGCACTCCCTCCAGCGACGAAGAGATTAGGAAGGCCTCGACGCCCATATCCAGGAGGCGCGTAACCGCCCCGGTCGAGTCGTTGGTGTGCAGAGTGCTGAACACCTGGTGGCCGGTGAGTGCCGCGCGGATGGCAATCTCGGCGGTTTCCGAGTCACGGATTTCCCCGACCATGACGACATCCGGGTCCTGCCGGAGAATCGAGCGCAGACCGTTGGCAAATGTGAAATTGCGGCTGGGCCGCACTGGAATCTGGGCAACTCCCGGCAGCTCGTATTCGACCGGGTCTTCAATCGTCAGGATTTTTAGCTCCGGCGAGTAAATGCTTTGGAGGATGGAATAGAGGGTAGTGGTCTTGCCGCTGCCAGTCGGGCCGGTGGCCAGGAACAGGCCGTGCGGTTTTTCCACCAACCGCGACAGCAGTGCCGCGCGTTGGTCATCGAGCCCTAGTTCCTGGGCGGTCAGCACCCGGGAATTCTTTTCCAGCAGCCGCAGCACCATGCTCTCGCCATAGATCGTGGGCATAGTGCCGACGCGGATATCCACTCGCGCGCCGCGGTGATGGATCTGGATATGCCCATCCTGCGGCATGAACCGTTCGGCGATGTTCATGTCCGCCATAATCTTGATGCGGGAGATCAGCGCCGCGTGGAGCTGTTTGGGCGGGGGCGGCTTTTCCTGCAACAGTCCGTCAACCCGGTACCGCAACTGGAGGCTGCCCTCGAACGGCATCAGGTGGATGTCGCTGGCCCGTTCGCGCAAGGCGGTAGAGATGATGAGGTTGACGAGGTTGATGACCGTCGGTTCATTGGCCAGCACCTCAATGTCGTGCAGGTCTTTGCTCTCGAGCGCCGGCCCCCGTTCCGGGTGGAGGCCTTCGATCATCTGCTCCACCGTGATCTGGTAGCATTCGGCGATCTTTTCCAGCAACTCGGCCCCTGGCGCCTCGGTCTCCTCCACCTCCAAACCGCTTAGCAGGCGGATGTCATCAATGACTCGCTGGTTGCCCGGCTCGGCGGTCGCCACGTGGAGGGCGCCTTGATCAATCTTGAATGGCAGAACCCTATGGCGTTTGACGAAGTCGGCCGGCAGGGCCCGCAGCGCCTCCGCCGACACGGCGAGCCGGGCGACGCTACCCACCTGGCCATTGGAACCAGGCCGCTCAAGGACGCCCTCCGTCTCCTGACGTAATGGGTTCAGGTTATCCACTGACTCTGAACGGGATAGGCTCATCTCTCGACAAAAGCGTGACTCGCAGCTCCAGCAAACGGGGCAACAGCTTCGATCGTAGAAATTAGCGTCTCTTAGTCAACCAGCAAATATCGGGTCAACCAGCCACGCGCCCGCAGGACTCCACTCCTGCCGTGATCAGAGCCGCCCATGACCGGCCAACCATCGGATATTGCAAGTATTGACAACTGAGAGACGATAAAGTTGCAGAAAATGTTCAATTCATTGGTTCCGCACGAACAACTTCCCGGGCAGTTGTTTGACCAACCGCTTCATCTCCAGGCTGAGCAGCGCAACGGACACCGCCGAACTGGGCAGGCCGCTCTTGCGGATGACCTCGTCTATACTCAATTCTTCGTGATTTAGCATGTCGTAAACCTGTTGCTCGTTCCCGGAAAGCTCGATGGCCGGAAGGACCCCTGTTTCGCTCGGGGCCGCCGGGCGGTTGCTGGCGGGGAAAAGGTACTCGAACTCGGTCAAGATGTCTTCGGCGCTCTCGCACAGCTTCGCTCCCTTTTTGATCAACTCATGGCAGCCCTTGCTGCGCGGCGAGTCAATCCGGCCAGGCACGGCGAAAACCTGCCGGCCATACTCCGTCGCGAAATGCGCGGTAATCAGCGCGCCGCTGGTGAGATTGGCCTCCACGACAACTGTGCCGAGGGTCATGCCCGCGATGATGCGGTTGCGGATCGGGAAAGATTGTTTGTCGCCGGGCCGGTTGAAGGGGAATTGGGTGAGCATGGCGCCATTAGCGGCGATCCGCTCGAACAACTCCACATTTTCCGGCGGTGCTACGAGGTTTATCCCTGTGCCAAGGACTGAGATGGTTCTGCCTTTGCCGGTCAGCGCGCCCTGGTGCGCTGCCGTATCAATGCCGCGCGCGCCGCCGCTCACCACCGTCACGCCGACGTAAGCCAGTTGATAAGCCAGCCTGCGCGCGGCTTCGATGCCATAATGAGTCGTCATGCGCGAGCCGACCATGGCGACCGCGTTTTTGTCCTTGGGCAACAGCTCGCCTTTGACGTAAAGCACCAGCGGCGGATCGTAGATCTGTCGCAGCAGTTCGGGATACTCCGTGTCCGCCTGGCTCACAATGCGGCAGCCGAAATCGCTGATGCGTTTCAATTCGCTGCCTAGATCAATGTTCTTTTCCCAGCCTGCGATCGCTTCGGCGGTTTCCGCGCCAATATTTCGGACCTGAAGCAGTTGTTGTTTCGAGGCCCGCAGGATAGCGGTCGCATCCCCAAAATGTTCGAGCAATTGCCGCGCGCGGATGGGGCCGACGTGATCTACCATGTTCAGCGCCACCAGCGCCTCTCTAGGCTCCATGGAAAAGGGGATAGCAGGTTTGATCGCGCCGTGCAAGCGCAAGACGGGGGTTCGTAAAACAAACGTTCAATACCGCTTCCCACCTGTTTTCTGGCAGACTTATGTGGATTTGGGGCGAACCTTCGGCCCACTACGACGAACGTTTATGAAAAAGCGATTCTCTTACTCCTCGCACCCTCTTCTGTCGCCCACCGCCCTTGCCGCCTCCCTCGCCCTCCCGCTATTCGCCGCCGCAGCGCCCTCGGACGCCGCGCGACCGCCCGGCGCCAGTGATCCCGGCGCCGCCTGGCAGCGCGAATGCGGCGCCACCCACGACCAGCGCATGCGATGGTGGCGCGAGGCCCGCTTCGGCATGTTCATCCATTGGGGCGTTTATTCGGTGCCCGCGGGCACCTGGAAGGGCGAACAATCCAGGCACATCGGCGAATGGCTCATGCTCGATTACAAAATCCCCGTCGCGGAATATGCCGCGCTGACGCAGCAGTTCAATCCCGTTAAGTTCAACGCCGGCGAGTGGGTTCGCTTGGCGAAGAATGCGGGCATGAAGTACATCGTCATCACCTCCAAGCACCACGACGGTTTCGCCATGTTCCATTCCGCAGTCAGTCCGTATAACATTTATGACGCCACGCCCTTCAAGCGCGATCCGCTCAAGGAACTGGCCGAAGCCTGCCGCAAGGAAGGCATCCGGTTCGGCTTCTATTATTCCGAGGCCCAGGACTGGCATCATCCCGGCGGCGCGGCGGCCAAAGGCGGCCATTGGGACCCCGCCCAGGATGGCAGCATGGACGACTACATTGATAAGATCGCCGTGCCGCAAGTGAAGGAACTGCTTTCAAACTATGGCAAGGTGTCAGTCCTTTGGTGGGATACGCCCGTCGGCATGACTCCCGAACGCGTGAACAAACTGCTGCCTCTGCTCAAACTTCAGCCGGACATCGTCACCAACAATCGCCTCGACAAGGACAAAAAGACCGGCGATTTCTCGACACCCGAACAAAAAATTCCTCCGACCGGGATGCCGGGTCAGGATTGGGAAACCTGCATGACGATGAACTCGACCTGGGGTTACAAGTCTTTCGATAACAAATGGAAAAGTACCGAGACGCTGCTGCACAATCTGATCGATATCGCCAGCAAAGGCGGCAACTATCTGCTCAATGTCGGGCCGACCAGCGAAGGCCTGATTCCAGAGCCTTCCGTCGAGCGCCTGAAGGAAATTGGCCGGTGGATGAAGGTGAACGGCGAAGCCATCTACGGCACCACCGCCAGCCCATTCAAAGAATTGCCGTGGGGCCGTTGCACCAAGAAGGTGACCAAGGACGGCGCGACTTTATACTTGCACGTTTTCGACTGGCCGAGCGACGGAAAACTGCTGGTGCCGGGGCTGAAGAACACAATCCATTCGGCGCGGTTGCTGGCCAATGGGCGCAAGCTCTCGGCCAGTTCCAGCAGCGATGGGGTCGTCATTCCAGTGCCGGGATCTGCGCCAGACAATATCTCCTCAACGATTGTCCTGAAAATCAAAGGCCCCCTGGAAATTGCGAATTGATGAGAATGATGGGCGAAACCTCGGCCCGGATTTTTCCCGGCCAGTCTAGCCGCCGACGTCAGTCGGCGCCGATCTCCGGGCGAAGGAAGCTGGCGCCGACTGACGCCGGCGGCTACACCTCATCGGCGTCCTCTCCAGACCGTGCAATGTCCGGCCAAGGTTTATGGCAAGGTTGGCTGATCGCAGCCTTCTCCCTCCTTTGGTCCCTTCCCGGGTTGGGTTCAGGTTCCCTCGACGTGGGAGCGATTGACCGCCAGCGCGTCTTAAGGGCAGCTAACGCTGCGCTCACGCTGGAGCCGATCACGATCACGCAGCTCCGCGCCAAACTGAGCGAAGGCAGGACGAACGATTTTTACTCGAACGGAGATTATTGGTGGCCCGATCCATCGAAGCCGGACGGCTTGCCTTACGTCCAGCGGGACGGGGAATCGAATCCCCAAAATTTTTCCGAGCATCGCAGATGTGTCGCGCAACTGCGCGACGCGGTGGCGGCGCTGGGAGCGGCGTACAAGCTCACCGGCGAAGATCGTTACGCCGCGAAATCCGCCGAGCTCTTGCGCGTTTTCTTTCTGGACCCGAAGACGCGGATGAACCCGCATTTGAAATTCTCGCAGGCGATTCCGGGTCGCACGCCCGGCCGGGGCACCGGGATCATTGACACTCTGCACCTGGCCGAGGTGCCGCTCGCCATCGAGGCGATGCAGAAATCGCCGGCCTTTCCCCAGGAAACCCTGGCGGGACTGAAGGATTGGTTTCGCGCTTACACGGAATGGATGACCACCAGCCAGAACGGCAAAGAGGAAGCCGCGGCGGGGAACAATCACGCCGTCGCGTTCTGGCTCCAGGTCGCCGCGTTTTCCGGATTGACCGGCGACGAATCGAAACTG
>WNFR01008356.1_pt1 | contig 10468 bp, 13 predicted proteins | sample 5400221 | NCBI WGS metagenome assembly WNFR01 (sample SAMN13153357, study PRJNA577476) | soil metagenome | isolation source: 40 cm soil under Madrone tree | place: USA:California | collected 2016-06-14 | reverse complement strand
ACTCGCGCGGCACGCTCGAGCTGCTCGGCCGGAATCATCGCGAGCGGAGACTCGATCCTTTCACCCGCAGGCAGAAAGAGAGACTGCTGCAGCTGCGCGATGCCATGGTCGATTCCATGGCCGGCGTGGCGCAGGACACATTGCGTTCGCGCGCGGAAGGCAGCGAAGCGTCCGCCTTTGGCATGCATCAGGCCGATGCCGGCTCGGACGCCTACGATCGCGACTTCGCCTTGAGTTTGCTCTCGCAGGAGCAGGACGCGCTTTACGAAATCGATCAAGCCCTGAAACGAATCGAGCTCGGCACCTACGGGGTGTGCGAAATGTCGGGCAAACCGATCCCGCACACGCGACTGGAAGCGATTCCATTCGCACGTTTCACGGTCGAGTGCCAGTCGCAGCTCGAGAAACAGAATAAAGCCTCACGTGTCCGACAATCGGTCACTTCGCTCTTCGGTTTGACCGAGGAGGAGGGAGGCGAAGCCGAGGAAGAGGAAGCCGCACCGGCCGAAAATAAAGAATAATAATCATGGCGCAGGAAATCATCACTCTGGAGTGCACCGAAGCAAAGGCGCTCGGCAAACCGGTCTCGCGTTACATGTCTTCTCGAAACAAGAAGAGTCCGCGCACGCCCAATCGTCTTGAGAAAAAGAAATACAATCCATTTCTCAAACGTCACACTCTGCACCGCGAGACCAGGTAATTGTCGATGCAACCTAAAACCGCCAAACGCCGTTCCGCTTTCCGTCGCGCCAATCGCATCATGCCGCGGCGCCGGATCGACATCGCCGTGGAAGCGATCGACTATAAAAATCCCGATCTCCTGAAAAAATTCGTCACCGAAAGTGGCAAAATTCTTCCCCGCCGCGTCACCGGCATGCCGGCGCACATGCACCGCAAAATCACTCGCGAAATCAAGCGCAGCCGCTCAGTCCTGCTGATGAAATAGTTGTAGAGCGCTGTGCCAAGCGCCTGTTTTTTGGTTCGGCGTTTGACACAAACGCCGCCACAACCTCGTCATCCCGAGCGAACTCAAGGGATCTCGTAGTCTCCACGCGAAGTTCGGAAGCGCCGCATTTATTTCCGTCGGCCATAGACGGCCGCTACAGATCTACACTTTCCGCGTGCGTTCGCCTTGTTCGATCAATTTCCAGAACTCGCGCGTCTCACCAAGCTGCGCGTCTTCCGACGTTGGCAATTTGCTGCGGAAAAGAAAATCGCGCAGCGTGTTTTTGTGCAGGACGCGATGAACGGTGATTCCTTGGTCGGTCTTTTCGAAATAAATCCGGTAATCTTTCGCGCGGTAGCGGTGTAACTTTTTCCCCTCGCGCTCGATTACGCCGAATCGCCTGGTATCGAGATGATCAATGTCTTCCGGCAAAATTTGAAATTCGGCCAGAAGATCGAGCTGCAATGACTTCGGTAAAGCCGAGATTTCCGCCGCACTCAGCTCGTTAAAAATGATCTGGAACATCGACATCAAACGTATACGCGCCGGACGCGTGCGCCAATGCGCGTCGTGATCTCCCAGGTGATCGTGCCTGCCCGCTCCGCCAGTTCGGCCGCCGAAATTTCCTGATCGCCCTGGCGGCCCATTAAAATCGCTTCATCGCCCACTTGCGCATTGTCGATATTGCTCACGTCAATCATCATGAGGTCCATCGTCACTCGCCCGAGCAACGGACAACGCCGGCCGCCAACCAAAACCGCCGCGTCGCTGTTGGAAAGATGTCGCGGATAACCATCGGCATAACCGGCCGTGAGCGTCGCGACGCGCATTCTTCTCGGCGTGATAAATGTGCGACCGTAACTGATCGAGCTGCCTTTCGGCATGTCGCGAATGAGACCAATCCGCGTTTTCCAAGTCATGACTGGCCGCAAAAGTTTTTGGAACTCTGGCAAAGGAGAAATGCCGTATAGTATGATACCACCGCGTACGATGTCGAAGGTCGGACCGGCAAAAGCGAGCACGCCTGCACTCTGTAAGACATGGACTTTGTAATCGCCGGAAACGTCGGATCGAAATTCCTGAACAAGTTTGCGGAATCGCAAAAGCTCCTCGCGCGTATATTCCGCATCTTCGTTTGCAACCGGCAGATGCGAAGAAACGCTGTGCACTTGGACGTTTGGTAGGGCGGACACTTTTTTGAAAAGAGCGAGTGCGTCGTTCTCCGGAACACCCATGCGTCCCATTCCCGTGTCGATCTTAAAATTGATTGCGACCGCGCCCGTGCGCGCGAGACGACTAAAATCTTCCGCTTCTTCAAGGGTTGAGATCGACGGAATGAAAGCGCGCTCAACGATTGTCGATCTTTCATTCGGCAGCGCTGGGCTGAGAATGACGATTGGATGAGCGAGTGAATCTCGAAGCGTGATCGCTTCCTCCAGATTGGCCACGCCGAACATTTGCGCGTCATTCGCAAGCGCTTCGGCCACGCCCACCATGCCGTGCCCATAGCCGTTCGCTTTCACAACCGCAAGCAGCTCGGCTGGTCCGATGCGCTCGCGCACCGCCGCAGCGTTATGTCGCAGCGAGCTGCGGTCGATCTCAGCCCAACATCGATATCTCTCCGTGGTCATAGAACAACTTTCGCTCTTTTCGGCATCGTGATGTGCGGCTCGCGCAAATAAATTGGCTCAAGCGGCGGCGATGCAAAATTGCGACACGAATCCTGTGCAAGTCCAGCCAGCACCGTCGCGGAAGGATAAGCAATCACCGCACGCTTAAACTGCGGAAGTTTCTCCGAGGCAAAGATCGACAGGTTGTCTTCCAACTTGTCGATCTTGTCTCGCAATTCAATTTCGCTGAATAACGTCGGACCTTCGATTAAATCGTTGGCGCGAACGCGCGCAAAGAAAAAGGACTGCCGGCGCGCGTCACCGACGACGCAGTACTCGTCTTCGCCGGTCTCCATCGCACAGATCGAGGGAAACCCGATGAGCCGCACATTCGACGCGATCTGTAAACCAATCGAAGCTGAGATCGCAATCCGCACTCCAGCATACGACCCAGGTCCCAAACCGACGACAATCGTGTCCAGCGCACCAAACTGTTCCCGGATGTCTGCCAGATTTTTGAAAAACGGTCCGGAATCTTTGCGATCGTTTAGCCATTCGCGAAAGAGCTGTTGTCGATCTTGGTCAAGCCAGGCGATGCCGCCGCGCGTAGTGGAAAGTTCGAGCGCAAGAGTTTTCATCTCCCGTACTGTCGCCATGCTATACGTGATTCACGTATAGCATTGTCTCGTGTAACGATGGCGCGCTTGTTTTCCGATTTTATTTCGAAGGAAATCCATTGCGCCTGTTCTGGAATTGATTCCGGCACCTTGTCCGCCCATTCAATCACCGAAAGGCCCGCGCCGAAAAAATAATCGTCCAAACCGAGCCGAACGATCGATTGACGATCTTCAAGCCGGAAAAAATCAAAATGATAAACCGGCAAGCGCCCGCCAGCGTATTCGTGCACGATCGTAAATGTAGGACTTGTGACTGGCGCCTTGCTGCCTAATCCGGCGACTAGACCTTTGACGAATTGCGTTTTCCCTGAGCCGAGCTCGCCTTTCAGCGCGAGCATCGAGCCCGGGCCTACTCGTTTGGCCAATCGCCGGCCCAATGCCTCCGTCTCCGCCGGGCTATTTGAAATGAATGTAGCCACGGAGCGGTTGCGGGTCGCGGATTGCGGATTGCGGAATTAAGCAGCCGATGCGCGTAAGTGGAAGTTTGGGAAATTTTCGGCGCCACCTCATTTGCAAACGAGCGCTGTCGCGCGGCGAAATGGCGAAGAGCAGTTCGTAATCTTCCCCGTCTGAAATTGCATTGTCGATCGTAGCGGCGCGATTGAGCGGCAGGTTCTTCTCGTCGATTTTGAAGCCGACTTTGCTGGCGCGCGCGAGTCTCGGAAGATCGGCGCCAAGGCCGTCGCTCAGATCGATCATGGCGTGAAGTGCGAAATTCTTTGTCAGCCAGCGGGATTCCTCGATCCGCGGAACGAATCTTAAATGTCTTCTTCGATTCGCTCCACCGAGTCGGCCGCTCAGGAAAAGATCATCGCCGATTTTTCCGCCGCGGCGCAATACGCATCGGCCTCTCTCGACGAACCCGGCAACGCTGACCGAAATGACGGCGGGACCTCGTGTGCCGCTGGTCTCGCCTCCAACAATGCTGACGCGAAACCGCGCCGCGGCCCGGCTTAAACCGCGATAAATCTTTTTTACCCAGTCGTCCTTTGTTTCCTTGGAGACGATGAGCGTAATCAAGGCAAATTGGGGCACAGCGGAAGTCGCGGCGAAATCGCTTAGCGGGCGCATCATTGCCTTCCAACCAACATCGAGCGCGTTGGCTTGGCTCAAAAAGTGGACGCCTTCGACCACGCAATCGGTTTTGAGCACAAGAAAATTTCGGCCGACGGGATTTTCTACTAATGCGCAGTCATCTCCCGCGCCTGCGAAAACGGATCTCCGAGGAGGGAGATGCGGCAAGAGTTGAGCGAGCAACCGGTCCTCGCCGAGCTCATTCAGTTTCATTGCGAGAAGAGCTCTGGAAATGCAAGTAAGGTGAGCGACACCGAATTAAAAAGCGCGTGCATCGTCATTGAAACGAGAATGGAGCCGCTCCATTCGTAGGCAATTGTGAAACAGCTTCCCAGAACAAAGAGCGGCGCGAAGGAAGGCAGATGGGTGTGCACGGCCGCGAAGAGCAGAGCATTGGCGGTGAGCCCGAAAAAGCGCCCGAAAAAGCGCTTCAGCACGCCATAAAGAAAGAAGCGAAAAAGAAATTCCTCGGCGGCGGGGGCGACCACGACGGCGAAGATAATGATTATGATCCGCTGTTCGATAGTGCGCGAGCCGTTGAAAAGCTCGACGATGCTTTGCTTGCTGGAACCGCTTCCGAGAAGGCGCTGCGTGATCGCATCGGCCAGGGCAATTAAAGGGTAAGCCGCCAACATGAGGATTGTTCCCGTGCTGAGAGCGCGAAGAAAACTGGTTTGGGAAAAACCGCCCAACAAATTCAGATCGAACCCGCGCAGTCTCAAAAAGGCGACCACAACTAAAACGATGCCGAGGGTGAAGAGAAGATTTTCTACGAGGACGCGGCCGTTGAACTGCTGGACCGATGGTTTTGAAACCGACGCCAGAACGCCAAACAAAAGCAAAAAAGTCAGTCCGGCGGCAAGAACCGCTTCCGGAAGGCCAAATCTCGTGGTCGATCCGTTGGGAGATGTCGATCTTCGCCCGCTGATCTGCCGAATGAGCGAAACGTAAATGTAGAGCCCGGCAACAAGCAGCAGCGCATTGGCGACGCTTCCGAGCGCCAATAGGAAGGTGGCAGACAGCATGCTCCGCCTACGGAGCGTAATAGCTCGGCAGGAAATACGCGCGCCCCGTTTCCAACTGCGGGACGAGCTGCTTTGGAAGCTGGAGTTCGATCTTCGAATCCGCTTGCCCGAATGCGCGAATGAAACGACTCAGGCTGAAGGGCGGGCCGTACTTCACGATTTTCGCTTCCGGCGCGTTCCCCAATTGCTTCGCTTTGACGAATGCATCTTCCAATTGGCCAATCCCATCGACCAGCTTGTGATCGAGCGCATCCCTGCCCGAGAGAATCCGGCCGTCGGCAATCGTATTGCGCAATAAATCAGCGGGGAGATTCCTCTCCTTTGCGACGATACCGAGAAATTTGTCATAGGTTTTCATAATGAAGCTTTGGACAAGATCGCGCTCCTCCGGAGTGATCGGTCGCGCGCCGTTGAGCATGTCCTTAAACTTTCCGCTTTTGAAAACGACGGAGGCGAGCCCAACTTTATTGAACAATTGCTCGTAGTTCAGAGTTTGGATGATGACACCGATGCTGCCGGTAATGGTGGTTTCGTTTGCGATCAGGAACTTGCCACCGCAGGCGATGTAGTACCCGCCAGAAGCGGCAAGCGAATCCATGTAGACAACGACCGGTTTTTTGGCACGCGCTTTGACCACGGCATTGTAAATCACATCGGAAGAAGTGACTTCTCCGCCGGGCGAATCGATTTCCAACACGATCGCCTTCACGCGATTGTCCTCGCCGGCCTGTTGCAACGCCGCTCGGATGTCGTCGACCATCGAATCGCTAATGCTTCCGGGGATTGACGAGCTGATTAAGCCTCGTAACAAGATCACCGCGATCTTGTCGGAACTTCCCCGGCTGCCTCGCTGCAACACGGTCTCGCGAAAACGAGCGAGAGGTTCTTCTTCACTCACGACACCTCCAAGCCGCTGAAAAATGAGGGCCACCAGCACAAAATTGACGAAGAGGCTGACGCAAAGGGCGACGAACAAGAAGATGTTGAGGCAACCAAGTTTGCGATCTGCCATGACGGCTGAAAAGTGGCGGAGAAGCCGCAGGCACACAAGCGACTTTTCACGCGGAGAGGTGATGCCCGCTGTCTTCAGCGGCATCTCGTAATCTTCGCCGCCGAGACGACCGCCGCCACAACGGCTTGGAAGCTGCTCAATCCCAGCTCAAGCAATCATGCATAGCAGCGGCCATCTCCTCATCAGCGAATCGGCGGCTCGCTACGTCCGGGGCTCGAAAGCGCGACGAAAAAGACGGGGCCGGCCAAAAAACGCCGCGACTGCTCAGTCAAACGACGAACTCGAACCTGCGTCTGTTGGCAGCCTCACTCGTACGAAGGCCCTCCTCCTCTCGGCCCTGCGCGTTTGGGAACTAAAATACCGGATGCGCAAATAGAGCGGCGCCAGCTTCTAGCTTGCAATTTTATTGGAACGATAACCTGGAAAGTTGCTCTCCTTCTCCGGTTCCACCTTCACGTAAATCTCACGTGGTGCGGCTTGGAAATATTTAAACAGAGCCGGACAAAGCCAGCCTTCCATTTTGAAATGATCGCTGTAGTACCAATTGCCGCCTGCTTCTTCGCGGCACCATTCCAATTTAAATTGAGAACCGGGAAACGGTGCGGCGCTAAAAATCGCGCGAAACCCGCGCTCAGCGTGTGGAATGTTGACCACCGCCTTGTCGATCATTGTATCGATTCCGGCAATGAAAGGTTCTTTGACAAGACCGGCCGCCGGATCATCAAACACCCACAAGCCTTCGTATTTGTAAGGCGCGATGACAAAGAGCGAATTCATCGGTTCCATCGTCCTGCTGCGCCGTGCAAAAATCAATCCAGCGAGAACAGCGACACCGATGGTGATTGCAGTGAATGCGCGCACAGCTACTCTTCTCTTCGATCTGCGCCCGTAGCTCAGCCGGATAGAGCAACGGATTTCTAATCCGTCGGTCGGGTGTTCGAGTCACCCCGGGCGCGCGTCACAAGATCGACAATTACGAATTTTGTTTTAGAAACATGATCTCTTCGCTGCGTCTTTTGCTTGCTCTGGTTTTCGTCTTCAGTTTCTGCACGCACGCTTCCGGCGCCGAATCATTGGAACAAACCATCGATTATCTCATCGATTACGTTGGCAAATCGAACGCCACTTTTATTCGCAACGGCATCTCCCACACCCCGGCGGAAGGAGTCGCGCACATCAAAGCCAAATACGAACATTTCAAAAGCGAAATCAAAACGCCGGAAGATTTTATTCGCTTGTCCGCATCAAAAAGTTTGCTCACGGGAAAGCCTTACCTCGTGCGCACGCCGGATGGAAAAGAAATGCATCTCGATGCGTGGCTAACCGATGCGCTGAAGCATCACCGCGACCAACTCAAATGAATCGGCATCTTCTCGCAAAAATCTTGGTTTTCTTCAACCTGTCGATCTTGACATGGGGCTGCGCGCTTAAGGTCGGCAAGCAGCCGCGCCAGGAGGTTGCACCGCTTTATTCTGCGAGCTCCCCGGAATTTCGACAATCAGCCGGTTCGTTGCTCGGGCCAAATTTTGTGGCCGGCAATAACGTCACCACGCTCGTGAATGGAAAGGAAATTTTTCCGGCGATGTTAAGTGCCGTTCGTTCCGCCAAACATTCCATCAATTTCGAGACCTACGTTTTTTGGGACGGACAGATCGCGCGCGCGTTCACTGAGGCTTTAACCGAACGTGCGCGCGCCGGTGTGAAAGTGCACGCCATTCTCGATGCCCAGGGCACGCGCAAAATGGGGGGCGAGAATCAGGAACGGTTGCGCAGCGCCGGCGTCGAGATTGTTAAATATCACAGCGCGCTCTGGCCCGATCCGCGCCGTTACAACAATCGCAGCCACCGCAAATTGCTTATTATCGATGGAAAAGTCGGTTTCATCGGCGGCGCGGGCATTGCCGACCAATGGATGGGCGACGCCGATTCGCGCGAGCATTGGCGCGACAATCACTACAAAGTCACTGGGCCGGTCGTCGCGCAATTGCAGGGCGCTTTCATGACCAACTGGCTGAAAACGCGCGGCAACGTCCTGCACAGCGCAGATTATTTTCCGCCGCTCGAAACCACCGGACCATATCTCGCGCAGGCGATCAGGAGCGGAGCGCACAATGAAAATCTCGATTTAATGTATCTGCTCGCGATCGCGTCCGCACGGAAAACGCTGCGGATCGAGAATGCGTATTTTTTGCCCGACGACCTGATGCGAAAAGAATTGATCGAAGCGGCAAAACGTGGCGTCAAAATCGAAATCGTCGTTCCCGGCAAGAAAATCGACCAAAAACTGGTGCGCGCCGCATCGAAGCGCCACTGGCCCGATTTGATTAAAGCGGGGGTTAAGATCTACGAATATGAGCCGACCATGGTGCACGTGAAGCTCATGATCGTGGATGACACCTTTGTTTCCGTCGGCTCCGGCAATTTCGATAACCGCTCGGTTCGGCTCAATGACGAAGCCAATCTCGATGTGTTAGATCGACACTTCGCCGCGCGGCAAACCCGCCTCTTCGAAATGGACAAGCGGCAATCGAGCGAAGTAACGCTCGATAAGATCGGCTCGACATTTCTCGATCCAATCAAACAGGCCGCAGGATTGTTTTCTCCGCAACTCTAAGCCGCGGCTTTCTTCCACTTCTGCTCGTGATCGAGCAGCCATTTCTTGCGCCACAACCCGCCGCCGTAACCGCAGAGCGTGCCGTCCGCGCGAATGACGCGATGACATGGGATAATGATGCACATCATGTTTTCGCCATTGGCGCGACCAACCGCGCGACGCATCTCAACATCGCCCAGTTGTTTTGCCATCCAGGAATAGGATCGCGTTTCACCCAGCGGAATCGAGCGCAAAATTTTCCACGCGCGAAGTTGAAACGGCGATCCTACTGGCGCGAGCGGGATATTGAACTCGAGATTCTTTCCGGAAAAATAATCGGCTAGTTGCGATCGAATCGCATCGAGATGTCGATGTTGGCCCGGCACAACGTTTGTGTGCAATCGCCGGCGCAAAATCGACAACTCGCGTTCCATCGCGCGCCGATCCACGAACTCAAGCAAGCGTAGACCTTCGTCGTCCGCGGTCGCGAGCATCGCTCCGAGTGGCGTCTCGATTCGTTCGGCAAACAAGCCGCCCTGTTTCTTCGCCATCGTTGGTGGTTCACCGAAAATCCGCGCGAAAGCGTCTCGAAAACCACTGGCCGATTCGAAGCCGCTACCGTTCTGCGCTTCATCCACCGAACTACCACGCCGGACCTCGCGGAGCGCAAGTCCCATCCGCCGCGCACGGTGATAAGCTTGAAATGTCATTCCGTAGTGCCGTTTAAACTGCCGCCGGGCCGTTGATGGATCGATCGACAATGCCGCCAATTCCTTGTCCGTGACCCGTCCGCCGGGCGCGCGCTCGACTTCGGCGCGCAAACGCTCGATCAACTTCGGCGGCCGCTTGTCCGGGTCCATCGGATTGCATCGCAAACAGGGACGATAACCGCCGTGCAGCGCTTCACTCGGCGTCGCGAAAAAATCGACATTCTGCCGGGCTGGTTTTTTTGCCGTGCAAGTGGGCCGGCAAAAAATTCCGGTCGTGCGCACACCAACAAAGAAGATGCCCTCGAAGCTGGAATCGCGATTGACCAACGCGCGATACATCGTGTCCGAAGGAGGAAGAAGTTCGGGTGCTTTCATATGCGTTCGATCCGAAAAGTATAACAACCGCGGGTTACGCTGCGCGCATCCACAAAGGCAATCTCGGGATTTTGCAGCAACTTTTCAATCACCGCTTCAGGTTCATTTCCGTTGACTATCTCCGCGTCGATCATGTCATGATCTGAATTGTAAGCGCGGAAGACGCGACCCTGGCGAAAGTCGGCCGGGAACTCCCGCGTCGCGCCATAACGTGCGCATGGCTCGGCGTGAACAAAGATTGGACCCGTCTCCGCATAAGGACGGCCTGGCGGGATCGCCGCAAACGGAAAAAGAATTACGCGTTCGTCCGGTTGCGCCCAGCGCAAACAATGACGGCACGGATAGCCTTGCGGTGAATCGGCGATGATGATCGCGTGATCGGACGCGCCGGATGTGGCCGCACGTCGCGCCGCTTCTGCGACCTCAGTTCTCAGTGGAACAACACG
>WNFR01008840.1_pt1 | contig 10469 bp, 9 predicted proteins | sample 5400221 | NCBI WGS metagenome assembly WNFR01 (sample SAMN13153357, study PRJNA577476) | soil metagenome | isolation source: 40 cm soil under Madrone tree | place: USA:California | collected 2016-06-14 | reverse complement strand
GAAAGAGGAACGCCTAGAGCGAGCTTAGCCTCCCTCCCCTCCGCCACGGAATTGGGGTCACTTCCAATGCCCATTGACGCCGATCACCCCTGAATCGCGTTTCTTCACCGACAGGAATCCCTGATTCTGCTCACTGTGACTGCTCTAGCGGCGCTCTACCGACATAGAAACAATTGAAACACTATTCTGGCTCGGGGGGAAATCGACCGGAAACCTGGCATTGACATCTTCCTCATCGATCGCGGACCTGACTTCCAGCGATACGAGGTCCGCCCAGCATGAGGGAGAGGAAGATGATCGTCGCAGGCAACCTCTGGAATACAAGCACAACCTTGCCGGACGACCCACCAAACATCGTCGTCGTGCGGGCGACGCGCCAGGCCAAGGCGCTTGCGCGCTCTGTCTACGTCTACCGCTTGGGATCGAAATGGCTCGTGACGAGCGACTCGAGCGAGCCGCCGTTGGACGTAGCCGTCTGGCTGGTCGCCGCGAACCAGAACGAACGCAACCATGAGACCTGAGCGGCCGTTGAACCGAGACCCATCCGCATTCCGCGAAACATGATTGAGGTTTAGCCGCCATGTCTTCATCGGACCATATCGCTCATTTGCTCGGCGCGCCGTGGTTTCTCGCCATTGAGCTGGTCGCCACGGCAGCAACCGCGGTGGCGAGTGCGATGCTCGCGCGGCGAGAAGGCTATTCGCTGTTCGGCACGCTCGTTTTGGCCGGGTTGGCGGCGGTAGGTGGCGGAATCCTGCGCGACATTCTTATCGATCGCCATCCGCTGGCCGCCCTGGCGAGGCCGGCCTACCTCTTTACCGTGATTGCCACCGTCGGTGTCTGCTATGCCGCCGTCCAGATTTACCGGGCCATCGCTGCTCCGCGTTTTTCGTCCTCCCGCCTGTGCCGCCTCGGCTCAGCCGTGGCGCGCCGCATGCCCTCGGAGGAGATTGTCCTCGTTTGCGATGCCGCGGGCCTGGGCGCCTTCACGCTGGTCGGCGTCTGGGTGGCCTTCGCCTATGGATGCGAGCCCCTGTGGTTGTGGGGTCCCTTGCTCGCCACGTTGACCACGGCTGGCGGCACCATCCTCAGGGACATCGTGCGAGCCGATTGCGGCTCGGCCATGCTTAAGACCACTTTCTATGCGGAGATCGCCGCGGTTGGTGGATTGGGGATGATGCTGGGCATCGAGGCATTCGGCGAAGACGGCCAGCAAATCCCGCTGATCGCGCTGATCGGTCTTATCGCCCTGGGCTGCGCGACAGCCCGCATCATGGCCCACATCCATCGGACTCCCGCGCTGCCGTTTGAGCCGAGGCGGCCGGCCGAGGCCCAGCCGGCGGGTGCCGCGAGGCCGTTGTCGACGCCGTCGAACCCGGCCATAACCTATCCGCATGCGCCGCGACTGGGGGCGGGTGGAGCGACGACCGCCCAGGCCGCCAACTCCAACGCCGGATTCGCGAATCCAGCCGGATTCCGTTACCCTGGAGACATTGCGTCAGGTGCAGGCCGTTCGCGTCTCCGGCAGCGGAATTGAACGTGTTCGACGATGCTCGCAGCTGACGGGTCGAGGTCAATCCCTGCGTCCGACGACGAGGGGGCTGCAATGTTGTCCGGTCTGCGCGTCGCGCACCGTCTGCTGTTGATCTATCTGCTCAGTTTTGCATCGGTCGCCTATCTCGCTTACACGCTGGTGGTCGAAAAGAACATCACCATCGAGTTTGCGTGCAAGGAGTTCCGCGGGCTTGGCTATGTCGATGTGGTCCGTCAGGCCCTGCTGTCGATCATCAGGGACGGGGGGACGGCGGCGGGCCTACGGCCCGGCGGCGACAGCGGCGGCAGCGCGACCTTGCAAACGCAGTTGGCAGCCCTGGCTCGAGCGGAGCGAGAATACGGCCATGACCTCAATACCGCCACGCTCGCCGATGCTCTCGTGACGGAGATGCGCCAGCTGGTCGCGCAAGGAACCGGCGATCCGGCCGCGCGCCGCGACCTCGTCGCGCGGGCAATAAACTCCGCGCGGCTGCTGATTTCTCGGATTGGCGACGAATCCAATCTCATTCTCGATCCCGATCTCGACAGCTATTACACCATGTCCGTGGTGATGTTGCGGCTTCCGGAAGCCGTTACAGGCGCGACCGACCTGTGCAAGGAGGCTGTCGCAGTGAACCTGGCCAAGTCTGCCGACGACGAGTCGCAGATGAAATTTCTGCTGAAGGAGGGCGCCTTCCGGGCGACCATCCGCGGGCTCATGTCGGATGTCGCCTCCGCATTTCGGGGCAATCCCGATGGGCAACTGCGCCGCAATCTTGAGCCGGCCTTTTATCGTACGGAAGGCGCCATCGGCGATTTTTCGCGCAAGTTGCGCAACATGGTAGCGGAGCGACACACAGCCGACGCCAACTCGCTTGCCATGGACGCCATGCTGCGCCAGGTGCTCGGCGCCATGGATGAATTCTGGCGTACGGCCGATACGGAGCTGGGTCGCCTCCTACGGCAGCGAATCGATGGTCTGTATCGTCGCATGGAAGTCGACCTGGGCACGGCCGCGCTGGTCTGGCTCGCTTCGCTCGGCTTCATCCTCGTCGTCGCCCGACAAATCACCGTTCCCATCCGCGAGTTGTCTGGCGTCGCCGAGAGGATCCGGTTTGGCAAGGACTACAGCCTCAGGGCGCGCTATCACGCCGGCGGCGAGGTCAGACAGCTGATCGAGGGATTCAACACGATGCTGGATCGCCTCCAGGGTGAAGCCGCACGCGAACAGGAGCGCGTCGCACGCGACCGCGCGGCCGCCGCACAGCAGCAACTCATCGAAGCGATGCCGATCGTCATCTCGGTGACAAGCCAGACGGATCAGCGGGTCCTATTTGCAAATTCTGCCTCGCCACACCCTTTCCCCCTTCCTGATGGAATTGCCGGCGATCCCCGGAATATCCTGACGCTGCTCTATCCCGAAGACCACAATGCATTCATCCACCAGCTTTTTCTCTACGGCAAAGTCGACGGGTTCGAGGCCCGATGCCGAACCGCGCATGGCGAACCCTTCTGGATCCTGATCGGCTCGCGGGCGGTCAATTACCGGGGAGAGCCGGCCCGCCTCACCGTCAGCACGCCGATCAACGATCGAAAACACGCGGAAGCCGGTCTCGCGCGGCGCACCGCGGTGCTCGACGCCCTCACCTATGCGGCGACGCGCATCATTGGGGCGACCGATTGGTATCCGGCCATGCCGGAGCTCCTCAGCCGCTTGGGCACCGCATCCGACGTCAGCCGCGTTTACATGTTCGAGATACACCCAGCGCCCAGCGGCGAGGGACTCGCTCAAAGTTGCCGCTTCAGTTGGACCGCTGAAGGCTTTCCGCCGATGTCGGGCGAGCCCCGCTATCAGAACGACCCGGTCACCACCGCAGAGGGCAAGCAGTTCGACGACTGGTTCCAGCGTCGCTCACACGGCGAGGTCATTCAGGTAACCCTCTCTCAAACCGAAGGTGAAGCACGACGATGGTTCCAGGAAACCAGCACGTATTCGATGCTCTCCGTTCCCATCCTGGTTGAGGGAAGTCTATGGGGATCTCTAGGGTTCGATGACTGTCGTTCCGAGCGAATCTGGGACGAGATGGAAATCGATTTGCTGAAAACGGCGGGCGCGCTGGTTGCCAGCGCCGTCGAACGCGCCCGGGCGGACGACCAGCTCCGGCAACGGGACCGGCGCCTCGTCGAGGCGCAGCGAATCGGTCACGTCGGGAGCTGGGAGCTCGACCTCGAGACGAAAGAGGTGGTTTGGTCGACTAAGGCTGGCGCATCTTCGGGTTTGAACCGAGCCGCCGGCCTTGGTCCTATAAAGAAAACCTCGAGCGGATACACCCCGATGATCGGGCGCGCGTCATTGAAGTTGATACCGCCATGCGGGAGCATGGCCGCCCGGTGGAATTCGAATATCGCATCCTGCGACCGGACGGCGCGATCCGCAACGTGTACGAGCGGGCGGAGGCGACGCGCGATTCGGCCGGTCGCCCCATCCGTCTCGTCGGAACCGTTCACGACATCACCGAACTGAAGGCCACCGAAGCCCGGCTGCGGGAGAGCGAGGAGCGCTACAAACTGGCTGCGCAGGGGGCCGAAGTCGGCTTGTTCGACTGGGACGTCCTCACCGGCGCCGCCTATTTGTCGCCGCGCGTTCACGAGATCCTGGGGATCGGTACCGAGCCGCTCTGTACCTCGATAACCGGGCTGTTCGACCGATTCCTCCCCGAGGATCGCGCGGCGCTGCAACAGCACCTCGACAGACAGTTTGCGATGCAACAGCGTCGGGTCGACTACGAAGTCCGCCTGCTTGATGCCCTAAACGGCCCGCGCTGGATGACGGTTAGCGGCCTCATTGTCTATTCCGACGGTCGCCCCGTACGCGTGGTGGGCTCCCTGATGGATATCACGGAGCGCAAGCAGTCCCAGGAGGCGCTGGTTCGCCAACGCGAGGCTCTTTACCAGAGCGAGAAGATGGCCATGTTCGGCACGCTTCTTGCCGGCGTGGCCCACGAACTCAACAATCCGCTGTCCGTTGTCATCGGGCAGATCGCGCTGCTCCAGGAGACGACGAAAGACCCGATCGTCGCCAAGCGGGCAGAGCGCATTCGCAACGCGACCGACCGATGCGCGCGAATCGTCCGCACCTTCCTCGCCATGGCACGGCAGCGCCAGCCGGAGCCCAAGCCGGTCAAGCTCGGCATCATTGTCGAAGCGGCGCTCGATCTACTTGCGTTCCAGCTTCGGTCGGCGGATGTCCGGCTCGAATTGAGGCTTGCCACGGATGTGCCGATGGTTACGGTCGACGCCGACCAGATGCATCAGGTCGTGACCAACCTCATCGTCAACGCTCAGCAGGCTCTTACCGCCAACCCCCGGCAGCGGATCCTGCGGATCAGCACCTGGTATGACAGCGCGAACCTGCGCGCCTGCCTCTCGGTTTCCGACAACGGCCCGGGCGTTCCCGCGGATATCCGCGCCCGCATCTTCGATCCCTTCTTCACCACGAAGCCCTTGGGAGAAGGCACCGGCATCGGGCTTGCGCTGTGTTCGAGCATCGTTCGTTCCTACGGCGGAGAAGTTTCCATATCGGACACGCCGGATGGCGGCGCGACCTTTACGATCGAGCTTCCTTTGTCGAGCCCATTGGGCACCCCCGAACGCGATCCTGGAGAGAATGAAGCCAGGTCCGGCCTGCGAATTCTGGTGGTCGAGGACGAACATGAGATCGCCGAAACGCTCAGCGAGATCCTTCGTCAGCGGGGCTTCGAAACGGAGGTCGTGTTCAACGGCCAGGAGGCCATCGATCGAATCGCCGTGCGCGAGTACGATCTCGTGCTCAGCGACCTTCGGATGCCCGTGCTCGACGGCCCGGGCTTGTACCGCGCGCTCCTCCAGCGACATGCCGAGGTGATCAGCCGGCTGGCCTTCATCACGGGCGACAGCCTCTCAACCGAGGCCCAGTCCTTTCTTCGCGATACCAAGATACCCTGCCTCGAAAAGCCGTTCTTGCCGGAGGACGTCTTGAGATTGGTCGCACAAGTGACACAGGTCAGGGGTTAGCTATGCTGGGTGATAAGCGACGCCCGTGACATATCGGCTATACTTTGTCGGGGCCGATCGGATGCCTCAACGGAGCGCGCCAATACTGCTAGACTAAGCTCTTAGCGAGGCGTCATAGCGTAGCGGCGACAGGTGCCCTGGTGTCCGCCAGAGATTGAAAACGGGCGTGGCAGCCGATGGCTCCTGACCGACGCAAGCATCGCCGTTAACGCCGTACTGCAAGCGAAAGGGCAGGAATGAGCGAGAGGGGCGCGATTCTGGTGGTGGACGATGATCGGGACGTCCGCGAGACCATTCGTGACTATTTCGAACATTGCGGCTTCGAAGTCTATGTCGCGGGCGATGGCGAAGGCATGCGCAAGGTCCTCGCCGGACGTCGCATCGATCTCGTTCTGATGGACTTGAATCTGCCCGGCACGGACGGCCTTGCGCTCACGCGCGAGCTCCGGTCCAAGCATGATCTCGCCATCATAATGTTGACGGCGGCGGGCCAGATTGTCGACCGGATTGTTGGGCTGGAGGTGGGAGCCGACGACTATGTGGCGAAGCCTTTCGAACCGCGGGAATTGCTTGCGCGCGTGAAGAGCGTGCTGCGTCGCCAGAGAAAGGGATCGCCAGCCGCCGGTCCTCCGGCAGAGCACCGTCCCGAGGTGGTCAAGTTGGGTGCCTGCACGCTCGACCTGGCAGCGCATCATCTTTACGACGCCAACGGCGAGGAAGTTCCCCTGACGAGCATGGAATTCGATCTACTCAACGCCTTCGCTACACACCCTGACCGCGTTTTGAGCAGAGACCAGTTGCTGGAACTCGCACACAACCGCGAGGGTGAAGTCTTCGACCGAAGCATCGATATTCGGATGGCGCGCATCCGGCGAAAGATCGAAATGGATCCGGAAAAGCCGCAGATTCTGAAGACCGTTCGAGGTGCCGGGTACATCTATGTGAGCGGTTGCAAGAATTAGCCGCGCAGGCCAGTGCCGATCGCTCAAGTTTGAGGATCGGTCACCGGCCTGCGCTGGCTGTCCCGGCTAGGACGCCTTGAGCCTGCGACTGTCGTTCGCCGGCGTCGCGATGCGGGGCGCGGCATTCGCGCCGGACGAGACGGGCCCCCGAGACGGCGGGTAGCCGAGATTGGTCTTCTGATAGACTCTGGCCATGTCATGCTCCGCTGGTGGGCGCCCTATCATGGCCATGCCGACTTCACTCAAAGACCGAGCCATCTCGTCGGCGACCCAAGGAATCTGGGACCGGCTGAGCCCGATATCTTTCAGCATCCGATCGTCCAGCTCCATGAGATCATAGATCGTCGCCCGACGCTGTCTGCCGCGCTTCAGGGCCCGCCAAAAGGCGGTCGCGACCCCGACCAGGACGGCCCTTAACGAGTGCCGCGCTGGCCATCGCAACGCTGCGCGGCTATGCGCGTAGCTCCGGATTTCCTTGCGAGCAAGCCCAATGTCGCAGAGCGTGTTGTCGTCGAGCTGCGCGAGATCGCCGACGATCCAGTTATAGAGCATCTGATATCGCAGCGGCCGAATTGCCGCATAGGCCAAGTTCTTAATGGCGCCGGCCAGCCCATGTTCGGCGCGCGTGGCGCTGATGGGCTCCGTAGGGTCATTCGCCGAACTGCTGAGTGTCGGTGTCATAATGGGCTCCTTTTCTCTCTATCCATGCCGAATCCGTGATTCGGCGCCGATCGAGCGAGAAGGTAGGCGGGCGTGATTTCTGGGCGATGTCGCGCAAGCCGGCGAATTGTTTCAATTGTATCGGTGGGACCGGTCGCCGCCTCTATGGGCACGGCAAATCTCAGGGGAATCCGAGCTTCCCGGTGCAAGCCGACATGGTGCTGCCATTTGGCGCTGGATTGTGGCCACGATCGAGGAACTGAAGCGGGCCTAGTGCTTCAGCCGGCCACATCCCATTGCGGGTTCCAGGCGACCTCCCAGAGGTGGCCGTCGGGATCGTGAAAATAGCCCGAATACCCGCCCCAGAAGCGGTCGCGCCCCGCATCGGTGACGACGCCGCCGGCTTCTCGGGCCTCCTTCATGACGGCGTCTACGTCTGCTTTCTATTTGACGATATGCCCGATGGAAACCGCGCCCAGCCTGGTGGGAGTTGCATCAGATCGTCGTTCTTGCTGAAAAATGCCACGGCGCCGTCCTCGAGTTCCTGACCGATGATGCCCTTCGTCGGCAAACCCAGCCCGTCCCGATAGAAGGCGAGCGACTTGTCGAGATCGGGTCTGTTCTGATGCTCACCGATCCATGAACGCCGCGCCGCGGAAGGCTATCAGCAAAAAGTAGTATGCCGCCATGTTGCGATACCAAATTCGGCGCTGGGTCAATAGGCTCTTAAGGCCTGCCTTCTGGCGTGCCGATCAGTACGCACCGCGGGCCATCGTCTTGCCTGACCATTATGAACGCCACCCTCCCGAAGATCCGCCGACGATCGCGATGGTTACGCCGGTTCTGAACCAAGCCGCATTCATTCGCGCCGCGATCGATAGCGTATTGACGCAAGGCTATCCGAGGCTCGCCTATGTCGTGCAGGATGGAGGTTCGACGGACGGTACCGTCGATATCCTACGAAGCTATGGTCGGTTGCTTGATTGGGTCAGCCTGCCCGATTCCGGCCAGGCGGACGCAATCAATCGCGGATTCGCTCGCATCGCCGGCGACATCATGGCCTGGCTCAACGGTGACGATATGTTGGTCCCCGGGTCTCTCGCCTATGTGGCGCGCTTCTTTCAAGCCAATCCCGACATAGATCTTGCCTATGGACATAGGGTCTATATCGACATCAATGGCAAGGAAACCGGGCGCTGCATCCTGCCGGGCCACGACTCCAGCACAATCAGATACTTCGATTTCATACCGCAAGAGACATTGTTCTGGCGTCGGCGCGCGTGGCAGGCCTTAGCCCCCATTGACGCCTCATTCGACAGCGCGATTGACTGGGATTTCATCCTGCGCGCCCATAGCGCGGGCTTCTCGTTTCGACGTCTGCCTCGCTTCCTTGGCTGTTTCCGTGTCCATCCGGCGCAGAAAACCGTTGCCCGCCAAGCGGTCAGCCTCGCCGAGATGGACTTGCTGCGCCAACGTTCCTTCGGACGCGACGTCACGACCGACGAGATCCATCGCGGAATAGAGAGGTACCTCTTGCGCCACGTATTCCTCGACCGGCTCTATCGCCTAGGCATCAAAAATTACTGAAATGGCAGGGTCCCTTCCACAACGTATTAGAGGTGTTTGGCGTTCTGGGACTGCCAAGGGACGTTTCACCATCAGCAATAATCCGTATGGAGCCAGAGAGCACTTCGTAATGTAATATGCCGGAAGGTCGAGGCTGTGGGGTCTGGAGGGGGCAGGGTCGGCGGCTGACAGAAGCGAAGGACAGCCCCGGTGCCGGACGCCAAGTCAAGGACGCCAGCCACCAATCTACTCTTGCGGGCGCGCCGGCTTAGAGCGCTTGGTTTCTTTGTACCCGAGCCGGTGCGCGGTGCACTCCGTTCGATCTTGTGGCGACAGGCCCACTTCGATATCGCTCCACCCACGGATCTGAAGCCCGGCGTGGCGCTGGTCGGCTATCCTCGGGCCGAAGTGGGCCTAGGAGAGGCGCTGCGTCTGCTTGCCGCCGCCGCAGAGCACGCTCAGATTCCCTTTGCCGCCTTCGATATCGGTCAACTCATCCAGGCTCGGCAAAACGATCGCCGGATGCTCGAGCATATTTCCAGCAGGCTGGATCGCGAGGTGAACCTGTTCGTCGTGAGTTTGCTCTACGCGGCGCATTCCGTCCGCCTTCTTGGGCCACAAGCCTTGGCCGGCCGCCGAAACATTTTGTACCCGCTTTGGGAATTGCCGGAATGGCCGGAGGCTTGGGCCCCCCAACTGGCAAGTTTTGATCAGATCTGGGCGCCTTCACGGTTCATCGCCGATGCGCTTAGTTCCAGGTTTCATGGGCCCGTGGTCACATTGCCGCCGCCGATGGTTTTGCCGCCGATACCGACGTGCCGGCGGGCTGACTTTGGCTTGCCATCGGATCGCTTCCTTTTCTACTTCTTCTTCGACTATTCCTCCTTCGCTGCCAGGAAGAATCCTCAGGCCGTGGTCGTCGCATTCCGCCGCTGCGCCGCATTGATGAAGCCGGACAGCATTGGCTTGGTGGTGAAGAGCATGGGCGAAGGCTATAGCCAAGCGGATCGGCGCCATTTGGCCCAACTGATCGGCGGGGCAGATAACATTTTTCCGATCGACAGCGTGCTCGACCGCGCCGAGATGATGGGCCTGCAGTCCGTCTGCGATTGCTTCGTGTCGTTGCATCGCTCCGAAGGTTTCGGGCTCGGCATTGCCGAGGCGATGGCGCTTGGGAAACCCGTGGTCGCCACAAACTTTGGCGGGGCTGCTGACTTCTGGCGAATATCCCGGCGGGAAAGGCCAGTTCTGGGCCGATCCCGACATCGACGAAGCCGTGGCCGCCATGCGCCGGATCGCGGAAGAACCCGAGTATCGCCGAAATCTGGCGTCACGGGCCCTTGCCTTCATCGAGGAATATCTTGGTCCATCGCAGATAGGCGCCAGAATGCGTCAACAACTTGCCGGACTGGCAGTTGAACCGGCGCGCAGCAACGGAACTTAACGATGATCTCTGAGCGATATAGAGCGTTGCCCCACCGTCCGGGCCACGGCGGCTAAGGAGTCGCCCGTGAAGTATCTCAATCTTGCTATGGGACGAGGGCAAATCTCATCGAGTAATACCAATCGCCCTAAGTTTTGACCGCTGCCCACTCCCGGGCGGTTATCGAGGTCACGCGGTCGCCATCGGCGAGGAACGCATTCCAAGCCTCGCAGCATGCCTCGACGATGTCCTCGTAGCTCTCCCAGACCCGC
>WNFR01022075.1_pt1 | contig 10470 bp, 5 predicted proteins | sample 5400221 | NCBI WGS metagenome assembly WNFR01 (sample SAMN13153357, study PRJNA577476) | soil metagenome | isolation source: 40 cm soil under Madrone tree | place: USA:California | collected 2016-06-14 | reverse complement strand
CCTTTCGCAGGTATAAATATCCAAACCGTGCCATATCTCGGGAACTAATCCACAACCCGCCGCCCCACCGAGTTCCCCCACTGACCGATTCGACAAGCTTCCCCTTTATTCTGACCTGCGAATTCTTATAACCCTGATATTTCCAGGTTGAAGAAGCACCGATTGGGTCCATGATCTCGGTCTTTAATACTTCAGGAAGCTCTCTTTGCCAGATCGCAAGCAGCGACATCGAAAATCTATTGATCCGGACATCGTTGTATTCCCAAAATGCGCCTGGTTCTCTGATCTCACGTGGTCCGCGCTTTCCTTTACCAAACTCCTTTACGCCGAGGAAATCACTCGGTTTTCCCCACATTTCGCCTTCCCACTCGCTCGTCTGTTGAAGGTGTTCTTCCCACGTGATCTTCGAGTTGTGTGCGGAATCGTATCCTCCGTCGTGCATGGAGTCGGTTGCTTTCGAAACATAATCGCGCACCGGATCTTTCACACTTTTGATCAATCCTCTGTCGACTGCCAGCCCGCACAAAGTAGAAAGAAAGCTTTTCGCAACGCTATACGTTGGATCGACACGATTCGTGTCTCCCCACTCAGCCACAATGTAGCCGTGCCTTAGAATGACCCCGTTCGAATCGCCGCGCTCCTTTGGCAAGGGTCCCAACACAGCGCCAAACGTCTCGACTTGCGTTGAGAAGTCTTTCGGGATTGTGCTTGACTGGGTCTTTGCGAACTCGATCGCCTCCGCCAGCCTCGCCGAATTCATCCCGACATCTTCTGCGCGGCGCCGTTCCCACGAGTCACCGGGGGCGGGAAAGTACCAATCAGTCGAAGTGATATTTCTCCGACCGCTCTCCTGCCCTGCGACCAGCAACACGCAGAACAAACCAATAGCAACCGATAATCCAACTCTTTTTTTCATTGATTCCAGGTTTCTCGGAGAAGTCCTTGCGACATTCCGGTTTGAAGTAGATCGTGACTAATGTTAACTCAAAACTCAAAATTCATAATTCATAATTTCGCGGGCTCTGCCCGCACCCCCTGCTTCCGTCACCATGTGTTATACTTCGTTTGGTAGTTTCGTACTTTTGAAAATGCACCCTCGACATCAGGATTTGCGCTAACTCGCTCTTCTCCTCGTGCCGGTCGCTGAAATCCCAATGCGCCATTCATCGGAGGACCTGATGTTTTTGCAAACGTTTCCTAGTTTGACCCAAACAAGTTTCACAACGCTTACCAGGACAGGCGGTGCGCTATGAGTGCACAGCCGAAGATTTATACTTCGAAGACTTGCGCCTGGTGCGTGGGAAGCGGACGGCGGATATTATCGATGGGCCACGAAGTTTCATGTCTTGTTTGTGGCGGAAAAGGCCATATTTCGATTAGTCATCCCGCCGAGAAATGTCGCCAATGTGATGGGAGTGGAAGGCGAAACCTCTCCAGTCCTTGTCACGCCTGTGCTGGAAAGGGCTGGGCGCACGCCGTTTCTCAGGAGTAGCGTTTCGGAGTGCCTCTCGCGAAGACCTGCTTCAGAGAGATGCATGTCGTGAATTGTCAACGACTCCGGATAAATTCCACCGTTGTTCAGAATTCCCGGTGTGCGATTTTTTAATGACCGGTCATTTATGCGCGGATTGAATTCCCCGCAAACCTGGCCAATCAACTGTCGGAAGGGTATGCTCAGAAGCTGCCGCCATTGTCAGGGCATATTACGCGTGTGGGATACGCAATGTCCCTACTGTTATCGATCGTCCAAAAGTTGGCTGCACGTCCTGCTTTTTGTGGCGGTTTTGGCGATAATAGGCTTCTTTCTCTACCGCGCGCTTGCATAAAGCCAAAAGTTCTAATACCGTCTTTGTTTCTTTTCTTAACTTTCAACCCTTCAGAATAGGCAAGTCGAATTATGAACGATAAAAACACGGCCGCGAATAACAGCATGAGCAAAGTGGCCAATGAAGAGCTGTGGCCCGGTATTGACTCCAGATTCCTGCTGGTTATCGTTGCGGCGCTTCGAAATAAGCAATTACTCCGCGGTTCCAAACCTCGTATCGAATCAGAATCCAGCAAACCTCGAAACGTTCGAATTGCCCTGGAAGAGATCAAGCATGGGCTGGTCCAGTTCACCGTTCCTGAATCTGAATAAGGTGGCATGGGCGTCCCGCCCACGTGGCATGGGCATCTTGCCCATGTGGTTACGCCACCAGATTGATCGATTAAACCTGCAGCGTATGTCACGAGTGTAACATGGGCTTGCCGCCCATGTACTTTCGCTACCACTGTTGACCGGTTAAACCTACCGCGTATCTTTCGACCCTTTTTTCTCTTTGCAACCATTCGCTCGATCGACACCAGGTCAGGTCGACTAGCTGCCACCACCGCTGCGATCAGATTTGCGAACGGGACCACCTGGTCGTAGGCGTAGTCGATCCTTGTAATACGGCAGTATCAACTTCCCCATCTCGAGGTAGTAATTAATCAGATCACCCTTGGTGTACCCTTCTTCTGGCCAGTAAACCTTGTCCAAATGGGTCAACTGAACATAGCTCCGCCCGATCTTCAGCTTATGATTCCCCTTCAACTCTTTCTTTCCAGCTAAGGCTTCCGGAGTTTCAAAGTTCGCCGAACTTCGCGCAGTGCGGCTCTTAACATCTGTTGCTTCAGCCTTCTTGACCTCTTTCCTGGTATCCAGTTTTATTTCGCGATGACAATCTGTGGGCTTTTTATCAGTTCGTATACCCATAAAGATCGGATGCCGCATCTTTCCATCCGCGGTCCATTCGGAAAATTTCACTTCGCAAACAAGCTTCGGCTTTACCCATTGCACCGGCTCATTGGTCTTCGGCACATCGGCGAAAGGGGACTTGTCGGATTTCAGTGGTTCGAGAAGTTTATAAACCTCCGCCAGGGTGTTCCGATTGAATCCGCCGCCTGTATGCCCCACATAAACCAATTCCTTGCCTTCGTAAAGCCCAACAACCAGGGCTCCAAAATACTCACGGCTTCCCCTGGGCTGGGTATAACCACCGATCACCACCTCCTGCCTCAGCTCGGTTTTCACTTTCAACCAATCGTGACTCCGCTTTTGTACATACTTTGACCCGATCCGTTTTGCGATCATTCCCTCGAGTTTTGCCTTCTTCACTGCCTCGAAAAACTTAATTCCTTTTTCCATCACGTGATCGGAGTACCTTAGTTCCTCGTTCGTTTGTAAAACGCGTTCAAGCAACTCTTTTCGGTCGATCAATTTGCAACCCATCAGGTTGTAGCCGTCCTTGTAGAGCAGATCAAAAACGTAATAGGCAATCGCAAAATCTTCCGTTGCATTGATCTCTTTTTTTCTTCCAAATCTTGGCTGCAGCAACTGGAATCGCGGGATGCCCTGTTTATCCAGCGCGACGATCTCGCCGTCAAGAATGGCAGTTTTTGCATTGACGTTTGCCGCGATCTCGGATAGTTCAGGATATTGCTTCGTCATCTCAAGTTCGTTCCGCGAAACCAGCCGGAATTTTCCGTTTTTCACAAAACAGATCGCTCTTACCCCATCCCATTTTGTTTCAAATAGCCACTGCTCGTCGTTAAACGGTTTATCTACCAGAATGGCCAACATTGGGCTGATGCTGGCCGGCATCGATCCCTTCTTCGCACCCTCTGGATGCCCGGCAATGCTTATGCTCCTGCTGGAACTACTGCTTGAGTTCTTCGTCGCCCGATTTGATGTCCAGACACTGGGTTCGTCTGATACTCTGGTTTTCTTTGAAAGCCCCTTCTTTTGCAACTTTTTTGGATCGCCGGTTAACGCCTTCTCTACGTCGCCGCCTTCTTCCGCCGCTATTTCAGCAAGCGATCTTTTCGTCACGGCCGAAAGCGGCTTCTGTTCCTCAATATCCCCGTCGCTTGCAGCCTCGTCCCGGTGTTTGATCAAAAGCCATTGGCGATCACGTGTTCGTACCAGGGCCCATGAACCCTTCAGCTTTTTACCTTTTAGTGTAAATTTAACCTCTCCTTTCTTGATCGACGCCGTGACATCGTCCCCATTCTCAGGAATATAGGTTCCGTAATCCCAGACCATCACCGTTCCGCCACCATATTCACCTTCCGGAATGATTCCTTCAAAGTTTGCATAGTCGACGGGATGGTCCTCGACCTGCATCGCAAGCCGCTTTACCGAAGGATCCAGCGATGGCCCTTTTGGGATCGCCCAACTCTTCAATACCCCATCACTTTCAAGCCGAAAGTCGTAGTGAAGGTGGCTGGCACGGTGCTTTTGAATCACAAAGAGTCTTCCAGACTTCGAGCTCTTTTTCTCGGGTCCGGGTTCGGGAGTCTTTGTGAATCGACGCTTCTTCTTATAGTCCTCAAGTGCCATCAAGCTTGCCCCTTTTCGACTTAAATTCCCTGCCTTTCAGCTCCGCCGCGAATTATTCAACTGTCAATCATTTCATTAAATGAAAGACCACTCTCATTGAGACAGTCGCACAGCCATTTCCAGCGCAAACAGCCCGGCAGGTAACCGCTCGTATGTCGCGATTCCGGTCCAGCCAGGTCCCGACTCGAAATGTTTCAGTCCCAGAATCCCAGCAATTTTAGCGCCTGTTCTTAGCTGCTCAACATTGCCCAATTTAGCTCATTCTTCTGACGGAAATGAGTACACTTCAATGTGACCGACCGGAAACTTCTCGTACGACTTGATTCCTCGTAATCCCGATTGTCGCGTCGTTACCCCTTCATTTCGAAAAGTTCGATCCCACGCTGATTCGGTACGATCATTGCCTCTAACATCTTTTCTAAATTTGTTGGGAACTTAGAACTACTGGAGCTTGACCTCAATGAGACCATCCTGGAGCGGATCAATTAGTTTTGGCCTCGTAAACGTTCCCGTGGCCCTGTTTTCCGCCACACGTTCAGAACGTATCTCGTTCAACCTGCTTCACAAAAAAGACATGGGCCGCGTGGCTTATGTTCGGAAATGCAAGTTTTGCGGCAAAGAACTTTCACAGGACGACATAGTTAAGGGTTTTGAAGTCGACAAGGATGAATTCGTTGAACTGACCGACAATGACTTCAAAAAAGCTGAAGCAGCGATTGAAACAGGTCATACAATTCAAATCATTGATTTCGTAAAACAGGACGAAATCAATGAGGGTGACGCCCTGGACATACCTACGGAAAACGCAAAGGTGAATATCCGCGAACTGGAGATGGCGCAGAAGCTGATTGGGATGATGAGTGGAAAGTTCAATCCCGATAAGTATAAAGATACTTACCGCGATGCTCTGTTGGACCTGATCGAGAAAAAGGCGAAGGGTGTCGAGGTGAAGGTGCCTCCGAGGCGTAAAGTTGCCACGACCAATGTCGTTGACATAATGTCCAAACTGAAATCCAGCCTCGAAAAATCAGGCGAACGCACTACCGTTAAAGCAAAAGCAAAACGTTCGCACACCACCACCCGGGCAAAGCACTCAGTCAAAAAGAAAGCCAAAGCCGCCTGACGTGGCTTGACCAACCGGCCCATGTACTCTCGACACCGAGGTTGTTCGAGTAAACCTCTTCTGTACGCGACAAGCCTCCACAGGCAAGAAAGCTTTCTAAAATTAAAAGTATTCGCGCGCCAGCGCGCAGCCTTCACTAACCTCTAACCTCTGCTTTCTATAAAATGCGAAGGAGCTGCACAGCCTCGCTTCCATGCAGCCCCCAAACCCTAACCATGTGAGGTTAAGGACCGACTTCACAAGCCTCGCTTTGCGCCGTCGGTGAGCGCCTTATATCACAGTCGCTTTAAAATTCCAACATAAATGTACGTAACCGTACAATACCTCGTGTTTTTTTATTTTCCTCAGGAAAAACGATCAAAAAATCAAAATCTTGAAGATTCTACAGCTGTTCCTTCGAAATAAGTTTCGCCTTGACGTCCCTCTCAACGCAATTGTCGAATGTCTTACTGTGAGGACTTCCTCGTTCAGTTGCCTTTGATCCTCGTTCTATTGCCTGTGATCCCAACAATGACATCCCTGCCCGGGAGCGCGAGCCACCCTGCCTGGGAACGCGAGCCACCTGCCTGCATAACTAAAATCTAAATACTCTCGCGCGCCAGCGCGCAGCCTTCACTAGCCTCTAACCTCTGACATCTAGCCTCTGCTTTCTCACTCACCGTTCCGCTCACGAGGAATTTCTTCCCTACACTGCCTGTCGTCTCCGCATCCGCGCTTCCTGTAAAACCAGGCTGTTTGCCCCCAACCGAAACCAGAAATTCACCTGGTTCGATCACGCGTTTTCCATTGTCGTCAATTATGGACATTTGTTCCGGCACAATCGTAAACGGCAAACTTCGCTTCTCTCCCGGCTTCAAATAAATCCTTTGAGTCCCCCCAAGTGACCTGTTCGGAACAGGTACCGAAGCCGCCACGTCTGTTATGTAAAGCTGCACCACTTCGTCGCCCGGCTGTTCCCCTACGTTCTGCACCTCAACGCTTACCTGCAGTTTTTCGCCCGGCTTTATCTTGCTTGCATCGAACTTCAGATTGTCATATTTGAATCTGGTGTAACTAAGACCGAACCCAAAAGGATAAAGTGGCACTCCCTGAAAATATCTATACGTACGCCCTTTCATGCCGTAATCTTCAAAAGACGGCAATTGAGCGATCGACTTGTAAAAGGTCACAGGCAATCTTCCACCAGGGTTGTAATCGCCAAACAGCACATCGGCAATGGCCGTTCCACCTTCTTCCCCCGGATACCACGCTTCGACAATCGCGTGTACGTTCTCCTGAGCCCAGTTCACTGCCAAAGCGCTGCCATTGAGGAGCACAACTATTACCGGCTTGCCCAACGCGTGAACTGCCTTTAACAACTCTTCCTGCGCCTTTGGTAGTGCGATATCGGTCCTGTCACCGCCTTTGAAACCTTCAAGACTGACGTCCATCTCTTCGCCTTCAATAGAAGGCGAGATCCCCATCACCATTACAACAGCGTCAGCCATTCGCGCCTTGCTTAAGGCATCTTCGCGTAACGCTGCAGCCGCATGCGGAGGTGCCCAAATGAACTTTGCCGCTGCATAGTGGTTAGCGTTTTCGAAATATTCGATCCGCACATCGTAAGTGTGTCCGGCCTCGAATTCCACTTCCTTTGTCAACGATCTTGTTCGACGGTTCGTCAGATCCTCCACCACCGGTCTGCCGTCTATAAACAGACGAAATCCCCCGTTACCGGCCATCCCCACCACATATTTACCTGATTCCGCCGGAACAAGCTTTCCCGTCCATCTGATGGAAAAGTTATCGGCAGCAACTTGTGGCGCCGGGCTTAGGCTTCCCCAATCAAAATTTACCTGATCATCCGTTCGCGTCAGCACAGGTTCACCTGATAGTTCTTTGCTGTTGAAGTATTCTCCCTTTAACCCCGCCGGCGAACCCTTTCCATTTGTTGTCAGCACTGCAGCGGCCACTGGCTCAACAAATACTCCTGTTTTGTACATCCCGGGTGAATAAAGAATCTTTGTGTTGGGAGAAACCTTTTGGGATATCCCTGCCAGTGGTGTCACCGACTTTGATGGTTGCCCGTTGTAATTCCCAAGCAACACTTCCGCCGCGTCGGCGTTCGGACCGATAACGGCAATCGTCTTTAAATCCTTTTTTAAGGGCAGGGTGTTGCTCTGATTCTTCAATAGCACGATCGATTCACGCGCCGCCTTCAACGACATTGCCCTGTGTTCCGGAGAATCGTTTTCAGAGATTGGTATCTGTGAATATGGCACCACCTCCGGTGGGTCGAACATTCCCAATCGAAACCGTGCAGTCATCAATCGCTTTATAGCTGTGTTAATTTCCGCCTCGCTAATCAGACCATCCTTTACCGCCTGCACCAGCGAACCGTACTCTCGTCCGCAAGCCAGGTCGGTTCCCGCCTTGACTGCCATCGCCGATGCCTGTCCTTCCGACTTAGCAAACCCGTGTCCCTTGTAAATGTCTTCTATCGCTCCGCAGTCCGATACGACATACCCCGCGAACCCCCACTCCTTACGCAATATATCGGTCAGCAATCGTTTGTTTGCGCAACAGGGCTCGCCATCCGTTCTGTTATACGCGCACATAGCCGAGGCCGCTTGCGCCTCGACCACCGTTGCGCGAAACGCCGGCAAATACGTCTCTCTCAAATCACGTTCGTATACCTTTGCATCAAAACTATGCCGTTCAGGTTCGGGTCCGCTGTGTACGGCAAAGTGTTTCGGAGTCGCCACGACCTTCAAATATCGCGGATCGTCCCCCTGCAGTCCTTTGACAAAAGCAACACCAAGCCGCGAGGTCAGATACGGGTCCTCTCCGTAAGTCTCCTGTCCGCGTCCCCACCTTGGATCGCGAAAAATATTGATGTTTGGGCTCCAAAACGTCAGCCCCTTATAACGTCCTCGATCGCCCTTTCGAATAAAGTCATTATTCTTCGCCCTCGCTTCGGTCGAAATAACATCGGCGACCTGATGCATCAGATCCGTATCCCAGGTTGCTGCCAGTCCGATCGCCTGTGGAAACACCGTCGCATAACCGGCTCTCGCAACACCGTGCAGCGCTTCATTCCACCAGTCATAAGCCGGAATCCCCAGGCGCTCGACCGGACCCGCCGAATTCATCATCTGCGAGACCTTCTCTTCAAGAGTCATTCGAGAGACCAGATCATCGACCCGCTTTTCAATAGGAAGCGAAGGGTCCCTATAGGGCTCCAGAGGCGCCTGCGCACTGCTCCTTATGCGCGACATAAAGCACAACAAAACCAAACCAACTACCAGACCCACACTCGCCCACCGATACCGCGCCATAAGCCCCTCCACTTACAAGATCCCCGCAACCAAACTCAACCTCTTCAATTACATTAGTAAGCCCAGCCATTCATTAGATCTCATCCAGATCTTCCCACGCGCCTTGTTTTCCCTTCCCCTTTCCCCTTCCTTTCACGGCTTCTCACTCGTCACGTCTTCCGTCACTGCCCTTTGTCACCCCTCAAGCCAAAATCAATAAAAGCATTCGCGCGCTAGCGCGCAGCCTTCCCCTTCCCCTTTCCCCCTTCCCCTTCTTTTATCACCGCCTCGAAAGCCGGCTTCGGCTTGCCCTCGCGATCAAACAACAAGGGATAGCTCGTTCGGCTCGCAACAGGCCAGTTATTTAGCCATGACCCATTGTCTGTTACACCCCAAAACGTCACACGCTCGATTACGTCGCGATGCTTCATAAAAACGCCAAACAAATCCGCGTATCGCTTCGAAAGCGCCTTCTCTGTCGCCTCCGGTAATCCATTCTTATAAGGATTCAATTCAGCCCGCCTCTCGGCGCTCAACGTGGCGTTCGCCTCAAGATTCTTCACGGCCGGAGGCAGGATATCTATATCAAGCTCTGTTATATTCACCTTTACGCCAAGCTCGGCAAAGGCTTCAATCGTCGCATCTTCCTGTTCCAGAGAAGGCCATTTCATGCTGTTATGGCATTGCAGTCCAACAGCAGTGATCGGTATTCCCTGAGCCTTGAGTCTCTTCACCAAACCTACTGCGCCTGCCCGCTTGGCTTCGATCTCCAGGTCGTAGTCGTTGTAATACAACTCCGCGGACGGATCAGCCTCGTGCGCAAATTCGAACGCCTTTGCGATGTAGTCTTCCCCTATTATTTTTAACCATGGTGATTGACGAAAAGACCCATCGTCGTCCAATACTTCATTAACCACATCCCACCCTTTGACCCTGCCTTTATACCGGCCGACTACTGTCTGAATATGTTCGCGCATGCGCTGCAACAGTCCATCGCGGCTTAAAGGTCTACCGTTGCTGTCTTCAAAGACCCATTTTGGCGTCTGATTGTGCCACACCAGCGTATGACCGATAACCGCCATGTGATTCCTGGTGCCAAAGTCGACATACCGATCCGATGCCTCAAAGGCATAGCGATCCGGTTCCGGATGCACGAGCCCCCATTTCAATATATTCTCCGGTGAAATTGTATTGAACTGTTCCTTGACAATCGCCGTTGCACGAGCATCCTGTTCGTAGATCTCAGCTCGATTTAACGCAGCGCCGATAAGGAATGACTGCTTAAACGCATCTTTCAACGTTGGCCGTGCCGGGCTATATGCCAGCAGACCAAGCACAAGAAAACCGATAATCGTTTTCGACATCGCACCCATAATCCCCGGACCCTCCGAAAGAAGAAACTGCCCAGCTTCGTTTTGATCTGCGTTTTATCCGCGTGAATCCGCGGCTGAACTTTTCCTATCTGCCAATTACTTCAAGCTTCGCAGTCTCATACTTCACCGAACTCGTACCCACCATCACGTCAAACCATCCGGGCTCAACCGTGCGATGTATATTGATATCCAGGAACGAAAGCTTATCCGGCGTCACTACAAATTCGACCACCTTGCTTTCACCTGGAGCCAGCGTAATGCGTTTGAAGTCTTTCAACTCCATTACCGGCCGCGTTACCGAGCCGACCAGGCCATGAA
>WNFR01014576.1_pt1 | contig 10470 bp, 13 predicted proteins | sample 5400221 | NCBI WGS metagenome assembly WNFR01 (sample SAMN13153357, study PRJNA577476) | soil metagenome | isolation source: 40 cm soil under Madrone tree | place: USA:California | collected 2016-06-14 | reverse complement strand
CTTCCTCGACTTGAAGAACGTCATCCGAAATCCGCTGAATAGAATTGGCGATTTCATACCCATGCATCTCGCCCGAGCGCGCCAGAGTCTTCAGGATCAGAAGATAGAGTGTTCCAGGAGGAATCTCGTCTCGATGCAATGGAGCACCTCTGCCATAGTTAGACTATGTCAGCGGTGAGTGGTTAGCAAGCTTTATCAATTCAGTCCTCACCCGGCTGCAAAGAAAGGGGCGTCCGCCGCGGCGGGCGCCCCGCGTCGGTGATGTTCAGCCCGCGATGGAATTAGGAGCTGGCGTCCTTGATGTCTTCGTGGGCGCGCTTTTCGGCGGTTTTGGCTTCGGCCCTGGCGTCAGCGTCCGGCTTGAGCAGGCGAATCGCTTTGACGAGATTCACGGGCTTACCGTTCTCGGGCGCCTTGCAGGCGGAGGCGTTGCCGCTGGACTGCACGGCGGTGAGCTCCCACTTCAAGCAGGTAAACCTGATTTTGAGATTGTGGCTGACGTGGAGGGCCGCGACGCAATCGTTGAGACTCTTGAATGCCAGGCAAGCGTCGTTGAGGCTCGTGCGCGGCGGCAGGATAGCCTGCAACTGCAATGCGAGCTTTTGGTTCTGGTCTTTGTTGGCCGCGAGCTGCTCGGTGGCGGTTGGGCCCTTCTTGATCCAATGGATCGGATTGAAGGACTGCGCTGCTGCGCTCGCAGCTCCCAGGAAAAAACTGGTTGCCAGGACTCCCACGATTATCATTTTGGCTTTCATTTCTTACCCTCCGTTGGGCGCTCCCGCAAAACCCGGATTCGCGGCTGATCTGAGGGAGCACTTTGCGAGCCGCAGTGCAGAGTTCCGCGAATCTTGCGGACTGCTCACCGCCAAAGGGATGAGCGATGGCGGAGCGGCGCGCGTTGCAATCACAAGGGAAGGGCTGGCTTCTCTTGAGAGCGACTCGGCGTTGAAGAGCCGCACTTGAGGCAAGTAGACCACGATGGCGGCGGGGCAGCGAGTCCGGCGAAGTGCGGTACTCCCCCAATGCGTTATCCCTGTCCGAATGAGCAGGTTCGCGGAGTGTGACCTTGGGGGGCTGAGGGCTTGATGCGCGGAATTCAAGGAATGGGGATGGGATAAGAGCGGCACGCGCCCTTCGGAAAGGATTAAAGCGGTTTCCGAAACGCGTCTCCCGAACGGCGTTGCAGGGGCCTTAGCTTGCTGTTATTCTGAGATTGCAATGGAGATCAAAAAGGCAAAGCTTGACGTGGCCGTCAGAAGGGCTGCGGCGATCATTCAAGATCACCTTAGCACTTTGCCGCCCGCTGAGGCCAAAGCCATGCGCAAAGACCTCCACAAGCTAGCTGTCAAGTCTTCCCGCTCCGCAAGTCGCGGAAAAGTTTCACGATCTCGGCGAAGCGCGGGTCCTCGTCTTTTATCCCGCGCTTCCGCAAAACCTGCATAAACTCCCGCTCATCCCCATATTTGAAAAATGTTCCGGAGATCGCGCAATAGCGCATTCATTTCCGCTCGCGTGAGTTTGTACTTCTCGGGCATGGGTACGGGTGGCGCAGATGCCACTCATTCCTTCCTCTTGCAGCGAGATGCGAGGAGAGAATACCACTGTTACAATTCATCGGGGAGTAGCATGGCGGGCAGGCCCATCTTTGCAAAAACCCGCAAGGATGGGCCAACGCGCGAACTCGGTGCGGCTTTCTGGAATTCTCTTGCCCATGGAGGAGAAAAAACCATACCCTCGTGGAGCCATTGGAGCAACGGCTATGAAAAGGGTACGAGCGGCGAAAACTCCCAGAGTTCTCGTGGTCGATGTTGGGGGGACGAACATCAAGATGCTGGCGACCGGGCAAAAAGAGGTGCGCAAGATTCCCTCCGGGCCCACGATGACGGCGGGCAAGATGGTGCGGGTGGTTAAAGAGTGCGTGAAGGATTGGAAGTTTGACCGCGTATCCCTGGGATACCCCGGGCCGATCATAAACGGACATCCGCTACGCGAGCCGCATAACCTGGGGGGCGGGTGGATGAGATTTGATTTCAGCAAAGCTTTTGGATGCCCCGTGAAGATACTCAACGACGCGGCGATGCAGGCGCTGGGCAGTTATAAGGGCGGGCGCATGCTTTTTCTGGGACTTGGGACGGGGCTGGGATCGGCGATGATTGTGGATGGTATGCTGGAGCCGATGGAGCTGGCACACCTCAGCTACAAGAACGGGAAAACTTACGAAGATTATCTCGGCCTGCGCGGGCTCGAGCGATTGGGGAGGAAGAAATGGCGTGGGCACGTTGCGAAGGTTACGAAGAAACTCAGGACCGCGCTGGAAGCCGATTACGTCGTCCTCGGCGGGGGAAACATCAAGAAATTGAAGAACCTGCCTGACGGCGCACGGCTAGGCAGCAATGAAAATGCGTTTCTAGGCGGATTCCGGATGTGGGAGAAATAGGAGAGAAGGCATGGCAGCGGTGTCGAGGATGAGCGGGGCGAGTGTGAGCGGGGCGCACGGCGGGATCATCGAACCGGTGATGGTGCGCATCCCGGAGGGCTGGTTCGGGAGGGGTTGCGAGACTGGACGCGATGATGAGAAGCCGGTGCACCGGGTGTGGGTGAATGCGTTCGAGCTGGCGACGCACCAACTGACGAATGCGGAGTACGGATGCTTTCTTGCCGCGACAGGTGGTGCGCCCCCGCCACAGTGGAATGATTCGAATTTTAATGATCCGCGGATGCCTGTCGTCGCGGTGTCCTGGGATGAGGCGACAGCGTACTGCCAATGGCTGAGCCGCGCGACGGAGAAAGCGTATCGCTTGCCGACCGAAGCCGAATGGGAACGCGCGGCCCGCGGCGGCGTCGAGGGTTTGCTGTATTCGTGGGGGGACGCGCCTCCAGAATTTGTTCCTGATTACGCCACGCGGTGGAAGAATGGCCCGGAGCCGGTGGGTTTGTATCCGCCGAATGCGTATGGGATTTACAATCTCGGCGACAACGTTCATGAATGGTGCGCGGACTGGTACGACGACGGCTACTACGCACACTCTCCGGAACGAAATCCGCAAGGGCCTCGGAGTGGCAGCCGCCGTGCTTCGCGTGGCGGGTCCTGGCGGCACCATATTAAGGTTACGCGAACCGCGGCGCGCTCCAGCATTCCGCCGGAGTTTCAATACGCGGACTACGGATTCCGGATCGCGCGGGGGTAGACGCCCGGGCCAGCGGCGCCTCCGACGCCATGGACCTCGCGGCCTGACCGGGATGAAGCCGGGCAGAACTGAAAAGCGCGGGAAGTATTACAATGGAGAGACGGGGCCGTAGCTCAACTGGATAGAGCGAGAGTTTCCTAAACTTCTGTCAATAGTAAAAATGACCAATAAAAATGCTTTGTTTTGCATCGTTTTGTACCCAAGTTGCACCCACGTACGGTAAAATGGGTACAGTTAGGGAGGACACGATGCAACGGGGCGCAATCAAGCAACACGGCAAGTTCTGGGTCCTAAAGTACCGCGAGGACGTGCTCCAGAATGGTTCTCGGGTCCGCAAGGACGTATACAAAAAGTTGGCTCCCATCGGTCGTGAATACCAGACGAAAGAGTCCGTCCAGTCACTGGCCGACCTGATTCTGACTCCCCTGAACGCTGGCGTGCATCAAGCCCAATCCGTGGATACCCTCGAAACGTTCCTCGAATCCTTCGTAGCCAAGGGACAGGGGGGCAGCGGTCGTGAACTTCAACATAGCACGCTTAAAAACTACAGGGTGATGCTCAATCTGGTCAGGCCACACCTGACTGCCATTGAGCTGCGTCAAGTACGGACACCATACATCGATAGATTGCTGCGTGCGGTCGCGGAGAACGATGGCGAGGAGCGCCGGGCGCATACGACTTATCGGAACCTGAAGAACTTTCTGAGCAGCGCGTTCAAGTATGCAGTTCGCGATGGGCTGGTGGACTTCAACCCCGTTCGCGAAGCAGCCATTCCTGTAGGCGCGGAAACTGATACGCACGCCTACAGTTTGGAAGAAGTTCGCACAATCGTGGATGGCTTGAAGAAGCCTGTGGCGAAGGCGTTGGTCATAGTAGCCACGTTGACAGGACTTCGGTCGGAAGAGATTAAAGGACTGAGGTGGGAAGACTACGACGGAGAGGTGTTGAACATTCGACGGGCGGTATCGGCAGGCAAAGTGGTCAATGTCAAGACGAAGGCTAGCAAGGCTCCTGTAGCGGTTGTCAAGACAGTGCGGAAGGAATTAGCGGCGCATCTGAAACTCAACTCGGGCGACGGCTACATCTTCCACGGCAGCACCGGTGAGCCTTTGGACCTAGAGAACTTCGCCCAGCGGGATATCAAGCCGGTGTTGGAAGCAGCGGGTATTGAATGGCACGGATGGCACGCATTCCGCCGTGGGTTGGCATCAGTGCTGCACGAACTGGGCGTTGCTGAACTGACAATCAAACATATTCTGCGACACTCCGATTCCGACGTTACTCGCAAGCACTACATCAAAGCGTCGGTCGAGACCAACCGCAAGGCACTCGAACTGGTCGAGAAGAAGTACATAAAACTTCGGAAACGCTAGGATAGTTCCATCCACTTCACGACATCGCTCAAACGAAACCGCAGGAACTTTCCAGCACGCAACGCAGGCATCGGCGGTCGGCCATCTTTGCGCTTGCGCTTACGGGTCAGTTCGGAAACAGTCTTTACGGAAGGAAACTTGAGAATCTTAGCAAGTTCCTCGGCGTTCAGAATAGGTTCGTGATTGACTGTAGGTATGGGGAGTGAGGGAACTACCGGAGCATTCTTTTTCGCCACAAATACCGGACCTTTTTGAGCTTGGTACTGTGACCTGAGTTTGCCGATTTATTTCTTGCTATCGGACTCTTGTAGAACGGTAGCCGCTAACTTTTTGGGTTTGTGCTCTGAGGCTCGAACCAAGACTGAGGCGGCACCTTGGCTTTCAGAACGGACCCTTGTCAGACCGAGGAAATGATAGTTGAGACTGCGCCATTGGAAGTTCGTGACGGGGCGTGGTGCAGCGGTGGTGCCCCGAACTTGTTAAATCGAGCCTCTCCACACTCGTCCTAGAGCGTTTACAACTCGACGAGTGGTACGTTTGATTCGGTTGCTCCAACGAGCGGCTTCAAGGGCCTCTTCGGTTTTTAGGCGGCAGGCTTCCGCATCGGCTTCAACTTTTAAGCGACCAGCCTCGCGCTCTTGGGCTAGGCTTTCCTCAAGAGAATTAAAGGCCGCTCGATAGTGCGCGAGGGTGTAGGCGTTCGGATGCACATCTTTGAATTGCGCCAAGATAGATTGGAATCTATCTAAGTACCATTTCTCAATTCGGCCTGCACTGTCGAAAGGCAAAACTCCACGGGCTTCCTGCGCCCAGATATGAAACGGGTTTGGTATCGGCATTTCTTTACTGCTCCTTGCCGCTGTGCGGCGAACTGCAAAAATGAAAAGGCGGACCATCACACCGGGTGTTTAGCTGAGATTCGTGCCGTCGAATGCGACGAGAAGAACCGTTCCGGGGTTGAGCGTGTAAACGCTCTGGCCGCTAATCGTTCCGTTGTTGTCCAACTTTAGCTTTGCTGCAACACCACCTGTTGCGACAATCAACAGCGTCTGTGTATTCACAAGCCCCGCAGCCTGAATCGTCACGGTGAAACCACCAATGATATTGAGGCAACTTAGGTTCGCTGGATTGATAGGCCCTGAACGCACAACGTTCGTTGTCGGCAAAAGATAAAACGGGACATTAGGAAAAGTGCCCACGTAATTTGGTCCTACATATTCAGTCATAATTTCTTCTCCTCGCCGGATGTCCGGCGTTAAATCAAAATGTTGAGGGCGGCTGCTGCGTTGAACAACAGCCGCGCCTTCTTTACTTGCTCTTGCTGCCCTTCGACGCTGTTTTGGCACGTTCTGCCTTCTGGTCGTCTGGGCCGGGAGCTTGCTTCGGTTCTCCGTTTGCATCGAAACGCTTGCTTTTCGCGAGCACGAGGCAAGCCGGGTCTTCGACCGCATTTTTCACAGGCTCTTTGAGTTTTGCTTCTAGTCCAATCCTGCGAGTGGTGTTCTCGACAGCATCAGGACTTATTTTGTCTGGTTTCATTTTACTTCTCCATGCCCCGAGGCGGTGGATGCCGCCTTCGGCGCTTTTTATTCCGTTGGCCGGAATAAACTCTTTAATCCTCTACCCGCCCATCTACGTACGTCTTGTGTGGCTGCGGGATGTTATTAGGTTGGTGTTACTAAAACTTAGGACTGGCCGACCTACAAGAATGAAATAGGGGCCGCTGTTCGGGGAAGAACAAACGGCCCCTGCCCACGCCCTCGCGAAAGTAGCGCGGAAAAGTTTAGAGACCCAGAGGGGTCTATCCCCTGAATCCACGCTGGCGGACGTGGTGAGCAATCTTTAGAGATTGGTTCCGTGGCGATTGACTTGAGCATTCTTGCCAAGAATCATCTGCCCGGTGACTTTACGTCGGCGTTGGTTCAAATCGAGGAGGGCCTTGGTGCTGGCTTTCTTCATCTGATATTTATCGGCGTCAATCGGCAGTTGCCACGGTTTGAGCACTTCCGGCTTCTCCGATTCCGGTGCTGCTGGTGGTGCTGGTTCCGTCGAGCGCCACTCCAAGCGTTCGTTTAGTGCGACGATGGCTTCGTCTACAAGTTCAGGCGTCCAAACTCCACCAGCGTTGTCAATCCACTCACGAATGAGTTTCCCATTGGCGTCGGACTCGGCTAGTCCAGCATCGCGAACGTAGTCGTTGACGCGTTGAATGGCGCGAGCCTTATCAACGCGGCGCTGGATGTCCTGCTTCTCTTCTGCCTCAATCTGCGCCATCGAGAGTTGCGGTTGCGGTTCCGGTTCCGGTTCTGCTTCCGGTGGTGGAGCTACATGTTGGTTCAAGCTCCAAAGGGATAGGTTGAATTTCTTTTGCTTAGAGAGTGAGAGTTTTTCAATCTCAACATCGTGGATGCCGCCCGTGTGACCAGTCTGGTCGCATACGGCTTTGTAGATATCAGGCTGAACGAACTGGCGAAGTTTATCGTGGTCTATTTGGGTTATCATCACATCCTCTCGGAAGCCTTTTCCTGTTCTTGGTAACGCTTGTTCACCGTGGCGACGAGGCTGTCGCGGTACGACTTCATCCCCGAAAGGTTATTTTGTTTCTTCGCGTCCTCAAGTGTTGCCTTCCACTTCTTTTGAGCATCTGCCTGCTCCGGGTAATCAAGCGCTCCGGTCCTCTTATGAGGATGATATGCGGAAATAAGTTCTTCGCACTGCGTCACCAGTTTTGTAAATTCAGCTTCATTTTTGGCTTTCTCATCCGCGATTTTGACCTTGGCAGCGCGGTCTTCTTCGACCTTGCGTTGGTTCTCGACTGCCGCAGGCTTGTTCGCACTCTCCTGCAAAATAAGCGCTGCTGGTTTAACGACCCAGCGTAGGGAGGCCATCAACGCCACAATTGCGTTATAGAAATTGTCGGCAGACGGCTCCAAGTTGTTACGCTTGATGTGCGCGGTGAGCAGATGCCCATTGTCCGGCACATCCATGAGAATGGCGGGGAGGGCGCGCTCCCTCGCGGCATTCAAATTGACGACTATTTCTTCAACTGTGTAAGTCATTTGTGTTTTTCCTTGCGGCGGGTTGCGCCGTGGCGGGATTCTGCCACAAAGGTCTTGAGTGTACTCACAGGTTCAACTGCCATAGGCTGCTTAGTTTTTATTTCATTCAGTCGGGCGCGAAGCGCGTCGAGCGACCATGACGCCATGCGCTTTTCCTCGCTGCGCAAATTGTAGGAATCGAATTTGCCGTCGCGTCCGCCGCTCTTCGAGGCGAGCAGCGTTAGAATTTCTGCGCGGATTTGCTCTTTGCTGCGTTCCACTGGCTGCTGCGCCAGCATAGAGAGCGCGTCTTTCCCGTTCTCGTCCAGCATGGAATCGAACAGTGCAGGACTCGGGTGGACCTCCGTGCCCGCCCAACGTTCCACCAACTCGATAATCATTCGGTTGTTGGCATCGCACTGTAGCAATGTCGGATATTTTTGATAGGCGTACGCCATAGTGTTACGCTTTGCTTGCTCGTGCGCAGCAGCTTCAATCGCCGCGTTCTGTTGGTTGATATTTCTGAAACTCATGATTGCTCCCCGGCGTTTGTCGCCGTCTGTTTTGTTATTACGTGAATGCTGTAGGTGGTTCTACTGCCGTTGCCGCCGCGCTTCGTAGTGGTAAGTTGAACCGCGTCGTCCGGCAACTGGTCCCATGTTTTCTCGCACAGCGTACAGAAGTAGACCGTCATCATTGGTCGCGAAGTCTTCCAAATGAATCGAAGAGAACGTGACTGGTGGGCGACTGATAAAACTCAGCAAGGCAGAGATTGGAAAAGAAACGTATAGCGCGGCTGGCCGCTTCTTTCGTTCTGCAAGCACCACACTCGAACTTCTTACGGAGACTTGTGTATGATTCCGCAATCGAGACAGGAACCACACTTGTTGGTGAGTTACAACTGGTGCACTTCATCGTCATGTAGTTCGATGGAACGGTGTGACGTGTCACCATGAATTTCTGGCGGAATCGCTCGTGAAGAAACGAATCGAGTCCGGTGCGGTAACCGTAGTTTAGAAGGCCCACGGTGGGTCCACCGTTGCGGGTGATGCGTTCGCGAAGGTCCTTCTCTCCATCACCCCAGAGATTCGGGATGATGAGAATGATTTTCTCCGTGACTCCCTTTGCCGCTTCCAGCTTTACTTCCTCGATGATTGCTTCCAGCGGAACAAAGTTTTCCGGGTCTGTTACATCGTCGTAATTGCCTTCGACGTACTTCTTCATCGCGTACTCTAAGTCCAAAACATCGCTCTCGCGGGCTTCATTGCGGGTGCGATTGGTTGTGTCAGGTGATTCTCAAGCACGCGCCCCTATCACCTGTCGTTGAAAACACGGAACTTAGAAAAAGTAGTTGCGAAGAGCCTTCTAGTTACCTGACACAAGTCCCCAGCCCTTCGTACTAGAGGGCACCTGACACAACCAAAAGGCTCTTCGGTTATTTCTTGCGGACTTCCGGGTTGGTCAACCAGCGGGTCACCGGACGGCCACCTTTTAAGTTGTCGTCCCACGAGCGGACCCAGTTCCGCTCCGCTAGATTTTCCAAAGCCATCGAGATTAACTCTGAGGAAACGCCACTCAAACCCGACCAGTATTTGCGCTGGATGTCTCGGGCTGACATATTGTCTTTGAAGTCGTTCCTGCGAATGCGATTCACCAGTTCAATTTCCGTAAGCTGAATCGGACTGTACGCCGCGTTATAAACACGGTGCATGTGCGATTCAAGGTAGTCGAAAAAGTTCATCGCCATCACAAGATGGTCTTTGTCGATTCGAAAGTGCCCAGCAAGCGTTCCGCCTAGAGCAACCAAATCAACCAACTGGAATAGCGCGGCAACCTTCGGGAGAGCGCCACGGTATTTTTGCAAATGCGACTTCTTACCGTCGTGCGGTTCCTTGCTGATTTTGTGCATTATCTGGTTATACCAATCGTAGAAAAATTCCTGCGCTTCCGCGTCAAAGTGCATCCAGATGGATTCCGGTTTGATAATTGCCAGCGTGCGAATGACATGGCGGAAGTGCATCCTAGCTTCTTCATTCACTCGGCGGTCCACCATCTCGGGGACAACTTCATCCGGCCACACGAGTAAAGAGAAACGGGCCACAGTGCCATCTTCAACGTTACGTTCATCGGCTTTGCGCGAGTCGGTGCCGGATAGAAAGCGGCGCAATACCTTTGGCTGGAAATTACCGCAGATGCAGAGCGACATGATGGCGGAAACAGACCCGCGTCCGATTCTGTCAATCGAGTAAGCGTCGTCTCCGTTCATCGCGGCGAGGAAAATACCACGCTGACCCTCGCGGCCTTCTTTGTCCAGTTCTTCAACCCAACTTGACAACTCGTCGCGATAGTACAGAAGTCCTGTCGGGTTCTCTCTCAACATGTCGTGCATCTTTTCCGGCGTAGCATCATTCAATATCAGACGCGCTGCCTTTTGCGGCGGTTGTGGTTCTTCCAAAACGACAGCGTTTTTCTTTTTCGCTTCTGCTTCCCACTTCTTATGGTCTTGTTCGTAAGCGGCGTTGCGCTTCTCTTGCTCACGAGACCAATCCATCTGCATTTCCAGCGCAACGTTAATGAACGTCTTCCACGACGGGGTCTTTGTTCCCCCAGAGCCTGCTACAACCGCGCCGGAGATTGTGATAGCCTCGCGCCACGACTTGTCGGCAGCTTTCGGAAAGACGAACGCGCGACGGCCTACAACGCCTGCCATCGTTTCAATCGCAGCAATCCCGGTGAAGTCGAGCGGCACTGACATACGCTCTGCAACGTCACGACACCACGAGCGAACGGCCTTCGGCAAAAACTCCTCACGGAACGGACGAACCGGGAAAAGAATATCGTCGAGCGGAATCAACTCGCCCCACGGAGCCG
>WNFR01011782.1_pt1 | contig 10470 bp, 11 predicted proteins | sample 5400221 | NCBI WGS metagenome assembly WNFR01 (sample SAMN13153357, study PRJNA577476) | soil metagenome | isolation source: 40 cm soil under Madrone tree | place: USA:California | collected 2016-06-14 | reverse complement strand
CTTGTCTTGTTCCTGACGCCCGATCGAATTGCGCAGATAATCTTCAAAGTCGCGCAAGTCAGCCTGTGGATCGAAGATGCCACTCTCAAGCCGAGTCTTAATCGACTTAATCATGTTGAGCCGCGAAATAACCATCGTCTCCATTGCCCGTTTAAGCGCGAACACGTTGCGCACCGTTTGACCGATCTGCGCCATCGTGCGCGTAAGATTCGCGTTGTGAAGCACGAGCTTTTCAGCTTGAGACAGCACGCCCTTCATCGTGGTGATTTGCTCGACCATTTTTCGGTGTAATGCTTCACACGCTCAAGCCAGCGATTCGCTTCCTCAATCTGGCGCTCAATCTGTAGCGAGTATTGCGCGGGATCGAATACAGTAAATTGAGCCTGCGCGGTCACCGGCGTTAGAATCGCGCCGAGCAAGAGGCCGAGAAAAATCCGCTTGGTTACATCTTTCATTGATTCCTTCTTCCTTTCGTTCAGGCGGCAACTTCAAGAAGTGTTTCGTCGATTTCGCGCAGTCCGATCGCAGTAAGACCGCGCGGGTAATTTTCTGCGAGCCAGGCGTGTATCTGCATATCGGTCCAATCTGGATGGTAGGCACTCACGAGACTGCGGGCGTTTCTTTCGTCAGCGTTTGTTGTTAGCGTCCACAGCATCAACGGACTAAGTTCATGCTGAACGACCTCGACGATCTGATCCGGCCCGCTACCAATCACCATCACAAATTGGGAGAATCTTCCCGGTGCGGACTTAATGTGGGAAATCGCGGCAGCGCCATTCTCTGACAGCTTTGCGTGAGCAACGATCTTCGAGTAATCACCGAGCTGCTTACCCACAAAGATGACGTTCCCGGTTTTCGAGAGCGAGGCGACATCTTCGATGTCTTCAAATGCGTGAGTCGCAAGAACAGTGATCGAGTTTTCTTTCGGACCCTTTCGGCCAGCGTGCTGAAGCACCTTGAAGATGAATGGATACTCCTCTTTGATTTCCCACATCTCATCGAACAGATTGGCGGTCGGAGCGCGAGTGCCATCTACCCGCCGGCGTCCAATACAACGAGCGACATAAGCCGCAATGCGATACGCCAGCGATAACTTGATGTCATGCGGAAAATCTTTGAGAGAACCCAACTCAAAGACATCAAAAGGCGACTTCGCCTCGTAGTCCGGGTGAGTTGGCGCGTCTATCCAGGGATGCCCAATGTAATTGCTTAGAGCTAAGACGAGCGTTTCGCGGCGCTCCCTGACCATTTCGGAATCAAAAGGGTAAGTCTTCAGTTGAGCAACGAAATGAGATAGCGCGGGCTCGAACAAAGGCCGCCCAGGTCCGTTCTGAGAAACGATGTTCTCGTACACCTGGGACACAACTGCGCTGATAACGTCTTCAGCAGTTTTGTCGTCGTCCTTCACTCGCGCCAGCATCTTCAGGTCGCCGACGACGAGAGCCTTTTGCACATCATCCGGCATCTCGCCGTCTCTGAGTTCGGGATAAGACCAGATGTTTATCGCGCGAACCTCATCCGGCTGCGGGCGGATGTAGCGACCGCCTAGCACCGTCACTAATGGTTTTAGAGTTTCACCGATATCGATCGCGTTGATGCTCGCTTCACGCAGACTCGCGAGTATGTCGCAGGCAAATTGCGCCATCAGGATCGATTTGCCACCGCGTGGCGCAGCAATAATTTGAATGAGCGGAGAGGGGATCTGATTGCGGTCGAACAGGTCGACACCAAGCAAACGACCCGTAACCGTGGAAAGTAACGTGTGCGGCCTTGCGGCCCCCGACCAGGAATCTTCAGTCGGCGTTAATGCGACGACGGAATTTGAAACCTCTGTCAGCTCGCGGCCAGTGAGCTTCGGATTCAACTCTCCGACGATTGCCGACGAGTAAAGCGCGCGTAATGCTTCAGGTTCTTCGCGTTCGGCATTCGCTCTCGGAATCTGTCTAATCGCAGAGACAGTTCTTTCGCATTGCTCGTCAAGCGCATCAACCGATCGTTGCAGCTCGGAGAAGTTTGTCGCGCGCTCGCCATAAAGAATCACATAGAACCGTGTCGGCAAGAGTGCTTCACGCGCGCCGGCAACTTCTTCACGCACTGAGCGCAGCGCTCTCAGCGCCGCCGCACCCTCGGGATTGTCCCTCTTGGTAAACGTGCGTTTCACTTGCTTGATGCGGCGATCCAGGCGCTTTGTTTCTTTTCGCTGTTCAGGAAGAAGATATTCCGTGACGACGGTGTGCCTGCTATTGAAATCTCTGCGACCGATCAGTCCACGCAGCGCGTCAGCAGTTACAAATTCATTCGGCGGCGTAAACATGGACACTATCGCTACCGGATAGTCGCCGTGCATTCGATAATTCAACTCGCCTTCGATTGTTTCGCCGCACAGGTAATCACGCAGGTCTCGCCCCGGTCTCTCAGGCAAGATAGGAACCGAGTTCGCGTTTTGACAGTGACCGAGGAAGATAGCTTCCCACATTTCCTCGCGAGCAAAACGCCGTAGTGTTAGCGGCGACGAATTCTCAATTTGTCGCCACACTCTATTCGCGTGGTGATACGCATGTCGCTCATCTTCCAAGCTCCGTCTCACCACTGAATCGTCGGCGGTGCGAGAATAGATTTCAGGCAGACTTCGCAGCGCGGCCAATAGCCCGCGCGTCTTTACTTCACCACGAAGCGCATTTGTGAGTTCTGCGAGTGCGCTCATAGTAGAGTTCCCACGCTTCTTCGGCGGGACTCTCACCCACATCGTCATCACGCTGCGACGATACGGAAGATTCTTGGCACCATTCCGCAAGTAATCGAGATTCGACGATTGCAATAGGGACGCTAAGGCGTGCGTTCCTTCTGACGCCCGTGTGTCGATGACGCCAGTAATCGCTTGTCCAGGATCAGGAACCGTAGAGTATCTGAACTGAATAAGTGTCCCCGGAGGTTTCTCAAAGGCGAGCATCCTTGCGAGATCGTCGTAACGAATATCCGCGAGCATGTCATCGGCAAACATCGTCGCGGACAGCTCTACAAGATACGCAACAGTCAACGCCCCATCTTTATGACGAAGAGCGTCTCGATAAATGCCGACTATTGATGAATCTCGCCTTCGACCGATAGGTCGCCTCAACGCTTTGCTTTCGCTATAAAGCGAATCCTCATCAGTCTCTAGTCGGTTGTAAGTAAGGAAGTGTTCCATCGTTCGTCCGAAGCCTCCTGAAAACGATTGTTGTGTTCAAGCAAAAAGACAGTTTGAGCCTTGCGTATTGGTGGAGATCTGTCAGCGTCAAACGAGGCATCGCTCGTTTGCGCAGCAATGAGCCAAGCACGATTGAAGGGCCGCTTTCTTCCATTAGGAATGAAGCGATACTGACGGTGATGCGACACAAGACTCTTCACTTTGTGGTTAAGCCAGCTTGGTCTGCGCCCGATGCGAATATAGTTGAAGAAAGCAATGCTCCCCGCCGTAGCCAGTAGCCACGTCCACATTTGCAGCGGCACGTAGAGCACCGTGAGGCCCAACGGGACTGGAAGAAGATAGCCGGCGCAGGAAATCAGCAGCACGGAAAACCAATCACTGTCGGCTACTCCGAAGCGCACTACCGGCAAGTAGATATTTGGTCGAACAGGACGCACACGCATCGCACCATCTCCAAAGATTCATCCATTCGAACTGCCGATCTCTTCGGCAGAACTAAAATTGGTTATCCAGCGGAACCGAGTCGCCTTGGCTGAAGGCATAGACCGCCGCGCACACCCCACCAAAGGCGAAGCAGGCAGCTCCGGTTATGAACTTCCACGTTGACAACGACTCGCGCAGTCCCGATGTGACAATGCCAACCGCGATAAAGATGATCCCGGCAATGATCATCGCCGCCGCCAGAAAGAACGTTACCGAGCGAAAGCTGTTGCCGAGCTGCGAACTATTGCCGTTGAAAAATGAGCCAGTAGGCGTTTGAGCCGATGCGGAGACTACTCCGACCGCGAGCATCAGTGCGATTGCAATCGCGCCATGCAATGCCTTGAGGCTGATGCCAATCAAGATCAGCTTGCGCCCCACTCGGACGACGCGCGAGTGTTCGAGTCCTGGAACGTTCATTAGTTCTACAAAGTTGTTCATCTCTTACTTCTCCCTCAATCCAAAACTATTCATCCTTCGCTCGTTCTTTCCTTTCACAAATGACGAGCACCTGACATTTCGCGCTCGCCTTTTCAATTCATGTGCCATGAGGTTGGCCCGCTTATTGCTCAAGCCGAGCGACTGTGCTTTACAGGTTAGTCCAACCAACAATCCTGCTTCTGTTAACTGCTACGACAATGGCCCAGGCTGGACGTGACCCTGGGCCTTCCCTCCTGGAAAGATCAAGACAGTTAGAACCGCAAATAGTTGAATCAGCGAAACGCTATGGAATTGATCCGAGGATTTTGAGAACTCTGTGTTTCATCGAATCGCGCTTTCGACTCAACGCAGTAAGCCCAAAAGGCGCAAGCGGCCCAATGCAATTCATGCCGGATACCGCGCGTCGTTACGGACTGCAAAACCCGCACGATCCGAGGGCCGCGATAGATGCCGCCGCGCATTATCTGCGTGATTTATTGGTCAGATTTGATGGTCGATTAGACCTTGCGCTGGCCGCTTACAATGCCGGCGAAGGAACCGTCGAGTCGTTTCAGACAGGAAGACCGCTGCGACTCGCGAGCGGCAAGATCATTAATGCACGCGGACTCATCACAGGTGGACTGCCGCCGTATATAGAGACTCGCAATTACGTGAGTTCAATTATGAGTCTTCTTGCGCAATCTTCCGAGTTGATCAAGAAGACTGTGCTCATTACATCGAGAAGAAACCAAAAGTTGCGCAGCAAAAAGAATCGGGATTTGAGTTCTGACAAAAGGAACGATACTCAAACTCCGCGAACGCGCCCGAAGTCGAACCTGAATAGTTCGTTCATCGAGGTCCATTAAATCCTGTCGGCTTTTACATACGCTGTTTGGCTTTTACAACAGCCGCGAAAGAATTACGGTTCTCTGTCGGTCCTAGGGATGTGCTGCGGAATTGCTGAAATTTTTTGCTTCCAAAGATCGCGATTCAAAAAGGACAAGGTTTATACTTCATGATAGCCTCGCTGCACGGATGCGCAGTTTCGCCAGCATTTTGCCCCTTGTCCTTTATAATTAGTGATCCGCTGCACTCCTTAACTGTTAGATTGTCCTTCCAGCAGCCGTTACCTTTGCCGTCAAAGTTGTATACCAAACAACAATATCTCGGACAGGTACCTGACCAAACAGGAGGTATTGGGCACGCTTCGGCAGGACCGCGAACCGGACAGTGCACCGTAGGAAAGTGAGGAGCCGGCAGAGGGTTGTTTCCATACTTCCATCGGCGGCAGAGCGGTTGTGGTGTTGCTCCGAATCTGTAAAGGTTCTCAGCGTCTACCGCTCTGATCTCACTTCTCGGAATACCATTTGTACTCGCATCGGAAGTCCTGTTAATTTTCTCGGGGTGCGTAGGATCGCAGAAAGTGTCGCCCGCTCCGTTCCTACACCTATCTATGTCGTACTTGTGCCATAGTTCATGAGCCAGGCCAGCCGTGGGATCTACGCAAGTTCCTTCCTCACCCGGAAAAGGAATGTTCAAATCACGATTCCATTCGATCCACTCATCGCCATCAGTCGTTCCCGAAATTATCGTATTACTCTTCCAAATCAAATAAGGAGTCTTGGAGGCTTCAAGCGCCTTAATGGCCTTTGCCAGCTCGGGATCGGATGCCCGAATTTGATTCAGCGCAGCATTGACATCAGCCGTATAACACGAGTCTGCGTTGGGAATAACGATTGTGGCTCTCGCTGTGGGGCAGATGGAGAGTATGGCGAAGATTAAAGAGCCAAGAAGTCGCACTGCAATACCTCTTCACTTGATTTCAAACGTCAACACATTCGAGTCGAGAGAATCCGTGAAGACACCGACACCTGAGCCCGAATAATACTGATAGCGAAGTTGAATGGCATAAACGCCGGGAGCGTCCAGCTTAAACAAGCGCGTATCGAATGCCGGTTGGAATATGTCTAAGACGTCTCCCGGACCTCTCACAATAGACTGTCAATAATCACCGTTAAGTTTTACATCCTTTAAGATTGGATGTCCGTCACGATCAGATCCTATAGTCCATGGAATTAGCACCGTATCTCCCGAGACAATCGTTTGGATGTAGGAGTCCTGAAGAAGGTTCGGGTCAGCAATGAAATCCGAAACACCGTGAGTCGGTTTGAGCGACACCCCATTGCGCGTCACTGTTTTGACTCTTACTGTAGTGAGACCGAGTGTACAAACCTTCAGGCTAGTCGCGCCGCCCTCCGGAAGTCCGAGAGTGGCGGTAATAACAATGGGCTTACCAAAGCCATAAACATTTGAAGGCGTACTTATGAGAAACACTGGAGAGCCGGATTGAGTAAGTTTTGTGTATGTGGTCGCTGTGCCCCAGACTGCAACCGAAATTGCAACTATTTGTAAAGCTAAAGCTACCGATCGAAGAGTACTCATATTCCTTTCCCCCTAGCGCTTCAAGCGCTGTAACACCTGGCTTTCCTGAGCAGGTGTGAGCTTACCTACCCATACATCAGTAGCGACGCCACGTTCGTTCACTAGAATTAGGGTGGGCGTCCCGGGAATTCCTAGCGAGTCCAGGGTTGTCTCCTTGACCTCATCGACTGTCAGCCCGAGTTTCTTGACGTATTCCTCGCTTTGACTAGTTGTTTGTGGCAGGACCGCCACGAGCTTGGCATTCCCTCCCTGGAGTTGTTGGTAGAAAGGCGCACTCGCGGTAGAGGACTGACAGCCGGTCGAGAGACCCAGCAGGAGCGTTCGCCCGTTCTTGGTCCAGTCCTCATTGGGCAAGTTGACACTCGCCCCAGGTCTGATTTCATTAGTTTCTGCCGAGTTTGCGGTAACATTTTGTCGCCGATTCACCAGATAGAGTTTGATTAAAAGCACTGAGAGAAGCAGAACCGCAATAACCAGCGTTATACGAACCAGGATTTCGATCTTTTTGATTAGATTAGTCCACATCCCGTACCAGCGTTGTTGAAACCCGTAGAGGGCTCGAGATTTGAAGTGCCGAGTAAGGTAGAACTACCGCTTTTTTAGGTGAAACCGAAAGATTTCGCTCGCACATTATGCTCAACCTCCTAGGAAGTCAACAGGCAGGACAGGGAGTATGGACAGGCAACAGACGTAGAGGTCCTTAACCTCATTCACTGACAGCACTTCACAGACTTCCACGGTTGTCCAATGAATCTCGTCGGCTTTTACATACGGTGTTTGGCTTTTACAACAGCCGCGTCTCCCAAAGACGAAAACCCTCTTATTTCTTTCGCGGCATGTCGATTGTAAGGACGCGCCTCCGAGACAAAACGAACGACGAATTGAGGATGCCTATATGACCACTGATGCGATGGAGTTGCCCCTTGCGATGTCAGAAACCGAGCGTGCCACTTCCGATGAGATTCATAAGGCGAATGATCAGCTACCGCCAGTGATCTGCTATCGCGATCCGGCTGACGTGCGCACCATCGGCCGACAATCTCTACTGATCATTTTCGCTTTTGTTATCACCGCGATCGCAGTTGTCGGAGTCGTTTACAAATCTATTCAACGCCCCGACCGCATCGTCGTCGATATGTCATCCGGTCGAACGGTGATGATCAACGACAAAGAGCTGGGCGCAACAGAAGCAGTCAAACTGGAAAAGGACAAGCTTCAGATCGCCGACATGGATTATGTCGTCAAAGCCTATCTTGATTATCTCTACCACGTCGACCAACGGTCGCGCTCTAAAGACGTTGAAGCTGCTTTAAGACTAATGGTGCCCGGACAAGCCAAGAAGTTCGCCCAATACTTAACCGACCAGAAAATTCTTCAGACACAACGCGAACAGCAATGGAATGCGATTTGGAAAGTGGAATACCTCGAACATGCTCCGGGCAAGGCGCTGACGGTGAAGGTTTACGGCACCCAAGAGATCGACATGGTTCTAAAGAACGAAAGCAAACACGTCGTAAAGCACATCCTTTTGACGGTCGATCTCTTGCCCGACGCACCCGAAGATGGAACTTTCCGGCTGGATCGAAATCTTCGATCAGGCTTCCGCATCAACGCCATCGATTACAAGGAACTCAGTTCCAACGAGGCGGAAACGCCCGTTACAACTCCAAGCCAAGGATAAGAACAATGAAACTGATTAGCTCTTTTGCGTTGTTTTTCTGCGCTTCCACATTCTTGATGGCGCAAACACCGACAACGCCGCCAGTGAAAACCATTCGGCCACGCACACGCGCGCACCGCGTTCTAAAACCGCCGGCATCGGCGACGCCAGGTACGACGCCTAAGACATCCGAGGATTTCTTCGTCGGCGAAGCGAGAATAGACGTAACGAAGGATGAAACGGTTGTCAGGTTAGCGATGGCGCAGCACGGCAGCATTCTTATCGAGCTGCCCGCTAATGATGGCCCTCGCTACATCATTCCCGGCGATCCTGAGATGGCGACCGTCGATGAAAAGGCGCTTGAACGAAACAAGCGCGCCATAGTTGTTCGACCAGGTACGCAGTTCGTTCCTCCTCAACACAACACAAAGGCCCGGAATCCAGCAGCCACGGTTACTGCCCAAATGCGAAGTGGCCTCGTAGTTACGTTCTTGTTTTATCCAGTAGAAGACCTCGCGCAAAACGTTCATCGCTGTGTGTTGAACTACAACCGCGATGAAGTAGTGGCGCGACGACGCGCGGCAGGACTGCCAGTTAATCTCGATGACAAAGAACAAGGAGGTGAGAAGCTGACTGCGCAGTCCACCGCCGCGCCAACATGCGGATTCATCTTCGCCGAGTGAAACCAAGTTGAAGGAGGAAAAGGAGAGTCCCATCAACTCCGCTGTCACTGCAATTCTCAGCTCCGCGCCTACCAACAATTCCGATCTCCTTGCATCTTTACGTAGCGCCTTAGACCAAGCGACCAAACGGCCAAAGCAATTCAAGCATTGGACGAAATCGACGCATGGATTGAAGCTTTCAATCCTTGAAGATGCAAATACGGGAAAACCGTTCAAGGTTCTGACACTCGCCGTCAAAAACACTACGAGCGCCTCGTTGAACCTTGTAGCGACCAGCCCTGAACTTTTGGTAGAGACGGTCGATGAACAGGGCACAACAGTCAACCTTCATTCAATTGCGAAAGCGCAGACGGAGACAAACGCGTCCGGTGTTATCGCGGCGGGCGCGACGGCGTACTTTGCCATCGCCTACGCTTCTCCGGTTCTCGATGCTCACCAGCATTTGAAGATCGTTGTTGCCCAGACCGATGCTGCCGACGAACCGGCGTCAATCAAGCTCGCTGCCAGCGGGCGTTAGAGGAGTTAAGCATGACCCAAACAAATACTTATCCTGGAAATGGCAATCACCATCGATCGGCCGTTGATGTCCTTGAGGACAATCAAGAGTCAAGGACAACCTTCTACGATCCAAGCAATCCTTTGCTCGCTCCGCCGAAACAGATGGACAAGGTGAACCAGAAAAGCAAGAAGCGCAGGCTGATTATCGTGTTGTTTGTTTTCGTCGTACTGGTAGGCTGTGGTTTCTTCCTTTACAGATCGCTGCGGGTCGATCGCGTTAACGTCACAGTGCAAGCTGATGCTCGTCGTGACTCGCAAAGCGCGAGGAATAAAGGTGACTCTAAGAATTCAGAGAACAGCTTGAGCACCGAAGCGATCAATCTCACCCGAACGGCGCTTGGCTCTGACAAAGGCGCGTCCGCTAACCTTGGCACCGCGACACCGACACCCACGCCATCGTTGGAAAAATCCAACGGATCGATTCCCGAAGTCATGCCAAGCCTTGCTGTCACAATGCCAACTGGCGCGACCGACAATCCATCGACAAACCCGAAAATGGGTTTTCAACCGGGACCGTCCGGATCTTCTAACCAGCCAAGCAACGGGACTACTTCCGCAACCCAGGAGATCGCTCAGTCTCGCGCGAATACCACTCAGACGTTATTTGTGGACGATGCTCCGCCAAAGCCGGATCGAAAAGCGCCTCCAACAAATGGATCGACGCAGCAGAATCAAAGCAAAGCCGGATCTCCGTCAATCAACATCACCCCAGCAGTCCTGCCGCCTTTTGGCACCATGCTGCCCATCCGCACCCAAGGCGTAATCTTCACTCTCCGCAATAACTCCTATGCGAGGCTCGAACTGACTAGCGATGCAAATGGCAAAGGTTGGTCGTTGCCAAAAGGCACTCTCTTAATTGGGCGCACAAGCGGGAGCGAGAACGATCGCGCCTACGTCAATGTTATCGGATACATCGATGCTCGCGACAACAAACTCGTCAAGATGAGTGGCGAAGTCTTAGGGAGCGATGGCGGCGCAGGAATCCAAGGCAAGCGCGTTGCGGTAGATCGCAATCGCTTAGGACAAACACTGCGCAAAGT
>WNFR01008352.1_pt1 | contig 10470 bp, 4 predicted proteins | sample 5400221 | NCBI WGS metagenome assembly WNFR01 (sample SAMN13153357, study PRJNA577476) | soil metagenome | isolation source: 40 cm soil under Madrone tree | place: USA:California | collected 2016-06-14 | reverse complement strand
TTTCCGGATTGTCGACAAAGGGATTAAGCAAAAGCGGCTTCTCGTTGCGTTCCTCCCCGGGCTTGGTTGCGCGTTTTGCTTCATCTTCCAGCGGGAAGAAGTTCTTCTTTCCCATCGTCTCTTTCTTATTGTTCGGCATCAGGTAAGTGTTTGACCGATTACAACGAATACACGAAGGAAGCAGGTTGGTCCACTCGCTTGCCAGCCAGTAGTAGCCAGGCTTTTTTTCTTTGCCAACCACAACAGCGCCCTTGGGGCGAAAATGCTCCACATCGACAGGCTGAGCAACGATATAGAAGGTTTCGCAGTAGGCGCACTTCTTGTGAAAGATCTTTTCGATAGCCTCTTTGACGTACGGCTGCTTGTAGATCTTGAAAGGAAACTCCTTCCTGGTCTTAACTGCCGCCTTGTAGAACTTGAGGGCCTCCTGCCGCTCCAGATCAACGTCGGCAGCGGGAGCCAGAAGTTGTTTCGGTCCGGGTGGCCGTGTTACCTTAATCATGACTCAGATCTCCTGCCACATCTGCAATAGTGTTTTACGTGTTTTTACCTCCAGCTTTTCGATATCTGGAGCACGCTTCTCTTTTTGGGCCAGGAATTTATCGATCACTTCATACATCATCTGCTCTCGTGGAGTGTCCCCCATCAGGCGGAGTCCTTCCAGTTTGGCTTTCAACTTTTTCAGGCGCGTTTCCTCCTTATCAGAGCGGTTGCGCTTTGCGATTAGGGAGTAATACTCGTTGAAGTCAACCTCGAGCTCCGGTGAAAGCGTGCAGCTCAACCCAAAAAACTCGGAGGTGAGAAGTTGATCCACTCGCAGCCCTTTCGGGTTGGGCAAGTCTTCAGTAATTGCTGCGACGCGACCTTGGGGGCTGCGTGTCATTACCGCTACTTCCTGCTGATTTAAGCCTCGGAGGGTGAGCGGTTCATGGCTGGTAACCAGGAACTGCACACGAGGGAACGTCTCCCGCAGCCGTTCTACGATCTGCATCTTCCAGCGGGGATGAAGATGTGCATCGATCTCATCAATGAGAACGATGCCCTCAGCCACGCGCACGCTCCCCCACAAATGCAGAAGAACACTCATGATGTCAGTGGACAGTGCCAACACTGACTGATAGCCCGCGCTTAGATCTTCGAGATAAACGGTGGCGCCACCGAAAGCCTTTACCTGAATTCGGTGCTGGCCAGCCTTCATGAAACGGTCGCGAGGCCTCAGCAGCATGAGACGCTTTAAAGAGGCCACGATGTCATCGAAGGCTTTCGGTTTCAACGAATGGAGCCAAAAGGATGATTTTGTTAGGGCCAGAAAGGGATCAAACAGGTTATCTGTCTTGGAGAATTGTGAGCCCTTCGTTAGCCGAGATCCTCTTACTGGTAACAGTCGCGTCGCGCTATAGCCAAGGAGTAAGACCTTCGGATCGGGCGTGTTGGTGATGATCTCGCTCGAGTCGCTACGGAAGTCTAGCCTAATTGGATCACCGCCGCCTGTTAAGTGGACCTTGACGAATCCCCTAACAACCTCGCCTTTTTTCCTTGGATAGGTTGCGAGGCGACTGCCGTCATTCAGACCAAGGCGCTTGCGCTCTTTCTCTCCCATCAGCGCCAGTGCGACAGCGTTTAAGACCGAACTCTTACCGGTGCCGTTTTCCCCGAGTATCAACAGCCACGTACCCGAGTCCAGCGTCTCAGTGAAAGCAAGCTTGAGATGTTTGATAATCTTGAAGTTCTTTATTTCTATCATCTCAATGTATTGAGTTTTAGCGAAGAACTTTTCGCGTTCAGATGTTTTGGCGAGGGAATAACTCGACTGCGCTGCTTCGTGTGCCTGAAATTCTTTGACTGTTTTTGAGATTTGCCTCCTAACCGTGGTTGAAGACTTGGCGTTCTTTGAGGCAGGTGGTTTCAGCAGCGGTTCTAAGTTGTTCCGTCTAGTTTCGGCGCCAGCAGCCGGTGTGAAACCGGTACGCAGACTTACGAAGTTATCAAAGGTTGAAGTAAACCTTGGATGAAGTTTGCAGAATTCGATCGCCCATTGCTGCAAACAGGCTCGAGACATTGCTATGAATTCACAGTGAGGCGCAAGGAAATCCTGTAATGTCTTTAGTTCGTTACTGAGTTCCACCTCTCTTATCTTTTCTTGCGTTATGAGCGAAGTAACGCGCTTCCATTGAGCTTGCAAAACGACTCCATGGCTCCTCCTTCGTGCGACCAGCTGGGCGCGGTTAAGATTATAGGTATCAATCGTCTTCCGTCCTCGGATTGAATGGCTCCCAACATCGCCATAAGCGTTGAATATAAAATCGAATTCCGGGTGGTCCACGCAGGGATCCATCAGTAAAGCCTTTTCCTTACGAATCTCCGCTTCGGTCGCGCTTATCGGAGCGCGCGCGCCCTCGACGGGAAACCTTGGGCCCTTCGACCGATTACATTCTGCACATGCGGGATATAAGTTGAACCACTCGTTAGCCAGCCACCAATAGTGAAGCGGACTGAGTTTGCCGTCTGTACCAATTGCGCCACCCTTGGGACGAAAGTTCTCAACATCCATGGGCGAAACCGCCGAATAGTTTGTCTCGCAAAATGCGCATTTGCCGTGAAACAACTGCTCGAGTTCTTTTCGAACTTCAGGATGTCTATGAAACTTGAATACGAAATGCTCCTGCCGGCGAGCAGGGGTAGACTTTAAGAAAAACTCCGCGGCGCGCTTCTGTTCTCGTTGCCATTCGGAGCTATGAAAGATGGGTGGAGCGGGCGGGCGTTTGACATGAATCATGAGCTTTCCTCGAACTTTTCTGGGGTGTAAGGCCGAAGAAATGTGTAGCGGTTTCTTTTGAGTTCATGCCAGAAAGCTAGCGCGTTTTTATACACGCTCTCCTCTCGTGACCCGCTTGTCCTGAGTTCGGCCCCCCTCACGTCGAGTATGTAGCGCAGGAGATTGAAGCAGGTTGTCACCTGACCACCGGCCACGAGATTTTTGAGCTCGTCTGGATTATTGATCCATAGAGACGTTTCCACCTGCTCGGCGCGAGCCGTGAGGTCGCGAAATTCTTCAGTAGGAGCAAGTTCTGTGACGATGTGGTCAGGGAATTTGCCCGTGTCGTCGAGATCGTAGATTAGATTTGAAACTTCACGGTTGAGATAGCTCGGGTGAACTTTAATATCCTTGAATACAAGCGCTCGAACCCGTTTCATAAACACTGAAGCCGTGAGGGTTATCAGCGACTTGGCCCGCCCACTAATCAGATCGATCAGTTCGGGCATCGTTAACTGTTTTAAGAAGGGCCAGAGTTTCACCGTGGTCATTTCCTCGACGCGTTTTTGTCCTTCCTTGTATTGACGGCGGATCCACCACAACCCACCGGAAAGAAAACTGGAAAGGATGATCGGCACTCCATATAGAAAAAAGTCAACGAGATGAAACCTGTCCGCGAGAATTGACAGCCTCCACGCGATAACCAAAGTTATCGTCGTCACGATCGAGATCGTGAAAACTATCCACGCCAATTGGACGAGAGTATTCAGCGTCAACCACCCACGCTTATTTTCCGGCGCAAACTCAAAAAGAGATGGGTTGCGTTGAGTGGTGTCCGAGATGATTAGCAGTCCAATCGGATGCCTGCCGCGTTCGTATGCTCGCACCACGCTGTCGACGCCCTGATTGTCAAAGATGCCGCCATCCATCAGCGGAACACACTTTGTAAGACTCTTTCCCAGTGAGCGCCGGATTTCTTCGACGCCCTGGGGCCACAGAAAGTCGTCGGGGAAACGAATCGGTTCGAACGCTGACGGAAAGCAAGATGATGCGGCGGCAATATCCGCCAGGCGAATCATCTCAGCAACTTCTCTTCTTACCATTAGGTTTCCGTTGCCAATACGCGCCCTCGGACTTTCGCTTCTTTGAAATCGAAAGTAGTTTGCGGTGCGAAATTCCGTCGCGTTGAATGATGCTTCACGAAGATGCGAAGTTTGATCTTGTAGAATGAGTCCAAAAGTTTTGCTGCCGAGCATGTTTGGCGAGGCATAAACCTGTGCTGCGCTGCGGATAAGGCTCGGCATTTGGTTCGCAAACGGTGATTTCTGTGGCGGTTTGAGTCCAGCCAGGCCTGCACCGATGACGTTTGCGGTGCCGAGAAAATTGTAAGAGTCGCGGTAGAACTCCTCAAAGGTATTTCCTTCGGCAATACTCAGCGCGTACTTAAGGCCGGTCAATGTGCCGCCTGAAACTGTTGACAACACTCGAACTGATTGCAGCAGTCCTAAGCGGTGAAGCATGTCGAGAGTGCCAAGATGAAAGGCCGCTGCGCGATAGCCGCCGCCTGAAAGAGCGAGAGCAATTTCGTCGAATGGTTGCGTATTGTTCGGAATCGCGACTGCTGCTGAATTTCCCGGCTGTGGGTTCGGTTTAGTTTCATCCGCCAAGGCTGAACTGTGATCATTTTGGTCCATAAGTACACCTCTGAGTTGACTCCGATTCGGTTACGCTAAATCTAGGAAGAAGCATGGCATGGGAGGACGCTACGAAGACTCGTGAGAACCGGTCTTTTGCGAAAACGGCAACACAATATTTCCGGTCGAAACCAAAGTCAAGAAAACGAATTGACTCATCAAGAGCCCATTCCAAGTAGGATGAGTTTGGCTTTAGTGTTTTGGTACTGCTGGGGAAGTAGAGATGCCCTTCTTCCAAAACATTGCCACTTTAAATTAGAGAAAACCGGGCAATTATCACAGGATGGGAGCACACAATTGGCATAAAGAGATCAAAGTTCACGGAGACGCAGATCGTGTTCGCACTGAGCAAGCGAAGGCGCCGCGGTTGCCAATTTGGCATCCAAAGACCGTCTCATCGACAAATTCCAAGTGGCCAATACGTGGACAAGAAAAACAGGAAGCTACGCTACGCAACGGTAAAGGAATGGGAAGGAACCGGAAAACTCTTAAAATTTCTTGGTGGCTGCAACTTTCGAAAAGGCAATAACTTACGTTTTTGCCGGTAGTCCGTTTCGCAATGCGGAGGTCAGGGGTTCGATCCCCCTCTGCTCCACCAATAACTCTAATATTTCCACAAACCTACAAGGGATTAACCCTCAAGCCTCAGTTTCTCAAATGGCCAATAAGTGGCAAGAAAAAACCGCACAGGACAGTAGAAAACAGTAAAGAATGGGAACAAACCGGAAAACTCTGGGCTATTCGAGCATTCTAAACTTCCAGAAAACAAAACTCTTAGGGTGTAATTGCGTAATGCGGAGGTCTGGTGCACTCGGACGGAGTTGGACTCCAAGGCAAATCCGTTGATGGCGCGACTGCTACGCGAAGAGTCCCTGGGGACTTTCTGCGGTGACATGTGGAGAGTCAGCTTCGGCCGTTCCAAGAGGATCTGATTGCTGCACGCGCCGGAACCCAGTGTTGCTTACTAGAAGTCAGCCGCAGAAATCTCGGAAACCAAATCATCAGGGATAGATAATGGATACTCCTGCGACGCATCAGGGACCAACTTGGATCGTCCTCACGACGCTTGAGATGAGCGAAACGTTGATTCAATGAATACTGCGAATTAATTGACGGCGCTGGGTTCCATCGCTCACTGGATCCAACTATCAAAATACAATGTCGAAGCCGCCGCTGAAAAATCGATGGTAAGAAGAAAAGAACTCACCGAAGCGTGGGTCAGCGGTATTGGCGCGCACGTCGCGCGGATTGATGTGATTGGTTGCGTTGAATACTCGCAGAGACAGTCGCACGCCATACTTCTTCGTTACTTGAAACTCTTTAGCTATTTCAGCGTCGAGTGAGAGGAATTTAGGAAAACGTGTCTGATCCGAATTGCGGACGCCGACGAAATTATGTTCGGCGTCGCGCACTGAATACGGGAAGCCCGAACGCACTTCGAAAATAGGTGTTAACGTGACCCGGCGCGGCAGATTGATTGTTCCCCACGCAAGCAATCGGTTCGGCACGTCGAACGGAAGGTTGGAATACTGGTTTTGCCGGATCACAGGTGCCCCAAAGTCGCCAAAGTAGCTGTTGAAGTCATTGAGGTCGCCCCGCGCGCGCGATCGCACGTATGAAACAAAGAATTGGTTCTTACGAGGAAGGCGGAGACGCGCGGTCAATTCGAGCGCGCGGTAGGTGGCCTGCCCGGCTGAGCGGAGCACGATGCCGCTCCGTCCTCTGAAGTCCAGTTCTGGGTTGACGATGTAAATATGATTCGTGCGACTGCCCGTCAGATTTGCACGCAGACCGAGCCAACGGGTAACAATCTGATCCAACTGAACGTTCCACTTAAGATTTTCGGGAACAAAGCCGGCTTCACCGCCACCTCGTTTTCTGAAATCAAGGGGCTCCACCGGAGAGGTGTCGACTAAGACGTTCACAAAGTGATAGCTGCCGATTATCGTCACGCCGTCCCGTGCATACTGCGTCACGACTCGCGAAGGATAGCGCCCGAAACTACGGATGTTCAGCGGGACTTTGTCATAGAAGAGACCGATGCCGCCGCGCAAGACAGTTCGGTCGCCCTTAAACGGCGACCACGCGACCCCGGCGCGTGGCGCGAGGTTGCTTTCCTTTCCGATCCTTTGATCTTCGAGCCGTAGCCCGACGTCCAAACTTAGATTTGGTCGCAGCAGCAGCCGATCCTGCGCGAAACCGACGTACTCGCGGTTCTCGGCCTGGATGGGTCGAACTCCTCTGAAAACGATTCGCTCGGCGAGCGTATCGTCCTGCCGCACAACGTTGACCGGGCGCGCGGAGTAGTTGAGGAGGTTGTCGACGTTATTGAAGTCGAAGCCAACTTTGATCTCGTGGCCCGCGTTTAGGAAGTGTTTTGCTGGTGAACTGTAGACCTCGAATAACTCCAGCCGGTGTGAGTGTCTTGCCTGGGTCGCGAAGTAGTTTCCCTGCTCCCCGGTCGGAGTCAGTGTCTGCTCGCTCTCACCCTGTCCCCAAACGTCGGCGTCAAATCGCTTGAACGAAAAGGCAGATTGCAGCAGACCTTCTCGCACCTGGTAACGGTCGCGCACCGTGACGACGAAATCTTTCTGTTTATAGTTCGGTGTTACGGGTTGCGGTCGAAAGAAGTCCAGGTTGACAAACTGATCCCGCTGAGGGAAATAACCAAAGGTGAAAGTCTGGGTGTGGCGATTGCTCAGGATCAGGTCGAGTTGCGAGAAGTAGCTCTGTGATTCGCTTTTCGTTTCGTTAACAGGAAATGGCAGTCCGCGCACCGGCTGCTTGGCAATAGAATATGAAACCGATTGGGACAGGAAGAGCCGATCTTTGATCAGCGGGCCATTGAAGTTCACCCTGGGCGTGTCCTCTGCGACACCCATGATGTGACCACCTTTGAAGCGCAGATCCGGAAGGAAGTCATTGACCTCGAAATGCCAATGATCTTTGCCGCGGCGGGTCTCGACCGCGGCCACGCCACCGGTAAACGCACCATACTCTGCGGTGTAAGGATGCTGAAATACCTGCACCGATTCAACTGAATCAATCGGCAAATTCAGCCTGAAGTTTCCGCTGGCAGGGTCAGAAGCATTGAGACCGTTTACCAGCAACGTGCTCTGCTGTTCTGTTGCTCCCTCGATGCTGATCTCGCCAGTTGATGAGCGCACAACACCGGGGATTAGTGGCAGCGCCTGATCGACGCGTGCGGCGGCCAGCGGGAGGCGTTGAAGCGATTGGCGTTGCAGAATACCGGCCGCCGTTGAGGCGCCCGCCTGGACATTCGTCGCTTCCTCCGATGGTGCGGAGACGGTTACGTTTCCGCTTACTGTCCCAACCATAAGCGAGACCGCTATGTCAGTTATCCCGCTGCCTTTGACGACAACGTCGGTTCGGTTGAAAGTTTCAAACCCTGGACTCTCGACGCGGAGCGTATAGTTGCCAGGTATGACGGTATCAGGGAACTTGGCGACACCCAGCTCGTCGGTCGACGCAGTAATGGAAGCCTTTGCGTTATTGTTGGCAGGGCTAAGAGAACAAACAGCACCGGCTACTTCGCGTTGCTGCGCGTCGGTAACCAAAACGCGTAAGCCTGCGCTCCCGGCTCGAGGCTGAGCAAACCCACCACCAACCACGAAAACGCAGAACAGCGCTAAAACGGAGCAATGCTTGATAAAACGACTGGGGGACATCGGCCTTGGCATTCGTAATTTATTTTAAATTTATCCGCTGACAAAGAGATTGGAGAATGATCTGCTTACACGAGAATCAGAACTATTATCGCCGCTCAAGTGAATACACCAAAGTCGACTGAGGGGCGAGTGAAATATCCGGCTTCTCCCTCTTCAGGGTCGCCGCTGAGAGTGATAAGCCAGTCCACGCAGGTTGCCCGTTAGTTCCACCCGCTCATCATACAGCCGTCGGCCGTCGGGGGGTAGTCTGGCGAGGTTGATCGAAGTTAGAATGTGTGCGCGAACAAAGGATCCTGGCCGAGGATATTGTTAACTTCTTTGGTCCCGCAGGCGGCGAGCACACAACAGACGCTTGCACCGACCGATAGGTTTTTCTGACAAATGCCATTGCGACTCAATCTTCAGTGGAAAGTTCTTCTCCTTGTGGCAGGCACGATTACGGCAATCTTGGTGGCATCATCCTATCTGCACGGGCTAATTACACAATCACTGAGTGAGGAAACTCGCTACAATAATGCCATCAGACAAGTCGTTACCGTTGCCAAGCGGACGCAGACCTACAATTATTTCAACAGCCCGGCCGATCTGCTTCAAGAAATCGAGTTTCTGGCGAACGCTCGGCCAGAGTTTATTCAACTCGATGTTTACCAAAATGTGCCAGACGGAGAGAAGCTCGTCGCTACGACGGCACCCACCGCACCGCGCCTCCCTTATCTCAATGAGCAATCTAAGGACAACGAGTTTCTCGAGATGGAACGGCCGTTCACTGACGTGACGACCATGGAGGTTGAGCGCGGTGGTCAACGCCGGTGGCTGATTACGGCATCGATAACACAAGGTCAAGTCCATGGCTATGTCAGCGCTCTGGTGCAGAAAAACTCACCGACCAATTTCATCACTCGCCTCCAGTTTCAACAGAACCTCGTTCTCGCCGGCGCATCGGTTGTGTCCATAGCGCTGTTGTATCTTCTCTTCGCAATCTTCTTTCGTCGTCCTGCACAGGACATTGCGTCAGCGATGGCCCAAGCCGGCACTGGTGATTTATCAGCGCACGTCGCGGTACGCCGAGATGACGAACTCGGTACGATCGCAAAGGGTTTCAATCGAATGATTGATGAAATCCGATCGCGAAATGAAGAACGTGAAAGACTGTTGTCGCAGGTCAGTGGCTTTAATGACGAACTGCAACTCGAAGTTGAACGGTCCACCACCGAATTGCGCGCTTCAAACGAGGCGCTCTTCGAAGCGCAGCAGCGCCTGGCCCGATCGGAGCGCCTGGCAGCCGTGGGCCAGATTGCTGCTTCTTTGGCTCATGAAATCGGTACTCCTCTCAATGCGATCTCAGGCCATCTGGCACTCCTTGCGCGCAAACATCCACACGATCAAGACACGCGGCGGCGCGTCGAAATCATCAACTCGCAAATCGATTCAGTGGTGAAGAGCATCAGAAATCTACTGGCCCGGACTCAACGGCCGCGACCCGAGCTTCAGCCGCTTGATCTTAATGCGTTGATCCGGGAGTTGCTGTGGCTGGTCCAGCCCACACTCGACGCGCATGACATATTGGTGACAGTCAATCTCGATAGCGATTTGCCTCTAATCTCGGGTAATCGCGATAGCCTGTTGCAGCTCTTTTTTAATTTGACAAACAACAGCATTGACGCAATGCCAAAGGGTGGCGAGTTGGAGATTACGACGCGATTCGATCGGATCTCCCGCGGCGCTGAACTACTGTTCCGCGATAGTGGTGTGGGAATCGAGCCGTCTGCAGTTGAACATCTATTCGAACTAATGTGGACGACGAAAGAGGCGGGAAGTGGCTTCGGTTTGGCTATCGCCCACGAGATTGCAATCGAACATGGTGGAAAAATCGAGATAGTTCCCGCACAGCATGAGGGCGCCATCTTTCGCATTTCCCTTCCTCTTCCTGTCGAGGCCGCGCCGGATCTGGAGGTGGTAACTGATGCCGCCTGACGCGCCTCGTCTGATGATCGTTGACGACGATCCAGTCACGTGCGAAATGCTGTGCGAGGTCTTCGCAGCAGAAGGTTTTGCTTCGCGTTTCGTGCAGAGCGGCGATGCCGCTATGTCATTGCTTGCCGACGAGCCGCTCGACGTGCTGGTGAGCGACATTCGAATGAAGACACCCTTTGATGGTTTGGCCTTGCTCGATCATGTGCGGCAACAATACCCGCACCTACCAGTGGTTCTGATGACGGCGTTTGGATCAGTTGACACAGCGGTCCGCGCGGTAAAGCAAGGTGCGTTCGATTATGTAAGTAAACCTTTCGACATTGACGCACTGGTGGCGACGGTGCGGCGGGCGCTGCTG
>WNFR01008351.1_pt1 | contig 10470 bp, 11 predicted proteins | sample 5400221 | NCBI WGS metagenome assembly WNFR01 (sample SAMN13153357, study PRJNA577476) | soil metagenome | isolation source: 40 cm soil under Madrone tree | place: USA:California | collected 2016-06-14 | reverse complement strand
GTGTGTGGTTTTCATGGTCCCGCTCAAAAATTGACGCTGCAGGCTATGATCGCACAATGAGAATGAATCTTTTTCTAGTCATAACGTTCTTGGAGTTGATGTTGATCATATTCCCCCTTCAAGACGAAGAATCAGGAGAATAAATGAGAATAAATTGGCGTGGCTATTGGACCTTAGTCCCATCACCGCTGCGCGGAACTAAACGCATTGGACTAAAGTCCCATATACAGCTGTCGGGGGCGCTGGTAAAAAGCCTTTGATTACGTCATCCGACGTCTCAACGCACTTTCGGCCGGGCCGAAAAGCCGGTTGGGGGGCTTAACCTTCGGTGAGGCACCGCTTAGCGCGATCTCCAGATTCAACTGGAGCCCCGAGTCGACCAAAGCGAGGCGGCTGTTCAAAGCGCCTCGTGAGGATGATTCCCCGTTCCGCGCGGATCTGGAGCAGTCAACCCCAAATGAAAGGCCGTTTATGAAATTCGTCAGTCTCAGAACAGAGCGCACTCACCGACGCGGTACGTTAGACAAGCCGTCGCGCGTCACACTTGAATCTTTCACCAATCCAATTGCCACGTCTCACCAAATCCACACCTACACCGAGCTCCAGCGACAGATTCACGACGACCTACGGATTCAACATCCCGAATGGGTCCAGCCAAATGGCGAATCCCCCATGTGTGATTCTTACGAGGCGCGCCTCGTGGAGCTGCTCGATCCTTTGACGCGAAGGGGATCCACCGATTATAGCGCTTGACTCGATAAACACCCGCTTCCTTTGTGAACAAGGAAGCATATGATGAAAGCAATATCGATCCTGTCGATCGGTGCGCTGGCAGCGATCGTCGCGGGCTGTTTAAACACTGAGCACCGTGCCTCAACCACAGGAGAGCGCTATCCGTGGAAGAAAAATATTGTGACAACTGTCTTTTGGATCGGCGAGCAGCCGAGCGGAAACAATCCGGTGCCGAACCGGAGAAGCTCCTGGGACAAAAATTGGAGCAGAAGTTACGGCGGATTTGACGATCCAAATCCCGCGCATCGCAGCAATTACATTCCGGTAAAGTTCACCCCTCGACAGAACCCGTTTTACTGCGCCCTCCCATACAACGACAAGTCAGTCAATGGTCACCGGCCGGAAGCGCCGCGTGTCGTGCCGTGGTTCAAGGAAGCGTACCAAGGCCCCGGCGTTTCCACCTGCAAGGATCGATGGGTCACGATTCGCAAAGGGAATCGAACGGTTTATGCGCAATGGGAAGACGCAGGACCTTTCCGCACCGATTATTGGCAATATGTCTTTGGCACCGAACGTCCGAAACCCAATCTGAACAGAGGCGCGGGTCTCGATGTCTCTCCCGCTGTGCGTGACTATCTCGGATTAGGCGATACGGATATGACCGACTGGCGATTCGTCGAGTTTAGCGAAGTATCGCGCGGGCCGTGGTCGACGCTCGGAGAAAACAACACATTTGTGATTAGCGATCGCAAAACAGGCAGGGAATCGGCCGAGGCGTCAAAGCGCGCTGAGGACCGTGCGATTGCGCGATAAGCTTCGCGAGGAGAAGCCATGTATTTATCGGGGTGAATTGATCGGTACGCCGATGACCGATTTTCTCACGGCAAATATTTAAGACGCTTTCAAAAGGCTCTTCATGGAAGCGTTTCAGAGCGGCGTCCCAGCGGGTAGTAGATCTCTGCCAGGGAGAGTGTCTTTTCGGTCTTGGGACGACAAGCAGGGATCTCTCGTGGAAATTCTACTTCGTTGCTCGCACCTGCGCGGCCTGAAACGCCTGCCAGGCATTCCAAGCGCGTTCCCAATTCTGTTTCTCGGCCCAACACTGCGCTTCCAAGAAATGAAAATAGGCTGGGGAGCTCGTCCGCTCGCTAAAATGATGGGCGGTGAGAAGCGCATCATCAACTCGACTGTTCTGCATCTGGGCGCGATAAAGTTCGTAACCAATGCCGTAGTTAGCGGGCGCGGCGTGGAAGCGTTTTTCCAAGTCTCGAAGAGAGAAATTAGTAGCAACTCGCGGAAGCGCGACCGGTTCGCCGTATCGCTGGGTCAATTCGTACGCGGCGCGAAAATCATCTTTGCTGGCCTTGTATTTCGCCATGCCAAGCCAGGCATAACGAAGCCAGTCGGGATGCTGCTCAACGGCCCGGGAAATCTCCTCGGGGTCGCCGCGTTCGGACCAAAACGCGAAGAGCGCGAGTTTTTCTGTTTCACTGAACGATTGTAAGTTCGGATCATTTCTTAACAATTGCGCGAGAGCGCGATTGAAAGAAGCGTCGGAAACGCGGTTGAGATAGGGCAGCGCTAAATCGTGTTCGCTAAGTCCAATCGCCTCCAGAATCGGGCTGACTTGCGGACTCCTGAGCGAAGCGTCGCTCAGCATGCTTACGTAGACTTCCGGGCGCAGAGGTCCGGCTCTGCGTAGCGCCTCACGCCACGCTGTCACGGCCAAAACGGGACGGTACGGCAGCCAGGCGTTTCCTTCGGCCAGCGGAACTTCATAAGCGATCGGCTCCAGAAAGCGCGCCCGGCGGAAATCATCGACCGCGTTTGTCGTCTCTTTGAGTTCGACCTCCGCGATAGCACGGGCAAGGTAAAGCTGCCCATCGAGCGGCGCCCATCGAAGCACGCGAGTTGTCAGTGCGATTGTTTCACTAAAATTGCCCTCGCGATCGGCTACTGCCGATAATTGCTTCGCGTTAGAAACGCCGACAGAGCCGGGAAGGAGTTTCTCACCGCGCGCGGCGACAACCAATGACAGGCCGGCTCCAAGTAATACCAACCCAACAAAACGAAATAGGATCGACGTCCACCGGCTCGTTTTCAAAGAGAGCGGCTGATGCCGTGAAAGCCCAAGCAAAAATACTGCCGCAAACGCAGTACCCACCCGGTGTCCTGAAACATCGACAATCCCGTGGATCGCGAACAGGAGCGCAGCGATAAACGCGGCGAGACGATAACCTTGGTTGGTTCCCTCTCGCAGAGGGAAAACTCGGCTAATAAGCAGGGCGATACCAATGATCGTGAGTACCACCGCCGGCCAACCCAGTTCCGTCCAAAGCCAAAGCCAGTCGCTTTCCGGATGCAACGCTCGCGGGCCGCTGAGAGAAGCGTCACGAAAAATTGCAAAGATCGATTCGAAATTTCCCAAACCGATCCCGCACCAGGGCGAATCACGAATGAGTCGAAACGTGTCATGAAAAATTCGCCACCGGAAATCCGTTGAAATGCTGGCACCGCCGAAATCGCGAAGATGAAATCTCTCGAATGTTTGCCCCCCGAAAAGCAGCAGGGCCGTGAGTAGGAGAAGAAGAAAAGAGACTCCAAGCGCGAGTCGCGAGGGAGAGCGTTGTCGGAACGCGAACGCGCCAAGCCAAAATGCGCTGCCCGCGACGAGGATCCCGATCCCAGAGCGCGAAAAATTCAAAATGATCGCTGCCACGATCAGGACCAGCGCGAGGATCCAGACGATCCACCGTTTTCTTCCCTTGCGAAGATCGTCCTGACCGCAGGCAAGAATTATGACGGCGGTGAGCCCGAAAAGATCTCCGGTTTCATTCCGATTTGGAAATGGACCGAAATTTTGCTCGTTGTGCCAGAATGGGAGCGTGGTGTGTGCAAAGTAAAACGCGATGCAGATTGCGGCTAGGAGCGCAATTCCACTGGTAAACAAGCGGAGTTGAAAGCGCGCCTCGCGGAGCTCCAGGTCTTGGGTGGAGACGAGAAAGAGCCAGCTCAGTCCAGCAGCGAAGCTAACCAGACAACTCAGCGTGATCCACGGCTGCGGAGTGAGCGTCGACGGAAGCTGAATTCCGAAGTCATTTACAAACGCCGCACGCCACTCCGGTTGGAAAAACCAGCGGGCTGGGAGAAAGGCGACTGCCGCCAAGATAAAGAGGGTGAGAAGAACGAGGTTCGTGAGCACGCCGAGCGAAAACCGAGGCGGTCGAACCAGCAGGCAGAGCGCGAGAAGCGTGATGACAAGTCCCTCTTCCCATTTTTGAGTGGCGCCGCCCAGGAAACAGGCGAGCACAGGCAACAACGCGACAGTCGCGTTGGCTATCCAACGTGTGTTGGCGGCATTTTGGTTCTCGCGCGATCGAGATCGCTCCATGGAATTTGGCATCAGCCAAAGCAAACTATCATGGTATGGGAATCGCTTTTAGATTCGATAACCACCCCCGGGTGACAAAGCAAGGTATCATGTCCGCGACAAACTTAGCACGATTAGCACCAGTTGAACCCATGCAGCCAATCCACGCGATGGAAGCTCTGGCACAGACATTCCGACACAAACGTGACTACCCCGCTGTCGACTTTGGAAATGCGGAGTCCGCGACCAGTACAATCGCTGCAATTAGAAAGACTGCTGCCGCGCGCCTCATCGCATTTGAGTTTACCACACGGAGAATGAAGTTTAGAATCGCTATGCTCTACGGTTCGGCTTTCTTCGACAACTGACTTTCGAGTTCGAGAAACGCTGTCAGCTTTTGATCTGACTGAACAATGAACCGGCGACCATCGTGTGGTGGTTTTCATTGTTGGGTCATGGCTGTTTCTGTTTTTTGTTTCGGTTTTATCGCTTGGTCCACCGCGCTTTGAGTGCCTCGCGGATAACTCGTGAGCGGGTGGCTAGTCGCTGGATTTGGCGACTGCTTCGGCGGCGCGGTTATGATCCGCCGCCGTCATCTGCGACGGGCCAAGTTGAAGATCAGCTTGTCAATCTTGTCGAAGGCGAACGGTACCTGGTAGTCCCTGTCGTTCACCCCAGAGCGGGCGTCGACTCCAACGTCGAAGCTCTCGTCCGTCGCTTCCAGAAAACGATCGAGTTTGGCTGCGTATGTTTGGCGACTTCCTTGCCGTCCACCTTCAACACACCGGTGCCGCCCTTGGCGACGCCAGGGCCGTGATAGGTGAAGTCGAACACGATGGTGTGCTTGTCCGCGGTGAGCGCATCCGAACAATGCGCAGCCCGATGGGATGTTCGTATCTCCTTTCGATTTTGCATCAACCGGCCCCTGCGCCGTGAAAGCCAGCGCCAACACCACCGCCCGCACCGATCCAATCGATGAACAACGCCGTTGCGCCACCGGCCTTGGGCATCGTGCCTTCGATTAGCTTATAGTTGTAGACCAGGTCCTTTCCATCGATAACTGGATGACTGATCTCAACCACGGCCAGCGTGTTGTCGTTTGTAAATAAGGTAGATGTGTCGTTGGTCATTTACCTCGCGTAACTACGAGAACCCAGCCTCCTAAGTAGGTGATGCCCAGACAGAACAAGAAGTAGATAACTGGCAGTAAAACATATTCCATAAGTCTTTACCTTCCAGTTCCCTGTTCGAGGGCGCGATGAATAGCAGCGATAGACTCGTTGGATCCCGTTTGCGTGAAAGTGTCGAGCAGTTCCGTGAGGCGCGCCTCGTAAGAATCACACTTGGGGGATTCGCCATTTGGCTCGACCCATTCGGGATGTTGGATCCACAGGTCGTCGTGAACCTGTCGCCAGAAGTCGGTGTAGGTGTGGATTTTGTGAGACATGGCAATTGGCTGATCTGGAATGTTCATCTGTACTCTCCTCCTCTGTCGTGATTGCCTTCAAGTGGCGTGGGCTCGCTCCACGGCAGCACCGGCTTTTGCGTATCGTAGTACGGGTAGCTTGGCCGTGGTGCGTGGTACGTTGAGACGCCGAACCATAGCGCGGCGAAGAGGCAGCCCAGCGCTGCGATGATGGCTGCCAGTTGCTTGACATGAGTGAATAGGAACCGAGGGCGTTGAGAGGTTACATCCCGTGTCCACAGTGGCGGGTCGTCCCCCAAATCCACACCTACGCCGCGCTCCGGCAACAGATTCACCACCGTGGATCCCCAAACGTGAATCTTTCACCAAAGCCAATTGCCATGTCTAACGGTGCCAGTACCGGTGGCGCGGCAGGGTTCCCACCAAAGGCTTTGGCGGAATCGTCGACGAGAGTTGACACCCTCAGCGCGCGACGCGGCCAAGTGAGGGTCCTCCAAAAGGCGGCACGCAGGTGCTTGCGGTGTGCGCGACGTCGGGCCAACTGGATTACTTTACGGCGCTGGTGTTCCAAGATTAATTTTGTCATAATGTAGTTTCTTTCTGTTTTTCTCGTCGGAAGAGTAATTTTCGCAGGGCTGGCGGTCTCTTCCTATCGGGAGCTTGGTCCAATGAGGGAGCAGTAAACATCCAGCCTCGAATGCGGCTAGAGCGAGCTATGAGCTCCTCGCTTGATCAAGCGCGTCGTGTCAGGCGGGTGGCCGAGCGCGCGATGAACCATCTCGAGAAATTGTTCGTCATCAAAAGGCTTAATCAAAAAAGCGACTGTGCCGATTTGCGTCGCGGTGAGCCGCGCGGCGGCATCTTCGTGTCCTGTGATCACGATCACATGGGTCTGCGGCGATATAGCGCATAGCCGCGCCAGGACTTCCAAGCCGGTCATTTCTTCCATCCAAATGTCCAGCACGACGAGCGGCACGTCGTGTGACGCGACATAGGCAATGAAATCCTCGCCTCTATTAAACGGACGCACGGCGAATCCATCTGAGACGAGTAAACGGCCGGTCGATCTGAGCACCATGGGATCATCATCCACCAGGCAAACAACTTCCGAGGAAGGCTTTTCACTGGGCGTCATGCGCATTTGCGCGACCGCCCCATTTTCAATGTGGGACGTAGCGATCATGCCACATATTAGCCCCGACAAGTCGGCAGGGTAGTGGACCTTAGTCTGATGGACCTTAGTCTTATGCGGGCTTGCGGGCCGGCGAGATGCCGGCGCGCTCCGAGACGCGCACGAGATCAGGCACGGAAGTGACACCGAGCTTTTGCATGACGCGGCCGCGATGAACTTTGATCGTCTTCTCGGCAGTGTGCAGTTCCGCAGCGATCTGTTTGTTTAAAAGACCCATAATCACGAAGCGAAAAACTTCGAACTCACGCGGCGTCAATTTATCGACGCGTCCGCGCGCTTCCCGTCTTTCCCCGCGTCTGCGCAATTGTTTCTCAGCACGTTCCAAAGCACGTCTAACGGCTTCAATCAGTTCCTCGTCGTCAAAAGGCTTCGTCAGAAAATCAACGGCGCCCTTTTTCATCGCCCGAGTGGCAGTCGGCACGTCGCCATGGCCGGTAAGGAAAACAATCTGCTCGCAAGCGCCTCGCTTCTCGAGCGCTTCTTGTAACCCCGGACCCTTCAATCCCGGCATTCGTACATCCAGAACAAGACAGATCGAACCTTCGAAGATTTCTCGCGCCAGATAGTCTTCGGCTGAAGAAAATGTCTCTGGCGCATACCCAGCAGACTTAAGTAGACGCCCTAAACCGCGGCGCACCGATTGATCATCGTCCACCACGCAAACAAGCTTGTTGGCTTTTCTCAAGCGACCTCGCGAGTTTCAGACTTTCGTGTCACCGGCAGGGCAAAGAAAAAGCGAGCACCTTCAGCGACATTTTCCGCCCACAACTTCCCTCCATGCGCCTCGATAATAGAGCGCACAATCGTCAAACCCATTCCCATTCCGTTTGGCTTCGTCGAATAAAAGTGTGTGAAAACCTTATCCATATCTTCTTCCGGAAGTCCGCTGCCGTAATCGCGCACACTGGTTACGACAGAATCTGCTTCGCATTTTGTGGAAATGAGGATTCGACGTTTTTCCGTCGACGTCAGGTGCATCGCTTCGAGTGAATTCATCAACAGATTTAACAAGACCTGCTGCAACTGCACCGGATCGGCGTCGACCGACGGAAGACTCGGATCGAGTTGCTTCTCGACGAAGGTAGCGCGTCCCAGCAAATCGGAATGCAGCAGTCGCAGGACCTCCCGGATGATCTCATTCAAATTTACTAGGCGCCTTGTCCCCTCCCTCTTGCGCACGAAATCGTGAATCCCGTGAATGATGTCGCTCGCTCTCCGGGCATCAGCCGCAACATCGGCGAGCAACTCTTCAAACATTTTCGGTTCGGGGGAACCCTGCGTCAGGAATCGTCTCCCGGCCGCCGCGTTGCTGGCAATGGCGGAGAGGGGTTGATTGAGTTCGTGCGCGAGCGAAGCGGTTAGCTCGCCCATAGACGACACCCGGCTCAAGTGCGCCATCTCCTCGCGCTGCAGTCGCAGCTGGAGATTGGCTTTGACTTGCGCCGTGACGTCGATGGCGACGCCAATCAGTTCGCGGATTCCGCCGCGATCGTTGTACCCATAACGGCCGCGTGAGATGAGCCAGCGCGTTTCGCCGTCGGGTCGCAGCAAACGATATTCAAATTCAAATGTCTGCGACGAGGCTCGTGCACTCTCAATGGCTTCGTCGACGGCGTTTCGGTCTTCCGGATGCACGCGGGAGAGAAATAGCTCGCGGGACAAGGGCTCGTCCGGCCCGAAATTGAAAATGGCGCGGCCATTGTCGCTCATCCACGACTCCTTCCGCTCGAAATTGATGGTCCAGAATGCCAGATCCGCTGATTCGGCTGCGAGGCTGATGCGCTCCTCGCGTTCGCGGAGTGTCGTCTCCCCTTCGCTGCGCTCTTCTATGACGGCGGCAAGAAGCATGAGCGGGACCGACATCACGATCAAAAACATTTGAATCGAAAGCGCATTTTCTTCTGCCGATCTTGTCGAAAATGGCCCATACCCGTGGCCGGCGCTCCATATGGCAAGAAATGTCAAAGTGCAGATGGCCGCGCTCGCGCCGCGTGAGCCGAAGCGCACCGCTGCCCATATTAAAAATGGCAACGGCAAATAGAGCAGCGCTGAATCTGCGGTTGGTGCCAATTTATAGAAAGCGATGATGTTAACCGAAAGCAGACCAAGCAGAAGGAGACCGGCTTCGAGAAATCTCGAGCGACGAATCTTACCCAGCCAGGCGATTCCCTCCGCGCTCCAGCTCACGATAAAAGGCACGAGGGTTAGCGCGGCTAAAACGTTAGAAGTAAATCGGATTCGCCAGACTTGCCAAAAGCTGTCTTGTCCCCAGTGATTGAAGACGACGAACGCCGAATCCAGAAAGGAAGAAAGAAAAGGGCCAAGAAACGCGGCGAAGAAACAAAAAATTCCGACGTTGCGAAGGCGATCGAACCGCACCGGACGATCGATCAGATACCGGACACAGCCCGCGCCAATGAGTGCTTCGCACGAGTTGCTGATGAACCAGCACAGAATCATCGTGGGCGGAACGTTGCTTTGCAGTTGTGCCGCCAGATGCGCCGGAAATGCAGCCAGCAATATCACCCACCAGATGCGCATAGGCGTCAAGAGAAGCGCCGCAAGCAGAATCGAATTGGGTGGCCAAAGAACCGAAACCGGATGCGGCCGGAGAGTCAGCGCGAATCCAATTTTTGCCCCGAGATAATAGGCAAGACATACGGACAAGGCGATAACAGCAACGCGCCGATCAAAAATTTGATTGCGCCTTCGGTCTGTTTTCGAATGTGAACGAAACCCTGCCAGCCCCAACGGCGCGACCAGATTTTTCATCCCCAAAATTCACTACTTCTCATAGGCGAAGAAGTAGGCTCCTTCATGCTTATAAAGTTGTCCTACAAAGCGATGCTTATCAAGAAGATGGAACAAAGACAAGATCGTTTAATGTTACAATTCGGTGAACATCGATTACCAATCTGAAAGGCTCGTATACTCTTGACAGAAGACCTGACGAACGGCGAAAGCTAAAACCATGGCGCTTGCGATCACCGTTACGCTCGATGAGGAATTGCCCGACACCGCGCCCGCATACGTGAAAGCGAGAACCCGATTACTTTATTCGCGGGCATGCCAATGGGCGGAGAGCAGTTCCGCCGGATCTTTCCCAGTGATCTGCTCACAAAAAGAACGCTGCAAGAACGATCCTGCGAATTGCTCACGATTAGAAGTTTAGCTCGTTCGAACACGTCGGCGCAAAAAATCAGATGAGGCGAAGTCTGGTGCGTCTGTGTGCTAGAATTTGTGCTAGAACGACGATGTTTCTACTCGTCATTCGCGAATCACGAAATTGCCGGCAAGAACCGGTTTTTCCCTCGTAAAAGCTTCTCGATTTGAAACGACGAGCGATGTTTTGAAATCGATAATTTCGCAATCCTAAGTCTGGCGCGTCTGCCAATTTCGCCACCCTGGCTCAAGTCATTACTGGAGCGGAGGCCACAAGCGATCAAGCCCTGCCAGACTTACACTTCTGCGCGGTCCACATTCCACACTGCGGCCCGAGAGTGGTGCTTTTTTGCGCGATCTGCACCTTTGGCATCGATATTTCTCAAGCGATCGTAACTTCTCTCGCGAGATAAACATCTTGAATGGCATTGAGCAACTCGATGCCTTCCTTCACCGGGCGCTGAAATGCCTTTCGTCCGGAGATTAAGCCTGTTCCACCGGCTCTCTTATTAATGACTGCAGTTACGACGGCTTCACCCAAATCATTCTTTCCCGACGCGCCACCGCTATTGATCAAACCAGCGCGAC
>WNFR01008350.1_pt1 | contig 10470 bp, 7 predicted proteins | sample 5400221 | NCBI WGS metagenome assembly WNFR01 (sample SAMN13153357, study PRJNA577476) | soil metagenome | isolation source: 40 cm soil under Madrone tree | place: USA:California | collected 2016-06-14 | reverse complement strand
GACCGGTTCTGGAACGAGTTCGCCGGCGACCCGTCGAAGATCGACGAAGCGACCCGCCGCCACTACGCTGCGATCTACGCCAGGCCCGGCGCGATGCATTCCGCGTTCGCCCAGTTCCTCGCGATCGACCAGAAGGACGAGGCCGACAACCTCAAGGCGATGGAGACGAAGCTGGCGATGCCGGTGCTCGCCATCGGCGCCGAGAAGGCCTTCGGCGCCAACGTGGCGCTGGTCATGCGCAACGCGGCGACAAACGTGCAGGAAGTCGTCGTGCCGAACGCCGGCCACTGGCTGATGGAGGAAGCGCCCGCGACGACGATCGCCGCGGTGCACGACTTCCTCGCAGCACAGTGAGTCCGGCGGCACCCTCCTTCGCTCAAGCTGGGCCTGCTGCTCGCCAAAATGCTCGCCATCGGGAAATAAGAGGCGCAACTCACAGTTCGCGCTTGAGGCCCGAAGGATGTTCCCAGGAATCTTTCAAGTGGTCGATGAGCCATCTGCCGGCAGGCCCTGGCGGTTCGGACGCCCGGTGATACGCCGAGATGGTCAACATGAAGCCACTGGGGGGCACGTCATCGACATTCAGGACGACCAAAGAGCCGGAAGCGATGTCTTTCTCAACCATGTGCAGAGGCATGCCTCCCCAACCAATGCCGTCCTTCAGAAATGCGTGCTTGGTCGAGAGGTCCGCGAGACGCCAAGTGGATGAGGCCACGACGCCAAAGTCCCGACCGGTCATGAGGTCGGACCTGTCCGTCAGTACGAGTTGCAGGTGTTTCGCCATCTCATGCCTTGGTATCCGATGAGTAAGGCGCGTGAGCGGGTGACTTGATGAAGCGACCGCCACCAGTGGTACTTCTCCCAATCGCTCACTGACGAGTGACGGGAATGCCACCGGAATTGTCGCCAATATCCCCAAGCCGCATCGGCCGTCCACAACGGGTTGATATCCCGCTCCCATGCCCTCGACGAACAGGCGCAGCGGTGTCAAGGGAAACCGGCTCGCGAACGCCTTCGCGGCCGCGCTGACGACCGCGGTCGGGAAAAACACGTCGATCACCACAGAGAGTTCCGTCTCCAGGCCCGAAGCCATTAACTTCGCGCGGGCCTTCATCGTGGCCACCCCCGACACGATGCTGCGGGCGTCGGCGAGCAAAAGCACCCCTTCCGGCGTGAGTTTCGGGAACCGACCCGAGCGGTCAAAGAGCACGACCCCGAATTGATCCTCCAGCCCGCTGATCCAGCCGCTTACCGCCGACTGAACGCGATTGAGCTTGCGAGCTGCGGCCGAGAAGCTGCCCTCATCAACAGCGGTGATGAAGGTTCTGAGCTGGTCCAGCGAGACTCCCTCAAGCATTCAATGGCCTTCCATCTCAGAAACAGATGGTTCATATCTCAATATACCGTCTTTTGAGAACCGACGCCCGCCCCTATTATCTGTAGGCACGCAGCTATCTCTTTAGGAGATATGAAGTGACGACAATCCATCTGGAACTTGGAGGTTGATATGAAAATCGGTGTGAGTGGCGCCAGCGGCCATTTGGGCAGAACTGTCGTCTCGGAACTGCTCCAGCGTGCCGAAGGGCACGAGATCGTGGCGATTTCGCGCACGCCTGACACCGTCTCCGGACGGGCTGAAGGACGCTTTGGGGACTACGACCGGCCCGAAAGCCTTGCGAAGGCCTATGCAGGTCTTGATCGTCTACTCATCATCACAACCGTCGCTCCGGAGCCCGGAAAACGCGGGGCGCAGAACGTAGCCGCCATCGATGCGGCCGTGAAGGCGGGCGTCAAGCACATCGTCTTCATGTCGGGTGTGGGCACGCGGCAGGAGGAGGAGCCGGCGCGTGGCGCCTCTTACTGGCGGGGCGAGCAGCATCTCATTGCTACGGCGCCGGCCTGGACCATCCTGCGTATGAACTTCTATGCCGAAGCGTTCGTGCAGCTGGCGCAGGCGGCGCTGCGCCAGGGCGTGCTGACCGGGTTGGCCGAGAATCGGGCTGCTTTTGTTGCGCGCGATGATGTGGCGGCTGCCGCAGCCGGAATCCTAATCGGCGATGGCCATGCAGGCGCGATCTACAACGCTACCGGCCCAGAGCGCCTGTCGGGTGCGGACCGGGCACGCCTCATCGCCGAAATAACCGGCCGGCCGCTCGCGTTCCGTGTCATCACGGAGGAGCAATTGCGCGCCGGACTGACGCAGGCGGGTCTGCCCTCGGGGGCCGTCAACATCGTCGCCGGCATCCAGGCGAGTTTCGCGGCGGGTGCGTTCGACATTGTGACCGGCGACGTCGAGCGCCTTGGCGGCAGGCCGCCCAAGCCTGTCCGCGACGTGCTTGAAGGGACGCTCAAATCTCCGTCGGCCTGAAGGCCTGCAGCCGACACCAATTTTTCTACCAAGAAACTACTCATTAGAGAACTGCCATGTCAGACACCAAAAAGCTTATCGCCGTCGTCGGCGCAACCGGTCATCAGGGCGGCGCCGTCGTGCGTGCGCTGCAGGCGAGCGGCCAATTCAAGGTACGCGCGTTGACGCGAAATCCCGCCAAGCATCCGCAGTTGGCTGACGAAGTCGTACTGGCGGATCTTAATCGTCCGCAAACACTGAAAGCCGCGTTTGCCGGAGCACACGGGATTTTTCTGGTAACCAATTTTCGAGAACCGGGCGCGGACGAGCGCAAGCAGGCACTCGCGGCCATTCACGCGGCGGAAGATGCCGGTGTCCAGCACTTCATCTGGTCGACGCTGCCGAATGTCGAGGCCATCAGCGGCGGCAAGCTCCATGTCCCGCATTTCACCGACAAAGCAAAGATCGACCGCATCGTGAGCGAGGCTGGATTCGCGTACCACACCTTCGTGATCGCGCCGTTCTTTTATCAAAACCTCGTCGGCGTAATGGCGCCACAAAAGCAAGCCGATGGGGCATTGGGTTGGGCAATGCCGCTCGATCCAGAAAAGCGGGTCATTCACATGGGCGACATCAACGAGCTCGGCCCCCTCGTGGCCGGTGCATTCGCGCAGCCGGAACTCGCGGGTAACGGCGAACACTTGCCGCTGCTCGGCGACTTCCTAAGCTTCAACGCGATCATCGCCACGCTGAATCGACAGGGACACAAGTTTTCCTTCAAGCAGGTCCCGCAAGAACTTTTCGCCGGCTGGTTCCCGGGCGCCAAGGAGGTCGGGGAGATGCTCGCCTACTTTGAGGCACATACCTACCTCGGTGCGGACTCGCGTGAGGCAATCGCGCTCGCCAACAAAGTGGCCGGCCGACAGCCGACGAAGTTTGCCGCGTGGGCTCGGACGCACTTCACCATTCCGACAGCAACCTGAAATAACTCTCAGAAGGAGAACTCCATGAATACATCACGTCTTGAACTTGCGAGCCCGTTTTCACCTGACGCAATGGTCGCACCGCGCAGAATTCACCACGTGCGAGGCCACCAGCACGCTCCGATCAAGCGCCTCGTTGCCGCGGTTCTGTCGCTGGTGCTCGCTTCCGCCGCCGCCGAGGGCGCCGATATCAAGGCCCCCAAGGGCACTTACAAAAACGATCCCCTCCATTCCAGCCTGACTTTCAAGATTGACCACATGGGGCTGTCGCACTACACCGCGCGCTTCACCAAATTCAACGCCACGCTTGACCTCGACCCGGCCAAGCTCGCCAATTCATCGGTCACGGTCAACATCGACCCGACCTCGGTGCGCACCGACTACTCGGGAGACTTCAAGGCCGCCCAGAAGGACTCGCCGTACAAGACATTTGATGAACAGATCGCACGCGACAACAAATTCCTCAACGCCGACAAGTTCAGCACGGTCACCTTCAAGAGCGCCAAGGTCGCGCAGACCGGCGAGACGTTGAAAATCACTGGCGCCCTCACCTTCCTCGGTGTGACCAAGCCCGTAACGCTGCTGGGCAACGTGGTCGGCTCGGCAGAAAAGCACCCCTTCCTGGGCAAGGGCGTGGTGGGCTTCTCGGCCACTGGGACGGTCAAGCGCTCCGACTGGGGCATGATCGGCACGCAGTCCTTCCTCGGCGATGACGTGACGATCATCTTCGAAGGCGAGTTCGACCAGCAGTAAGCCGGGCGTGAACCCGAACGAGCAGCGTTACACTTCGGTCGCGATCGTCCTGCACTGGGCGATCGCGGCCGCAATCCTGTCCAACCTGATTGTCGGCTGGTGGATGAAGAACGCGATCGACGAAACCGCTGTCCAGGCTCGTGCGATCGCCGCCTTCCAGTTGCACAAGTCCATTGGCCTCACGGTGCTGCTGCTGACCGCGCTTCGCCTGGTCTGGCGGCTCACGCACAAGCCGCCGCCGCCGCCAGCCGGCATGGCGCGCTGGGAGCGCTTCTCCGCCAAGGCCACGCACTGCGCCTTCTACATTCTGATGGTCGTGGTGCCGCTCTCCGGCTGGGCCTACGTCTCCTCGCAATGGGCTCATGGCAAGCCGCTGAGCGTGCCGACGCTGTGGTTCGGCCTGTTCCAGGTGCCGCACTTGTTTGATGCGCGCGCCATGACGGATGCGGCGCGAGCCGCGGTGTCCGAGCGTAACGCCGCGGCGCACTACTACCTAGCCTGGTCGATGGCCGGCGTATTCGTGCTGCACGTGGCGGCGGCGCTGAAGCATCACTTCCTCAATCGCGATCGCGTACTCACTCAGATGTTGCCGGCATTGCCTCCACCCGACGGCTCGGCGCCGCCGCCGGATGAGCCGGCGCGCCGAGCGATCCTGAGCACCGGCGCGGGCCTGATCTTCGCGGCGCTTGCAGCGCTCGGCTATGTGCTGTGGCGCGGCCCGGTTACCTCGGCCGCGGGCGCGATCGCTGGCGACACGCTGACGAGCGCCACCGGTTCTTGGATCATGGATCCCACCAGCAACATCGGTTTTTCAGGCAAGCACGCCGGCAACGATTTCCACGGCAAGTTCACGCGTTGGAGCGCCGACATCCGTTACAACCCGGCGGCGCCGGAAAGCTCCAGCATCACGGCCAGCATCGAGACTGGCTCCGCAGCGGACGGCGTGCCGCTGCACGAAGAAACGATGCCGCAGGCCGAATGGTTTAACGTGGGCAAGTACCCGAGTGCCGAATTCAAGACCACCAGGATTTCGGCTGACGGGGCGATCGAAGGCACGCTGAAGATCAAGGACCGGCAGTTGCCGGTGACGGGACTCAAGGTGACCGCCGACAAGGGCGTGCTGCACATCACCGGCAAATTCGACATCGCCCGCAAGGACGCCGACCTCGGCCAGGAATCCGACGCCGGAGGCGATTACGTCTCGTTGAAGATCGGAGTGGACGTCAACGTCACAGCGAAGGCGCCGTAATAAAGGGGTCGTGGGTCAGCGGCTCACGTCGCGGACGCGCATTACCTTCCTGCTTCACCAATGAGAGTGAACGGCGCCCAGGCGGAAGGGTCGGCGGCGTTGATCGTATGATCGTCGAGGATGGCTAACGAAGCTTGCCTGAGTGCTTCGGCGCGGCTCAAGTCAGGATGCTGACGCTGCGCAAGCAGCATTGCCGGAATGAGCTTGGGAGCGACATCATCGCGAACCCTCCAATGCGAAACCAACAAGGACTTCGCGCCGGCAAAAAAGAACGCACGCGAAAGGCCTGAGAGGCCTTGCGCTTCGGGCGCGTCGGGACTTGCCGTGTTGCAAGCCGACAGCAGCACCCAGTCCGCATGCAGTTTCAACGTCGCGGCCTCAGAAGCAAGAAGCAACTCATCCTCAGGATTCACGCCGGCGGCGAGCGCCAGGGCGGGTTCGGCCAGATCCGACGCGTCCCCAGCGACCAATCCATGCGTAGCGAATTCCAACACCTTCACCTGAGCGAGCCGCCCATCGACACTTCGTGCCATCAACTGCGCTTTGGAGGCATCGCGCCCAGTCAGCAAACTACCGGGTCGGCCCCCGAGCGCGCGCTCCAGCGCCTCGCCTTCGACGCGCGTGCCCGGTAGCGAGGGGAGGCCGTCCAAGGCTTCGGCGAGCGGCAGGCCGTCCCGAAAGTAGGTACTAAATCCACGCGAGGCCGCCGAGGTGAGCCGCTTTGTGGGCGCCACCTTCGGGCGCGAAAAGTCTGGATCCGCGAACACCAGTAACGGGTCAGGGGTGGCCGCTTGATCAGCCGGCAGAAGCTGACGCAACGATCTGAGTGAGGAAACCGCCGGCAGGATGGCCACGGCCTTGGATCGCAGCAGCCACGCCGTCGCGCGCAATGCCTCGGGATCATGGTCCCCTGCCGCGCCGCCTTGCGGAGGAGCCGTAACCAGCAGCCCAGGCGGCAGGCTGGTCAGCGGACCCGACGGCACAAACAGCAGCACCGGTTTGTCCTTGAACACAGCTTGAATCGCGGCATCGCCCAACAAGGCCTGATACAGTTCGAACGACGCCTGTCGGTCGAAAAATCCCGGGATTGGCCCGGCGCCAACGCCGCCCTGCAAACCATAGGCTTCCGGGTCAATCTCGGCGCGCAGCTTGTTGACGCGCGCTTTGAGCTCATCGCCGCTGAGACTCAATCGCGCCCAGGCCACCTGGTCCTTGCTGATCGCGAACACCAGCCCCTTGTCCTTGTCCGGCGCGATGAGAAACTCGATCAGTGCTTCATCGTCATGCAATAGCACCGCATCAGCACCCGTCTTGGACTGCAAGACTTGCGCGCTCACGGGCTCCGGAGAGCGATAGTCCCAGTAGCGTGGCGCATTGGTTTTCAGCGCCTCGGCCAGCCGATTGATCTGCGCAATCGCTTCGGTACGGGCCTTGGCGAGCGCCTGACTTTGTTCCAAGCCTGCTTTCCCCGGAGTGCCCGCAGCTTTAGCGAATTGCAAATCGAGGTTGTCCCGCTGCAACAGCGCAGCCTCATACGCCTGGGCCTGGGGACCAACGGCTGCATCCTTGGCCGCGGTGAGCGCCGCGGACCGTGCCATTGCATCGCCGGCCGCCGATTGAACGGCTCGTTGAACGGCGCTAAACGCTTCTACTTTCAAGGCGTCGGGCCGATCGTTCGGGCCAATACCACCGCCTCGCGCCGACCAATCCCATAGAGCGAGGCTGAGCTGCGTCCAACAACCGTAGGCCTTGCGTTTCGCGGCTCGGACGGTATCGCCGCTCTGGTCCGGCGATCTCGCCGCCGCCGATCGATTCGAGCAAGCGCGCCGATAGATGCCGGTGGCATCGGAGAACTTCCCCAGGATTGCTTCGATATAGGCGAGGTTGAAGCGCGCGCCGCTGGTGATCTGATGATCCTGCCCCAGAACTTTCTCATTGATCGCCAACGCACGCCCGAGCAATGGCTCCGCGTCCTGATAGCGGTTTTGAGACTTGAAGAAGTAGGCAAGGGCGTTCAAAGACGTGGCCGTGTCCGAACTTTCCGGTCCCTCTGTCTTCTCTCTGATCGCCAGCGCCCGGCGCAGCAGCGGTTCGGCCTCGGCATTGCGGCCTTCTTCTTGCAACACGGCCGCCAAGTTGCCGAGCGATGCGGCGGTAAAAGGATTCTCGGGTCCCACAGCCTTCTCGACGCCCGCCAAGGCGCGCCGAAGCAGCGCCTCGGCCTCGGGGTAATGATGTTGGGTCATCAGTATTCCGGCGAGGTTTTCGAGGTTCTTAGCCGTTTGCAGATTATCTGGCCCCAGTGTCTTCTCTTTAATTGCCAGGGCTCGCCGTTGCAGCGGCTCGGCTTCGGCATCGCGATGTTGATTGGACAGCATGACGGCGAGGTTATTGAGACTAGCGGCCGTATTTGGATCATCAGGTCCATACGACTTGTCGCAGATCGCAATCTCACGCCGAAAGAGCACCTCGGCCTCGGAGAAACGGCCCTGGGCCTCCAACTCGGTGGCGAGATCATTGAGACTACCGGCGAGGATCTGATGCTCGGGGCCCAATTGCTTTTCGCGAATCGCCAGCACACGTCGATACAATGCCTCGGCTTCCCGATGACGCCCTTCATTTGCCAGCAATTGCGCAAGGTTGTGCAGATTGGCCGCCGTATTCAAATGCTCCGGCCCGAAGGCATTCTCAGCCAGCGCCACGGCCCGCCGAAACAGCGGCTCGGCTTCCGCGTAACGGAACTGATCTTCCAAATTTCCGGCAAGGTTTGCGAGACTGGTCATTGAGTAAGGATTAGCCGCGCCCAGCGCCTTTTCGCGGATCGCCAGCGTTCGCCGGTACAGCGGCTCCGCCTCCGCGAAACGCCGCTGCGCTTTCAGCAACTCGGCGAGATTGTTGACGCTGACGGAAGTCTCCAGATGCTCCGGCCCCAGCGATAGCTCACGAATCGCAAGCGAGCGGCGTGCGAGCGGCTCGGCCTCGGTATAAAGGCCCTGTTGCCACTTAAGATCGGAGAGGTTGTTGAGATCTCGCGCAATGAGAGGATTGTTTGGACCAAGAGCCGCTTCATCGATGGCCAGCGCGCGCCGCATGAGCGGCTCGACCTCCGGGAAGCGCCTTGACGGCAGCAATACTTGGGCAAGGTTGTTCAAACTAACTGCAACATCGAGATGCTGCGGCCCAAGGGCCTTCTGGCGGATCGCCAGCGCACGCCGCAGCAGCGGTTCGGCTTCCGTATTGCGGCCTTGCGCGTGAAGCGCGATACCCACCCATGTGATGGCGTTGGCGACCTCGGTGCTATCTGGGCCCAACTGCGACTGCAGTTCGATCTGCGCCTTTCGCGCCAGCCGCTCGATACCCGCCGCGTCCCCGATCCGCTGCAAACGCTGAAGTTCCGGCATATAAGAGTCAAAGGATGCGACTTGCGCTGACTGCGCGAAGCCCACCCCTGCCAATGGCAGCGCGAGCAGTATCGCAACCGCCATGGTCGCGATCAGCAGCGGCCTAGCCATTCTTGTTTCGCCGGCGCACTCTCGTACCTCCCATGACCGACTTCAACCGGGCGGAATCCCACAAATGCGCCGCGTAAGTTATTGACTATACCGGCTTAAATGGTGGGCCGTGGGCGATTCAGACTGTTCCTCAGCAGTCGGTTCGCATTAAGCTGAAGTAGTTTCAGCAGACGCGGTTGGCCTATGCCATGAATGGGAGTAACCACAGCCTCTCGCTGGGCGCCCGTCCGGTCGCGCCGAAACTTCCCCTCAAATTCGCCCGACGTCACTTTCCTCGGACGCCCGGTGCCGGTCCCGCGCCCGCCTATGGCAGTTGATGACCTCGGTAGCCGAGTAGGCTAAGCGGGCTGAGCCAGGCACCTGCCGGACGGGCGGAGTGGCGCTAATTTCGTCGGCCGGAGCAACGTCGTCAGAATCCTGCTCGCAGTGTTCCGGTACCGCCGCAGGAATGGCAGCGTACGCGGCCGCTGCTCGTACACGCATTACACGTCCGCAATTGGGCGACGCCGTGCTCGCCCACTGGCGGGTCGTACCAGCTGCCCCGGCCCTGGCACTGCGAACAGCTTTCGGAGCCGGAGCCGCCGCAGCTGGTGCATTGCACAGTTCCGGACGACGGAGAGTCGCCCGGCGTGCCCCGCCCCGGAGTGGCAGCCCCGGAGCCCAACCCTGCCAGTTTCTTCCCGTAACGCAGGACAAACCAGGCGACGGGGTTGTAGCCGAAGGCGTTGGCGAGCATCAAGAACCAAACGACGACGGTCCAACCCAGGAGGAGATTGAAAACGAGTATTTGTCCGATGGAACCGAAGACGGGCTGTCCTTGCTTCTTCCGGTACCAAGCGATCAATGTGGGCGCTAGATAAAGCGCCCATTCAAAAAGAGCTTTGATGGGACCCACGGTTTGTACCCCCGCTTTAGTTCAAGGCAGGCTACTCCTGCCTCGCTCCAGGGGCTAGAGAAACTTGCAAGCTGACTGAAAGGTGGGCCCGGCGGCACTTACGCGCGAGTTGGCAGCGCGTGAGCTTCGAGGAGCGGCTGTCGCAACTGTTCCAGTCCTCATTTCTCGAGGCGGTGACGCCGGCGATCGCCTTTCGTCAAAGCGGGTCGGCACGGATCGACATCGTGCGACAGATGAAGGCGCTGGCCAAGCTCTATCGCGGACACACTGGAAACTTGGTGTGCCAGATGATCGGCGCCAGTCAGCTTGACCCCGCCATGCGGAAGGCAACTTGCGCCCGCTACGGCGGTCACCAACGGTTAGATGGTCGCCAGCGGATGCGCTGCGTTGCGAAGGGCTCGGGGCGTCTCACCGAAGGTACGAAGGAAACTGCGTCGCATTCGCTCTCGATCGCCGAATCCCGTCTCGCGAGCAATTTCCTCGATTGGCAGCCGACCTTGCTCGAGCATGAACCTGGCGGCCTCGAGGCGCAGGTTTTCAATTGCCTTTGCCGGTGAAAGGCCGGTCTCAGTGCGGAACACTCGACTAAATTGTCGAGGGCTTAGTCGGGCAGCTTCGGCCAACAGCTCAACCGTCAGCGGTTCGCGAAGGTTCTGCTTTGCGAAGGCCAGCGCAATTTGAACGCGATCGGATTTGGCATCGAGCTGCAGCATTGCGGAATGCTGCGATTG
>WNFR01022607.1_pt1 | contig 10471 bp, 7 predicted proteins | sample 5400221 | NCBI WGS metagenome assembly WNFR01 (sample SAMN13153357, study PRJNA577476) | soil metagenome | isolation source: 40 cm soil under Madrone tree | place: USA:California | collected 2016-06-14 | reverse complement strand
TTGGACATTTCCTTTCCCGCTATTCTGGCGCCGGTAGGCTACAGCCGGCTGATGCATCCTGACGGCGAGGCCGGCGCGGCGCGCGCGGCCGGGGCCGCAGGCACCGGATACATTCTTTCCACCATTTCGGGACACCGGTTGGAAGACGTCAGGGCGGCTTCCACCGGCCCGGTGTGTTTTCAGTTGTATTTGATGGGAGGCCGCGAGGCTTCAGAAGCTGTAATCGACCGGGCCCGCGCCGCCGGCTGCGCCGCCCTGGTGGTCACCATTGACACCCCCGTCGCTGGATTGCGCGAGCGCGATTTCCGCAACGGCATGAAAGAACTGATGGGCGGCAGCTTGTTGTCCAAGATTCCGTTTCTACCGCAAATGCTGGCACGCCCGGGTTGGATTGTCAGTTACCTGCTCGACGGCGGTTTGTCCAAATTGCCGAATGTAGTGATCCCGGGTAAAGGGCCAATGGAACTGATTGATGTCGGGGCCGCGCTGGCCCGCTCGGCGGTGACCTGGGAAGATATGACTTGGATGCGTAAGCATTGGCCGGGGCCGATCGTCATCAAGGGATTGCTTACCGGCGACGACGCTCGCCGCGCCGTGGACGCAGGTGCTGCAGCAGTGGTCGTCTCGAATCATGGGGGGCGCCAGCTCGATGGTGTGTCTCCGTCGTTAAGGGCGCTGCCTGAAGTCGTAGCGGCGGTGAACGGTCAGGTCGAAGTGTTGATGGACGGTGGCATCCGCCGCGGTTCCGATATCGTCAAGGCCATTTGCCTGGGGGCGAAAGCGGTTCTGTGCGGACGTGCCTATGCCTACGGCCTGGCTGCTGCGGGCGAGGCCGGTGTTACCAGAGCGCTTGAAATCCTCCGCGCCGATGTGGATCGAACGCTCAAGCTGCTGGGAGGCACCTCCATCGCAGAGCTCGACCAGTCGTACGTGGATGTGCCCGCAAATTGGCGGTAGCGTCGGCCTCTCCCGGCCCGATAGGCGGGCGAGACGCCGGCGCTACAGACACGAAGGAGTCCGCGGGTTGTGAAGAGGACGCATAGTGCATTGGACCCAGGTCTATGACCCATTCGGCCGCTGGTGGCTCTCCACGCTGGTTGCGACCCTCCCGATCCTGGTGTTGTTCGTGTTGCTGGTTGGGTTGAAGGCCAAGCCGCACTGGTGCGCCGTCTCGGGCGCGACGACCGCGGCCCTGGTCGCTGTCATATTCTTCAAGATGCCGTGGATCCTAGCTGTAGCGAGTTTTGGTTACGGCGTCGCCTTTGGTTTGCTGAAGATTGCCTGGATCGTGCTAGCGGCAGTTTTTCTCTACGACATTTCGGTCGAGACCGGACAATTCGAAATCATGAAGGAGTCGGTTGCCGGAATCACGGCCGACCGCCGCCTGCAAGTGTTGTTGGTGGCATTCTGTTTCGGCGCGTTCATCGAAGGCGCAGCCGGATTCGGCGCACCCGTCGCCATCGCCGGTGCTTTGATGATTGGCCTGGGCTTCAGGCCGTTTCACGCGGCGGCGCTGAACCTGATCGCCAACACCGCGCCGGTGGCCTGGGGCAGTATCGGGATCCCCATCCATACCCTGGCCGCTGCTTGCGGTCTGCCGGAATCGGACCTGAGCGCAACCATCGGGCGCATCCTTCCATTCACCGCGGCGATCGTGCCGTTCTGGCTGGTCCGCACCATGGTGAGTTGGAGCGAGACCTTTGAAGTTCTCCCTGCGATCTTAGTTGTTGGCGTCTCTTTCGCTCTCACCCAATTTTTCTGGTCGAACTACGTGGACAGCAGCCTGGTGGACATCATGGGCGGTGTAGTTTCGATTCTGACCGCGATTGTCTTCCTCAAGTTCTGGAAGCCCAGGAAGATTTGGCGCTTTGACTATGACGAAAGGAAAAGTCCATCTGCATTGCCCACGGAAGGAGTCGCTGACTCGTTCGGAGGCGAGTGGGCCGCTGAGGATTTCGACCATAATCTGGAAGTCCGCGCATATCCGTTGGGGAAAGTTCTTAAAGCCTGGATGCCATTTGGGATTTTGTCGGCGATCGTGCTGGTCTGGGGTTTGCCGCCAGTCAAATTGGCCTTGAACCGGGCCACGACTCCGGCTTTCAAGGTCGTAATGCCGGATGGGACAGTGCGGCCCGGTCCGCCGGGCTGGGACGTGCCCTACTTGCACAACGCGGTCTATCGTGCCGCCCCGGTGGTGGCCAAACCGACTCCCGAAGCTGCGCGCTACGACCTCAACTGGCTGTCCGCAACAGGCACAGGTTGCGCTGTGGCCGCCATTATTTCGGGACTGCTGCTGGGTTTGTCTCCCAACCGGATGGCGAAAGTCTTCGGGCATACTCTGATGCGCATGCGGCTGGCGGTGATTGCGATTTCGTTCATGCTGGGGCTGGCCTACGTGACCCGGTATTCGGGGCTGGACGCGGTGCTGGGCCTGGCGTTTACCCGCACCGGCTGGGCTTACCCGTTCTTCGGCACATTCCTGGGCTGGCTCGGAGTGGCGCTTACAGGGAGCGACACGTCGTCCAACGCTCTGTTTGGCAGTTTGCAGCGTATTACTTCCCAGCAACTTGGCATCGACCCCGTGCTGATGTGCGCGGCCAACAGTGCAGGGGGCGTGATGGGCAAAATGGTGGATGCGCAATCCATCACGATTGCGACCGCGGCTACCAACCAGGTGGGGAATGAAGGTGTCATTTTCCGTTTTGTGGCGTGGCACTCGGTTGCTCTCGGCGCCATCGTCGGAGTTATCGTGATGCTGTACGCATACGTCTTGCCGCATGCGGTCCCTCACGGACTGACCTTCGTGAAGTGAGGAGAGGTTCTGTGGAGGTCGGGCGTCCCGCCCGTCCTCAATTCACGTTTACTGATAGTCTCAAGAGAGAGAGTTGGGAGACCGCCCGCCGTTGCCGCCAATCATTAACGTACAAGAAATTTCTAAGGCCTTTGGAGCGAATCCGCTCTTTCAGAACGTGTCGTTCACAGTCACGGAGGGCGATCGCATTGGGCTCATCGGTCCGAACGGTTCTGGTAAGTCCACGCTGCTGCGAATTCTGGCTGGCGACGAAGATCCGGACAGCGGGGAAGTAGCGTTTCGCAAGCGCCTCCGGGTCAGCTACGTGGAGCAGGATTCCAAATTCAAGTCCGACACAACCGTGCGCTCAGTGGTTGAAGATGCCATGGAACGGGGCAAAGTCCACTCGACGGAGCGTGGGACACGCTTTGCTGAAACTCTCGGGCGGGCCGGATTTGAAGACCTCGACGTGGAAGCGGCGGCGCTTTCCGGGGGATGGCAGAAGCGACTTGCGATTGTCGAGGCGCTGGTGCAGGCGCCCGACATTGTGCTGCTCGATGAACCTACAAACCACCTGGACCTGGCGGGAATCGAATGGCTCGAAGCACTGTTGGCGCAGGCAGCATTTGCCAGCGTCATCGTCAGTCACGACCGCTATTTTCTGGAAAACATTGCCACCGACATGGCTGAGCTGAGCCGGGTTTATCCCGACGGCATTCTTCGGGTGCGGGGAAGCTACAGCACTTTCCTGGAGAAGAAAGAAGAATTTCTGCACGCGCAATCGAAGCGCCAGGAAGCGCTGGAAAACCTGGTCCACAACGAGATCGAGTGGCTTCGCCGCGGGGCTAAAGCTCGCACCAGGAAGTCCAAGGCGCGCATCGGAAAGGCCAATGAGTTGATGGGAGACCTTGCAGACCTGAATGCACGGACCCGGACCTCCACGGCGCAGATCGACTTTTCGGCAAGCGATCGAAAAACCAAGCGGCTCATCGAACTGGAAGATGTGGCCTACGAGATCGAGAATCGGACCTTGTTCGAAAAGCTCAACTTCATTCTGACTGCCGGGATGCGGGTGGGGTTGGTCGGGCCGAATGGCAGCGGCAAAACCACATTGCTGCGTCTGTTGCGCGGCGAGCGGACCGCGACCAGCGGAGACATTCGCCGGGCCGAGTGGTTGCGCATCGTATACTTCGATCAGACTCGCGAGCTCGATTCCAGTGTAACCTTGCGCCGCGCCCTCGCTCCGGAAGGCGATTCGGTGACTTACCAGGACCGGGTCACTCACGTAGCGTCATGGGCGGCACGTTTCCTGTTTACGGGCGAACAGCTCAATCAGCCCGTCGAACGGCTTTCGGGAGGAGAACGCGCGCGAGTGCTGATCGCGCAACTCATGCTCCAACCTGCCGATGTGTTGTTGCTGGATGAACCCACCAACGACCTCGACATCCCAACGCTGGAGATCCTGGAAGAAAGCCTGCTCGAGTGCTCGAGTTTCGTGGCTCGCTAGTGCTGGTGACGCACGATCGTTACATGCTCGATCGCGTGTCCACAATCGTGCTCGGCCTGGATGGACAGGGCGGCGCGGAAAGTTTTGCCGATTATTCGCAATGGGAAGTGTGGCAGGCTGAGAGCAAGCAGTCGGCGAAGAGTACCATACGTCTGGCCCCTCAGACTGCAACTTCTGAAGGAACCTCGTCGGCGAAGACCAAGCTCTCCTATCTGGAGGCGCGCGAGTATGCCACGATTGAGCAGCGCGTCGCAGACGCCGAGCAGATGCTGCAAGCTAAACGGGAACAACTGGAAGATCCAGCGATTGCCAGCGACGGCCCACGTCTACTGGCTGCGCATGCGGAGATGGAAGAAGCGCAGAACAAGGTAGACGAGCTGTACGGACGCTGGAGTGAGTTGGAAAAAAAGAAGAACTGAGAAAAAGTGACTAGCAGTTGGCCAGGTGGCGGAAGGTCGTCATCCTGCCTACGCGCCTCGCGCCAGAGCAAAGGCGATGAGGGTCTCTCCTTTCGCGCCTGTAGTTTCTTCAAGTTCTTTTAGCAGGGCTTCTTCGAGGTGATTGGGGTCAGGGTGCATCTCGTGGGCGACCACTTCTTCTTCCGTGGCGCCGACGAAGCAAAGTTCGCAGTGCCCCAGATCACCGTCCGTGGTCAGGGCGGGTCCGAACGTTCGGCACATTACAGGACGAGACTCGTAAAGCTCGCATGTGCCTGTCTCGGGGTCGAGTACGGGGCAGGGTACGTCGTTCGCATACTCATCCCACTGTTTGCAGGCTTCATCGGAGTCGTCGGTGTTCAGCAGTCCGGTAGCAAGATCGCCGGGAAAATCCGGAGATAACCGGGCGACGGTGGCGTTGACCCTTTCCCGAATGCGGGCGGCGCGCTGCGAATCCTGCTGTTCGAGTTCGGCGAGCCCTTTTCGCAGCCGGATCGCGTCCAGTTGATTGATGGCGAACACTCCCACGCAACACTGCGAGCAGCCCGGCCGGCAGGCGAGCCATTTACTGCTCTTTTGAAAAGCGTCGGCCAGGGCGGAACTCACTATCTGGATCAACTGCTGGTCCCGGGCTGGAGCTTGAAGCGGCATGAGATAAGCATAACTCAGCCGGCGGCCGATCTGGTCTAACTGTCTAAGCGCCCAGCATTAAGACCTTTTGAGGCCTCGTCCTGAGGGACTTGAGTCCCGAACGATCTCGCGTGCAGTCGCATCGTGGCCGCCTGCAGTGGGCATCTGCTGCGCGCCAGATCCTTCGCAAGCTCAGGAGGGACGTCGTAACTTGGGGGCGAAGCTGTTTTGCGGAAACGACTTTGCAGCTATCATGTCTCGATATGGCTAACAAAGTTCGATGGGGAATTCTGAGCACAGCCAAAATCGGAGTGAAGAAAGTCATACCGGGAATGCAGAAAGGCAAGTTCTGCGAGATCGCAGCGCTCGCCTCGCGCGACCTGCAACGGGCCGAGGAGACTGCACGTTCGCTCGGCATTGCCAAGGCGTACGGATCTTACGAAGAGCTGCTCGCCGACCCGCAGATTGATGCGATCTACAACCCGCTTCCGAACCAGATGCACGTTCCCTGGTCGATCAAAGCGGCGGAAGCAGGCAAGCACGTCCTCTGCGAGAAACCGTTGAGCCTGACCGTGGCGGAAGCCAGGAAGCTTCTGGCGGTGCGGGACCGAACGAAAGTGAAGATCGGCGAGGCATTCATGGTGCGGACCCATCCGCAATGGCTGCGTGCCCGCGAGTTGGTCACTTCCGGGCGGATAGGCCAATTGCGCGCGGCCACGGGGTTTTTCAGCTACTTCAATACTGATCCCAAGAATATTCGCAACATTCCTGAATGCGGCGGGGGCGCCGTGATGGACATCGGGTGCTATCCCATAAACACATCGCGATTCGTATTTGGGGAAGAGCCTACCCGGGTGCTGGGATTGGTCGAGCGTGATCCGCAACTGAAGGTGGACCGGCTGACCTCGGCCATTCTCGAGTTTCCCTCGGGGCAATCCACTTTTACCTGCAGCATGCAGCTTGTGCCGTATCAGCGCAGCCAGTTTTTCGGGACCAAGGGACGCATCGAAATCGAAATTCCATTCAACGCTCCGCCTGATCGCCCATGCCGGATCTTTGTCGACGACGGGCGCGACGTATTCGGTGGTGGCATTGCTGCTGAGGAGTTTCCTGTCTGCGACCAATATACTTTTCAGGCTGACGCGTTTTCCCGCGCTGTGCTCGAAGGCGGTGAGATACCCGTTCCGCTTGAGGATGCAATCAAGAACATGGCGGTGATCGAAGCCATTTTCCGCTCTGCGGAATCGGGGAAGTGGGAAACGCCGTAGGGCGGGGAGCGCAGTGGAATATCTGATTGGATTGATACTGTCCGTGGCTGTGGCTGGCTTCGCCACTGCAATCGGCTTGGATCGCGAGCGCGCCTTTTATCCCACTGTGCTCATTGTGATCGCTTCATATTATGTGTTGTTTGCTGTGATGGGAGGTTCTTCGCAGGCGCTCTTGGTTGAAATCATCGTCGCGACTGGATTTCTCGTCTTTGCGGTACTCGGTTTCAAGAGCAGCCTTTGGTTCGCCGTTGCTGCGATTGTTGGCCACGGAGTTTTTGATTTCGTCCATCACTGGTTTATTGAAAACCCGGGAGTACCGTTTTGGTGGCCCGGTTTCTGTTTGACCTTCGATGTGATTCTTGGGGTGTGGTTGGCGGTGCGCCTGATGCGCGGGACCTCTTCTGCTGTCGAATCCCAACGGGGTTAGAGCCGTGGAATCCCATCTTTTTCGCAAAGAGCGCGAAAAGGATGGGGCACCCTTGGTCTGTTACTCCTCTCGGTTCGTTACTTTCGGCTTGATGGTTGGGGGCGGAAAACTCAGGCCGCGGCATCCCTCGTGATATTCTTAATGCAGAAGCTGCGTCCCCGCCCTTTGGGCAATTTCCCGCAGTTCCCGTAAAGACCATGATTTCAGTAAGTAACGTGTCAATGCGCTACGGCGCCAAAGTTCTGTTTGACGAAGTCTCCACCGGCTTCACGCCGGGGAAGCGTTATGGCTTGACGGGGCCGAACGGCGCCGGCAAGTCCACTTTCATGAACCTTCTGACGGGCGAGCTCGAGCCGCAGAAGGGAACTGTCGTACGTCCGAAAAAACTGGGCGTTTTGAGCCAGGACCAGTTTGCCTTCGATAAGTATCGCGTGCTCGATACCGTCATCATGGGCAATAAGCGGCTGTGGGCGGCGATGGAAGAACGCGACAGGATTTACTCGAAGCCGGAGATGACCGACGCCGATGGCATGAAGCTGGGCGAGCTCGAGGGGGTTGTGGGCGAGGAAGACGGTTACACCGCTGAGAGTGACGCGGCCATCCTGCTCGAGGGTCTGGATATTCCCGACGCGCTGCACGAACGAAAAATGGGCGAGCTTCAGGGCGGACAGAAAGTGCGTGTGCTGCTGGCCCAGGCGCTTTTTGGACATCCGCAGGCACTGCTGCTCGACGAACCTACGAACCATTTGGATTTGGACTCCATCCACTGGCTGCAGGGATTCCTCAATCAATACGACGGCGTGGTGATTGTTATCTCGCACGACCGGCATTTCCTGAACAAGGTATGCACTCATATCGCCGACATCGATTATCAAACCATCATCACCTACACTGGCACTTACGATGACATGGTGGTGGCGAAGACCCAGATCCGGTCGCAGATCGAATCGCAAAATGCGCAGCGGGAAAAGAAGATTTCACAGCTGAACGAGTTCATCGCGCGCTTCTCCGCCGGCACCCGTTCCAGCCAGGTGCAATCACGGCGCAAGGAAGTCGAGCGGTTGCAGGTTACCGAGCTGGCGCGGTCGAATATTCAACGTCCTTACCTGAAGTTTGAGCAGAAGCGGCCTTCCGGAAAGCACATTCTGGAACTTGAGGGTGTGACCAAGTCGTACGACACCACCGATGTGATTCGAAGCTTTACCGCCAGTATCGTGCGGGGCGAGAAAATCGCGTTGATGGGCCGGAACGGCGCAGGTAAGACCACGCTGTTGAATGCGTTGCTGGCGAATTCTCCGACCATTCCTGAAGCTGAACTGCGCCAGACCAGCGGATATGACGGGTCATTTCTCACCGACGGAAAGGTTATCTGGGGTCACGAAGCGGCGGTTGGATATTTTGCCCAGGACCACAAAGCGCTGATCCAGCCTGGCATGACTGCTTTCGAGTGGCTTCATCAGTGGGAGCCCGGAGCCTCCCACGAGGAAATTCGCGGATTGCTGGGACAGATGCTGTTTCCCCGCGAGGATGGCGACAAGAAGACCGAGGTTCTCTCTGGCGGCGAGGCGGCTCGACTGATTTTCTGCAAGCTGATGCTGCAGAAGCCTAACGTTCTCGTGTTCGATGAGCCTACTAACCACCTTGACCTGGAATCGATCAACGCGCTCAACATTGCGTTGCAGCGCTATCAGGGAACGGTGCTCTTGTGTACCCATGACGAAGACCTGATCGACGAGGCAGCGACGCGCATTTGGCACTTTGAGGAAAACCACCAGATCACAGATTTCAAGGGCGCTTACGAGGACTACCAGTCGGTTTCCGTTTGATATAGGCTGCCGAAGTAGGTGTCATTTTGAGGAACGGCCCGAGCCAGCCAATTGATTAGGGTAAGGCTTGGGTGCGGACTCTTTCGGCCCCCGTTGGAGCTCAGTTTCCGCCGTCTTCGACCCCCGGGTTTTACGCCCAGTGGCTACATTCTTGCCGCCGCTTCGCGGCTGCTGAAATTCTGCCAAAATAATCGCTGTCTCCTCGCAATCCACAAAGTGGTTATTTCACGGCGCCCGGAGTAACATACAACGCCTGTCAATGGCCTGTCCTGCGCCACAGGCATCGATATTTCGAATCGATCACGATAACTTCGTAGTTGTCCAAAGAACGAGCAACTTTCTGGCCGCTCGGTCATCTCAATAGTCTGCGATTCGGGATTGTGTGTCACTACGGTCAGGAGGTCGCTATGCTCGCCGCACAGCACACGGTTGGGGTCCAGCACGAACTGCTTGCACGTCTGCATCAGGCCCGCGCCGAGACTGACCGGTTGTTTGACCATGTCAACCCGCAGTTCCTCTACGAGCGCCCGATTCCAGAAAGGCACCGGATCGTTTTCTACGTCGGGCACCTGGAAGCTTTCGATTGGAACTTGCTCCGCGAACGCGTGCTGGGACGAACCAGGTTCCATTCAGAATTCGACAACCTGTTTGCTTTTGGCATCGATCCAGTTGACGGCGGACTGCCGACAGACCAGCCATCCGATTGGCCGTCTCTGGATCAGGTGCGTGAGTATGTAAGTCAGGTCCGCCGCGCCCTCGATGATGCTTTGGCTCCTGTGACGTTGAATGACCCTGCCGGACAGTCCTGGAACCAACTGCTTAACGTAGCTGTCGAACACCGACTGATGCATGCGGAAACGCTGGCGTACATGCTGCACCAGTTGCCCTTCGGCCACAAGGTACGGAAGCCTCGCCTGCCTGAGTTGGTGGTGCGTCCGGTTGAGCCACGCATGATCGAGATTCCGGAAGGCAGCGCGACGCTGGGTCTGGAGCGCTGTGAAACCAACCTGTTTGGCTGGGACAACGAGTACGAAGCGCACGCCGTTACAGTGCCTGCCTTTTCCGTCGACCGATACGAAGTCACCAACCGCGAGTATCTCCAGTTCATGAATGCCGGGGGCTATGAGAACGAGGCCCTGTGGCGTGAAGCCGACTGGAAATGGAAAACACAACACAATATCTCACACCCGGTGTTTTGGAATCGCTTGGACGGTGAGTGGCAGTACCGGACGATGTTTGAGAATGTTCCCCTGCCGCTTGACTGGCCCGTCTATGTGAGTCATGCGGAAGCGAGCGCGTATGCGCGTTGGGCGGAGAAGGAGTTGCCCACCGAGGCGCAATGGCATCGCGCAGCGTATGGTACGCCGGAGGGAACGGAGAGACCGTATCCCTGGGGAACTGAAGCTCCCGATTCCAGGTTCGGAAACTTCGATTTCGAGAGCTGGGACCCCACGCCCGTCGGGGCTTTCCGGCAAGGCGAAAGTGCATTCGGCGTCGGCGACCTGGTGGGCAACGGGTGGGAGTGGACGGCCACGGCGTTTGCTCCGTACCCTGGTTTTCAGCGCTTCGAGTTTTATCCCGGCTA
>WNFR01008349.1_pt1 | contig 10471 bp, 15 predicted proteins | sample 5400221 | NCBI WGS metagenome assembly WNFR01 (sample SAMN13153357, study PRJNA577476) | soil metagenome | isolation source: 40 cm soil under Madrone tree | place: USA:California | collected 2016-06-14 | reverse complement strand
GCCGCGTTGCATCTGGGCGCCGGAAAGGTGTGGATCGGCCTCTGTGCAAGCGCGCCTCCCGCGGTCGATTGGGTGCAACCCGAGCTCATGCTTCGCTCCGCACGCGCCGTGCTCGGTGCCGCGCCGAACGCAATGGTGATCGGTCCGGGTCTCGGAACAGGCGATGAAGCCCGCGGATGGGTCGCGCAGGCATTGCGGCTGCCGATCCCACTGCTGATCGATGCCGATGCGCTCAACCTGCTTGCGCGCGATGCCGCACTCGCCTCCTATGTTGCCGCACGTGCCGCGCCGACGGTGTTGACGCCGCATCCGGCCGAAGCCGCGCGGCTGTCCGGGACGACGGTCGAAGCCATCCAAAGCGACCGCCTCGGCGCAGCACTTTCGCTGTCCGCAACGATGAACGCTGCAGTCGTTCTCAAAGGCGCGGGCAGCGTCCTGGCCCATCCGGGCGGGCGATTCGCCATCAACAGCAGTGGAAATGCGGCACTGGCCAGCGCCGGCACCGGTGACGTTCTGGCCGGCATGGTCGGCGCCTTGCTGGCTCAGGGTGTGCCGGTCGACGTAGCACTGCCTCTCGGCGTTTGCCTGCACGGCGCCGCCGCAGACACGCTCGTCGCCGAGGGCATGGGACCGTTGGGGCTGACCGCCTCGGAGCTTGCGCCCATCGCGCGCCGATTGATCAATCGGCGGTAGAGGCGATTTATTACGCTACGGCAACAGCAGCGTCGCCCCGGTCGTCTTGCGTGCTTCCAGATCGCGATGCGCCTGCGCAGCGTCCTTGAGCGCGTAGGTTTGCCTCGCCTCGCTGACGATCTTGCCGGCCTTGACCAGCGCAAGCATTTCGTCGGCCATCCTGAGCAGATCCTGCCGCGTTACCGCGTATCCGGCAATCGACGGCCGGGTCGCGAACAGCGATCCTTTTTGCACAAGCAATCCGATGTCGAACGCCGCGATCGGCCCTGACGAGCTGCCAAAGCTCACGAACAGGCCGCGCGGCTTCAGGCAGTCCAGCGACCCTGGAAAGGTATCCTTCCCGATCGAGTCGTAGACAACCGGGACGCCCTTACCTCCCGTGATCTCCTTGACTCGCTCGACGAAGTTCTCGCGCGTGTAGACGATGGTGTGCGCGCAGCCGTTGGCCTTCGCCAGCGCGGCTTTTTCGTCGGAGCCGACAGTGCCGATCAAGGTCACGCCGAGCGCGCGGGCCCATTGGCACGCGATCAATCCCACCCCGCCTGCCGCGGCATGGAAGAGAATGGTTTCGCCGCCTTTCAGCGGAAAGGTCTGACGAAACAGATACTGGACCGTGAGGCCTTTCAACATCAGCGTCGCCGCGGACCGATCTGAAACGTCGTCTGGCAATTTCACCAGTTTGTCGGCCGGCATGACGCGCACTTCGGCGTACGAGCCCGGCGGGTGACCGCCGTAGGCAACGCGATCCCCCTTCCTGATGTCAGTCACACCGGGGCCGACGGCCTCCACCACCCCGGCAGCCTCGACGCCGATGACGGACGGCAGCGGCAGCTTGTACAAGCCGTTGCGGTGATAGGTGTCGATGTAGTTCAGTCCCACCGCGGTGTGCCGGACACGCGCCTCACCGGGGCCGGGCTCGCCGACGGCGACGCTCTCCCATTGCAGGACTTCAGGGCCGCCGTTTTGGTGAATACGAATCGCATTGGGCATTGGTTGCTCCGTAGTGAGACGAACGGACAAGTTTAACGTACGCCCGACATGGGCAGCGCAACCGACGGTCCGGTCAGCGATCGCCTTCTATGGCGCCGAACTGCGCCGGCACACGCGCATAGAAAATGCTGATGCGCTCCTTTTTCAACAGCGCCAGTAAACCGTCCGCTTCGGCTTCCGTCACCACAAACTCGACCTCGACAGTCATGTCCGCGGCAAGCTCGAGGAAGTGCTCCTCGTGCAGAACGCCGTGCCGGCCAAAGCCCGCGATCGCACGAAACGCAGAGCCGCCCTGGATGCCCAGCTTCTTGGCTTGCTCGAGCAGCCACTCGAACAACGCGATGTGCCTGTGGATGCGTTTCTCGTGCACGTAGAAGCGCAGGATCGTGCCGTTCATGTCTGCTCCTTGTCATGTGGGGATGATCATGCGGCGGCTCCACGATACGAAGCTCATGGATGTGATGACTCGCGGACGATGACCGCGAGTCGCCACGCGCGAGCCGACGCGCGCTTACGCCGCCGCCCAGGCATACACGGCACGCACCACCAGAATGCCAAGGACGGTCAGCGCCAGCGAACCGACAACGTGGGTGGCAATCGCAATCGTTCCCCAAAGATATTCCCTGCGGAGCAGTAAGGTGACGATCTCGGCGGAGAACGTCGAGAATGTGGTCAGACCGCCAAGAAATCCAGTGGTCGCCAGCAGTTGCATCTCCGGGCTCATAATCGCGTGACGGGTGATGATCTCCATCGCGAAGCCCATCAACAATCCACCGATGAGATTGGCGCTCAAGGTGCCGAGTGGCAGAGTCGGGAACACGGGGTTGAGCATGACCCCAAGTCCCCAACGCAGCCAGGCGCCCATCGCGGCACCGCCTCCTACCGCAAGAATACCGCCCCAAGGCATACCGAATCCCTTCCGCACCAACACGGCGCGGCAATCACTTAGAAAGTCGTCAGCGGATAAACTGGTCCACGTAATCCGCGCCAAGGCCGACGTCACCGTAGTGCCTGCGGCACATCTCGATCTTGGTGAACACGTCCTCGTATCCAATCTGTCGCCCGGCCTGGTCGAGGTAAATCATGGCGCCGCTGATATTGAAGAAGGTGATCATTTCGCGGCAGTCTTCGGGAACGACGAGAGTATGGACCTCGCCCGGAGGCTCGTAGACGAAGCTTCCCTCGTCGGCGACCCAATCGTGCTCGAGATAGCGCCACTTGCCCTTGATCACGTAGCCAACGACGACCATCGGATGGCGGTGCCGGGACAGCACTCCCGAGCGCCGCACGCGCAGCAGATTGCACCAGCCGCCGCTGACCGTGTTCAGCAACAGTGGGCGGAACCAGACGTCTGCCGCTTGCGGCACCCAGACCCGCTCGTCGCCGGGAATCGCCGCCACCGCGATCTCGGGGACGAGCCCCAAGCTCGGCAGAATCGCGGCAGCGGTCACTTAAGGCTCCTTCAGCGCGGAGGCGAGCTCCGCCACCTCGCGATCGACGTCGCGATCCTTTGGAAATGGCCTGCCCGCGCGCCGGTACCAATAGCGCGCGTTGCCGAAATCTCCTTCCACAATGTGCACGATGCCGTGTGCCCAACATCCAAACCTGGATTCGTCCTGCTGCACGATAGCGTGCGCTTTTTCCCACTGTCCTTTTTTGAGATGACGTATCGCGGTTCCAAGTGCCATGGCTTCCCCCTATGCAATCAGATAACCTCCATCGACCGGCAGGATAACGCCGGTAACAAACGCCGCGGCGGGCGAACACAGAAAAACAGTCGCGGCCGCGATGTCGTCCGGCTCGCCCCACCGCCCGATGGGTGTGCGCGCCAGGATGGCGCCGCTTTTCTGCGGGTCGTCGCGGACAATGCGCGTGAACGGCGTTGCGATCCAGCCGGGAGCGATCGCGTTGACGCGGATCCTGTCGGCAGCGTAGGCGACCGCCAGCGCTTTGGTCAACTGTGCAATGCCACCCTTGCTTGCGGTGTAGCCGGGCGCGTGCGGTCCGCCGAAAAAAGAATACATCGATGCCATGTTGACGATGCAGCCCTGCGATCGGGTAAGCAGCGGTCGCGAGGCGGCGCACAATCGCATGGTTCCGGTCAGGTTGATGTCGACGACCTCGGCAAAGACCTTTGGATCATGCTCCGCGCCGCGGCGGATCACACCGGCGCAGTTGACCAGAATGTCCAGTCGCGCAAAGTGCCGCATGCAGGTCTGTATGCCTTCGTCGTCGCGGACGTCGAGCGCGATCGCGTTTCCGATAAACCCCGCTTGCTCCCGCGCCGCATCGGCTTCGGCCGGTGTTGCGCCAGAGACGGTGACCTCCGCGCCCAGCGCCGCGAGCGCGCTCCCGATCGCCGCGCCAATACCGCTGGTACCACCGCAGACCATTGCCACATGGCCGACAAGAAGATCGGCGCGGAAACTGCTTGCGCTCATTGTACCGATCGCTTCAGGAACGCCGCCACTTCAGCGTGGGTGGGTAGCGGATCGACCGCGCCGTAGCCCGTGGTTGCCAATGCCGCCGCCGCGTTGGCATAGCGCGCGGCGGCAACTGCATCGTCGCCGGCGACGATGCGCGCCGCGAACGCGCCGTCGAAGCAGTCGCCGGCGCCGGTAGCGTCGATGGCGTCGACCCGGTGTCCGGGAATGCGTTCGCGACCTTTGTCCCACGATACCCAGACGCCATCGGCCCCCATCTTCAACGCCACCAGAGGCGCACCACTGGCGTGGCACCAATCGAGGATCGCACTCGCCTCGCTTGCGCCGGAGAGCAACGCCGCCTCGTCAAGGCTCGGCAGGAACCAATCGCAGAGCGGCAGCGTGGCGACAATCACCGCTCGGGCGCGAGCCAGCGGCCACAGCTTCGGACGCAGGTTGGAATCATAGGAAATCCTGGCACCCGCCTCACGCGCCGCGTCGAGCGCGGCGAAAACGCTGTCGCACGCGCTGGCGCTGATAGCCTGGCTGATACCCGACACGTGCAGCACTTTCGCATCGCGGATCAGGTCGAGCGGCATATCGGCCGGACGCATGCGGCTCGCCGCCGAACCGGCGCGAAGATAACTGAACTCGTGCCCGCGATCCCCGTGAGTCACGAAATAGATGCCGGTGGGCGCGTCGGAATCCGTGCCCACGCCGCTGCTGTCGACGTTCTCGCGCTTCCAGAGCCCAAGGAATTTTCGCCCGAAGGCGTCGTCGCCCAAGCGGGTGACGTAGGCGGTGGAAGCGCCCAGCCGCGAGGCGGCGATAACGCAATTGGAGGTGTCGCCGCCAAAGCCCTGCAGGTATAGCTCTTCTCCCGCGCGCGTCTGATTGAATTCCAGCAGCGGTTCGCCCAGCGCGACGAGATCGAATCGAGCGTCGCGCACGAGCGGGCGCATCAACGGGGATTCAAGGAGGCAAACCCGGCCGCGTATCGCACCGCCGCCTGACGCACGGCATCGACCGTAGCCCCCGGGACGTACAGGTTCGAGCCGGTGCCAAATCCGTTGGCGCCGGCTTCCCAGTACGCCGTCATATTGTCGGGGCGAATACCGCCGACCGGAAAGATCAGCGTCTCCTTCGGCAACACCGCGCGCCACGCCTTGAGCGCGGCCGGCGACAGTTGCTCCGCGGGAAACATTTTCAGACCGTCGGCCCCGGCATCAAGCGCCGCAAAGGCTTCGCTTGGCGTCGCGACGCCGGGCACGCACAGCATGCCAAGACGCTTCGCCTCGCGCACGATTCCAACATCGGCGTGCGGCATGACGATCAGCTTACCGCCGGCAGCGGCAACACGTGCGACATCGGCCACCTTGATCACCGTGCCGGCGCCTGTCAGACAGCGCTCGCCAAAGCGATGCGCTAGGCGCGAGATGCTGTCGAAGGGGTGGGGCGAATTGAGCGGAACCTCGAGGATGCGAAAACCGTTGTCGATGAGTGCGGCACCCACGGCGTCGATCTCCGCCGGCGTAATGCCGCGTAGCACCGCGATAAGCGGCAGCGGACGAAGATACGATTGCAGCGTCATCTTATTTATCGGTCACCATGCCGGCGTGGCTCGCGATCCGCCACAAACCCCGCGCGGCGGCATCGGACGGGCCGAGCACCGCCTCGATTTCGGCTAGCGCGAGCGCGCGACGATAGCGCACCGACAGCGCGGCGTCACCGAGTAGCATCACGGTTGCGCGTGCCAGGCTCCGTCGAGCGAGCCAGGCGCGCGCCGCGGCAATCTCCGCCCCGAGCAGTAAACCCGAAAGGTAATCGTCGACGCCCGTCGGCGCAAGCGCTTCTGTCAGCGCCAGCGTCCGCGCGGAAAAGAGGTCGTGCGTCAACGCCGCATTCTGACGGAGGCTGTGCCGCACTCCCCGATCAAGCGCGGCGTCGTCGACGCCGGCGAGAGCAAGCCGGCCGAGAATGCTGTGTTCGCGCAACACCGCGTACAACTCGCCGGTCATGAAAGTCGCAAAGGTCTCGACGCCCTCGGGGCCGGCGATGACCCATTTGCTGTGCGTCCCCGGCAAGACGATGACTTGCCGTGCGACTATCCTATCTGACAAAGCGCCGAAAACCTGTGTCTCCTCACCGCGAATGACGTCGGGCACCTCATCGATGTCTTGACACATCAATCCCGGAACAATGAAGAGCCGCGTTCCAGGCACGCCCACCAACGACGCAGTGATCGCTTCGAATCCCGCCGGACACCTGCAATAGGGCGCCTCGACCCAGCCTTGACGGCTGCCGATCATTCCGGATGCGATCAGTGGTACATCGTCGGGCAGCTCACCGCCGCAGAGAACGCTCAGCGCGTCGGCAAATCCGCCGCCAGCCACCCGCTGTACCCCCAAGGGGGCGCTGCGCACGCTGACAACGTTGCCATGATCGCCGAGCGCGTACGCGCGCGCAGAGCTGGTGCCCCAATCGATGGCGATCAGGCGGACATCATCCATGGCGGGTGCGCAGGATGAATGCCGGAAATCGGATAGGAATCGGCGCGCCGCACGAGATTGCGCGGGCGCCGCTACCAGCGTGCGGCGGCGTCTTCGTCGCTGGCGCGTGCCTCGACCCAGCGCTCGCCGTCGGGCGTCTGCTCTTTTTTCCAGAAGGGCGCGCGAGTCTTGAGGTAATCCATGATGAACTGGCACGCGGCGAACGATTCCCCGCGGTGTGCGCTGGTGACTGCGACGAGCACGATCTGATCGCTTGGACTTAGCGGCCCGACGCGGTGTATGACGAGGGCGTCGTAGATGTCCCAGCGCTGCTTTGCATCCTCTACGATTTGCGCCAGCGCTTTCTCGGTCATTCCCGGGTAATGCTCGAGCGTAAGCGTGCTCACCTGCGATGCGTCGTTGAGATCGCGCACCACGCCGACAAACGTCGCGACTGCGCCAACGCGCTTGTCCCCGGCCCGCAAGGCGGCGAGCTCGGACGAGACATCGAAATCATGTTCCTGAATCCGGACGGACATCGAGCGTCAGCCTCCGGTAACCGGCGGAAACAAGGCAACTTCGTCGTCCTGCCCGATCGGCGTCGTCGCCTGTGCGACGTCATGGTTCACCGCGACCCGGACGGCTCGCCCGGACGCGAGCTCGTGGGCCCAGACGCCACCCCGAGTCCGCAGCCACGTCAGCAGGGCGGCGACAGTCCCGACGTCGCTGGGCAAATCGACCTGCTCCGCCGACTTGCCGAATGCGTCTCGGAGACGAGCGAGGTAGACAATGCGGACCATGGGCAAGCTACAAGCGGGAGACGTTGCGTCGATTCTATCGCATCGACAAAAAACGCCAGCGGTACCAAGACAACTCGCTGGCGTCGAATACTGGAAGGGCGGATCAGGCAGCGCTTAGAACTTGAATTGGACGCCCAGGGTGACCTGATCGGACTCGGGCAGCAGACCCGCACTGATGGCGTCTCCGTTGAAACGATTGAAGCGCGAATACTCCACGCGCAAGCCCAGCGCCCGGGTCAGATCGTAGCGCAGACCCACGCCATAGTTGACGCCGTCGCGCTGCCGCCTGGCGTCTCCGACGACCAGCGTCAGTGGCGACGACAATGCTCGGGCGTCGCTTTGCGCATATCCCAGGCGCCCGTATAGCGAAAGGCTGCGCACGAATTCCCAGCTCGTATACACGTCCGCGTTCCAGGCTCGGGTCGAATCCGATAGGCCCAGCCCGACGCTGCTGACCCCGATCACGCCGGGACGCAAGGCGTACTTGTCACTGGCGTTAAACGCCGCCTCAACCGAAATGTCGCTCGACCAGCGGTAGCCGCCGAACACCAGCGCACGCTGTGTAGCATCCTCGGCCGCGGGGGCGGTAAATCGATTCCAGGCGAAGGGCAGCTTGCCAAGCGTAAGTCCCATCGCGTCGGCGCCGGCTTCGCGAACTGCGACGCCGCCATAAAAGCCGCCCTGGGCGGCGGCAGCGCCGCACACCGCCATGAGCAGCGTCAGCAAAATCGCGCGAAGTGACTGTTTTTTCATCGTTTCAGCAAGCGCTCAGTGGGGACTATCCACCGGTGATACCCGATCGATGCACAAACATACCCACAATTTGAACTTACGCCGGGGTATTTCCGAAGTCAATTCGCCAACGATCCGATCCGACGACCGGCGCGCTGGGGTGTTGCAAGGACGCATCCGGCGACCGGTATGCTACGTGTTGCAGGGACGCAGGCGCCTTGAACGGCTATCGAGCCCAGATTGGAGACGATTTGGCCTTCAGAGTTCCTGCTGTAGTGCGCACCAAGCGTGCGGCGGCTAAAGTGTGCTACACAGGGCCGCGCGACTCGGCGTGAGCAATGATGAACGCAGCGATCGGCACGACGTCGCCCAGATCGAAGAGGGGTAGCGTCGTGGTAAGCGGTCCGTCCGTGGCCACGGCGACGATATTCTTGTCGCGGGGATGCAGCATCGACTTGCCGACGCTAGCGCGATAGACCTCGAGTTTCGGGATCGCGGCACTCTTGAAGCCTTCGACCAGCACCAGATCGCAAGGCGAGAGGCGCGCCAGCGCCGCATCGAGCGAAAGCTCAGACGCGCCGCGCAGCTCGTGCATTAGCGCCCAGCGCACGGCAGAGGTGACCAGTACCTCCTGGCAGCCCGCTTCGCGGTGACGATGCGAATCCTTGCCTGCCTGGTCGATGTCGAACTCATGGTGCGCGTGTTTTACCAGCGAGACCACCAGCCCCTTGGCACGCAGCTGCGGTATGAGCCGCTCGACGAGCGTCGTCTTGCCGCTGCCCGACCAGCCTGCGAATCCGAAAGCCTGCATCACACCCACCATTTGCGCCGGAGCGCCGTGTCGTTCACTAGGGTCTTCGTTCCTTGCCCTGGATCGCTACGGCGCGCTGCTGCCGATGACCGCGTTGATGAACTCACCTTTGGCGTGGGTGTAACCAGCAGGATCGCTGGTTCCGGATTCGAGAATTGCGCGCTTTTTCGCCTGATACGCATCGCGCAATTGTCCGTCAATGCGCAAGACATCTCGGAACCGATAAAGCGCTTTTGCCTCCGCCGAGTCCGCGGCGACGATGTGCACATGCAGCCGGTAGATTTGTCCCCTGTACTCGATTGCGCCAACGCGCATGGGACGATCCTCCGGGAACTCGTGTCCGGCGCGTTGGTGCTGGAAGCCGAGGCCATCGACCGCGCGGCGCGTGTGCTCCAACCTGCCGCGAGGATACAACGCGACAAGGTCGACGATTCCCTTGCCCGCGCATCCGGGTATCGCGGTACTGCCAATGTGCTCGGCCTTCGCCCACGGCGCCGCCGCCTCGATCAGGGCGACGACGTGCTGCGCCACCGCCGGTGTTGCAGGATCGTATTCCACATAAGCCGGCGACAGAATTGCATACGGCAGTATCTGCGACATCGCACTTTCCCGAGCTGTTCCGCCGAGGATTGTACAATGCCGGTTCCGCCGCGCGCGAATCGCGGCTTTGCTAAACGTCCTCAATTTGCCCGGGTCCGAGGTCGTACCATGACGGCATCATCGATCACCGTTCAATCCGTTACCGAAACGATCGCCGAGGCGATCGAAAACGTCGTCTCCCGCGTGCCCGAAAGCCGCCAGCGCGCCGTGCCGCAGCCCGCCCTCGCGGCGCGCAAGCTGGCGCGCAAGGCTGCGCGCCGCGCTGCGGCCTTGTCAGGCACGCTCGCATTGCCGCCTGGCGCCCTGGGCATGCTGACCGTAATTCCGGACCTGATCGCGATCTGGCGCATCCAGGCGCAGTTGGTGGCCGATATCGCAGGCTTGTTCGGAAGAGAGTTACAGCTCACGCGCACTCACATGGTGTATTGCCTTTTTCGACATGCGGCAACACAACTGGCGCGTGATGTCGTCGTGCGTACCGGGGAACGGTTGGTGATTCGCCAGCTTTCGGGCGGTGCCATGCGCAGCGTATTGACCACCGTCGGTCTCAATGTCACGCAGCGAGTCGCCGGCACGGCGGCCAGTCGCTGGTTACCCATCGTCGGCGCGGCGGCAGTCGCGGGCTATGCTTATTTCGATACCATGCAAGTGGCGAAAACGGCGATCAAGCTGCTAGAGACGCCGATGCTTACCGCTCCGGCATAAGTCGCTCATCGGGCGGCCGATGTGAAAATCCGCGCCCTGTTGCGGCGCACACATGACGACCGCGCACACCGCGTGCGTGCCGGGCTAGCGGCCGAGAATCCGCCCCAAGGCTTTTCCGATCGGCTCGGGAGTCTTCGAGGGGGAGGATGGATTTGGCTGCCCGGCCGGAGCAGGCGCCGTGGCGCTCTGCCCCAAGGCTGTCCGACAAGGGCCCGGGCCGCCGCGGGA
>WNFR01008347.1_pt1 | contig 10471 bp, 8 predicted proteins | sample 5400221 | NCBI WGS metagenome assembly WNFR01 (sample SAMN13153357, study PRJNA577476) | soil metagenome | isolation source: 40 cm soil under Madrone tree | place: USA:California | collected 2016-06-14 | reverse complement strand
CGTCAGTTCGGACGACGCAAGGCCTTTCAAATCTTTAGGCGTCTGGCCCTCGCGCAGTGCTTTCAGCGTTTCGTAAACCGCCAGCGTCGCCGCCGCGAACGCCGCGTGGCCCTGCAACGCGATCCGCACCCGCCGGTTGGCGAGATAATCGCGGTCGGTCATGTCCTCGGGCGCGCCGCCGAGCACGATCGGCAGTTTGGTCGCGGCTGCGATGGCTTCCAATTCGCTGCGGGTCTTTACACCAGTGAAGAACAACGCATCGACGCCGGTGCCCTCATAGGCGACCGCGCGCGCGATCGCGTCATCGAGCGAGGTGATCGACACCGCACCGGTGCGCGCCATGATCACCAGCGCCGGATCGCCACGCGCATCGAGCGCGGCTTTCATCTTGCCGACGCCCTCCTCCAGCGAAATCAGCTGGGTTTTCGACTGCCCATAAGCCTGCGGCAGCAAGGTGTCCTCGATGGTCAGACCGGCGGCGCCCGCCGTCTCCAGTTCCTCAACTGTCCGGCGCACATTCAGCGCATTGCCGTAGCCGTGGTCGGCATCGACCAGCACCGGCAGGGATGCAGCGCGCGACATGCGGCGCATCTGTTCGGCGAGTTCGGTCAGCGTAATCAGCGCGATATCGGGGTCGCCGAGCACCGCCAGCGACGCCACCGATCCGCCGAACATGCCGAGCTCGAAACCGAGGTCCTCGGCGATGCGCATCGAAATCGCGTCATAGACCGAGCCGGGGCGAATGCAGACCGATCCCGTCAGGATCAAACGCAACGCATCGCGGCGCTTTCGGAACGTCATGGGCAGATTCCTCAGACGAAGTAATCAGTCATTCCGGGATGGTCCGCAGGACCAGACCCGGAATCTCGAGATTCCCCGATGTGCAACTGCACATCTGAGGTTCGATGCTTCGCATCGCCCCGGAATGACGGCCACGCGCGCAACGACGGTGCTCAAGCGAATTCGAGAATCAGTGCATCCACCGCCAGCGTCGCGCCCGCGCTGGCGTGAATTTTCTTCACCGTGCCGTCGCGTTCGGCGCGCAATACGTTCTGCATCTTCATCGCCTCGACCACGGCCAGGGTTTCGCCGGCCTTGACCTCCTGGCCTTCGCTCACGGCGATCGACACCACCAGCCCGGGCATCGGGCACAGCAGTCTCTTGCCGCTATCCGCCACTGATGTAACCGGCATCAGCCGCGCCGCAGCCGCCTCGGTCTCGGTGAAGACATTAACTGCGACCTCATACCCCTGATGCGCAAGCCGGAAGCCATTGGGAATGGGGCGCACCTGCATCGCCACCGGATGGCCGTCGAGGGTGCCTTGCCAGACCGGATCGCCCGGCGTCCATGGCGAGACCAGATGATGCGGATTGCCCGGCGTGCCGTCGGCGCCGACAAAGCGTACCGCGATGCCGTCGGCTTCGCGCGCGATATCGAGCGCGATTTCGTTGCGCTGCAGCCATACCGCGCGGCGGCGCTCGCGCTGCACCAGCCGGCCGTTCATCTGACCGGATATCTGCCGCTTGCGCTCGCCGAGCACGTGATCGATGGCAGCCGCAACCGCCGCCAGCCGGCGGGCGACCTCGCCTTCCGGCGCACGAGCCGCAAACCCCCCGGGAAATTCCTCCGATATGAAGCCGGTGGAGAGATTGCCCTCGCGCCAGCGCGGATGATGCATCAACGCGGAGAGGAACGGGATGTTGTGACGGATGCCATCGATGTAGAATGAATCGAGCGCGGTCGCCTGCGCCTCGATTGCCGCGGCGCGCGACGGCGCGTGGGTCACAAGCTTGGCGATCATCGGATCGTAATAGATCGAAATCTCGCCGCCTTCCTGCACGCCGGTGTCGTTGCGAACGGTGATGCCGCCAGTGCTGCTCTCGACTGGCGGGCGGTATTTTACCAGCCGCCCGATCGAGGGCAGGAAGTTGCGGAACGGGTCTTCCGCATAGACCCGTGACTCCACCGCCCATCCCGTCAGCGTGACGTCCTTTTGCGTCAGCGACAGCTTCTCGCCCGCGGCCACCCGGATCATCTGTTCGACCAGATCGACCCCGGTGATCAATTCGGTCACGGGATGTTCGACCTGCAGCCGGGTGTTCATTTCCAGGAAGTAGAAGCTCTTGTCCTGCCCGGCGACGAATTCGACAGTTCCGGCGGAATCATACTTCACGGCCTTGGCGAGAGCGACGGCCTGTTCGCCCATTTGGCGGCGGGTCGTCTCGTCGAGCAGCGGCGACGGCGCTTCCTCGATCACCTTCTGATTGCGCCGCTGGATCGAACATTCGCGCTCGCCGAGATAGATCACGTTGCCATGCTTGTCCCCAAGCACCTGAATTTCGATGTGGCGGGGATCGACGATGAACTTCTCGATGAAAACCCGGTCGTCGCCGAACGACGATTTGGCTTCCGCTTTGGCGAGACCGAACCCTTCGGCGACTTCGGAAGTCGAATGCGCGATCCGCATCCCCTTGCCGCCGCCGCCGGCGGAGGCCTTGATCATCACCGGATATCCGATCTGGTCGGCGATCTTCACCGCGTGTTTTTCGTCTTCGATGACGCCGAGATGGCCCGGCACCGTCGAGACTTTTGCCTTAGCGGCGGCCTTCTTGGATTCGATCTTGTCGCCCATCGCAGCGATCGCACCGGCGTTGGGGCCGATGAAGACGATGCCGGCCTTGCCAAGCGCGCGCGGAAACGCTTCGCGCTCGGACAAAAATCCATAGCCCGGATGCACGGCCTCGGCGCCGGTCTTGCGGCAGGCCTCGATGATCTTGTCCATCGAGAGATAGCTTTCGGCCGCGGACGGCGGCCCGATCAGAACCGCGTCATCGGCCATTTCGACGTGGAGAGCATCGCGGTCGGCCTCGGAATAGATCGCGACCGTCTCTATCCCCATGCGGCGGGCAGTCTTGATAATCCGGCAGGCGATCTCGCCGCGATTTGCGATCAGGATTCGTTTGAACATGTGCTTGCTTACTTGCAACCTTTGGGCGGGGTCCGGCCTCGCCGGCCAATCTGGCACGCGGGGATGGATGTAACAATTCCGTCGTACAGCAAAACTGAACCGAGGCAACGGCTGTTTTGGGCCGAAATTTGCCCGTGGGGGAGACTATTCGGGCTTCCGAAGATCGTGTCCGTTTCCGCTGGGATAGTGACCGGGCCTCTCAGCGCTGGACGTCCGGCTGCACCCGAACGCAAGGCCAGATCGGGCGACGTATTTGCCACGCCGCATTGCTTCGACCTCACCGCCGCTGAATGCAAGCGTGCGCGATCTCGGCGCGGTGCTCACTCGCCAAGGCAAGCTGCCGCATTGCAGCGCGGATCCGCCCCAATAAATTAGCGCCTGCCTTTGTTCGGTGGCGGACAGACGCGCATCCAAATATCGCATCACAATAAAGAGGGGCATAGCGAGTGAGGAAACGGCCATGGGCGCAATGGGAGCGGTTTTTCAGCCCGAGCTAATCGAATTGATGAGGGCAGTCCTTGACGATGCCACGGCAATGCTTCCCGAAGCCAAGCGCACGTCGACAATGAAAGCGGAGATTGCGTCGCAGATTCTCGCCTGTGCCGCGAAAGGCGAGCGAAATCCGACAGCGCTGAAAAACGCCGCACTTTTAGCCGTCGTGGAATGCACGCACTATTCTCACGATATCTCGCCGGAACGCCGGGCGGTCTGAGGCGAGCGCTTCGCCCGGCGCTTCATCGAATAGACCCACGACCGACCTCAAAGGTGCTAGTCGAGCGTCTCCGCCAGCCGGCAAACAGCCGTGGCGGTCGCTTCCAATCCAGCCTATACACCCAAGGAGCAGGTTATTTGCCCGGCCGCACAGGCTCACACATCGGTTCGATTAGGCGGGACTACAGACGTTTGTACGAGCCCTGAAAAGCAGGAGCAGGGATAGACATGGCCAAAACCAGGATTTCGAGCTCTGATTTGGTTTGGATCTTTACGGAGAAGCTCAGGTCGTTCGACGAGTGCTCTCCCGGTACAAACATTGCGATCGTGCCCAGCGAGGATGGCTGGACGGCCGTGATGGGCGCACGCAGCCGAGGTCAACATCCCCGCTGCGACCGGCGCATCGAGCAGATTCAGAAACAGCTTCGCGAGATTTACGTTCTGGCGAAGGATTGATTTCGGTTGACGGGCCCTCCGAGCCTCGGCTCAAAACAGGCCACTTAAATACGAAAAACCCGACGGCAAGGCCGACCGAGGAAGATGCCCAGGCGCAGGGTCTCGGAAGGCGTATAATTGCCGGGCCCATGAACGGGAACGGATGTAACAAATCTGTCATATAGCAAAACTAAACAGAGGCCACGGCCGTTAGGCCGCAATTCGTGCCTCAGGGAGATCTTCATGCGCGGCTCACTCGTGCTGCTGGCCGCCGGTCTGACGCTGTTGTCCACCGGAGCCGTGTTCGCGCAGAACGGCACGCCCCGCAATCTGATCCTGTTCATCCCGGATGGATTGCGCGCGTTGAAGGTCACGCCGGAAACTGCACCAGAGATGGCGCAAGTCCGCGACAGGGGCGTCAATTTCAAGAATTCCCACTCGCTGTTTCCGACATTCACCATGGCCAATGCCTCAGGCATGGCAACCGGGCATCATCTCGGCGACACCGGAACATTCAGCAACACAATCTATACCGGTTATCCCTCCGCGCCCGCCGGCGATACCGTCGTTCCCTTCATCGAAAACGATGCGGTGTTGGCCGATATCGACGAGCATTTCGGTGGCGATTATCTCAATGAAGAGACCATATTAAAGATGGCGCGCGCCCGGGGCTTCAGTACCGCGGCGATCGGCAAGGTCGGGCCGACGCTCATTTTCGACCACACCGACCGCGCCGACCGCCCTGGCCTGCATTCAATCGTGATCGACGATTCCACCGGCGGCAAGAATGGCGTTCCGCTTTCCGAAGAGATGAAGACGGCGCTGACCAAGGCCGGTCTTCCGCTGGCGTCCCCATCGCGCGGCGACAACGGCAAGGCCGGCGACGCCAGGACGCCGGGTACCCTGGTGCCGAATACCGCGCAGCAGGCCTATTTCGCCGACGTCGCGAGCAAAATTGTGCTGCCGATGTTCAAGCAGCGCAACAAGCCGTTCGTGCTGGTGTTCTGGTCGCGCGACCCTGATGGCTCCCAGCACAACACCGGCGACAGCCTCAACACCGTGACGCCGGGTATCAACGGCCCGACTTCGCTCGCTGCCATCAGGAATGCCGACGACAATCTGGCGCAATTGCGCAAGGCGCTCGACGATCTCGGTCTCTCCGCCACTACCAACGTCATGATCGCGGCCGACCACGGCTTTTCGACGATTTCGAAGGAAAGCAAGACCAGCCCGTCGGCGAAAGCGACCTATGAGGACACGCCCAAGGACTTCCTCCCCATGGGCTTCCTTGCGATCGATCTTGCGAAAGCGCTTGACCTGCCGCTGTTCGATCCGAACGACAAGAACGCACGGATTGGCGACAATGCCCACCCCAAGGCCGGCAACGGTGTGCTCGGGCAGGATCCCACAAAACCCGATCTGGTGGTTGCCACCAACGGCGGATCGGACCTGATCTACCTGCCGAACAAGGACAGGAAGCTGGCGGAGCGCGCGATCAAGGCCCTGCTTGAACAGGACTACGTCAGCGGACTGTTCGTCGACGACAAGCTCGGGCGCTTCCTTGGCACGCTGCCGATGTCGCAGGTCGGCCTCAAGGGCAAGGCGGTTACGCCAAACCCGTCGATCATCGTCAATTTCCGTTCCTATGTGGCCGGATGCGACGAGCCGACCAACTGTTCCGTCGAAGTCGCCGATACGGTGTTGCGGCAAGGCCAGGGCATGCACGGCAGTTTCGGGCGCGGCGACACCATGAATTTCATGGCGGCGATCGGGCCGGATTTCAAAGCCGGTTATGTCGATCCGTTGCCGGTCAGCAATGCCGACGTCGGCGTGACCGCCGCATGGATTCTGGACTTGCTTTCGGCAGCCGAAGGCGGACTGGTCGGCCGGGTTATGTCCGAAGCGTTGCCGAATGGAATAATCCCGAAGATGTCAGCCGGAACGATTACCTCCAAGCCCGCGTCCAACGGCTTGAAGACGATCGTGAAGTTCCAGAGCGTGCTGGCGCAACGCTATTTCGATGCGGCGGGATTTCCTGGCCGAACCGTGGGGCTTGATGCGGAGGGCGGCAAGCAAAAAACGGCGGGGAAGTAACCCCGCCGTTCTGGCCCGCGGTTGCGGGCTTGATCACATTCCAATGTCGAACACGTTCGGCAGCTGTGCCAGCGGCAACGCCGCCGCGCCGACGATGGTGGCGACCAGCCTCATCAGGGTACGGTTGCTGCGGCGCTTGCCGCGCATCTGGCTTGCGATCCATTCCAGCACTTCGGTATCGACACTGACGGCTCGGGTTGGCGCCCAGCTTTCGATCGCCGTCTCCGGCGACAGCGCGACGGTGCGCGGCGGCACCGGCAGGCCGGACTCGGAAGCGGCGTGATGCACGACCGCCTTGGCCAGCAGATCGTCGAAACGTCCGTCGTCGCTGCGCTCGGCGGCGGCATCGTCGATCGCAAACAGCGCTTCGGCTTCCGCCCGGCTGACCGGCTGATGCTCGACCGCCGTTGCGGTCAGGATGCGCGCGCACCAGGCGGCGTCATCGGCATCCAGCGCGCGGGAAAAATGAATGCGGCCTTTGGTGGTGGGGCCTTCGCCGGTGATTACGCCATCGCGCACGACCGTCAGGGCGTGCGCAGCGGTATTGCGGCAGGAAATCTTCGATGGTTCGAGCGCGCCGATCGGTTCGGCGATGTGAGCGACAGGGGCAGACATGGTACTTAATCTTTTCTCATTTTCTTGTTCCAGGCCAACATGTCCATGCGGGCGTAAACGAGTGGTTAATGATTCGAAACTTGCACCGCGTCTTGTTTAATGGTTGCGGATTTGTCGTTATGGCGCCTGCCGCGGTTCAGGGGAATCGCAGGGGTCGCAACCTCGTCCGGCGCCGATGGGGCGCGCAAGCGGCAATACCGGGGCAACCGGGCTTTTGCGGCCGCTGTGGTTTTTTCGCCGCACGGGCGCAGTTCAAAAGAAGATGCTAGAAGATCGGCGGGGCGGAGAAGGATTTTATCCTTTGCGGCCGCCCGTTCACTTAGAGGCTTCCGCCCTGTATAGTGGCAAAGACAAATTCACCTGTAACTTGAATGACATGAGGTCGTAACATGGCTCTCCAGATAGGCGCTGTGGCCCCGGATTTCGAGGCCGAAACCACCGACGGCAAAATCAAGTTCCATGACTGGATCGGCAACAGCTGGGCGCTTCTGTTCTCGCACCCGAAGGATTTCACCCCGGTCTGCACCACCGAACTTGGCGCGCTGGCCAAGCTGAAACCGGAATTTGACAAGCGCGGCGTCAAGCTGATGGGGCTTAGCGTCGATCCCGTCGACAAGCACGCCAAATGGTCCGAAGACATCAAGGAAACCCAGGGCGCGGCGCCGAATTATCCGATGATCGGCGATACCGACTTCAAGGTCTCAAAACTGTACGACATGCTGCCGGCCTCCACCTCGGGCGATGCCGCCACTCGCACCGCCGCCGACAACCAGACGGTCCGCAACGTCTTCGTCATCGGGCCGGACAAGAAGATAAAACTGGTGATGGTCTATCCCATGACCACCGGACGCAATTTCCAGGAGATCCTGCGCTCGATCGACTCGCTGCAGATGACCGCGAAGCATCGCGTCGCGACGCCGGCGGACTGGAAACAGGGCGAAGACGTCATCATCGCGGGTTCGGTCACCGACGACGAGGCCAAGACCATCTATCCGCTGGGCTGGAAATCGCCAAAACCCTATATCCGGATTGTTCCGCAGCCGAAGTAGCAGCTATCTCGTCATGGAGCCAACGGGTCGGCGCGAAAGCGCCGCCCGATGATAAACTCTGCGACGAAGCAATCCAGCCCGAGCTCCGTTATCTGGACTGTGGATTGCTTCGCGGAGCCTGTCATCGGGCGCGCATTCGCGCGACCCGTTGGCTCGCAATGACGAACTCGGATTTTCGGCGCGCTTAAGCCGTCGGCCTTACACATCGGCGAATCCCGCTATCGTTACGGCATCGACAACACTGGGGGATGCTATGGACGACGATGAGCCGATTCTCGGGCAGATGACGGATGCGGTGAGCACCGCCGCAACGGTAACCGCGGACGCCGCCAAGACGGTGGTCAAGAAGGCCAAGAAGGCCGCCAAGAAAGTCGCGAAAAAGGTGACGCCGAAGAAAGCCAAAGAAGCCAAGAAAGCCAAAAAGGCTTCCAGGAAATCCTCAGCGAAGAAGTCGGCCAAAAAGTCAAAGAAAGCTGCAAAGAAAGGCGCCAGGAAGAGAAAGAAGGCGAAGAAGTCGAAGCGCTGATTTCTGCCGCTTTCCCTGCGCTCGCAGAAGCCTTCAGATGAAATCTGGAGGCTTTTGTTTTGGGGACCTTAAGTCTCGTCAGGCTCGCGCGCGCCGGTTGACCAGAAACACGGCGGCGGCGCACGCAACCATGCCTGATATCGCCACGGGATCGAGCCGCTCGCCGAACAGCACATAGGCCATGACCGCGGTCACCGCCGGCACCAGATAGAACAGGCTTGCCACCGAGGTGGCCGCGGAGCGTCGGATCAGCCAGTACAATAGCCCGATCGATCCGATCGAGAGCACCACGGCGAGCCAGATCAGCGACAGCACAAACTCGCCGGTCCAGTGCACCACATTGCTCTCGAACAGCTCCGCGCCGGCGGCGAAGAAGATCGTCACCGCGATGTACTGCACGAGATTGCCGGAACGCCAGTCGATCCTGCCGCAATAGCGCCGCTGATACAGCGTTCCCAGGGTGATGCTGACCAGCGACACGCCCGAGGCGAGCCAGCCCCAGCCCGCCTCCCCGCTCATCGGGCGATCGTGCAGGATCAGCGCCACGCCGGCGAGCCCGAGCAATAGCCCGGCCCATTGCAGCGGCTTGACGCGCTCGCCGAGCCAGCGGTTCGCCAAGGTTGAGGTCAGGATCGGCTGCAGACCCGGAATCAGCGCCGAGAGCCCGGCGGGAATTGAATGGGCGATCGCGACCGCGGTCCCGCCCAGATAAAATCCATGGACCAGGATGCCCGCCACGATACTGTGGGCAATACCTGATGGATCCGGCCATCGCGGTCGCGTGATCGCGACGATAACAGCCATCAGCGCCACCACCACCGCCATGCGGATCGCGAGATAGGTCAGCGGCTCGGCGTTGTGCAGCACGTATTTGGTGGCGACAAAGCCGGTACTCCAGAGCACGACAAAAATTGCCGGCGCCGCGCGCGCGGCAAGATTCTCTAAATTATGATTCATTTGCCGCCCTGAGTGCCCGATCGTATGCTGCGCGGCAACGCCAATCTGCGCGGGCCGGCTCGCGCGCCAGGACATACCGAAACTCGGATACGAGTATAACAACATGGATATCCGCGCCGCCGTTGCCGTCGCAGCAGGCCGACCGCTGGAGCTAACAACCGTGCAGCTCGATGGGCCGCGCGAGGGCGAAGTGCTGGTCGAAATCAAGGCCACCGGCGTCTGCCACACCGACGAATTCACGCTGTCCGGCGCCGATCCCGAAGGATTGTTCCCGGCGATCCTCGGCCATGAAGGCGCCGGCGTGGTGGTCGATATCGGCCGCGGCGTGACCAGCGTGAAGAAAGGCGATCACGTCATTCCTCTGTACACGCCGGAATGCCGGCAATGCCCGTCATGCCTGTCGCGCAAGACCAATCTCTGCACCGCGATCCGCGCTACCCAGGGCCAGGGCCTGATGCCGGACGGCACCTCGCGCTTTTCGATCGCCGGCAAACCTGTTCATCACTACATGGGCACATCGACCTTTGCGAACTACACCGTGCTGCCGGAAATCGCGGTGGCAAAAATCCGCAAGGACGCACCGTTCGACAAGGTCTGCTACATCGGCTGCGGCGTCACCACCGGCATCGGTGCGGTCATCAATACCGCGAAGGTCGAGCAAGGCGCCAAGGCGATCGTATTCGGCCTCGGCGGAATCGGACTCAACGTGCTGCAGGGCTTGCGGCTGGCCGGCGCCGACATGATCATCGGGGTCGATATCAACAACGACCGCAAGGCCTGGGGCGAACGCTTCGGCATGACCCATTTCGTCAATCCGAAGGATCTCGGCAAGGACCTCGTCCCTCACCTCGTCGACATCACGAAGTCGGGTGCGGACCAGATCGGCGGCGCCGATTATACCTTCGATTGCACCGGCAACGTCACGGTGATGCGGCAGGCGCTGGAAGCCTGCCACCGCGGATGGGGCCAGTCGATCGTGATCGGAGTAGCCCCGTCCGGCGCCGAGATCTCGACGCGGCCGTTTCAGCTGGTGACGGGCCGGGTCTGGAAAGGCTCCGCGTTCGGCGGCGCAAGGGGCCGCACCGACGTGCCGAGAATCGTCGACTGGTACATGC